>Ga0055584_100008231_pt1 | contig 10221 bp, 2 predicted proteins | sample OSDHelmetaG_FD_58716 | JGI IMG/M metagenome (GOLD analysis project Ga0055584, IMG submission 58716) | Pelagic marine sediment microbial communities from the LTER site Helgoland, North Sea, for post-phytoplankton bloom and carbon turnover... | ecosystem: Environmental > Aquatic > Marine >...
GTAAGGGATTCATCTGCAAATACTGTGTAAACGTCTTTTCCGGATTTTGGTTTTAAAAGGATGCTTTTATCCGCTCGAATTTCAAATTCATTTCCGAGTGTGGATTCAAGTTTGGCTGGCTTGATAGGTTTCCAACTAATTTCGTTCTTTTGCTTTTCCAGCCATTTAGATAAGTTAGCATTTGCGGTTTGAAAATCCTTTAATTCCTTTTTGGCATTATCAATGTTAGCTAGCCGTTCGGCTTCCTGCTTTAACAGGTTCGGAGCTATCTCCGTGGTGGTTTTAGCGAGTTGTTCTTTTGTTTTTTGGATGTTTTCGAGTCGCATTTTTTCCAGGGCGGGCAGCGCCTTTGCGACCTTAGCTTTTCGTTGATCTCGGGCAGCGATGAGTGCCGCATGATCTGACTCAATTTCGAGGAATGAGCTTTTTAAGATTTCCACTTCTTCGGTTGACGCATGCCGATTTAAGATCCGCATAAATAAACGATCGATTAGTTTCGCATCGTCAGGTTCACTCGCGACAAGTTGTGCAAGCTGGCTATTCGGATCACCGACTGCCTTTGAAACGTCCGGGCCGCTGACCAAGGCTAAGACGCTGCCTAATTGGAGTTCGTTGACTCGCTCACACTCACAAGCGCTTTCTCGTGGAGGGCGACCTAGAGTTGCCAGAAAGCCACTTGGTAAACGAACGCCGCTGTCGGGTAAAGCTGCAGCTCGCGTTCCAGGTTTTACTCCGGGGATGTTCAAAGGACTCCCAGTGACTTCGTGGATTGAATCAAACAGAACTTCTGCAGGCAAACGTCTTGCGATAGCGTGTGAGTAGTTTAATTGATCGTCTTTATTAAACGGATTGGTACTTACAGACAATTGATAAGTCCGCGAATTGCAGATTAACTTAATGATATGTTGTGTATCGAATCCGCTTTCAATAAATTGCGTTCTCAAATACTCAATGAGTGCTGGGTTAGTTGGTGGGTTCCCCGCTCGGATATCATCAATAGGCTCGATCAAACCGACCCCCGTTAAGTAACCCCAAAGTCGATTGACATAGCTGGTAGCAAAATAAGGGTTTTCGGCAGAGGTTATCCAGGAGGCTAATTGCTCGCGCCGCGTGGCCGTCTCTGGGATCGTGATATTTACCTGGAATGGGAAAAGGGGATCGGCGATTTCACCCGTCCGCTCGTGTTTTACATCTCCATCGGGTTTGTCGGAAATGATTTCGTAAAGTGGTTTTGCCCCTTCAACTGCGGTCCCGCCAATTTTCTGACCTTTTGATTGAGGGTCAGTCTTTCGATCAATCTGGGCGAAATAAGCCGCCGTCTCGTAATACTGATCTTGGGTCCATTTTTCGAATGGATGATCGTGGCATTTGTTGCAGTTAAATCGAGTGGCTAGAAAGAGATGTGTGGTGTTTTCCATCGCCTCTTCAGGAGTACGGTGGATTTTGTAATAGGATGCTGCGGGGTTATCTTTGTTTGAGCCCGTGGCAGTTAAAAGATCGTAGGAAAATTTATCATAGGGGCGATTCGATTTTACCTGCTCTCTAATCCAATTGCGTAAACCAATCGCGCCTGACGCTCCGAGATATTTCCGATTAACCTGCAAAAGATCAGCTCGTTTGTTGGCCCAATGTTCAACGAATTGATCGTTGCCTATCAATTGATCGACCAGTGTCTTTCGTTTGGCTTGCGTATCCTGAGGGTCACTGAGAAACTTAGTGACCTGGTCCTCGTTGGGTGGCAGTCCGGTGAGGTCTAGGTATAACCTTCGGATGAACTCAGCATCGGTGCAAAGGTTCGAAGGAGTGATTTTCATGCGCTCCCATTTATCTGCAACGAGCTTATCTATCTCTCCCCAAACTTCAGGTTTTCTCCAAACAAAGTTGTCGCGGTTCCCCATGACCGTAATTGTGGTAGCCGTAAAGGCGCCTTCATATCGAGCGAGTGCGGCAGACTCTCCTCGACGCAGTGCCGTGACAACTGATCCATTGATTGCGGCAATTTCTATATCACCAATTTCAATCACTGCTTCCCGTGTGACATCTTTGGAACTACCATCCGAGTAGTTGGCCATCACACGCATTTGCTGATTCCATCCCGAATCCGCCATGATGGGATTCTTGGGGAAGAGTTCAATGGTCTCGACTTGTGCAACGCTTTGGTCGAGTTTAGCACCATTTTTGATCCACTGGTGGATAAGCGAATAGTACCGGTCGTCTCGATCGATTAGTTTGCCACCTTCGTGTGGGATTTGCCCAGTGGGTTTGAGCAGCATCATACTCTCTGCGTAGGCAGAGAGATTCGTTCTCCGCGAAGCCATGTCGTCGGTGAATGCCCGGATGTCGTAAATGGGGTCATAGCCGCGCAGGGAAAGTTTAAATCCCTTTTTGCCACCTTGGCTGCCGTGACAGGTTCCGGCGTTACAGCCCAGTTTGGTCAACACTGGATTTACATGTTGAATGAAATTCGGTGTGAACGACTGATTTGCATAGTTCACATCAATACCCAGCGATTTTTCCAGGCCCTGGTATTCAATATTTAAATTTCCGGTACCTACTGGCCCGGCTTCAATTAACGTCTGGTTGACATTCACGGACAATGTGTCCGAGACAATTTTGCAATCATGAGTGACATCTACGATTTGTCCGTCGGGATATTTTGCCTGGACCACCATCTGAGCGTAATCCACCGGTGATCGAAACGAAATCGATGCGGGCGAAATCAACAGTTCGGAAGGAGCCGACTGAGATGCGGCTAGTTTGGGATTCGGTTTAGCAGGATTTAAAGCACTGAATTGCCAGTTTTTGGCCTGTGGCTTATTTGTTTCCGAGGTGACTTCGACCGTCCGAATCCGCTGGTTAATTTCACCAGTTTCTGAATTGATGATTCGAATCATCCCATCCGTACCTCCGGTCGCGAGATAGTTGCCAGTTGGATGAAAATCAACAGCGTATACTCCGCCGGTGTCTATCTTCGAATCAGAAATTTGTTTGACATTTTTAGTGACATGCGCGCGGAGGGTGTCCTTCTCTTCTTTTGATTGCGAAGTCACCACCTTGGAAACAATAGCTTTGATGTTCGGCGGTTGCGATGTGTCGAATTCGTATGAATAGACACTGAGGAAGCCTTGTCCGTCGAGACTGCTGACTGCCGCAATGCGTTTGCCATCAGTGGAGACTACCACCGATTGAACACGTCCCGGCATTTTTGGTAATTCACGAATAAGATTGGCATCGTCGCCAATAACTCGTTTTGTAAGTCGATTCATTCGGTAGACTTTGGGAATCCCGTCAGCTCCACCAATCACAATTTCGTCGCGTGTTGGATGTCGATCAACCGCGGCGATTCCGCCTTTTAATACGCCCGGGGTAATCGAAGTGATGTTGTCCATAAATCGCTGAGTCGCTACGTCGGTCAATTTGCAACTCATATCTCTTCCGACCGATACGAGTTTAGTTCCGTCTTTGGAGAAGACGGTATCTCGAACCCAATCATCATGAGCACCTTGAAAGAGTTGCTGTTCTCCGGTTGTTGCGTTAATCGTGCGTAGTGTTGTGTCGGTACATCCAAAAGAGATGGTGGTTCCATCCGGGGACCAATTCACACCGTAGAGCGTGTCGAACGATAGAGTCTTGGAAAGGGTAAGGTCTCCGGTCTCGACATTCCAAACCTGTATTTCACCGTGTTCTCCGGGATTGCCACCGCAGACTGCAAGGTGTTTCCCATCGGGCGAAAATTTAAGGCCATCGATCCGCGATGAAAGGCCAATCAACCGTTTGGTGATTTCACCGAGAATGGGTTGCTCTGTATCAGCTTTGTCCCAGTTGCTTGCAACTTTGATCAATAAGACCTCATGGAACCCGCTTACAGCGAGTAGCGTTCCGTCCGGTGAAAAATCAAGGGTCGTTACCATCGGCAAACGAGAATAGACCGGCGGGCTTTCGTTAGAGAAGTTTGAGGTTGGTTTTAAATAGTCGTTTAGAGCCCCTTCTTTAATCCATTGGGAAATGATATCTAGATCTTTACTGCTAAGCGGTTCCGCATTGGGCGGCATCTCAGCAGTTCCATCTTGACTAGTGCAGACCGCGATTAACCGACTCTCTTGAGGTTTGCCGGGAACGATCGCCGGTTCACCTGATTCACCACCGGCAAGCATGCCAGTGAAATTCGTCATGACGTATTTTCCGCGGTCAATTTTACCTTGGTGGCAGCCGAAACAGTTAGCCGCAAGGAGCGGTCTCACCTGCGTAGCAAAACTAATTTTTTCCGATGGCTCGGAATCGGAGTCCTGTCCGAAAGAGGCAGTTTGCAGGCTGGTAATGATAAGTGCCACGCCAAGCCAGAAGAGCGCCGTTTGATTTACAAGGCCCATCGTTTCTCGTGTAAAAAGTAGTGGATTCAGTTCCAAATTTAGAATGTTGTCTACGCTCTATTTTCAGCAAAAATAGTTGGCGATGCAACACAATTAGCACTGATCGTTGGTTATTTAACGGCCTAGTTGGGAAAAGGGTGTTTTTGATAAAATTTCGGTAAACTAATACTCCCGCTCAAGGGTAACTTGGACAGAGAGTTTTACTAAAAATAGTTTTCTTATCGATCGAGTTAACAGTTTGGCCTCTCGACTTAATCCGGGCCGTGTGACAATTGGATCGACCTGATTTAAATTTCACAGAATGGGTTAGCCAACCTTAGATTGACGGGTTCGAGTGATTTTTGGTAGACATCCGAACTTAATTGGTCGTTTTAAAACAGAAAACTTAAATCTTATAATTCTTTTGTCTGCTAGGAGATATTGGTGATGAGGGAGTTCTTTAGATTAGGTTGGGTTCTGCTTTTTTTGTTGTTCGTATTGCCAGATTCAATTTGGGCGCAAGAACGTCCTGTTGTCCTTGCGCATTACATGCCCTGGTTTAACTCTAAAGAAGTTAGCGGTGAGTGGGGTTGGCATTGGAAACTGAAGAATCGAAATCCTGAAATTTTGGCTGGTGATAGACGGGACATTGCAAGTCACTATTATCCCTTAATGGGGCCTTACGATTCATCCGATCCCGAGGCTTTAGAATGCCATGTTCTGCTCCTGAAAATTACCGGTATCGACGGTGTAATTCTTGACTGGTACGGAATCAAGGAACACTGGGATTACGGTGTCAATCACAAAAACACCCTGGCTATGATTCGAGCGATCAAAAAGGGCAAGCTTAAATATGCCATCTGCTATGAAGACCAAACGATTGGTCACTTAATCCAAGCGAAGAAAGTCAAGGATTCCGGCGGAATTAAACATGGGTTGGAAGTCATGCGGTATCTCGCAAATGACTTTTTTCCAGATCCAAATTATGTAAGAGTCGACGGTCGTCCTTTGCTGTTGGTGTTTGGCCCGCAGTTTTTTGCAGATGGCCAGATGAAAGAAATTTGCGATAGCGTTACCCCCGCGCCGTTTTTATACGCACTTCCACACTTAGTCAGTAAAGCAAACGCCGATGGCGCCTTTGGGTGGCCACCCGTTTCAGGTGGTAAAGAAATCAAACCAGAGAAGTGGAGCGATTATCTGGATCAACTCTACCTTCCAAAGGCTGAAGCCCGCAGGCCGATTGCTACTGTTTTTCCTCAGTTTCACGATTACTATCAAGAAGGGGAAGGGCGGCCAAGTTTCGGATCAATTTCTTCCCAAGAGGGTAAGACGATGACCACGACAATCCAGCGTGCGTGGGAGTCTGAGGCCGAGGTAATTCAGATTGCGACCTGGAACGATTTTGGTGAAGGGACGATGATTGAACCAACTCGTGAATTTGGCTATCAATTTTTAGAAGCAATTCAAAATCAGGTTTACGCGCTTGACGCGGCGAAGCTTAAATCGAATCGTTTGGCTTTAAGCCTGCCGATTCGGTTGTATAAGCTTCAAAAGTTTCACGTGAATAATAAGGCAATCGCTGGGGATCTTGAGCGAGTTTCCGAATTATTATTTGATGAGGAGTATGAAGCGGCAGCAGAACAGATTCGGCGACTAGAATCGTTGAACTGAAAAGGTACCATGCATCCCGCACGCCATAAAAAAACGCCACAGTGTTTGGCACTGTGGCGAATTGGATGTTTTTGAATCGGGAATAACTTTTAGTGATCCGTGATTATTCTACGGGGAACCCACGCTTTCGTAAGAGCGCTTTGGTGTCAACGTCTCGCCCGCGAAATTTCTTAAATCCTTCAGCCGGATCGATCGTGTCACCGACAGACATAATATTGTCGTATAGGCTTCTGGCAATCGCCGGGTCGTAGTAAGTCCCTGCATCTTCGAATACCTGTGCTGCGTCAGCAGTGAGGGCATCCGACCACAGGTAGCTGTAGTAGCCGGCCGAGTAACCGTCACTTGAAAAAACATGGCCGAATTGTGGAGTTCGGTGTCGCATCACGATCTCGCTTGGCATGCCCAGTTCCGTCAGAGTCTCCCGTTCAAACTTATCCGCATCGATTGGAACATTTCCCGCAAGGTGCAGTTTCATATCAATTAATGCACTGGCGAGATACTCGACGGTACTGAAACCCTGATTAAAAGTCGCCGCGTTTTCAATCTTATCGAGTAACGCCTGCGGCATCGGTTCGCCGGTTTCGTAGTGCACTGCAAACTTGGATAAGACTTCGGGGGTCGAAAGCCAATGTTCGTTCAATTGCGAAGGGAATTCGACATAATCACGCGCGACTGAGGTGCCTGCTTGAGAGGGATACTCTGCATCACTGCACAGTCCGTGCAAAGCGTGTCCAAATTCATGGAACAGCGTGACCGCGTCATCCCAGGAAATTAAAACTGGTTTTCCGGGTTCGCCTTTGATGAAATTTGAATTGTTGGAAACAATCGGGGTGATGGGTGAATCGATGTTTTCCTGTATCCGATAGGCATTCATCCAGGCACCACTTCGTTTGCCACGTCTAGCAAACGGGTCGAAAACCCAAAGACCGACGTGCTTACCATCTCGGGTAACTTCCCAGACGGTAACTTCGTTTTCAAAAACGGGAACGTCTTTGACTTGCGTGAAATCGAAGCCGTACAGTTGTTTGGCAGCCCACATCATTCCGTCGCGAAGTTTATCCATCTGAAGGTACGGCTTGACTTCATTGAAGTCGAGATCGTACCGGTCTTTCCGAACCTTTTCGGCGTAGTAACGGTAGTCCCAGGGTTCGATGGTAATTCCTGCCTTTTCGGAATCCGCGATCTTTTGCATGTCGGCGACTTCTTCTTTTACGCGGGCAACAGCCTTAGGCCAAACTTTAAGCATCAGATCCATCGCAGCCTCAGGCGTGCCAGCCATTTGCGGCTCAAGACGCCAGTGGGCATGCGTTTTATAGCCCAGTAACAGTGCTCTTTCAGCTCGGAGTTTCAGGATTGCCGAAATAATAGCATTGGTGTCATTATCACCCCCATTGTCGCCGCGGTTATAGTAGTTCCTCCAAACCGCTTCACGCAGACCGCGATTGTCGGCATAGGTCAGAAAGGGTTCCATCGATGATCGAGTATTGGTTACGCACCATTTGCCTTTTGGATTGTTAGCATCCCCCAGTTTATCTGCGGCACCTGCCATGGCGGCTACGGTACTTGCTGGCAATCCAGCGAGCATCTCGGCGTCATCAATCCAGGTGATGTAGCCCTCTTCGTCGGATAGAACCTTCTGACTGAAGTCGGCAAACAAGCCGGCAAGCGCTGCGTTCTTTTGCGAAAGAACCGCCTTGTCCTTGTCGTTCAGTTTGGCACCTTGGCGTACAAAACTATCGTACCGGTCTTTGACCAGTCGTTTTTGAGAGACACTGAGCGAGTTCATCTCATCCCCCTGATAGATGGCCTCGATTCGAGCAAATAGTTTTGAGTTTTGAATGATCGAGTCGCTAAATTTAGACATCTTTGGAGCGACTGCTTTTTCGATATCCGGAATTGGCCCGGTAGCAAGATTGGACGTATGTACGTCAAAAATTGTTTGGAGTCGATTCAGCGTTTTCCCGGATTTCTCAAGTGCTACGAAGGTGTTTTCAAAAGTGGGTGGATCGGGGTTATTCGCAATCGCTTCGATTTCTTGATTGGATATTTCAATGGCGGCATCAAAAGCGCCTAGGAATTCGTCGCGGTTGACTTGTCGCCACGGTGGAACACCTCCATACGGACCAATCCACGGTTTTAGTAAAATGGAATTCATGCTCTTTGAATCCTGGGGAGTAGTTGTCTGACCCGAAATTTCCGTGCTGCTGGAGATCAGAATCGCAATGACCAGACATAATTTAGTGAACGAAATGATATTCAGTTTCATGGGTTGCCTTATGCCGATTGCGGAAAACGGGTTCTAGTAAATTAGTGAAATTAATTAAGTCAAAAGGAGACCTTACAGTGAATTTTTCCGAGTTCACGATAGCCCAAAGTCGCTAGGCTAGACTGTTGGTACGACGGATTCAGTATTAAGTTCACTTTCTTCGAGGCGATAACACTCTTTTACCACCTAGCCTAAATTCTAATACATTTTCGGCAGGGCTGAAACGGTTGTTAGAAATGGTCTGCGGTAAGCGAACAGAAAATTCAGTAGTTGGAAATTAGTTCCGTGAATCCTCCGGGGGCGAATTTAGGCGTGCGAGGTAAACGATGCTGTAATCATCCATCAACGGATTCTTCATTGCATGGTCGGACGACCAAGTTGATGCAGTACGATCATTGCCTAGATCGGTTCGAACTGTGGAGTGTTTAATTATCTTCGGTGACGGTAGAGGAGAGCGGTCTAATCGAGTTGAGAACTTTCAGTCCAGTGGGGCCAAAGGAGGAACTCCCGAATCCATTGGCGTATTTTTTATCAACAATCTCGTCAAACTCGACGTTTGCTAAAAAGTCAATTCTTGGCGCTTCATACAGTTGCGCTTGCTCTGGGCTCATGGTCGGAACGATGGTACGACCTGAATATGCGAAGAATAATTGATTTTTGTAGCCCTCACCTCGCTGTATTGTTAGCTTGGCAGTTGGGTACTTCCATGATATCGAGATGGTATCACCTGAAAGCGGGTCGGTACGTTCACGTTTTTCTTCGTTCACATCGAGAGTGGCAATGATTTTTACTTCAGCGTTTGGATCGAGAATCCACCCTTTTGCTTTAATTTTTTCACTGAGAATACTCTTGACCCGTTGGGAATCATCTATGTTAATTAATTCAATTGCCACGTTAGTGCCGGGTTGGAGGTCAAGAATGTCAGGTCTCTGGAATGTCTCAGCTAGTTCGTAGATTCCATCCCCGGGAAACGGTACGACACCTACAGCCATAACTTTGTCATTTTTTGTCGTGTAAATGCAATTTGCCCCTGTGTATTTCATCGTGTAAGAATCAAACTCTTCGCCACCGGGGAAAAGGTAATTTGGGGCTCGCGCTCTTTCGAATGTCCAAATTGTAGCGCCGAGGCGGAATGAGTAGAGGTAAGTTTTCTCTCTTGTGGTGATCAATAGATGGTCTGTCCCAATCCACTGAAGGGCAGCTGAACTCGCTTCAATGGTCTTGAATTCGGTTGGGTCCGTTTGGCCATTGGAAAGATCCCATACGAATAAAGTATTTCGGGTGTTGATCGCTGCAAGTTTAGTGCCGCTTGGATCGATTGAAGTCGATACGCACTCGCTTGTATATGAAACCCAGTTATCGGATTTAGGCGCAATTCTCGTCATGTATTCGTCGAGTATTTTTTGTTTTTCAATATCATCGGTCATCCTAAAGAGCTTTGCTTCATATTCGTCCCGAATCTTTTCCTGCGTCTTCAGTCCACCGGTAAATTGGCTGACTAAGGTCTTTTCCTCAAACCCTAGACCCAATAATTTCTCGCCGGTTTTTGCGTCGAATACTCTGATTTGGCCAACTTCGGGAATTGAAAGATATCGCCTGTCCGCACTGAGTTCAGCGATCGCTGAACCACTGGGGCTCAGGGGAATGTCGTAAGCGATACGATTTCTTGTCAGATCCCAGGCTCTAAACCGCGATGTACTATATAAACCTCCGTATTCGGTTTCTTCCCTAATGACGACCGTATTAGCATCGACTATTTTGGCAAAAATCGGGCGTTGCTCTAGTAAAGTTTGAACAGATTTTGGTGGTTTAGTGATGTCGTATTTCCAATGGACTACAGGGGTCGCAAGCGGTTCACCAATATTCAATTTCCAGAGCGCGAGTGAGGAATGTTCAATTTCCAACTTTTCATTTTTGCAGCGAAGGGTTAGGAGT
>Ga0055584_100008233_pt1 | contig 10221 bp, 8 predicted proteins | sample OSDHelmetaG_FD_58716 | JGI IMG/M metagenome (GOLD analysis project Ga0055584, IMG submission 58716) | Pelagic marine sediment microbial communities from the LTER site Helgoland, North Sea, for post-phytoplankton bloom and carbon turnover... | ecosystem: Environmental > Aquatic > Marine >...
TTTTTGCTGAGTCTCGTCTAGCCCACTTGTAGGTAGCCAGTCTTTAATTATCTTCAGCCCTTTTTCTGAGGCTGCTACGGAATCTGAAAACTGATCTGCTGCTGTAAGTCGGTCTGCTGGGTCAAGCTCTGCAAAGCCACCAATGTTTTGTGGGGTTTCAAAGTCGCCACGAAAAGTTGTTTTCTCTGTGGGGTCTTCTAGGAGTGCTTCGGGGGAAGTAAGTACAGGAGTACCGGGAGGTACGGCTGCGGGAGGTTCCTTGATACCACGGCCTGTAACCCTAAACGCAGAGGGTTGCACATAAGAAGACCCTTCGGGTAGCTTTGAAAGAAGCGTTGGCGCAAGCAGGCTAAGATTTTTTAGGATTGTTCCCGCGTAGCCGGGGAAGCCACCCTTTTTTGCTTCTTCGCCGTACTCTTCCGGTAGCTGGAACTGTTCTCTGGCAGAAGCAAGTGTTGTATCTTTTTGGTCGCGTTCAGCTACTCGTTTTTTCGCGGCCTCGGCTTTGATATCGTCTGGCGACTTAAAAAGGTTTTTGTAGTCCGTAGACTTCGGAGAGATATGGCGCGGAAGAGTATAGTTCTGCTCATTGGCTCTAAAGTCGTCGGGGTCTGTGACGATCCATAAACCTTCCTCGTCCCTATCTAGATTATACAACGACATAAAAGCGACCTACTACCTGTTATCACTATTCGGACTTTTTTCGCGCATCTTGTTTATAATCGCTTGCATATTTTTAGCGTTTTGAAGTTCTTCTGGGGTAAGGCTTTGTAGCTTTAGACCAAAATCTAACCACTTATTTAGCTCTTTTTTAGAAAGGGTTCCTTGGGCCAGTTGCAATCCTAAGTAATTAGTAACACCTTTCCACTCCCCCGCCATTTCCGAGGTAGCGTGTACGTTTAGCCTGTCAGTAATACTTCTAAGCGTAGGCAAGGCCACTTCCAACCACTCTGGCGAGTCTTGCGACAAGGATTGTGGACCTTCTTCGGTAAGGTCTGTCGTGGCATAGGCTTTTTCACCAACAGGACCGCCCGCCTCCACAACTTTTGTTTGTCGCGCTACCCACGCTTCTTGGGCCGCAGCAACGGCATCACGATACTCATCGTCACGAGAACTCATAGCAGAGGGATCATTAGCGGGGTTATAGTTAGCTTGGGAAAACGGATCGGTCCCTGCATCATAGAAGCCTTTTTTCCAAGCGGCTTCATTTTTGATAGATTCTTGCAGTAAGCTATCTGCAAGGTCTTGTTCTCCCACCATTCTAGCCAAATCCGCTTCTGCAATCTCTTTGTTTCGGGCATCTTCTCCCGACATAAAGTTAAGTGCGTGAGATCCGTCGCCACCAAATCCGTGGGCCGCAGCACCAAACCCGCTAAATGCACGAGACAAGCTAGTCAACCAATCTTCTTTTTGCCCAGACGGGCTTCGGAACTCGTAATGTTTTTGGGCTTTAGCAAGCGCATCCTCTCGGGACAAAATCTCTGGTTGTGGCCCAAAGGTTTGTACGTAACGATCTTGTTTTTGTTTGGCTGTACGGGCCGCTACCTGACGAGCCTCGGTTTCGGTGGAAGGGCGGTAGCCCATAAAGTCCTCGAAATTAGGTACAGGTATCTGGGGAAGATTTTCATCGAGATATTCACTACTACGGTTACGCAAATCCTGCTTTGCGGTAACATTGGCAAACCGACCAAGCCCTCCCCCAGCCCCCACAACTTGTGGCGTAACCATAGTGTTTACAGGAGTTGTATCAGCAGAAATATATTCAAGCCTATAAAGTTCGTCTAATTGTTCTGGTGTCAAGTCTTCTAGTGTCATAATTACGCTACCCTCAAAACTTTTCTTCGTAGGGGAGATGGTCCTAGTCCCATGCCCAATTCTTCTTCCTGCTTTTGAGACAACCTAATTGGTTGAGGAGAAGTGCCAAAAGAGTTCTGCACACTAAATGCTTTAGACAACTCTTTCTCCTGCTCTTTGCTCATGTTCTCAACAGGTGGCGGCTTAGGCTGCTCAAAGTCTGGGTTAGCAATAGAATCTACTGAGTCATAAACGTCATAGGCATTATTGGCTAGCTCTGCTGCTTCTGCCAAACCAAACCCCGCCTCGGCTGCGGGAGTAGATAGGGTTGCTCCAGTGGAAGTGTTTGCAACAACTCCCGGCGCGAGAACCCCGCCACCAGCCGTAGCTGTGTTCCCGCCAATCCCCACGGCGGCACCTCCAGCGGCACCTCCAGCGGCACCTCCAGCGGCACCAGCCCCAGTGGCCCCGGAACCACCTCCAGCCAATAGTGCCCCAGTGGCCGTGTTTGCAACAACTCCCGGCGCGAGAACCCCGCCTCCGATAGTGGCCGTGTTCCCGCCCACTCCTATCGCGGTAGCAAGGCCCGGAGTAAGCCCAGCACCCAGACCCATTCCAGCAGTGCCCCCTGTCGCGGCAGCGGCAGCAGTGGGAGCTAACACCGATCCCGCCCCAATTGCAGCACCAGCACCAGCGGCAGCACCAGCACCAGCGGCACCAGCGGCACCAGCACCAGCCGCGACAGGCGCAGCGGCAGCGGCAGCGGGTGCAGCAGTAGTAAAGAGGGCCGTAAGGGCAGCTATAATTGCAGCAATCATATTACACTAGGCCAAAAAGCCCTCTCCTTTTAATTCCTTGTTGGATAGCCATGTTCTGCGCGGGGCCAACAGAAATACCCGCACTTAGTGGGCTGGCATTTGCCACGTTTGTAGGCTGTTGTTGCGCCGGGTCTTGCTGGCGGGGAAGTTTACCAGAAGGATCTTCATCAAATTGACCGCTGATATCTGTAGCAGGAATCGCTCCCGGCTCTTCAAAGAACTTATTTGCTACGCTGGAAATAGATTGCGCTACAGGATTAGGCTGCTCTTGTTGTATAGCATCTTGAACCATAGTAGCTACGTCTGCTTCAGCTTCTACGGCCTGTTTACTCGGAACGCTTCTTTGTTGGTTTGTTGTTTCGGCTGCGCCTGCCCAAGACGGGTCAAGATAAATAACCCCTTGGTCTACAAGCCTTTGCAAACCTGTCATTCCATCGGCATTGTAAAACGATGGCCAGATGTTTCTTTGCCAATCTATTAGACTTATTGATTCTGGGTCTAGTAGGCCAAGCTCTAGAAGGTAGTTATACGTCTGATCTCCATCGTTGTCGGCTCGAATGTACGCCATTGTCTCCGGGTCGTTCAAGTAACTACCAAGAGTGTACCAAGCCTCTGCGGAGGGCGACCAAACAAAACTTTCTTCTTCGTCATCTGGGTTCAGGGGGTCGAGTACTGGGGCAGGCAAGGTTGTTTCCCCTCCAAATCCTAAACTTTCCAAGGTAACTTTATCCGCAAACCCCGCCCAGTCTTGCCAGCCGGTAGCTTCGTTATAGTTACCTGATAGCGGAACACCTGTTTCGGGGTTTAAATCATTGCTCGTTGCAAAGTCATACCAAGTAAGCCCGTTCCTAGCACCCGCCGGTCTTCCCAAAATATCTAGGTCTGGGTTATGCCCCGGTGCCCACGGCGGGGGATTAAAGTCTAAGTTGTTATCTTTTAGCCACCCAGTGATAAGGTTAAACACCTCATCGCCGGGAGTAGTGGGCATAAAATCGACAGCACTAACTGAGTTGCCAAGAGCAGATAAATTTCCTCCGATATCTAAATAGTCATTAAAAGTTTCGCCACTTCCCCCGGGGAAAACGGGTCGTTCCCCGTATTGATCCCTAAAGGCGTACTGGTAGTACGGCATATTTTCGGCAGCTTCGTAATCAAACCAATTATACCTAGGGTCTAGATCGTAAGCCGTGTCGCCACCCGGAGTAAGAAAAGAAGAATTTGGGTCTACCATGCCTCTTATTTGTTCCGCGTCTAGTCCCCGGTCATCAATTCCGTCGCCGTTAGTATCAAAAATATTGTTAAAGGCATTAGGATAAATGGGTGCGCTATCGGCGTACCCTGTTCCGTCATCAATACGGCCCAAGCTGTACTGAGCATCAAAAGGAGAAGCAAAAAATTCCTGTAAGTCATCGCCGTAATACGCCCATGGTGTTGATTGCGCCCGCAGTAGCGTGTCGTCGTAGTCAGATACGCCACGATAAAGAGGATTTGCGGGGTCCATCTCGTCGCCAGTTCCCCACACCTCGCCGGGAAACTGAATCTCTTGCGAAGATCCCAGCCACTCTAGCGCAGACATGGCTTCTGGCTGGGCAACTCCCTCTAAATCTGCTGGTCGGGAAACAGTCCCAGTTTCCCAGTCTGTTACACCTACCGCCTCGGCAAATTGTTCCCAATTAAACCCACTAAGGTTGCCCGGAAACCCAAAAATATCTCGATCTTTTTGGTGGCCCCGAAAAGTTTCTCCCGTAATGGGGTCTTGCCACACGGTCTGGGTGTCAGACGGCGGTGGGTTAATCCACTTGCCGCCAAATAGATACTGAAACTGGTCTGGGTCAGAATAAAACTCAGAACCAACAACAATGTCTCCCGTGGCATTAGGGTCTTTTTCGTCGTCATCGTCGGGTGCAGGGTCAAATCCCGGCGTAAACGGAAACGCTTCTTCTTTTGTATCGGGAATCGCATCTACCCAAGGAATAACCCTGCCGTCTACGTCCCTAGGATAAGCGCCCATGGCAGAAGAACCCGCCACTTGCGATCCGGGTCCATAGACAGGTGCGCGAGCGCCCATCAAGGAAGTTACTCCGTAGTTTCTTCCGCTAGGAAATAGGTTGCCGCCAACATAATTAGTCGGCATACCCAAAGCAGATGTCAAAGGACTTTGTACCGGGTTGCCTTGAGCGTCTACATCTTTTTCTTTGCCCGCAGCAAGTTTAGCCTCAATTAATTCCTTAACTTCGTCTTGCTCTAAGATGTCTTTAACAACTTCTGGGTCATCAAGGCCACCTTTTTGGGGGGCTTCGTCTTCGCCAGTAGCGCCTTGTGCTAAATAATCCTCTCTTTCTTGGACAGCATCTCTATTAGCTTCTGCGTTAATTTCTTCCTGCGGAATATTAGTGTAAGTTTCTAAGTTATCGGTAGGAAGATTTAGCTGTTTTGCGCCAATAATGGCTTCTGCTGGGTCTGTGACTGTCCTGACTTTAGATTGGTCTGCGTGGGGGCTAAGAACCCATGCCTGTATTTGTTCTGGAGTAGGGTTTGGAATTACTTTGCCAGCAGCCGAACCCCCGTGTTCGCGTCTTTCTAGTTCACGAATTTCACCGTCATACGCAGACATAGTAATGTCTGGCGCAGGACCATTAAGCGGGTCAAAGTTCGGTACATCTAGAAAGTAATATGCCACAGAAAACCTTTAGATAAACGCTTGTTTCAAGGCTCCCGCACCGCCCATGGCAGCGCCAGCACCCTGTAGTCCATGACCAACATTAGCCATAGTGTTATTGGGCATAGTAACGGTAGAGCTTCCCTGTCCTCTAGCAGCAAGAGACATGGGATTAATAAGCCTGTTAACTGCGTTGTTATCCCATTCAAAACTAGCCATGCTGTTTTGGAACGCTCTCTGCTGGTTAAGATCATTAAGCTCTTGCTGAGACAAGCCTAGCTCCATAAGTGCTTGATCATCCATAAAGTTCATCTGGCGCATAGCTCCTGCATTAGACATCAAGCCCGACGCTTGGCCTGCTAGCGCGGCATTGGCCGCAGACTGCCTACCTCTTTCGGTTTCATAGTTAAGCATTTGCGCTTGCCCGTAGAGTTCTGTGAGAGGGTCAGCCAAAGATTTCTGTGCTGCGTCAGCATACGCCGCCACGTTGCCCGAACTGTCTCTTCCTCCTGCTTGCTGGAACATCGCATTGCTTTCTCCTACTGCATTCTGAAAGTTCGATTGAATGTCTCTAGAGGCTCGTCCCAACGCCTGATTCATATAAGGGTTGCCACCCAAATACTGCCCCGACGCTTCAGCCGCCATTCCCCTAAGCCCCTGACCGGCTGTGCCCGCACTTTGACCGTACAAAGCGTTCGCTTGGTTTGCAAAAGGGTTTGGTCCTGCTGCTTGTCCTGCTAGATTAGTAGCACCTAAGTTGTATAGGTCAGTACGGTTAGACTGTTGCAAAAGCGGTCCACCCAAATCGGAGTAGTTCTGCTTTGCGTTAGGGCCAAAACGATTAAACAACATCCCCATCACGCCTCCCGTAGGGTAGTTGTTTGAAGTCATGGCGTTTTCCATCCACTTCGGTAGTTTATTCTCAGTGGTAGTATTTTTAGGTGGCGATCCCATTAGTGTGCCTCTTCTCCGCGAATCCTTTCGTGGACCCGCAATGCTTTTGAACCCCGATCATCTACTTCTTGCAAGGTAGTAGCCACTTGACTTAAAACCTTGGCTATCTCTTTGCTGTCGTCGTACAACTGCTGATTGGTTTCTCTCTGTGTCTTGCGGAACTCAAGGGCTGAAGTGTTAATTTCAGCCATATTCATGTCTTGTGCCGCATCTACAAGTTGCTGCGATCTTACCACAAAAGTTATAATAAAGGCAGCAATTGTTATAATTCCCCCTATTGCCCATTTAGTTGTCGCATCCATTTTAAAGCCTTTTGTGGTAAACTCTTTCTGTCAAACTAAAACCAAAAGTTTTAGCCCTCCTGATCCATCCATCTCTTGCTGAGTGAAAAGCTATCCTTTTATAGCCTTTATTTTTAGCCGCTTTTTCTATGTGGGGGAAGAGTTTTACTGCCGTACCCGGCACCTTGGAATATGCTATCCAGATCAGGACATCTGGCACTTCCACAAATGCATTAGGAAGTTCTTCGGCAAGTATAATAAACCCCTCGTACCTCTTAGTCTCTTTATTAACTGCAATTACAAGCCAAGCTCTTTGCTGTACCAAGAAGGAGTACACATCTTCTGGGATAAGGCCGGGGGAGTTCTTACCTAAAACTTCCTCAACACCACCCCTAATTAGGGGCCACCATTTAGATACCTTGCTTGATTGAATTTCTAGTGGAATTACCTCGTGTCTTCTTTTGTCTAGCCCACTACGTACCACACGGGAGATGACGGGAGGTACGGGTCCGTCCTCGACGTTCCCTCCACCAGCCTTTTCTCCACCAGAAGATACGCCTTGTTCTGTGTCATCGTTACGCTTGCCGCTATGTTCCCGCCCGTTCCTAGACCTACGTTTGCTGCTGTCGGTATCAGAACTAGAAAGCTGTTCACTGCTGCCAGTCCCGAACCGCCCGTGTCCCGATTGATCGTCGTTATCGTCGTGTTCCCCGTCAGGCAATGAACTGTGCTGTTCACTGTAATCGTCGTCGCTGACGCTAGTGTCGTTCCCGTTTGCCACTGAGTCGCATTGTTCAGTGCTGATGCCATCTCCTGTAGGCTCGTCTGTACGTTCTGGCAAAACCTCGCTAGCCACGGTTCCGTCGTCGGAGGGAACGACAGGTCCGGTAGAATTACTGTCGCCATTATCTTGTTCCTGTAGTGTCGTAGTCAATATCAAACCCCATAAGCTCGGCTTCTCCCTTAAAAGTAAAAGAGAATTGAATATATCTACCAGTTGCTCTAACCGGAAACCACTGTGGAGCGCGTGGGTCGGTAGTTAATGATGTCGTTGTGGGGTCGCCAGCCGTGTCGTACACGTTCAAGTCAGAAGAAAACTCTGACAAGGTTCCTTGTGCTACTGCTGCCGAGTACATACCTTCTTCTTGCTGGCCCTTTGGCTCAACAGGAATTGTCAAATCAGCTTTAGAGTAAACTTTAATAGACGCTTGCGAAGGAGCCTTGTCTCCTACAAAGCGCGGTCTTACTGCTCTTATAAATGTGTGGGAGTTTCCGTCGCCAAAACTACCTGTTCGTATGTTTGCTGCGTTGACTTGAAACGTGGCCGTTGTCTGACCGCCATAGGTAGAACTTGTGTACGCCGTTATGCCGGAACTAAACAGCCCAGCCGAGGTGTTAGTAGAGCTAGTGACAAAGGCTCCTACGCTGTACTCGCTTGCGCCAACAATAGTTTCGTTGTTATACGCAATGGAAGAATTAGATAACTGAAAATTAGTCCCCCACGTTAAGGCACTGCCGCCACTACTATATTGGGTCTGACTTCCAAAGTCTTTATAGCTAAGACCAAGAGAGTCGGCGGGGGTGATTTCTGGAGTAACTACACAGGTCACTGGCCTCCCTCCCAAGCCACTTGTCCCATGTGCCCATTTGTCAGTGGCAATATTCCAAGCAATTACTCCTCGACAAAGAATGGGGTCGTTTTCGTTGAACTCTCTCTGTGTGTCTCCCGTAATGGGGTAAAACCAAAACACAGTGTTGCGCGACCTGTCGTAAAAACTTTGTACTGCAAAAGAAAACTGCTGGTCTAAGTCTCCGTCTGTGCCAAAGATAAATTCTCTTAGTCCGTTGTTAATTGTTCTAGGGGCCGAACCACTTGTTTCGTAGAAATCGTCGTAACCAAAAAATACTTGCCTGTCGCCCAAGTTAACAACCGCTTCGTTAGACAGTGCGCCAGCTTTTTCGGACAGGACTACGTTTCGGAATACTACGTTCTGTTCGCCAGTCCATTGAAGTTTGTGCATGGACCGCTGCTTGTACACAATTACGTCACGGCCAAGACTCTTGGCCCCTACAATTGCTCCCGGCGTGTCGCGCAAGTACGAAGCGTTGGAGTAAGTACTCGTTACTTTGTTGTCTTGAAAATTTAGGTGAGAACCAGAGTTAGAACACCACCAAGAGGTTTCGTCTAGCGTAATGCCCATGTTGGATGCGCCACTTGCGAAGTTCAACAAAATAACGTGTTCGCCTGTAGACACAACATACTTGGGCGCGGGCATAAAAGCGTAGCCGGTTGGCGCGGCTGCTGGGTTATCTCCCAGTCGCCCTACTTTTGAGTTTTCTTCAAATTCAACTGGTTTGAACTTGTCTGTGTCATACACGTAGTAGCCAGAAACGCCGTCTACATAAAGTGTTTTGTCTCCAAAAACTGCGAACTGTCCTCTACCGTTTAAGGGTATGGCAATTTCTTTGTATGTTGTGCCATCTGTTGGAGAAACGTCAGACCAAGTGCCGGCATAAACATTTGTAGTAGATTTGCCGCCCTCTAAAATCCTTCCTGCACTGCCAGACCTTTGTGTGGTCGTACTTGTAACAGCAAAAATTCTAGTCGATCCGTTATAGTAATCCCCCATAAATGCGCCATGGGCGGGGCTTCCAGCAGAAACACTAGCGGAAGAGTCTACCGCCGGAAAAACATTTGTGGAGGGGTCAGGCAAGTTTTTAAACCCACGGCTAGTGGGGTAAATATTATTCGACTCCTCAATAAGTGCTACGTTATTGGAGTCTGCGTCTGGTGCGTAAGACGCTAGTACTACTCTTTCTATCGCCACTAGAAAATGTGTCCTTGAACTGTGTCTGCAAAAGCTCTAGCCTCCGACGCAGTTACTATACGGTTGTACTCTGACTCAGCCATTACTTCATTTGCTTGGGCCAACTCAAATTGCTGCAAATAGTCTGCGTACAAAATAGCTTTAGAGTACGCCTTAATCATTCGGTACGCATCGTTTGTCCAGAAGTTTGAGTCGGTGTCAGATTCGGGAGCAGCCAAAGTTACTTCGTAGGCAAGAAGAAGAGTGTAGTCTTTGTCTGGTCGCGGGTAAATTCTAATCGCTCCACGGTCTGTCGTCGGGGCATCGGCTGCGGCAGGCGTAGCGTCAGCCAGCGGCATATACGTCCAGTAAGCGGGAGTTGACAGGTGCGGGGTAGTTACGGTGCTTGTCCCGGTAGAATAGATAGAATCCATCTCCATGATTTCGTTGTAAGAAACTCTGTCCAAAGCATAGACAGTGTTGTCTTTGGCAATAGACAAGTTAATTACTTGAGCAAAATCTGAGGGTAACGAAGGAGTGGGGTTGGTTGTTCGAGGGGAAGTATCTCCGGGGGCATCGTTCATCGTTAGGTAAGCGGCATACGTTACATCGCCTACATCGTCTGCCTGTCTTTCTGCATCAGCAACCCACTTCCAAGCGTACAGCTTTGTTGTGGTAGTTTTGTTGATGTAAAAACTTTCGTTTTTAAAATGCCTCACGGCATCTTGGATTGCCAGTTCAATCGGAGAAGTTGGGGAGCCAGAGTTAAGGTCGGGCCTCTGCATCTCATTGGCAATGCGATCTCTAAGCTGTTTGTAGGTAGGCATATAAAACCAAAAAAGGCCGGGGAACCGGAAAACTCCAGCCCCCCGGCCCTTTAGTTTTAGGCTGTGTAGCCTGTGTTACTT
>Ga0055584_100008235_pt1 | contig 10220 bp, 9 predicted proteins | sample OSDHelmetaG_FD_58716 | JGI IMG/M metagenome (GOLD analysis project Ga0055584, IMG submission 58716) | Pelagic marine sediment microbial communities from the LTER site Helgoland, North Sea, for post-phytoplankton bloom and carbon turnover... | ecosystem: Environmental > Aquatic > Marine >...
TATGATACGATAAGGATGGCGACGAGTGCTAGGCCGACGCCGAGAAAAGCGGCGCGATCGAGCCGCTCTTTCCAGAAAAAATGCGCGGCTAAATTGTCGAGCGTGACGACGGTGCAGCCCAAGAGCGGAAAAAAGACCGTGCCCGGCACGTGGTTGAGTGCGGTGAGTAGGGCGATGAGGCCGACTAAGTTATAAACGCCGATGAGCACACCTGTGCCGATATCGATGCGGCTGGGGCGGATGCGGCGGACGAGCAAAAAGGCCGTGCCGAGTGCACCCGCTGTAAAACCAGTGACCATGATGACTTTGAGCAACTGGTCTTCGAGGCCGGCATAGCGCACCCAGCGCAGACAGGTCATACTGCCGCCCTGCCCACAGAAAACGAGAAATACCAACGCCATTTGGCCCAAGCGGCTCATTTTGTTCGTGGGGCCGTCATCGGCGCGCGTCATGAGTGCCAGTGCGGCCAGTGCCAAGATAATGCCCAGCGTTTGGCTCGGGCTGGCCGTTTCGTCCCAGATGAGAACGGAGGCGGCGATGGGGATGAGCATGGCCATGCGGAATGCCGTTAGCACGGCACCGACGCGCACGAGGGAGAGTGCCGTAGTCATAATGAGCATGGCGATTATAAAGCATGCACCAGTGACCAATCCGACTTCGACAATGGAGGGCTCAATGGAGAGGTCGCCACGGGACAAAAAGAAAATGCCCAAGAGCGTAGAGAGGGTGAGATAATTGATGACGAGTGCGGCCGGCACGTGGCAGCCGCGTTGCTGCGCCCATTTGAAGAGTTGGCCAAAGCCGAACTCGAGCAAGAAGGAGACGGGCATCCAGAACAAGATTGTATCTCCGATTAAAAAAAGAGCAGACTAAGCCTCTGGGTAGCTCGTGTCAAACGACTTGACATGGTAGCGGCTCTGCGATTAAGGTTTTTGCTGTAGTAGCAACAGATTAGAGAGGGGCGAGTCTATGGCAAAGCGGAACAAGAACGGGGCGTCTGCGGCGCGGGGCTTGATGAATAAACACCAGCGCAAAGCTTTTCGCGCAGGGGAAGTGCGCGTCGGGCGCGAACAGATAGAAGAACTGTTGGAAATGTCGCGCAGCCAAGACCCGGGAGAGCGTTTTACAGCGGCATCTTATTTGTGTCCGTGCCACGTGCGCCGGCGCATCGACGAGGTGTGGGAAGCGCTCTATCGCATGTTGGAAGACGATGATGTGAAGGTGCGGCGGGCGGCTTGGCACACGCTAGAAGACGGCGGCAAACCCGATGATGCGGCGTTGGATATTATAATCGAGCGCACGCTAGAGCGAGAAAACGATCGCCAAGTGCTCAATTTCGCGCGCCAATTTGCCAAGGGGCGCAATCGGCGGCAAGAGATAGAATTTGAGGTGTTGGCGATTCCGGAATATGTCGAACGGGGGAAATGCGATTTTTGTGCTACCGCGAATGTGCCGATCAAGACGGATTTCGAAACGGAACTGGATACGAGCGGAGATCGGCGCTTTGCCATGGTGTGCGAACCCTGCGATAAAGCGCTATAAAAACAAAGAGCTTTGGCCTACGGAAAATGCCCTCTGACCTAGTTTGGTCAGAGGGCATTCCTTTTTCGGGATCGAGCACTAGAGAATTTTCTGTATTTAGCGCTCGCCGCTGGCCGCGTCGGGCTCTACTTCGTAGGCGGCAATTTCTATCGGTTCGCAGACGACTTCTACCTGGGCCAGCGGATGCCATTCCAAGAGTTCGTCTATGCGGAAGACTTCCACTAAACCGGGTGAGAGTTTGACGAAGAAGTCTATGTGTGCATTGATCTGGCGGTTGACGCCGATGGCGCTTAGATCGTCGAAGGTTTCCTTGCCGACTTCAATTAGATGCCAAGGTAGCCATGCGGCTAGCGTTGGTGCATCATCCATGCCGTGTTCGCAGTGAAAATCTTTGAGGAAAGGTATCAGTATATCGAGCAGGTCCTTAGCCGAGTTGTTGCTTTGCAGGTCGATAAGGGATACCCACTGGTCGATGGATGCATCTATTTCGGTATAAAGGCCGATCTGGCACTTCATGTGAATATCTCCAGTTGGTTCCGCTGTGGGAAATGATAGTGCGCGGGACACCCCCTTAAGAAAAGCAAAGTGTGAGCCAGCGCAAACCCATCTATTAACTAACTATATAATAAAGTAAGCAAAATGGGTCGAGTTCGCCGTGAGCTAAGTCACTTATCGCGGTAATGGGAGAGAAATTCTCCCTGCCAGTCGGCAAAATTACCCGCTATAATAGCCTCGCGTGCCTCGCGCATAAACTGCTGAAAAAAGAAGATGTTGTGAAATGTGGCTAGGTGCAAGCCGAGAAACTCATTGGTCTGAAACAAATGGCGTATATAGGCGCGGCTATAATGGGTACAGGTCTTGCAGGTGCAGTTGGCGTCGATGGGGGAGTAGTCTTCGGCGTGCTGGGCATTTTTTAGACGCAGGCGGCCGTTGCGCGTAAAAGCGGTGGCGTTGCGCGCATTGCGCGTGGGCACGACGCAGTCAAACATATCGATGCCCAACCCCACGGCTTCGACTAGGTTGTGGGGGAGGCCGACGCCCATGAGATAGCGCGGTTTATGCGCGGGCAGGTGCTCTTCGGTGGCGGAGATGACCTCGGTCATTTGTTCTATGGGTTCGCCTATGGCTAGGCCGCCAATGGCGTAGCCGGGCAGGTCCATATCGACCAATTGGCGCGCACATTCTTGGCGCAGATCTGGATACACGCTGCCTTGCACGATGCCAAAGAGGGCCTGCGGCGGACGGTGGCTGCGCTCGCTGCTCAACTCGTTGTGGCGCCCGACGCAGCGCTCGGCCCAGCGCAGGGTCATTTCCATAGACTTTTTTGCGTAGTCGCGTTCGCAAGGATAGGGAGTGCATTCGTCGAAGGCCATGATGATATCGGCGCCGAGCGCATGCTCGATTTCCATGACCTTTTCCGGTGAGAATAGATGGGAAGAGCCGTCGAGATGCGATTTAAAATGCACGCCCTCTTCGCTAATCTTGTTGAGATCGCCGAGGCTGAATACCTGAAAGCCGCCGCTGTCGGTGAGGATGGGGTGTTGCCAGTTCATAAAGGTATGCAGACCGCCGGCGCGGTCTATGAGTTCGTGCCCGGGGCGCAAATAGAGGTGGTAGGCGTTGCCGAGTATGATCTGTGCATTGGCGGCCTCTAGGTCCTGTTGGTCGAGCGTTTTGACCGTGGCCTGCGTGCCGACGGGCATAAATATAGGTGTTTCTATAGCGCCGTGCGGCGTGTGTAACAAGCCGGCGCGAGCGCCCGTGCGCTCGTCCTGTGCTATGAGTTCAAACGTAAAAGCTTCGGTCATGGTAGTAGATTATCTATGGTTTCAAAGCGGAAACCGCGCATTTCTAAACGCGGTAGAATATTTTCGAGGGCGAGCAGTGTATTTTCGCGGTCGTGGCCAATGGCAATGGCGGTGCTGGTGCGTCCGGCCATATCTGCTAGGTCCCAGAGTTTGGCCTCGATGGCCTGGCGTTCGTCTATTTCGTCTATAAAACTATCGCGGCGCAGACTGGCTACGCCCATTTCCCGCGCGAGGTCGAAGGCGATGGAGGTGGGCGTTGTGCGACTGTCGAGAAAGAGTAATTCCCGCGCTTTAGTTTCCGCTAAGAGTAGGCGCATAACGCGTTCGTCAGCGGTCGCTTTTGACCCCATATGGTTATTAAAGCCGATGGCTCCTGGCACCTGTTCTAAGGCCTGGCGTAGGGCCTGGCGTATCTGTTTGTCGCTCTGGTCTACCATTACGGCATTGGCCCCGGGGTCCTGTGCTGGATAGTCCGTTGGTTCCATAGGCAGGTGGACTATGACTTGGTGGCCGCTCTGGCGGGCGCGTTTGGCGATGGCGCCTACGGGTCCTGTATTGGGCAAGATCGCCAGCGTTAGTGGCTGCACTAGAGCACAGAAGCGTTCGACGAGGCGGCTGTCGCTGGCGAAATCATCGAGCACAATGGCAATGCGGCCCGTGCGTCGACGTTCCTTGCTGCGCGTTAGTGTAATAGAGGTGGTATGTAGAGAGTCAAAGCCGCATTCTATCTTGATTCTCTTGTCCGCGCTGGTCTCTATGGCCTGGAGGATCCGTCCCCCGCGCGCTCGTGCGGCGAGGGCGAGGGATAGGTTGATTTCGGCCAGTGGGAGGTCGGCGGGAACGCGCACTCTGATGTGGTCGATTGTGCCGCGCTCTTTGTTTACGAGTTCGGGCCAGAGGCCGCGTTCTTCGAGTGCGCGGTCTATATCCGAATAGAAGGCATCGGCAAATTGGCGCGCATCGGTGGCCAAGACGAGCGCTTGGGCGACCTCTGGCGGGGCCAATACTGCCGCTGGTTCGGGGCGGTCGCGCCACTCTATATAAAGTGCCGTGGCAACGGCGGTGACCAAGACTACGGCAGAGAGGACTAGGTGCCAGGTCGCCGAACGCGGCTTTTTGACTAGACCAGGGCGCGCGGGGCGTCGGCTCATTGTTTTAAGGCGCGCGGTGCTGCTTGGCCGAACCCCAAGTAAACGCCTGTGTTGAGCGTTTGCCGGTGCCGCAGTCGCCGCTGAGTGGATCGTCGATCCAGCGCGCGATCTTCCACAGGCCGTCCTCGGCAAGGCGCATTTTGTAGGTCATGATTTGGTCGACGCGGAAGCCGTCACCGTTCTCGTCGAGTAGGAGCATTTGCACGCGGCCGCGAAAGACCTGCCAATCTTCGTCTGGGTGGCCGTCGGGATCGTCTGCATCGATTCTGGGGAAGTCGGGCCCGACTTCGACTTCGCGGCGTATGAGCTGGAAGTCGTATTCAAAGGTCTTGAAGACATCGAAGATGCCCGGTACGGAGCCGTCGCGGCTGCCGCCGAGAAATTCCAATTCTTGTTCAAGACCGTTGGCCAAGACGAGATCGCCGGTGCAGTCCGTCTCCGTAAACCAGAAGCGCTCGTCGAGCACGCTCTCGTAGAGATCCTTGTCGCGGTCGCGCATGGCGCGGGCGAGGTTGTCCATGAGGATCTCCGGCGTCGTCGGGGGGAGTATCGGTTCTACGACCACGCCGCCGCCGGTCTGTTTTTCGGGCGCAAAGGGGTTGCCGCAGCCGGTATTTAACGAGAGCGTGAGAAGGGTGGTGATGAGTAGGGCCGTAAGACGCATTAAAGCGGCTCCTTTGTTGGTCGTTTGATCGTGTTATATCTAATGTTGTAGCTGCTAAAAAGCTATATATAAATTGTAGACACAATTATCTCAGATTGCAAAACTCAGGTTGGCCAAACGCATAAAATGAGCTGAATTGGCCTGAAATACTTTTAGCCTCTCGGCTATTTGTTTCTATCGTCAACGCGCGAAGAGCGCGCGCAGCTCGCCCCACGAGAATCTGGCCGAGGCGCGGTCGCGCTGGTCGCGCCACTCGGAGATCGTCCATACGGGATTTTCTACGGTGGGCGTAACTAAGTCGATTTCCATGAAACCTTTGATCACGATAATATTGCCCGCGCCCTCTTCCTCGTCTCCCTCTTCCTCGCCGATTTCGAGAAAGGTCAGCTCATAGGGAAAGATAAAGGTCTCACTAAGCTGATCTTCGGAGGGGATGCGCTCATCTAGGGCGGATTGGAACCAGCGCACAAACCCCACGCTTTGGATGCGCTCTGGATCAAAAATAGCGCGGGCAAAAGAGCGTTCTTGTGCGGCGGTCCACAGGGTGTCCCGGCTGACATCGTAGACGTCGGGGTGGCGCGGAATATCCTCTTCGTCTGGCACAAAGGAGAAGTTCTCCGTCAGTTGTTCCATATACTGGTCGGGGCTGCGGCTCTCGGGCGAGGCGGAAAAAACAGTGCGGATATTGGAGAGCACGAATTCGGGACGCGTGCGTTCGAGAAGAAAGAGCTGTTGGCCGCTCGGGCACTCGGGGGCCTGCGTGGCAAACGGATTGGCTGCGTCGTCGCTCTCGACAAACTCGACTTCAGAGCAGCGCGGAAAGAGCACGGTGCTAGAGTCGGGGCCGCAGCGGCACTCGGTCAGTTCGGAATCGCCGATACCGCAGCCGTTTAGCGCGGCAGCGACCAATAGGGCGGGCCAGAAGCGCGCTGGGCGCCTTAGCCTGCGGAGAAAGGGACGGGCGAAAAACAAAGGGCGAATACGATCAGGCAGAGATAACCGATCCCGCGTCGGCGACGATCCAATTGCGTAAAGGAATCGTAGGTCGAAGGATGGTCCTTGCCAAAGAGTGTGAGAAAAAAAGCCAGCGCCAGCCAACCTGGCCAACCCTGGGGCCATTCCCAGAACAGCGATAAGAGGCCGTAGGTGCCCATGATAAGCAAGAGGGCAAAGGCCGCGCGGGCGATGGGCCGGTGCCAGCGCCCGAAGAGGGCATACGTAATATGGCCGCCGTCGAGCTGTCCTATGGGAAATAGGTTGAAGGCCGTAATAAAGAGCCCCACCCAGCCGGCAAAGGCTATGGGGTCGAGTAGCACGTATTCACCAGCCCCAACGGTGGGCAGCACGAGGGCCGAAATGGCGCTAAAAAGCAGCGGTGCACCTAATTCGATCGGCGGTCCGTAGAAATAATTTACCGGTATGACCTGCGAACGGGCAAGACCGACAAAACAGGCGACGAGGGCGACGACAAAACCGGCCAGCGGCCCGGCTGCGCCAATGTCGAGCAGGGCGCGCTTGTGCGGGATCGGCGAGCGGATTTTGATCACGGCGCCGAGCGTGCCCAAGAATGAGATATAGGGCAGCGGTAAAAAATAGGGCAGAGAGGCTTTGACGCCCCAACTGCGCGCGGCAAAATAATGCCCGAACTCGTGCACGGTGAGAATGGTCAGCAGCGTCGCGGCAAAGGGCAGGCCCTCGACGAGGTGGACTAGGGTGCGGAAAGAGACGAGCGGGTCGATGCCCTGTTGCATGGCGCCAGCGGCCATCATGGATACGAGCGTTAGGGCAAAGAGCAGCGCGTGGACCCAGGCTTGAGTTGGTGGCGGTGGCGGCGGCGGTGGCGCCCAGACCGATTGAGAGGGGACCGGTAGTGTTGGGTGGGAGAGCGGGACCGGTGCCGTTTTGCGCCAGAGGTTCACGGGGACGTGCGCCCAACGTCGAGTCGCAGGCTTAGGCGGTGCGCTTCGCCGAGTCCCGAACCGAAGGGGATATAGGCGTAATCTACGGTCCATATTCCGACGAGTAGGCCCAAACCAGCGGAGATATGGCGGTTTTCCGAAGTTTGGTAGCCTAGGCGAAGCGCTAGGCGTTTGTTGGCCTGGTACTGACTGCCGATGTGCAAGCTGAGGTCGCTGTCGCGTGCTTTCTGCGCTTCGAGGCCGATGTGCAAGCGCTGTATACCGCTATAGACTAGTCCCGCGCGCCCTTCGGTCGGCAGCGGTGTGGCCGTGCGTTCGAGTTTGTTCATGCGGCCGACATTGAGCAGGGCGGCTCCTATGCTCAAGTGGGGACCGAGTGCGCGCAGTAAGCCGAGGTCGGCGGCCCAGCCAGAGGCTACGGCCGTCGAAATCGACTGACGCACGAGTTTGAGTTGGCCGCCCAAGCGCAGGCCGTTCTGTAGTTGGCGCGCATAGGCAATACCCGTTGAGATATCGTAGACGCCAAATTCCCCCAGTGGTTCGCTGCTGGGACCAGTGCGTCGCTCTAGGCCATCGGCCTGCCATACTTGGGCGCGCAGGGCCCAAATGCTGTGCGTGCGCTTGTAGACGAGGTGTGCATGCTCTTGATCAATGCCCTTGATCCAGGCGTTGTGGGAAAAGGCGTAGGCGCGGGACCCATCGAGCGCGAGGGCGGCGGGATTGGCGGCGTCGGGGCCCATCAGCGCGGCGCTGAGGTCGGCCATAGCGGCCGGTCTTGCACCGGGACTCAAGCGCAGAGAGGGCAGGCCAGCCTGTGCATGCAGCAGCGCGGGAAGTGCGAATAAGAGGGCGGTTAGTAGACGCATAATTAGAACGCGAGCTCTAGGCCGATGGTGGTGCGGCCGCCTGCGTCGAGTGGGTCGGCGGCGTAGGCGTAGTGAAATTGTAAGGTCTGGCGGCGCATGGGACGCAGGCTTAGACCCGCCGAGACTTGGCCAAGGGAGTCCTCGCCGCCGATATGGCGCAGGCCGCCGCGCAGGCTCAGGAGAGGGCTCAATTCCCACTCGCTTCCCACGTGGGCCGTGGTTTCGTCACCGCTCTCGATATCGAGGCCGATGAGTGCCTTGGCAAAGGGGCGGTGGGCGATGCCGAAGACCATTAGGCGCGGCAACACGTCTTCGGTGCTGCTCGTTTGCTGGCTAGCTAAGCGCACCTTCCAGTTGAGCGACGAGCTTAGGTTGCGCAGCCCCGCGCCCAAAGTGGTGCGCTGGCCGAGTCGATACTGTACGCCGAGATCAAAGCCGTGGCCGTTGGCCGTGGCCGCCGGCGAGAAGGGAACTTCGATGCGCTGGTCGAATATTTTCATTGTAAGACCGATGCTCAAGGAAGACCCGAGCGTGCGGCCGACGGAGACTAGGAAGGCGTTGGAGCCGTCGTCGATAGAGCCGGTGCGTTGGCCGCTGGCCGTGCGCCCTTGGATATCGCCGGTGCCGGCGTGTAGCCAGGCAAACCCAAAGCCCATATCGCCGCGCGGGTTGATGGCAAAGGAGACGCTGCTGGCGCGGCGATCTAGAGAGAGCGCCTGCGTCGAGGTCTGCACGGCTTTGCCCTGGCTGCGGGCGAGGCCAGCCGGGTTCCAATAGGGCGCCGTGGAGCCCTCGGCCGACGCGCTAAAGGCGCCGCCGAAACCCAAGGCGCGGGTGCCGAGGCCCGTTTCTAAAAAGGCAGCGGAAAAATCGGCAGCGCTGAGCGGTGAATTGAGCAGCAGTAGAGCCAGAGCTATAAGGGTGGTGCGTTGTAAAGCCATTTTTTTCAATCGAGTACCACTACTTTGCCGAAGGCCTGACGGCCTGAATCCAATGCGATGCGGTAGAAATAGACGCCGTTGGCCACCGACTGGCCGCCGTCGTCGCGGCCATCCCAAGCGACGCGGTGGTCTTGGCCGCCGCTGAGGACGGTGCTTTGGGTTAGGGTGCGGACTTTGCGGCTGGCAAAGTCGTAGATGTCGATGTCGACCTGTGTGTCTTGTGCCAAACTAAAGACGATGAGCGTCGTATTGTTCCCACCGGGAGAAGAGGGCGAGAAAGGGTTGGGAGCAGCATAGGTCGTGGCGCTGCTGTCGGGCACGCCACCTAGGCCGACAAAGGTGCCGTCGTCGATGGAGGGCGTGCGTATGAGGTCGCGAATAATGCGCCAGGTCACCCCTTCATCAGAGCTGCGACCGAGTCCATTTTCAGCGCCGGCCCAGAGCGCGTCGCCCGTCGTTTCTAAGCCGACAAAGACGCCTTCTAAGGGTTCGCCGTCGACGACGTTGACTCGTTCCCAGATGCGGCCCGAAGCGCCGAATACGTTGGGGCTGGCCAACAGGCCCTGACTCGTGGCGGCCCAGACAAAATTTTCGCTAAAACTAAAGTCCCAGGCGAAGGTCGGGCCCGTAATGGTCCAGCTTTCGCCGTGGTTGCGGCTAAAGGACATCGAGCGCGTTTCGCCGGATACTAAGCCCGTGGCTTCGTTGCCAACCCATATAATAGAGGAGCCGTCGGACAGCACTTCCCTTTCGATCGACAGGACCCAGTTGGCGCCGATATGACCAGGCGTTGGGTTGCCGTTGGCGTCGGGGCGCACTTTGATGTTTTTCCAGCTCGCGCCGCCGTCGAAAGAGCGTGCCAAGCCGCTGGAGGTGCCGATCCATACGGTGTCGCCGTAGGCCAAGACGGAGAATGTGCGGTGTAGGAACTGTTGACTGGCGAGGCTGTCGGCGCCGACGCGCAGAGCGGCGACTGTCGCTTCGTCTGCGCCTTCGTTGGCGAGGCTGTCGGCGAGAATGCGCAGGCTGTCACTCGCGGTGTCGGAAGCAAAAAATACGATGTCGGGTGCTGCGTTGGGCAGAGCGCGCTGCCAAGAGCGGCCGTCGTCGCTGAGGCGCACGCTTGAGCCGGCAAAAAAAGTCGCCCATACTTCGCCATCGCCAATGGATATGCCAAAACAGCCGTTGTCGATCTGCGTGCCCGGGCCGCGCTCAAAGCCGGGGATACTCGGGTCGAAAATCTCTTCGTTCTTTATGTGGGTCCAAGTGCTTCCGGCATTGTGCGAAAAGCTGAGGCCGGTGCCCATCTGACGGCTGCCTATACTCGTT
>Ga0055584_100008236_pt1 | contig 10219 bp, 4 predicted proteins | sample OSDHelmetaG_FD_58716 | JGI IMG/M metagenome (GOLD analysis project Ga0055584, IMG submission 58716) | Pelagic marine sediment microbial communities from the LTER site Helgoland, North Sea, for post-phytoplankton bloom and carbon turnover... | ecosystem: Environmental > Aquatic > Marine >...
TAGAGACCGAATCCCATGGTGCGTTTCTACTTGGAATTGATCCTTGCATCCCCTCTGATTGATTGTTTGAAATTATTGCTCTTCGGGTAGTAAACTTCTTTGAGTTAATATTCTTAGTTTCACTGCCTAAATCAGTGAACATCTGTGGTAGGCAAGAAGAAATAACATCCCATTCGTTTAGTTTTCCAAATTCAGTATCGAATTCTCTGTTGAAATTTGACCTGTCTTTCCTGATCAGTGATAACTCTCCAAGGCCTAGGTTTTGAACACTAAAGAATTTGTGACAGCACCATTTCAACATAAGCGAACCTATCGCATCAGGAGGAAAAGGGGCTCCATCTTTTGGTAAAATTACAGTTCTCCATTCTTCTATGAAGGAAGAAAGCTCCAGGCCAAATTCAGGTTCACGTTCCAAGTGTTCTAACATCTTAGAACAAATTTCTTCCACTATGTCGGTAGAATTCTTACCCTTTCCCTCAAATAATGAAATTCTGATAAGATGCGGATACAATAATGTTTTTTCATCTTCGCATAATTCAACTAATCTCTCACATTCACTTTCTAAAAAGTAAGTAATTTCATCATAGTCGGGTATCTCTCCGATGGATTGTAATTCTTTGAGGCCACCGAGACATACATCGACTTCATCTGGTACAATTCCACCAGAGATTTCCTCAATAAGCGATTTCCAATCAGGATTAGATTTTCTTAATTCATCTCTTTTGTTCTTTGATTTGGTCCTAATTGTTGAGATATGTTCTTGTAAATGACTCCACGTATCGTTATCATTTTCAATTATTATTTTGAGGAACTGATTGGATGTTTTAAGTATTGAATTCATGAGGCGAATCTTCAAAAATTTATTCCGATACTCATCGATATTTCCTAACAAATCATCGAATAATTTACGATATTCTGTGAATTTTTCTCTGTATTTACAGAGCATACTACATGCGAATAATGTTGTATGACTAATCATTCTAGATCTTTCAGGCTTTGCAGTAGTATCGCTAAGGGGGTTTGTTCTTGCCGCTCCTGAAAACATGCAGAGATAGGGGTACAGTCTAGCTAGACTTCGTCTCTGTTCAGGTATGTGCTTCCAAAACCATTCCTGTCTGTGGATATGCACAAACAATGCTCTTCCTTGGTCCACTGCCTGATCATTGTTAAGCTCACGAGCAAGATTTGCTGCTCTTTGTCTTCCATCTGAGAATAACAACATCTTCTTTCCTTTGTGGACTTGTTTGGAACCCGGAACTTCATCCAACTCTGATGTCGCATTAGCTATTGCTTGCAAGAAGAATTTGTCACCACGAGTTTCAGTGTTAGTAATTTGTTCTTGCCTGACGTTTGTATAATTTTGTTTACAATATGGGCACTTTCTAGGAAGACAATGCCCACCTCTTTTTTCTGCAGGAATTTTCTTGTAACCCTTTCCTGCGGAATTTGAATCTAGGATTATTCGAATCTTTGTATAAAGCTCAATTTTCTTAATCCTCGATTTTTCTTCATGAGAGAATAACAATCCAGAATTGTTGTTGATCAAATAATCTGCATCGAAGCTTCCAAAGCTTACATCATCTTCATCAATCACTTGAGCACATAAACCAATCAATGCATCCTTTCCATCGTTAGGATCTTTACTTCTACTTTGCCAAGCTCTATCCAACTTTTTGTTACCATCATCTGTTAGGTCGTTGAGGGTTGGCGTCGTATCATCTCCCGCTAATTCACTTTTACACCAAATTTTCAAGAAAGTTCCGCCACAATTTCTATCGGCAAGCATTTCATAATTCAGGCATTGACAAAGCTCACAATTACCTACTCCAGACGGAGAGATGTTTCCACATGAAATACAAGCTCTTGATATTGTGTCTCCTCGGAAAAACAAATGCATCCTTAGTGGCAAAAACGGCTTCTTACTACCAATTTGCCTTGCTGCAGCAACAATGTCGAGTAACATATCTAATGCATTGTCAATTCGACTATCTTCATGATTTTCAAACATGTAATGCTTCAAAAATCTAGTTCGTAAAGGCATGTTAGGATTGACTAAAGATTTAGGGATTTCAGCATATTCAACCGCTTGTTGATATTGCTTCTCACATTTTTCATTGAGTGTCTTTGAGCGTAGTAAAACCCGTCTCAATCGATGGGCAGGAGCCCAGTTTGAAAGATGGACCTGAATTCTATGCTGCAATATTTCTTCTAGAGTACTGTCGGGGAATCTTTGAATAGATTCTTCCTTAATTCGAGTGTATGATTCACTGAAAATAGCCGAAAGAATTTCTTCTTCAATCTCTGTCCTATTCGAATGTTCCAGTTTCAAAAGCCCAGAGTTTAAGATTTCAATAATCTCCTCCGAATAAATTTTCTCATTTTCGCCAGCAAATTCTGGGAGCTCAATTCTTGTGGATTCTGGAATCCTCATTTTCTTCTTTCGTTCGTCATCAATACTTAGAAGGCCAGCAGCATATTCTCGCTTTTCGGCATCCTTATCACCTAAGCTTGCGCTCGTGATTATGAATTGAATTTTATCTCTTCCTAAACCGGGGTTTTCTCCTGAAATAACCGATAATAGTCTGTTTAAGAGAAGGCTAAACTCTGTACCCATTGCACCTTGGTACAAGTGAGCTTCATCAATCACCAATAGCAATTTTCTCTTCATCCGGCTGTCTTCTGGTTCTTTACATCCATCGAGCCATTCTTTCGTATTATGCCAAAATACATGTTCAAGCGGCCTCATTAGCATGTATTCTAGCATACTGTAGTTTGTTACTAGAACATCGGGCACACCAACACCTAATTGGTCAATAACCTCCTCAGGATCTTCATCATTGTAATGCGAAGAGATGTATTGTCGAACCCCACCAAGATGCATTTGGTGCCTAGATATTAGTTCTCGATCAAGGCAATCCCCCATGTATCTGAGATGTCTTAGACCTCCTTTTTTCGAATTTAAATCCTGTTTTTTAAATCTATCAAAGACTAGCTCATTTTCAACAATCTTGAATCTTGAATCCTTAACATCAGCAATACTTTTGCCTTCTCTCAATTCTGTTTTGGTTTCAAAATTGTGTCTTACACTTTTTGGAAGTTGTTCGTATCCCAATGTAAATTTGCTGTTTTCATCTGTGAATTCAATTTTACCACCTATGGAAGGTATTTTGTTTAACCTCGACAGCTCATTCCACAACATTTCATCATCTTTTATTCGTGTATAATGACTAATTAGCGGGTCAATTTTATTGGTCAATTTACTCTTATTTCTAACAAATTTATCAGTATCTTCAGGGTCAGGTTTAGCGAACCATCCGTGGAATGGTGTCCGGCCAGTATACATCCCGAATTGAGGGAATCTTCCAAATCCACTATTGCTGTAATAACTTGCAATTTCAGGATTGCCTAATAGCCCTCTAAGTCGAGACATCTGGTCTGCAACAAGAGCATTCATGGGATAAAGAACGATAGCTTTGACAGCCCTTTCTGACTTTTCATCAGTCTTCTTACATCGAATTGCTTCATCGTTCAGATGAGTAAGGATTGGATATAAGAAAGCCTCAGTTTTACCAGAGCCTGTACCTGTTGCAACAACAACATCGTGCCCTTCTAAATGGCCCAATATCGCTTCTTTTTGGTGAGGATATAAATCGTAATCAACACCATTCCGAGTCAAGATTTCAGAAAGAGCTGTAATCCTTTGTTGTTCTTGTTCAGACAAATTAATTTCATTCCCATCAATATCTTTTTTCTTCCAATGTTTGAGTCTAGATGGTGTAGAATCTGTTCCAGGTTGGTATTGCGGAATAGCCTCGATTAGGGGTTCTTGAGTAAGCGGGAACGAGCTTCTAAAATACTCATTTCTTTTCGCTCGAATATTCCCCCATCTCTCAGGTCCTTGAATCACCGGATATGCTCTTCTTATATTTCCAATCAAATCCGAATTTATCGCTTCTCTCATTGCTGCTACTCTAACCATATTGTAACCTCCAAGTCGTCGGCGATTAAGCCAACCACATCCTTCTATTTATGTATTTTAAAATATATTTTGCTAATCTAGTTTCAATGTTTTCGATCATATCAACAACAGTTTCTCCACTACCTGGCTTCAGAGGACCAATCCACTTCCGTATATGCAGCGGGCAGGTCCAACCTGGTTCCTTAAAAGAATCCAAACTACCCGCTGCCGCAAACAAACTTCTCACAACATCATACAAATGCTCGAATCTAAAACCATTTTTGCTGGAAGCACTTAGGTTTCCTACAAATTCACTAAAAGATGAAGGCGTCAGTCCATATTCTCCATGATAAATTTGTGCAACTCTAGTCTCTAATCTGTCCGTATCAGTTTCAGGATCAACAAAATCTTTTATTATATGCAACCGGTAAATATGGGGATAGTAGTCTGCCATTTTACCCATAGGGTCCTCTTTAGGTTTTTTAGGTATAAGTCTCTCAAAAGAGAAATACCATTCTTCCTTATCTGAAACAGTAATGACAAGTTCGGAATGATTATCTTTGGATGTCCATAATTCCGAATTGCTTTTTCTAACCTCTTTCAAATTATGACTTCGTAGGAATAAATTGTGCTTATCATCTTGCGGACCCAGCTGATTTAAGTTGAGCCAGTCTGAATAATAATCTTCACTGCTGAATGATTTGGCAAACGAATTATCTTTCTCATCTTGGTAGTGGGCCATCAGGAATGAAACAGGTGATGACGGATATCGGTTCAAAAATTCAAGTTCCTCTAGTCGCTGAATCCCGACCCTTGTAGCAATTTCCACACGGATTAATCTGTGACCGCTTTGTAGAAATATAACATCATTTTCAGTCATTATTCCATTATAATCTTGTTGAAGTTGACTCCATGACCTTCTATCAATCAATAAACCCCAGTTAGAGCTTTCAGGTGCTAGAAACCCTTGTTCAGTACCAATTAATTTGAACGTTCCATCGAATTCATTGAATAAGTCATCATCATCTTCGACTATATGTTCGACCTTTACATAATGAGCTTCAAATAAGATTTTTGACATCAGAAAATGAGCAACATCGTGTTCTTTATTCTGGCCATTCAATACATCATCCTCACTAGAATCTGCTAACGATAGTGGTTTCAGGACTCTTGTTATTGAGCCAGAATTCGGCCACCATGATTCATCCTTTTTCGCTTTCAAATTAGTGAACCTGTGGCGAAATAGGTCTGAAATCAATCTTGAATCAATCATTTTTTCTCTAATTTCTTGACTGTTTGAATTCGTTCTTCTTTTAGGTTTTACTTTATCCACTGTAAAACCTCTTCCTGGCAAATACCTTCTAAGAACCTTCACAGCAGATGAATATCGTTCCCTGTCATGGTCATTTGTTGCTGAATCTCCAGCATCAAGGTTTGCCGTTATTACTGCGTTCATGGCTCCAACATCATTTTGCTCTAACCATGTTCGCACTTTCGAAGCGAAAGTAGTCCATTTTTGTTTATCCATAATATTCACCACTTCCATTTTTGTCACTCTGCCTTAGGTAGGCCATTATAGTCATCAAAGCCAGATACACTGGAGTGTTCCATTATCGATGGTATCAAATTTTGGAATGTATCAAAATCTAGTTCGGCTCGATTAATTTCTAATGTCTTGGCATTAAATCCTCGAATATGTCGATCTAATATCAACACTCCATTGCTTCTGATTGTCAAATGACCGTCTCCGTTGATTTTTAGTGCTATGATCTTCCTATCATCAGGCCCTATTGTGATTTCATTGATCATCTGTTTGTTCCAATCGAACATGTGTTGAAGTCCGCTTTGAAATTTACTAACTTTGATTGGCTCGTCATTTTGGGCATTGCTAGGAAATACCATTTGATCATCACCGAAAATCAAATCTTCGCCGCCAGGCCTGCGAATTTGTAGAGACACGGATTCTCTTTTCGAGCTTTTACTTGAAATGAAAAGTAAAGCGTTAATATTATCGATGTCTCTTTCAATTTTGTGAACTTGGACATCTACAGGACCATTGAATCGAATCCGGTCAAACCCCTGCTTTTCGAATGCAATTCTGCAGAAATCTTTAATCTCCTCTCTACTAAGTCCTGTACAAAAAGAGGTTAAAGGATTGTTAAGAATTTTTGATTTCCCTCTTCTTGAAATAGCATTCAGCTCATCTATCCCTTCCCCAAGAGGATGATTTTCCCAAATATAGTATCTAGTTCCATTTAATGTAATTTGTACACTGTTCATGCTATTACCGCTATCTAGAGTTATTGGCCTTAATCGACCTAAGTTTTTTTCCCATATCAAAAGGTTGAGCTTTTTTGGATCAAACAATGAAAGTGCAATTGCTTTGGCGTCGGTATCGATCAGTGGATATTTGCCTAACAAAAGCATAGAACCCCTTTCGGGGAATGAAATTATTTCACCTGTAATTACTCTTGAATTCTCAATATTCAATCTGCCAATGAAATTCTCTTTTTCTAGTTTAGATTTGATTTGTTCAATAATGTTAAGATATTCTGCCTCACTAATTTCTTGGTTTGTGTGCCATTTATGTAGAGTTGGAATAAATATTTCTACATTGATTGGATAACGGCCATCCACTTTACCCGCATTGATTGAAAGTTTTGCAGACAATGTAATGTTTCTTCTACTCTTTTTCTTTGATGTTGAGCCAGTAGAATGGCCTATACACTGGCACCATTCGTTATTATGGTCCTTAGTATGATGTTCTTTCTTTGTCGATGAATGCTTATGCCCAGAAATAAAATTTTCTTCCCAGCCTGGCGACCATCCATGTGTTGGAGCCTTGTGTAATTCTGATGCATCACAGCCAAGTTGGTAGCAAACAGAACAATGGAGGCTAAATTTTCTACCATTTCCATCTACATACATCGTGTTTAGCGGCCTATTGGAGTCAGTTCTGCCTAGTCTTACATTGTTGTTTTTGATCCATCGCCCCCAAGTTCCATATGACCCATCGGCCATTGGGCTAAGTTCATTGGAGGGACTGTCAGGGCTATCTTCATAAATTATGAATACACTAGGTGGTTTAGCCATATTTATCCTCTCCTCTTCTTTATTCTGTTACGGTTCATCGAAGGAAGTTTACGCCCCCTCTTCTTAATCTTTTTATCCTTAATCGTAAGCTTATTTACAGGTGCCTTTTTCTTGGCCGTCTGGCGCCTCTTGTTACTATATCTGAATTTTATCCTTGCATGGATGAGACGTTTACTTTTCCAATATTCTAGGTCCCGATTGTACTTAATTTGGGGTCTTCTTCTTCTGGGGTCCAATGACTGAATAATCGGAGCAGGGGGCATTTTAGGAGGATCTCCTCTTCCTGAAATGAAAAGGGTACTAGGCCCGAATTTGAATGTCCTATTCTCTTCGAATTGACTTGCTCCGTAAGCAAATAGTTTAGAATCAACCCACCTGTTTATATCCTGATCCATCTCCTTGCCAAGATTAAATCTCTTCCTATAAGAATTAGAATCAACAATATGCCATTTTTTGTTCTGCACCTCTGGTGTGAGAACATTTCCGCGAACATCTCCCACCGCCAAAGTAAGGTTTAACCCGATTCCCTCTTCATCTGGCTCAGTCCACTCAAATGCTGAAATCTCTGGCCGGAAACTGAAGGTGGAAATTGAATAATCATTCTTTGACAAGCCAGTAATCTGCTCTTTCTCGAATGATAAAACTGGAGTTAAATCATTATCTGGGAGATTAATGTTAAGATTTGAGATTTTTCTTCGAACAGTAATATCTAACTGATTCCATTCCTCTACTCCAAATTGTAAAGTTGTAACCCAATCATCAACCCCAGGCATGCTTTCTTGACTTTCAGGGTTTAGCTTTGTGACTACCTTTATCCCACTTATCGGGCTAGTAATGATCTTATCGCTCGATGGATCTAAATTTGAATGGATGAAGCTAGATTTAACGAAAGAAAAGCTCAGAAGTTTCGAAAGAGATATTGTCTTGACAACAGGATTATGTCCTGCGAGATTAATCTCAACTACAATTTCAGGCCCTTTCCGGTTTCCATGAACCAAATTGTTTACGAATTCATCAGTAAGAATAACCTTCTTTATGTTTTCATAAAGTTCTCCTTGATTGAAAAAGAATCTTTCACTCGAAGAAACATTTTGGCACGTGATGGGAATTATGATTGGTTCAACTTGTTTATAGCAGTTATTTATTGGGAAATGGATAGATACAGCTAATGTGCCTTTGGAAGTGTGACTTTTTCTTTTACTTCTTCGATTAGGTTTGTCTATTTTTACTTCGAATCCACTTAATATTGTTCTATTATTTGACTTACCCAGCCAAGAAATTTTTGTAGTCTTAGAATATTTCCTTAGAGCATGTGTCCAAGATTCCATCTCCGGTCGCTCTTCACGCCAAGAAAACGAGCCATTTGGCATACGGATTAGCGCTTGTTCTTGCATTGCAATCACTCCCTATGCTAGCTCAGGATAGTAAAAATTGTAAAAAATTACATCCTCCAGTACCGGTCAATAGTTTCGAGCCTATAACGGCTGCGCCTGCGATGAACTAGTATTACTAGTAGTAATAATTTACAAAATAGTGGTAATTGAATTATCAAAGTAAGTGTGGATATGTTAATCAATGAAGGGAATTTGATTCCTGCTATGCCTATGAGGGACGCTTTACAGCTAGGTCTCGAGGCTACAGAAAAACAAGTTCAACAGGCGATCAAGCATCTGAAATCCGAGGACCCTGAATGTGTGCATTGGAACGATTTTGAGTTTGATAGATATTCTTCGATAATGAAACATAGGGAATACTCTGGCCCTATTATTGACGGTTTGGATTGCTTAGAATCTAACGAATTATTGGTATTAATTCTGGGCGATAATGGGAACTCTGTATTCGATGAAGCTTTAAATTTTCCAAGTAAAATCAATCGAACAATCGAGGCAGAGTTGTCTTCATTAATTGGTTCAGATATTGTTTCTAGATACTCCAAGACTCAGAAAAGTTCAGGTTTTGAAAAAGATAGCATCAGTGTTAGAGTTAAATTTGTTACAAATCCCGAACATCTTGAGGATATTGATTTGGAGGGATACATGGCTCTAGTGTTGTTGGAAAGTAGTGCAACTAAATTCTGCTCTGAAGTAGTAGGTTGGCTAAAAGAATCAGAAACCACTCTTCCGATAATATACAATTTTTCAGAAAGGATTTCTCAAGTAACTGCAGGGTTATCAGAAATAGAATCCTCTTCTATTGCCGCATCATGGGTTTTTGCAGTTGGTGCTCTCAAACCAATTGATCAAATGGAATATTTACTTCATGCAATGAATCAACTTTTCATCGAATCAGATTATGACAATACTAACTCTCATGTAAGATGGATAATCAATGAACAATATATCCATCAAAAACGTAACAAGTCAAAATCTGAAGCGCTGTCTTCTGCTAGCAAATTAAGCTCATCTGGGCACAATTATTTCCGAAGATTCATCGAAAAGACAATCACTTTGCACAGTAAAGCAATCAAAAAGGTTCGTAGTTTGATTTTACCTGACTCTTTCCAAAGAGAACTCAATTCAAGAGTAGCTAGAGACAATTGGTTTGATGAAATAATATCAGTATTGTGTACTAAGATGGAGGAAGACGGGGTCCTAAGTGCTACAAGAAGTATGATTGGGTTACATACTTATTTCGATGATGTATCTGAATGGAGAGGGAATAATTCAGACGAGTCAGAGTTTGAAAAACTACAACGTTGGTCAAACAATATTTCTCAACCTAAACGTGGCGACTTGAATCGAATATTTAGGGAACAAGGGAAAGGTCGAAATTTGTATGGGGGCTCTAAGGGGTACCAAGAAAAGAATAATTTCGCAGAGAACGCGATGTGGAATGGTTTCGAACATGAGACTACATTAGTAAAGAACCTACATCCAAGATTCTGGCCTTTTTTTAGGAGCCTATTTGCAATAACCAATGCTTCCAAGTATGATGTTAAGGCTGAAAACCCACCGTTGCTTCCAATACATAAATCCAGGATGAATATTTCTGAGATTAGTAAGATAAGAAAAGCCGTATGTAATAATTTACTGAATGAACTCTTCTTAGATTTCACAATTGATGGAGGGGTGCTACAATGAGTTTCACACCAGAAACATCTCTCGATTCAATGAGTAGATTAGGCCGTAAAACAGGCCTACTTGAAAGAAATCGTTTAGAAAATGGTAA
>Ga0055584_100008237_pt1 | contig 10218 bp, 5 predicted proteins | sample OSDHelmetaG_FD_58716 | JGI IMG/M metagenome (GOLD analysis project Ga0055584, IMG submission 58716) | Pelagic marine sediment microbial communities from the LTER site Helgoland, North Sea, for post-phytoplankton bloom and carbon turnover... | ecosystem: Environmental > Aquatic > Marine >...
CGGCCCGGTGGTGCCCGAGGTGTAGATCATGGTCGCGAGATCTTCGGGCTGGGCTGTTTCTGCAGCGGCCCGCAGGTCGAGGGGGTCTTCCCCGATCAGGTCCTCCCAGCTGAACTCACCATCCTGATGATCGCGCAAGCTACCGAGGGATTGCAATTTGGGGAGCTTTTCTCGGACGGGTCGGAATCGTTCGAGAAAGCGATTATCCTCGACAAACGCCAACTTCGCCTCGCAATGGTTCACCAGATACTCGATCTGGCTTTCGGAAGACGAGTTGTAGATCGAAACAGGCGCAGCACCCAGAAAATAGGCCGCTGTGTCGATGATATGGAATTCGGGAATGTTTCGCAGCATCAGCACGATGCGATCGCCGCGCCCTATGCCCAATTTTGCCAGACCGGCAGCGGCCCGGGCCACCAGGTCGGCGTATTCGTCAAAGCTCCAGCTCTGGAAGCTTCCATCTTCCTCTCGCCAGCGTACGGCCTCGTCAGGTCCGCATTCCGCCACGGTGGCCAGAAAACTTTTTGCCAGCGTCTGTCCGGCTACTGTCTCGTCTATGGTCATGATCCACTCCCTCATGGCGGCCTCCGCGGCCCCCCGCTGACCTTTTTCCCTAGCGGACCAGATTGTTGGACCACAAGCCCCCGGCGATCGCGTTTGCCGACCGGCCTCGCTGGCTTTACAGTTTATTTATGGCTTTCCGCAGCGCTCATCCTCTGGACCCATCGGATACGTTTCTCTCCCGGCATATCGGCCCCAGCGATGCTGATCTGGAGGAAATGCTGAAACAGGTGGGGTGTGACTCTCTCACGGCGCTCGCGGAACGTACGGTTCCCGAAGCAATTCGGCTGAAATCGCCTCTGGTCTTGACCGAAGAGGGCGAACGGGCCCCGGGCGAAACCGAGGTTCTCGATCGGCTCCGCGGGCTCCTGGCGGAGAATCGCCCCCATCGCTCCTGTATCGGGATGGGTTACGCCGATACGATCGTGCCCCATGTAATCCTGCGAAACGTCCTCGAGAACCCGGGCTGGTATACACAATACACGCCATATCAGGCCGAGATCTCGCAGGGGCGGCTTGAGGCCTTGTTGAACTTTCAGACAATGGTCGCGGATTTGACAGGTCTCCCGCTGGCCAATGCCTCGCTGCTGGACGAAGCAACGGCCGCGGCCGAAGCCATGGCGATGTGTCGGGCGGCTTCGCGAGGCAAACGCGACCGGTTTCTGGTCTCGTCGGCCTGTCATCCCCAGACGCTCGGGGTCGTGCGCACTCGTGGCACCTCCATGGGGATGCGTGTCGAGGTTGCCCCGGAGACCGATTTCTCCTTCGGGCCGGATGTCGCCGGCGTACTCCTGCAATATCCGAACACCAACGGTGATCTTCTCGATCCGAGTGCCGTGATCGATGGGGCACATGAATGTGGTGCGATGGTGGTCATGGCGGCCGATATTCTGGCGCTTGCCTTGATCAAGCCCCCGGGTGAATGGGGGGCCGATATCGCGGTCGGATCGACACAGCGATTCGGGGTGCCCCTCGGCTTCGGCGGCCCACATGCGGCCTATCTCTCGACCCGAGAGGAACATGCACGGCGGGTGCCCGGTAGATTGGTGGGCGTTTCGCGCGATGCGCACGGTAACCCGGCTTATCGTCTCGCTATTCAGACCCGGGAGCAGCATATCCGCCGCGATCGAGCCACCAGTAATATCTGTACGGCGCAGGTCCTGCTGGCGAATATAGCGGGACTCTACGCGGTCTATCACGGCCCCGAGGGTCTGGCACGGATCGCGGGCCGGGTGCGCGGTTTGGCAAATGCGTTGGCTGAGGGGTTGCGGGGGGCCGGCATTGCGGTCGGTGATGAGTTGTTTTTTGACGCGCTCAAATTCGCGCCTCCGTCGGGTACTGCGGCGGATGTTCTGGCGGCGGCCTCTGCCTCTGGCTTCAACCTGCGCGGCTACCCCGATGGTGCCGTGGGGATCGCTCTGGACGAGACCACCACGCGAGAGGATGTGCAGACATTATTGAGCGTCTTTGGCGTCGAGGAAGCCGATATCGATGCGCTTGCCGCGACCGGGAACCGGGACCTCGGGGTGTTCGCGCGGACCTCGAGTTATCTGGAGCACCCGGTCTTTCATTCCTATCGCGGCGAGCACGAGATGTTGCGTTATCTTCACCGGCTCGAGAGTCGGGATCTTTCGCTCAATACGAGCATGATCCCGCTTGGTTCCTGCACGATGAAATTGAATGCGACCGTCGAGATGCTGCCGGTGACCTGGCCGGAGATCGGATCGGTTCACCCTTACGCTCCGCGCGATCAGGTCAATGGCTACCATCACATGCTGGACCTGTTGGAGACATGGCTGGCTGAAATTACCGGTTTGCCTGCCGTGTCGTTGCAGCCCAACGCCGGCTCTCAGGGCGAGTATGCCGGCCTCCTGGCGATTCGACGATTTCATGATGCCCATGGGGGCACCGAGCGAGACGTTTGCCTGATCCCGGTTTCGGCACACGGCACCAATGCTGCGACCGCTGTGATCGCGGGCTTCCGGGTGGTCGCGGTTGCCTGTGATGCGCAGGGGGATGTTGACCTCGATGACCTTTCGGCCAAGCTCGAGGCGCACGCGTCCCGCATCGGGGCTTTGATGATCACCTATCCCTCGACACATGGTGTTTTCGAGGAGCGCATTCAGGAAATTTGCCAGCAGGTACATGATGCCGGGGGCCAGGTTTATATGGATGGTGCCAATATGAATGCGCAGGTGGGTCTGACCTCACCGGCCAGCATTGGTGCTGATGTCTGCCATCTGAATCTTCATAAGACGTTCTGCATCCCGCATGGAGGGGGTGGCCCGGGCATGGGGCCGATCGCCGCGCGGGAACATCTGCGGGCCTTCCTCCCGGGGGATCCGGTTTCGGGAGAAGGTGGTGTTTCAGCGGCTCCCTATGGAAGCCCGAGTATTCTACCCATCAGTTGGGTCTATATTGCGCTCATGGGGGGAGAGGGACTGACGCGGGCGACGCAGGTGGCGATTCTGAACGCCAACTACATGGCGTCCCGATTGCGAAAGGATTACGACGTCCTCTACACCGGGCCGGATGGTCGCGTAGCCCACGAGTTCATCATCGATTGCCGTCCTTTCGAGAAGTCGGCCGGTGTGACCGTCGAGGATATTGCCAAGCGCCTGATCGACTACGGTTTCCATGCTCCCACCATGAGTTTTCCGGTGGCGGGGACTCTGATGATCGAACCCACCGAAAGCGAGCCGAAGGCGGAACTCGATCGGCTTTGCGATGCGCTGCTCGGGATCCGCAACGAAATCCGGCAGATCGAGTCCGGCGAACTGGATCGAGAAGACAACCCGTTGAAGCACGCGCCGCATTCCGCGGCGATTGCCTCGGGTGACGATTGGTCCCATGGCTATTCCCGGCAGCAGGCGGCCTGGCCGGCCGGCTGGCTGCACGACTACAAGTTCTGGCCTGCGGTTGGGCGCATTGATAATGCGTGGGGAGATCGAAACCTGTCGTGTACCTGTCCGCCGCTCGAGGATCTGGCCGAGCCTTAGACGCGGCCGAGGTTAGAGCCGGTTCAGGCCGTCGAGAGCGGCGACCTTGTAGGCCTCCGCGAGGGTCGGGTAGTTGAATACGGTGTCGCGGAGAAATTCGACCGAGCCGCCCAGCGCCATGGCGGTCTGTCCGATGTGGATCAGTTCACAGGCGCCGTCTCCGAGAATATGTACACCCAGAATCTCGAGAGTCTCGGCATGAAAGAGCAGCTTCAGCAGCCCGGAGGTGTCGCCGATCATGTTCCCGCGGGCCAACTCCTCGAATCGAGCCGAGCCGACCTCGTAGGGAACCTTGTCATGCGTCAGTTCCTGTTCATTCCGTCCGATCATGGAGATTTCCGGGATGGTGTAGATCCCGTAGGGCAGCAGGGGCGGTTTGTCGGCGAGTTGCCCCCCGAACATATGGGAAGTGGCCAACCGGCCCTGTTCCATCGACGTCGAAGCGAGGGCGGGAAAGCCGATGACATCACCGGCGGCGTAAATATGCGCCTGGGTGGTCCGGTAGGCTGAGTCCACGGGCAGGCGGCCACGATCATCTGTCTCGATGCCGAGCAGGTCGAGCCCGAGGCTGTCGGTGTTGGCATCGCGGCCTACCGTGTAGAGCAATGTGTCGCCGGTGACCCGCTTGCCGCTTTCGAGATGCGCGCTGACGCGGTCCTTGCTGTCGATCTCCACGTGGGTGACCTTCTCGCCGAGACGGAATTTCGCCTTGCGTGAACGAAGATGGAAGCACAAGGCCTCGAGAATCTCGTGGTCCACAAACTCGAGAATATCCTCTCGGGCATCGACGATGGTGACCTCGGACTTCAGCGCCGTCGCCATCGATGCGTACTCCAGGCCGATCACACCAGCACCCACTACCACCGAACTATTGCCCACCGGGCTGCGCGAGTGCTCGCCGCGGACCATTTGATCGGAATCCATTATGCGTTGTCCGTCTGTCGGAACCAGAGGGGTGTGCGCCGGCCGGGTGCCCGTGGCAATCAGAATGAAGTCTGCGGTGATTTTTTCGACGCCGTCCGAGCCCTCGATGTGCAAGGTATGCTCGTCGAGAAAACGGGCCACACCGGGAATCAGCTGTACTCGGTTGCGGAGTAGTTGATCGCGGACAATTTCCTGTTCCCGGTTGACCACTTCCCGCACACGCAGGGAGAGGTCTTCCCAGGTGATCTGGTCCTGAAGGGTGTAATTTTTTCCGTAGAAAGCTCGTTGTCGAAATCCGGACAGGTAGAGCACCGCCTCGCGCAGCGTCTTGCTCGGGATGGTGCCTGTGTGCGTGGAGGCACCGCCCAGCATGACGGTGCGATCCACGACGGCCACGCTTTTGCCCATCTTGGCGGCGTTGATGGCTCCTTTTTGCCCAGCAGGGCCGGTTCCGATTACGGCCAGATCAAAATGTGGCGCCACGTCGATCTCCTGTCAGGACGGGTTGCCGAAACGCCCCGCACGTATCTGGTCCCAGAATTCCTGAATGTCCTCAAGTGCCAGATAGAGCATCGGCACCACATACAGTGTCAGTAGACTAGCTACCCCGAGGCCGAAGACGATGGAAGCCGCAAAGGGGCTGAAGACAGTGGAATAGCCGGAGAGTCCGATCGCCATGGGCGCCAGCCCCATGACGGTTGTTACGGTGGTGAGAAAAATGGGCCGAAAACGTTTCTCGCAACCGCTCATGACAGCTTCGATGGAGGTCAGTCCCCGCTCGCGCTCCTTGTTGATGAAGTCGATCAGGACCAGAGAATCATTTACCACGATCCCCGCAAGGCCCACGATCGCATAGAGGACATACATCGAGAGGGCATACCCGCTCCATACCAGAGAAAGCAGGTAGAGGCCGAAGGTGACACCGATGAAGGAGAAGACAATGACACTCATGACGATGGCGGGCTGGGCGTAGGAGCGGAATTGCGCCGCAAGGATGGCGTAGATCGCGAGTGCGGCCAAAAGGAAGGCGCGACCCATGTCGGCAAAGGCATCGTCGGTCGCCTGGAATTCGCCACCAAAGATCAGGTCGACACCGGGATAGCGTATGGGCACATCCGCGAAGGCCTCCTGCATCAGATTGTTGACCGAAAGTGAGGTCGCGTTTTCGCCATCGACATCCGCGTAGACGACCACGGCACGCTGCGCTCCATAGTGATAGAGGCGTTGATAACCTCTCTGCAGTTCGAGGTCGGCGACGTCGCCGAGTTGAATCAGGTAGCCCTCCCGGGATCGGACTTCGACATCCATGAGATCCTGAATGCTGTCTCGATCCGTGGGTTCCAGAAGGACGCGGATGTCGATATCGTCGGTTTCCTCAGGCGGTCGGAAGCTTGAGGACACCAGTCCTTCATTGGCGGCCGTCAGTGCAAAGCCGACATCCTGGAAGGTGAGCCCGTGGAGCGATGCGCGGTTCTCGTTGAGGACCACTCTCATCTCGCGAGGGCCCAGAGGGACGTTGTCCTCGATATTGAAGACGCCCGGCAGGCTGGCGAGTTTGAGCTTCATTTCGCCAGCGATCTGCTTTGCAATCTCGTAGTCCTCGGCCTGGATCCGGATGGCTACGGGTTTGCCGATCGGTGGACCGTTTCTAGGTGGTGCAACGATCAGACTTTCGATCTGACCTGGGTTTTCGTCCCGGTAGGTTTCAAGTCGATTGCGCACCAGTCCCAAGATTCGATCGGGGTTGGTGGTGTTCTCCGCGGTCTCGGGGAAGGTGATGTAGAGGACCGCCCAGTTGACGCCCAGCACCGGGCGTTCGTCCGACGTCATGCCCATTCCGATGTTGGTGGAGATGTCGGTGATTTCTTCGCCCAAGTCCTTCAGCGCGGTCTCGACTCCGGCAATGAGCTTGTCCGTCGAATCGAAACCGGCGTCCCGAGACGACTTGATGGTCACAAAAAGCATGTTGTAGTCGCTGGGGAATAGATCGACGGGCACGCGGGTAAACAGGGCAATGGCAAATAGAAAAGCTGCGCCGCAGGTTGCCAGAAACGCTTTTCGTTCGGGAAGCAGGCGTCTCTGTGAGTTGAGATAACGCTCCCGGAACGAGGCGAGACGAGTGTCCGACGCCGTCCGGATCGCGTGGAAGCGCTGGCTCCAGCGATTCCCTCGGGCGGTGTCTTCCAACGAGTGCCGACTTCCCCAATCCAGGTAGTGTACGGGCAAGATCAGCAGCGCCTCGAACAGGGATCCCATGAGGCAGACAACGACAGTTTTGGGCAAGATCGACATGAATTCGCCCGAGGTTCCCGAGATGGTCAACATCGGGATGAAGGCGGCGGCTGTCGTGAGAATCGCGGCCGTAACCGGCCACATGACTTCCTCGGCACCAGCGATGACGGCCTCGTGGATCGGTTCGCCGTTCTCTACATGGCGGTAAATATTCTCGACCAGAATAATGGCATCATCGACCAGCATGCCGCTGACCATCACGAACCCGACGAGCGAGAGAGAGTTGATGGTGATATCGAAGAAGGGAAAGAGCGTGAGGGCGACCAGAAATGCAAACGGCACGCCGACAACGGCCACCATGGCGTTGCGCAAGCCCACGGTAAGCCAAAGCAGCAGCACCACGAACAAGACGCCGAGCAACAGGTTGGAGGTCATGATGCCGATGCGATTGGCCACGTACCGCGAATCGTCGGTGGGGACATCCACAGAGATCCCCGGCGGGAGAAGTTCCCGGTAGGAATCGAGGTAGGTCGTGACGTCTGCCATCAATTGAATGACGTCATGGTCATTTTCCTTGGAGATACCGAGAAAGATCGCAGAATTTCCATTCAGGCGGGAGGCGAGACGCCGTTCCTCGAAACCCTCTTCGATCCGCGCAAGGTCACCCAGTCGGATATGGGTCCCGGCGGAGCTTTTGCCGACGATCGTGTCGGTGATCGAGTCCACGGTGTCGTATTGGCCGAGGCCACGCACCGTGATCTCCCCGAGTGCCTGGTTGGTAAAGCTGCCACCAGGGAAATTGCGGTTGTTGCGCGACAAGGTCGCACTGATCTCGGGCAGGGTCAGGTTGTATTGCAGAGCCTTTTCCCGATCGACCACGATCCGAAGCTCGCGTTCGCGTTCGCCTCGCAGTTCGGCTTTCCGGACTCCGGAGATTTTCTCGATCTTTCGCTTGAGATCGTCGGCCACCTGAAGCATGGCCGATTCGCCGACGCCGCCGGTGTCGGTGACGGCGATTGTGGCGATATGGTAGACTTCGGAGACCGAGATTTCGCGCAAGATGGGGCGCTCGGCATCTTCGGGCAAATCGGGAACTCGCTCGATAGCTGATCGAAGGTCATTGAGGGCCGACTCGGCTTCATTGTCGCTGAGCGACTCGTCCCATTCGATAATGATTTCCGACAAGCCGTAGGTCGAGTAGCTCGACATGTTCTTGATGCCGGAGATCCCGTCGAACTCGTCCTCGAGTTTGGCCGTCACGAGTCTCTCGACCTCGCCCGGTGAGGCACCGACCCAGGGGGTCACGACGATTGCGGTGTTGAAGGAAATGTCGGGAAAGACATCGATGGGGATCCGTTTGGCTGTCTGGAATCCCGCAACGATCAACAGGGCAAAGGCCAGGTTGATGAGGACTGGTTGTCGAACGGCGAACCGTGGGAGGCTCATGCAGGTGCCTCGGCTTCAAGGACGATCAGGTCGCCGTCTCCGAGCAACCGGATATCGGAAGTGGCGATGGACTGGCCGGGGCGGAGTCCGCTGACCACCTCATACAGGGTTGGCCGGAAGGGGACTGGTCGAACCCGAATTGAGCTCTTGCGCAGTCGGTGGAGTCCGGACTCTGGCTCGTCTTCAATCAGGAACACGGAGTGAACCCCGAGTTCCTCGAGGACGGCCTCACGCGGGATGGCGAGGATCTCTTGCGAGCGGTTCAGTTCAAGGCTGGCCTGAGCGACCATGCCGGGGCGCAAAAGAGCCTCGGGATTGCGGATCTCGATTTCGACCGGAAATTTGCGGTTCCTGATGTTGGCGGCGCCGCCGATTCGACGTGCCGTTCCGGTGAAAGAGCGGTCGGGCATGGCTTCGAGATGGATCTTCGCCACAGCACCTGCTGGCACCGAGGCAATGTCGCGGTCGCTGAGACCGACTTCGAGGATCAGGATGTCGGGTGAGACCAGTTCCCCGACCTCCTGGCCGGCCCGAACGAATTCCCCCGGCTGGGGCGCGAACGCACGCAGAACACCCGAAAACGGTGCCACGAGGGTCCGCTTTTTCTGATCATCGAGTGCTCGGTCGAGTTGTGCGCGGGCTGCAGCCAGAGCGGCACGCGCGACCCCGAGCCGACTCTCGGTGCTGTCGATTTCGGCCTGTGAGAGGACCTCGCGCTCGGCCAGAGAAGCGCTTCGACGGCTTTGCGCGTCTGCCAGTGCCAACTCGCTTGTAGTCCGGTCGACCTGTGCCTGGGCCTGGCGAACCGCAATATCGGCAGGAACAGGATCGATCTGGAGCAGAACGTCGCCGGCACGGACTCGATCGAAGGCTTGGGCACCTGTCCGCACCACGCGGCCCGAGCTTTCGGCCGACAGGCGAACTTCCCGATCGGCCTCGAGAATGCCCGAAAGTCGGACCTCGGCGTCGATGGTCTGAGGAAGGACTGCTTGTCTGGTGATGGTCCGTAGTCCCTTCTGGGGGGAGGGGGCGGCGGAGTCACTTCCGTCAGGCGCGGTGGCGAGGAGAAAAACGAATCCTAGAAGAAGCAAGGCGGCGACGCCCAGAAGTTGGCGACGCAACGTGTTGCGGTCGGAATTGTCGGGGTTCTGATCTGTCATGACCCCTTGGGTCTAACGGATGGCGGGATGAGGGCAATCTTTCGGCGCTGGCATCCCCCCGTGGCGGTAGGCTAGGAAGCCCCCATGAGCGACCTTTTGTACGAAAAAGATGCAGGTGTGGTCACGATCACGATGAACCGCCCCGAGCGACGAAATGCGATCAGTCCCGAGATGATGGTGCGTCTGGGAGAGGCTTGGGTGAACTTTCAGGCTGACGACGATTTGCGTGTGGCGATCTTGACCGGAGCAGGCAGCGAAGCGTTCTGTGTCGGAGGAGATCTTCAGTTGCTGATTCCCCTGTTTACCGGCGCCCGTCAGCCGGAAAGTGAGTGGGATCAGAAGCTGATGGGCAATCTGGGTTTTACCATGACCTCGCTTCTCAAGGGGTTCGAACTCTATAAACCGGTGATCTCCGCGGTCAATGGCACAGCGACGGCGGGCGGTTGCGAGATCTTGCAGGCCACCGATATTCGGATTGCTTCGACCCATGCCCGTTTGGGTCTTGCCGAGGCAAAGCGGGGTCTGGTTCCCGGCGGTGGCTCGTTGGTGCGGCTGCCGCGCCAGATTCCCTACTGCAAGGCCATGGAGATCCTTTTGCTGGGAGACTTGATCGATGCCGAGGAGGCTTGGCGTATCGGTCTCATCAACGAGGTGGTCGCGCCCGATAAGTTGATGCCTCGGGCACGGGAGATCGCCTCCCGACTGGCGGCCAATGGGCCGTTTGCGTTGCGCAAGATCAAGGAGGCGGTTTTGCGCACAAACGGTTTACCTCTCAACGAGGCTCACGATATCGAGAACCAGCTCTCGGGCGAGGTCATGGCCTCCTCGGATGCCCGCGAGGGCCCCCGAGCCTTTGTGGAGAAGCGTGCGCCAAACTGGAAGGGGCGCTGACATGA
>Ga0055584_100008238_pt1 | contig 10218 bp, 5 predicted proteins | sample OSDHelmetaG_FD_58716 | JGI IMG/M metagenome (GOLD analysis project Ga0055584, IMG submission 58716) | Pelagic marine sediment microbial communities from the LTER site Helgoland, North Sea, for post-phytoplankton bloom and carbon turnover... | ecosystem: Environmental > Aquatic > Marine >...
ATCTATGCGACTGACTGCAATCAAGCTTGCTGGTTTCAAATCCTTTGTAGATGCGACCACGTTTACCGCGCCGACCAACCTGACCGGGATTGTCGGACCCAATGGTTGTGGCAAGTCCAATATCATCGATGCCGTCCGCTGGGTGATGGGTGAGGGCTCTGCCAAGGTACTGCGTGGCGAATCAATGGCCGATGTCATTTTCTCAGGATCCAGCGGTCGAAAACCGGTGGGTACCGCCAGTGTTGAGTTAATATTTGACAACACGAATGGCCGGATCGCGGGTGAGTTTGCGGCATTTAACGAGATTTCGGTCAAACGCATAGTTGGCCGGGATGGTGTCTCGCAATACACGCTGAACGGGACACGTTGCCGGCGCAAGGATGTCCGGGACCTTTTCCTCGGGACCGGTATCGGATCAAAAAGTTACTCGATTATTGAACAGGGCATGATTTCACAGGTAGTGGATGCAGGGCCCGAAGAAGTTCGCTCGCATCTAGAGGAAGCAGCTGGAATTTCCCGTTACAAGGAGCGTCGCAGGGAGACCGAGCGACGGATCAAACATACCCGGGAGAACCTTGAACGTCTGATGGATTTGCGAGATGAGATCGCCAGTCATTTGAATCGACTGAAAAGGCAGGCAAATGCCGCAGAGCGCTATAAAAAGCTGAAGGTTGAGCATAGGGAACTCGAATCAAATTTGTTGGCCCTGCAATGGCTGTCCCTTCAAAATGATGCGGAGCTTGGCCGATCCGGCCTGTCGGTGCAGGAAACTGCAATGCAGGAACAACTCGCGGAACAGCGGGCCACAGAGGCCCGGATGGAATCAACCCACCAGGAACAGGCGGTTGCCGGCGAAGCACACAATGCGGTGCAGGGCGAGCTTTATTCAGTCAGCAGTGATATAGCCCGGCTCGAACAGTCGATTCAGCACAGTCGTGAGCTGCAGTCCCGGCAGATAAAAGAGTACGAAGAAACATCCAGTGCCCTGCAGGACATGGAAAAGCACATGGTTATGGACCGGGCCCATGTGGAAGACCTGACTGGCAAACTGGCCGAGACTGAGCCTGCACTCGAAAAGGTACTTGTGGAAGAGGCCGCTGCAGACACTGCAATGCAGGCCGCTGAAGCCGAGGTGTCCAGTTGGCAGGAACACCTGGAAAAACATCACGTCAGGAATAATGACCTGAACCGAAAGACTGACAGCCAGCGTGCAACGCTCGAAATGCTGGACGGTCGTATGCAGGATGCATCGCTCCGCCTTCAGAAGCTTGCCGGTGAAACCGAGGGGACGGATACCGGAGCCCTGAGCCTTGAAGTTATCGAGCTTGAGAAAGAGGCCGACGGGGTGGCAGGACAACTGGCCGAACAGCAGCAACAGCTGGAGTTAAGCCGGAAAGCGCTCGAAAGCCGGCGTCAGGTCTTACGTGATGCCACGTCAAAACAGCATGAACTAAAGGGTGAAATTAACCGGCGTGAAGGCAGGCTTGAATCACTCAAGGCCCTGCAGCAGGCAGCACGGGAAACGGGTAAGGGCACGGCATGGCTTGAAACCAATGGTCTCAAATCAGCCCCGCGCCTGGTCGAGCAGCTGGATGTTGCCAGGGGTTGGGAAGCGGCTGTAGAGACCGTGCTGGGTTTCTGGCTGGATTCGGTACTGGTAGATGATCCGACGGCATTATCGACCCCCTTGGGTCAGCTGGAAGCAGGTAAGGGGCGCGATGTTGAATTGACTCTTCTGGAAAACCGGTCTTCCGTGATCAAGGCAGCTCCCGGCAGCCTGGCGGAGAAAGTAAAAGCGCCTGATGCAATCACTGCCCAGCTTAATGCTGTACAGGTAGCCGGGTCTTTGGAATCAGCGTTTAAATCTGTTGCGGACAGACAAGACGGTTCATCTGCGGTTACTGCCGAAGGACAATGGATCGGACAGGGGTGGGTTCGGGTTGCGGGTAGCCAGTCAGGGAAAGCAGGTATGCTGGCACGCAAACAGGAAATTAAATCCCTGCAGGCCGAACTTGCTGAACTGCAACAGCAGTGGTCGGCCATGAATGAGTCAAACCAGGTTGAGCGCGATTCCCTGCCGGCCCAGGAAAAAGAAGTTGCTGAATCACAGCAAAAAGTTAATAACCTGCACAGGGCAGGTTCAGACCTGGCCAGCCGCCTGAATGCCGGCCAAACCAGGATCCAGGATCTCAGCGGACGCCAAAAGCAGATTGCTGAGGAATCTGCCTCACTGCAAAAACGGCAAGCTGATGACCAGGCACAGATAAAAACATTAAGGGTCAGCCTGGCTTCCGTGCTGGATGAAATGGCCGAGACCGAAAAAGAGCGTTCTGCACTGGATACACAACGCAGCTCTTTGCTGGAGCGTAGGGAGCAGACGCGTACACGGGCACGGGAAACCCGTAACCAGCGTCACGAGCTGGCTTTGAAAACCGGATCACACCGCGCGAGTCTTGATTCCCTGCGTAACTCCCTGGAGCGCATGGACACCCAGTTTAGCCAGTTGCAACAACGATACCTGGAGCTGAGTGAGCAAATTGCGCTAAATGAGGATCCTAAGGAAAAACACCGCAGTACCATGGACGGCTTGTTGCAGTCCCGGGTGGATGTGGAGCAGCGCCTTGCAGCAGCCAGGGCCAAAATGCAACAACTCGAAGAGGATTACCGTCAGCAGGACACGGCCCGGCAAACCTGTGTCAGACAGGTCGAGGAAATACGAGCTTCTTTGGAAAAAGCACGACTGCAGCAACAGGAACTGGAGCTCAATGCCCGCAATCTGCAGCGGCAGGTTGAGAATCTCGGCCACGAGGTTGCAGAACTGGCAGAAGGGCTTCCCGAGGAAGCTGATCCACAGGTCTGGCAGGCAGACCTGGAGCGTCTGGTAGAGCGTATCACCCGGTTGGAGCCGGTCAACCTGGCGGCTATCTCCGAGTATGAAGAAGAGCTAAAGCGCAAAGAATATATGGATGCGCAGCATGATGACCTGAACAGTGCACTGGAAACACTTGAGAATGCGATCAAGAAAATTGATCGCAAGACCCGTACGCGATTCAAAGATACGTTTGAAAGTGTCAACAAGGGTATTCAGGAATTGTTTCCTAAACTGTTTGGCGGCGGGCATGCCTATCTCGAGTTGACCGGTGATGATCTATTAACCACGGGTGTGTCTATCATGGCGCGTCCGCCCGGAAAAAGAATCAGCAGCATTAACCTGATGTCCGGCGGTGAGAAAGCATTGACGGCCGTGGCATTCGTATTCGCGATATTCCGTTTGAATCCTGCACCGTTCTGTCTTTTGGATGAGGTGGATGCGCCGCTGGATGATGCCAATGTCGCGCGGTTCGTTGCCATGGTCAAGGAAATGTCAGAAACCGTGCAGTTTATCGTGGTGACCCATAATAAAATCACCATGGAAATGGCGTATCAGCTAAGCGGTGTCACCATGCGTGAGCCAGGCGTGTCCCGGTTGGTACAGGTCGATATCGATGAAGCTGCAAAATTTGCGGGAAATTAGTGTAGTGCAGCGATGGGCAGCACCTCTTAAGGCCAGGCTGAAAGTGTCGCAAATTGCGATACACTACACCGATAAGTTTCAAGGGTGATATTGATATGGATATTTCAGTTTTCAGATGGGTTTTAGTCATAGCGGGTATTGCGATTGTTACTGGAATTTTCCTGTTTGGAAATCCGGATAGAAAACGCAAACCGCGTGCTTCGCGTAAACGTGTGCATGCGCAAAGGGTGAAGCGGGAACCGGCGCTCGATTCCGATGGGCTTGAAACGGAAGAGCTGGATGACAATGGCGATACCAGGCAAACCGAGCTGGATATTGGCCTGTCTTCAGAAGGCGGCCTCGATAGCCGGACGTCCAGTGAAAACCGGATTGAACCCAGGCTGGACAATAAGCCCAGGAAGCCCGCTCCACCATCTCCCGATAAGATCGTCACATTGTTTTTGCAGGCTCGCGACAACAACATCATCACCGGGATTGAGCTACTTGATAACTCGTTGAAATCAGGTCTGGTTTTTGGCAGTCACGACATTTTTCACCGCATCCACGAGGAGGATGTGGAGCCGGTGTTCAGCATGGCCAACCTGACCCGGCCGGGTTCCTTTGACAAAAACGCATGGAATACCATGGAAATCCGGGGAGTGACCATGTTCATGACGCTACCGGGACCAAGAAACGCACTGGATGCCTGGGACTCCATGCTGGCAACAAGCCGCCGGCTGGCAGAATTGTTACACGCAGATTTGCTTGATGATCAACATGAGGTGTTCACACGTCAGCGTTCCTTGCAGATCAAGGAAGAGTTGCGTGAATATGAGCGGCAGAAAAACCCGGAATCATGAAGCAGACAAAGGCACACAAACGTGCTGATGAACTACGGCGTTTGATCGAACATCATAATTACAGCTATTACGTGCTGGACGATCCAGAGGTTCCCGATGCCGAATTTGACCGCTTGATGCGGGAACTTGAGGGTATTGAATCCCATCACCCTGAACTGGTTACACCCAGCTCACCAACGCAACGTGTCAGTGGTACACCGCAGGACGGCTTTGAAACCGTGCGGCACCAAGTGCCGATGTTGTCGCTTGGCAACGCATTTTCCGAAGAGGAAGTGGCCGATTTCCAACGTCGTGTCGAACAGGGTCTTGAACGGCAAAATATCATCTTTGCAGCTGAACCCAAACTGGACGGCGTTGCCATTTCACTGACCTACCAGGATGGACTGCTGATCAGGGCAGCCACCCGTGGTGACGGTGAGCAGGGTGAAGAGGTCACTGCCAATGTCCGTACCATTCGTGCTGTACCGCTTGAACTTCGTGGTGACGACTGGCCATCCCTGCTGGAGGTGCGCGGGGAGATTTATATGCCGCGTGCCGGTTTCGATGCTTTCAACCGCAAGGCACTCGAGCAGGGTGATAAACCACTGGTCAATCCGCGTAATGGCGCTGCCGGCAGTTTAAGACAACTCGACCCGCAATTGACCGCCAAACGCCCACTCGCTTTTTTTGCCTATAGCACGGCGACCCGAGATGGGCTGCCCGATACACAGTTTGATTCACTGCATCGTTTGCGCGACTGGGGCTTTCCTGTCAATCCGGAGATCCGGCGGGTTGTGGGTGTAAGTGGATGTGTGGATTACCACCGGCGAATATCGGCTTTACGGCCCACGCTGGGCTATGACATTGATGGAGTGGTTTACAAGGTCGACCGGTTCGATCAGCAGGCTATTCTTGGTTTTATCAGCAAGGCACCACGCTGGGCACTGGCACATAAGTTTCCGGCAGAAGAGGAAATGACACGTTTGCTGGATATCGATATCCAGGTGGGCAGAACCGGTGCACTGACACCGGTTGCGAGGCTGGAACCGGTTTTTGTCGGTGGTGTAACAGTAACCAATGCCACACTGCACAATGAAGACGAAATCCGGCGCAAGGATATTCGTGTGGGGGATTGGGTCGTAGTGCGAAGGGCGGGGGATGTTATTCCTGAGGTGGCGCGTGTCATTAAGCAACGACGTGAAACCGAACTGCCGGAGTTTCACATGCCTGAATCCTGTCCGGAATGCGGTTCAGCGGTTGAGCGGGTAGAAGGCGAGGCAGTGGCCCGTTGCACCGGCGCGCTGATCTGTCCGGCCCAGATAAAGCATGGTATCCGGCACTTCGCAACCCGCAAGGCCATGGATATCGAGGGTCTGGGTGACAAGCTGGTCGATCAACTGGTTGAGCTGGGCCTGGTGAACACCGTGGCCGATCTTTATCACCTTGACCATGAACAGGTTTCCTCAATGGAGCGTATGGGTGGCAAGTCGGCTGAGAACCTCCTGAAAGCCCTTGAGGCCAGCAAAAAGCCGGGTCTGGACCGCTTGCTCTATGCGCTTGGTATTCGGGAAGTGGGTGAGGTGACGGCGCATTCGCTGGCGGCTCATTTCAAATCGATACAGGCTCTGCAGGAGGCTTCCGAGGAGATCCTGACCGAGGTCAGTGACGTGGGACCCATCGTTGCGGGTCACGTGGCGGCATTTTTTCAGCAGGAAAAAAACCTAAAAGTTATTAAGGCCTTAAGCGATGCGGGGGTAGATTGGCAGCCACTTGAAGAGAAAGGTGGTGAACAGCCATTAGCCGGTGAAACCTGGGTGCTGACAGGTGCCTTGTCCATGCCCAGGATACAGGCTAAAAATCTGCTCGAAGCGCTGGGTGCAAAAGTGACCGGCAGTGTATCCGCCAAAACGAGCATCTTGCTCGCTGGTGAAGCGGCGGGTTCCAAACTCACAAAGGCTCAGAAACTGGGTGTAAAGGTTATCTCGGAATCTGATTTTGTTGAATACCTGGAAACCCAGGGCATTGAAACCTCTTAATTAGAAACCGTAGGTTTTATAGGGCAGGGATACGAAGTACAGGTATCGGCGGTCAGAGCTGTTTTGTCACATTATTCGTAAATTCAAACCGGAAAACCGGTGCCGGTTGTTTTTCTGTGGTGACGTAAATTGCCTTGCCATCAGCAGAATAGCTGATTGCCTCATTTTGAACCGAAGGAGGACCGACGACCTCTTCCGGCTTTCTTTGCATTGCGCTTAACCAGTCCTCGTGGGGTTCGCGTCGAAAACGGTACAGACTGCGATAAGTGATGATCACGGCCTCGGAACCGTCGGGCGATATATCAAAACCGGTGGGTTGCGATATGAAGTCCGTTCTTCCGTGCCAGTGCATACGGTCTCGCGAGGTTGGTGGACGCAGTTTTGCGATGGTGCCAAGAAATTTGAGCTCTGCATGCACCTGGTTTAAAGCGGTTTCAAGATCCAGTGCATATAATCGGGATGGCTTGTCACGTTTGGTGAGAAATAGAATCTGCTGACCAATCGGATCATATGCCATTGCTTCGCAATCGCGCGGCCCATCGGGGTACTTCAGGGTCAAGGCGTGTTTCAAATCCTGCCGGCCATCATAGCGGTCGTGTTTTCCGGTTTTGGGCTCTTCAATAAAATACAGTTTGATGGACTTTCTCTTTGCCTTGTTATCACCGACATCACCAACCACGATCCAACGGACTCCTTCAACGGGTACCGAAGTGATATCTTCCCAGTCCTTGTTTTTGGCAGGCACAATGGTTACTGAGCCAAGATCTGCACCGCTTTCATCAACACCGTACAAAACGGGGTCGCCTTCATCATTATGTACAAAAAAATCGCCCGGGTGGGAATGGCTGGCCTTCATGCCGCTGGCTTCCATGATTTCATCTGATTCCAGCCAGCCTGTTCGTACCATGGTGACCGGCGGGGGGCCGGTTTCGGCAGGTTCATTGCCGGTTTGTTGATTACAGGCCGGGAGTACGAGTGTGGCCAGGACAAGCAGGCTTAAAGCGCTATTGATATGCATGTCTAATTGTAAGGTGAAATGCTTTTGCGGTGAAGTTCATAAACCATGATCGTCACAATCGGATCGGAAAATAGTGCGCCTTTGTGCCACAAGGGGCGCTGCGAAAATGTAACAAACCAACCATTGTGCTGATAATATGGTTGTAGTTGGTGAATTAGAGGTCTGATATCTTGATGGACTTCCCACAGGTGCCCAATATGCATGCATTGGTCATGTTATTGATGACCGGTGTGGCCTTGTTCCTGTTTTCCCGCGAAAAGATTCACCTTGAATCATCCAGTTTGGCCATTCTCGTGATGGTGGTCGTTGGTTTCCAGTTGTTCCCATTCGAGGGTGTACGCGGAACCGTCGAGCCGATGACTTTTTTTTACGGTTTTGGACATGAAGCACTCATTGCGGTCTGTTCGCTGATGATTGCGGGCGAAGCGCTGGTTCGAACCGGTGCGTTGGAACCGGTTGCCCGGCGACTTGCCAGGCTTTGGAAAAGGAGTCCAAAAATTGCATTGTTGCTGACACTGATCGTCGGTGCATTTCTTAGTGCGTTCATGAACAACACACCTATCGTGGTACTGATGTTGCCCATGCTCATCGGGGCCGCAGTCCGCAGTAACAGGTCATCGTCCGGTGTGTTGCTTCCAATGGGTCTGGCGACCCTGATTGGTGGTATGGGCACCACTATTGGCACGTCAACAAATCTGCTGGTGGTTTCGGTGGCCGCAGATATGGGCATGGAACGTTTTGCAATGTTTGATTTTATGCTGCCAGTGGCCGTGGCCGCCAGTGTCGCAATCATATACCTGTGGTTGGTGGCGCCTCATATGATTCCGCAGCGTACCCCGCCAATGGATGATTTATCCAATCGGGAATTTGAAGCACACCTGTTGATTCCTCATAACAATCCCCTGGTAGGAAAGACATTGGCCCATCTTATTCACAAGGCCGGGGATGGCATCCATGTAAAGCGGGTTTTCAGAGACGAACACCTTTTTATATCACCATTGCCTGATGTCGTGATCAGGGCCGGTGACAAAATCCAGGTTTCCGCCACTGTAGAGATGCTGAAGGAATACCAGGCGCTATTGGGCGCCATGTTAACGGCAGGACCTGAACCGTCCCATCTGTCGATTGAGGGCGATTTTCAGCTTGCCGAGGTGGTGGTGACGGGTGGTTCGCAATTGCGTGGTTTAAGGGTGGCTGACGCGCGTCTGGAAGACCGTTACGGATTGGACTTGCTGGCAGTGCATTGTGGTGGTGATGTTGTTAGCGCAAGTACAGCTGAGCTGAACCGGCGCCAACTACGGGCCAGTGATGTTCTGCTGGTGCAAGGGAGCTCTGAGAATATACGCACCCTGAAAGTAGGTGGTGAATTACTGGTGCTCGATAACACGGCCGATCTGCCACACACGGAGAGGGCGCCTCTTGCTTTGCTGATTATGGTAATGATCGTTGCGCTGGCGGCTTTTGGTGTCATGCCGATTGCAATGAGCGCCATGTTAGGCTGCCTTGCATTGATCGGTACCGGTTGCATCAGATGGCAGCAGGCCAGTCATGCGCTAAGCGCACAGGTCATAATGATTATCGTTGCCTCTTTGGCGCTCGGTTCTGCACTGATGAAAACCGGTGGCGCCGAGTATCTGGCACAGGTATTTCTGTACCTGACCTCCGGTCTTTCACCGGCATGGATACTGGCTTTCCTGATGCTGCTGATGGCCATACTGACCAACATCGTGTCCAATAATGCAGCGGCCGTTATCGGTACGCCGATTGCAATCAGTATTGCCCAGGAACTCGGTCTGCCGCTGGAACCGTTTGTGCTTGCCGTACTATTCGGTGCAAACTTGAGCTTCATCACACCCATGGCTTATAAAACCAACCTGCTGGTCATGAACGCAGGTGGTTATAAGTTCAATGATTTTGTCCGGGTGGGAACCCCGTTGACCTTGTTGATGTGGGTGGTGCTGTCCGCCATATTGACGTATGCATATCAACTATAAGAGCAAAGAGTTTTCTCAATGGTAGCCATTTGGGCGACCGGGGTCGCCCAAATACTTACTTGGCGGTGTACTTGAACTTTTGACCACCCACAGAGGCTTCAAGCATCAAACCACCGTCCGCCAGGGTGAATACGGCTACGCCACTGTCATACCTGGCATCGGCTGATGCGCCCAGGGTGACCGCGACTGCAGATACCTGCGCGCCCATTTCAAAATTGCCACGGGTAAAATGGCTAAATGCTGTTTCATCTTTGAACATGATGTATTGCGCATACACCTGACCGCCGATTTGTGCGCCAACCGATACCTGTGACAAGGAGGTTGTACCCATGGTCGTATTACCACGAATGACCAGGCCTTTGCCGTGTGCACCACCGACAATGAAACCACCCTTTCCAACTTTTGGGAATACCGCGTAAGCGTATGCTGATTCAAACCACTTTGTTAGTGTTGGATCGCTATCATTGGCTTTAATAATGGCCTGGGCCACTGAAAGTTCCAGCGAGTCTTCAATATCGGGTTTCCAAACCTGTGCATAAATACTTGTTGAAAGCAGGCTCAGGGTGATCAAAATCGCGAATAGTTTTTTCATAGTGCTACCAGATGGAATGTCAGTCGTGAATATATCCGATGTAACTGTCAGTTACAAAGTTTGATTTTCTCCGGGTTTGCCGATATGTACGTCACCGGCCTTGGGTCTGACGGACACAAAAATGGCCCGGACTGCGTCATTGATATTTGCATAAAAAAAAGCCCGCAAAGTGGCGGGCTTTTTAAATTGGCTCCCCGGGATGGACTCGAACCAACGACCTAGTGATTAACAGTCACCCGCTCTAAC
>Ga0055584_100008239_pt1 | contig 10217 bp, 7 predicted proteins | sample OSDHelmetaG_FD_58716 | JGI IMG/M metagenome (GOLD analysis project Ga0055584, IMG submission 58716) | Pelagic marine sediment microbial communities from the LTER site Helgoland, North Sea, for post-phytoplankton bloom and carbon turnover... | ecosystem: Environmental > Aquatic > Marine >...
GGCCGAGAAATGCTGTACCGTGGCCACCTCTCCGAGGTCACGACGTACCTCGAGCAATGCCTTGGCTGCCTGACCACGCTTGAGTTTATCGGTCTTCGTCAGAAGCACGTGCGTCGGCAGTGAAACCTGTTCAGCAAAGTTCAACATCTGCTTGTCAAACGCTGTGATCTGCCGGCGGATATCCATAATGAGAAACAGCCCCCGGAGGCTTCTTCGCGACTCGAAGTAATCGGCTATGAGGCTTCGCCAGTGATAGCGCATCTTGTCGGACACCTTTGCGAAGCCGTAGCCCGGCAGATCCACAAGGCGCTGCTGGTCCTGAAGGCTGAAGAAATTGATCAGCTGTGTGCGACCGGGCGTTTTGCTGGTACGAGCGAACTGCCGGCGATTGACGATGACGTTGATCGCACTCGACTTGCCGGCGTTCGAGCGGCCGGCGACGGCGACTTCCGCGCCCGCGTCCGCAACGAACTGACTCACCGTATTGGCGCTCTTGATAAACTCGGCTTCAGGGTATTGCGACATGGGGTACGTCCTGCGGATAATGTGTATAATTTGGGGCTGCTGAGTACAGGACCTAAGGGCTAGTCTGAACGGTTCCGGGTCACGCAGCAAGGTAGTTCAGGCAGTCAAAGGAACTTTCCAGCCCGGCGCCGGCGTTCGGCGCGACTCAGAAACTCGAATCTGGATAAAATGAAGAATCATTAGGCGATGGCAAGTGCCAACGCAGGGAAGTAACGGTTACACGATATGAAAATTAAGCTCTCACCGCTATTCGTACTCGCCGGTCTCACGCTGGCCGCCACCCACATCCAGGCCGCAAGCCTCGTTGACGGATCGGCAGAGGCTGGCAAAGACCGAGCCCTCACGTGCACGGCCTGCCACGGCTCTGAAGGCAACAGCGCAAGTCCCATGTGGCCGAATATCGCGGGGCAAAATGCGCCTTATCTGCTCGCCCAATTGAAGGCCTTTAAAGACGGCAGTCGCGTTGATCCCCTGATGTCCAGTCAGGCGATGATGCTATCGGACGAGGACATGGCAAATCTCGCTGTGTATTTTGAAAGTCTCCCTGCCGCCGCACAGTCGATCGCTGATGAGAGTCTTCTTGAGCGCGGCGAAGCCTTGTACCGTGGTGGCAACAAGGAAGATAAAATATCGGCCTGTCTGGCCTGCCATGGCCCGACCGGGCGCGGCAATCCAGCAGCGAAGTACCCGTCCCTGCAAGGTCAGCACGCGGCCTATACCGCCAAGCAATTGAACGCCTACGCCGATGGCGCGCGCACGACCGATGGCAAAACTCGCATCATGCAGGACATCGCGGCGAATCTCGATAAAGACGATATCGCGGCACTTTCTTCCTACGTACAGGGTCTCAAGTAAGCATGAAACGACTTATTTCTATAACCACACTCACCTTCCTGGCGTTGTCGATTGCTGGCTGCGGCAAGGAAGAAACTGCACCTGCGCAAGAATCACCCGCCGTTGAGGCCGAAGCACCTGAGTCTGTGACCCAGACCGCAGAGAGCTCTGTAGTAGCGGAGACCGAGTCGCTGGAGGTTGTAGAAGAATCAGCTGCAGAAGCCGAACCCGAAGATCAGGCGATCATGCTGGCACAGGCAGATGATGTTGCCGCTGCAAGGACCTGGCAGTTTAAGGAAGGTCAGCACTACACACGCATGGTCCCGACACAACGAACCGTTGGTGGCGCGGACAAAATCGAAGTGGCTGAAGTGTTCATGTATAGCTGCCCGCATTGCTTTGACCTCGAGGGCTTTGTCAATCAGTGGGAGGAGACCAAGGACCCGGGCGTTCGGCTTGTTCGAATTCCGGCGATCTTCAATCAGCTGGCGCAAATGCACGCCCAGTTATATTACACCGAGCTCTTTCTCGCGCAGTCGGGCAAGCTCAAGGATCAGGCTGCCTTTCGCAACATGGTCTTTGAGGAGTTTCATCGCAAGGGCAATCGCCTGACTTCCGAAACCGCTATTCAACGCCTTTTCACCCGAGCAGGCGTTAGCGAAGACGACTTCAAGCGCACCTGGAGTTCCTTTGAAGTGAACCAGGCCATGCGCGTAGCACAGGATCTGGCGCGTCGTTATAACGTGACCAGCGTTCCCATGATTGTTGTGAATGGGAAGTACCGTACAGATGCGGGCCAAGCAGGCAGCTATCCGAAACTGATCGAACTCATCGATGAACTCACCGTTCGCGAAGGTCTTCGCTAGGCAGACGTCGTTCGTTAACCGTCGTCTTCAGCAACAATCATCAGCGCGCCGTTCGCCTCACGGCGCCAGTACAGGCGCTTCTGCCTGGTAATCTCCCGCTCGTTCTCAACCACTGCGAGCCTGAATCGACTGAAGTAGACACCGTCCTCTTCCGGGTAGGCGACCAGCAGCAGGTTGCTGGAATCAATATTGCGGCGACGGTGTCGACTCGGCGTCTGCAAGACCAGTGAAGACCACTCGGCCTTGTTCATTTCCCAGCGTTGAAATGTCTCGCTGTACAGCGATAAATAGGCATGCAAATCGCCCTTTCTCTGGCTATTTGTCCACTCTGCAATACGATTCTCGAGTTCCAGCCTCAGCGCACTGTTCTGCCCTTCATCAATCCAGCTCACCGTAGTCGTGACCAGCACCGGCGTTACGTTGTCGCGAAGCTCAGGTACCAGCAACATGAGGTCCGCATTGGGCAGAGCAATACAGCCGTCGGTGTCCCGTTCCGGCCGCCGCCCCCCATTTCGCAGCACTCCGTGAAGCCAGATACCATCGCCATCACGTTCTGACAAGCGATCCCATTCATTGGGGTAATCGAGCGGAAACGCCGTAACTCCGTACTTATCATGAAGGCGCGACGTGTCGAGCTGTTCGGTCACGAAATAGACGCCGAGCGGCGTACGCCTGTCACCACTGCGTTGCTTGCCTGGACCGTTTTTCCCTATCGACATGTAGTAACTGCCGTTTCGCACGATGTTGTCGCCAGCGCGGTCGAAGCGGTGAAACAGGGCCGTCGATGTCTCCGCAACAAATACCGTTGTTACCGACTCCGGAATGCGAATGAGCGACGCAGGCAATTTATCGTCAGCTTCGGCTGCCACAGCGATGACGGCAGTTGCTGCGATAAAAAGGGCCAGGGAACGGTAACAAGAACGAGACATGAACCGATATTACAGCTATGTCGCACCCGTGCTAAGGTCTGTTTTTATCGATATCGTCAGAGGCACCCACGTGAAAAACGCCTTACTTCCGCTACTTGCTCTGATTGCGGTGTCACCGGTATACGCAGCCACCCCGACCGATAATGCCTTCTTGAATCTGGCTGATGAATACATCAGCGACCTGACCAATATTTCGCCCAGTAACGCGACCAGCATTGGTGATCACAGCGCCGATGACAAGCTTGATCAGGTCGATGCGGCCGCTCGAGCAGAGCGTCGAGAACTTCTCATCGAGTACATCACTGCACTAAAAACGCTCGACACAGACGCAATGGCACGAGCAAATCAGATCGATGCCGAGATACTCCTGAACAAGCTTGAATATGATCTCTGGTCTGCTGACGAGCTGCAGGAGTGGGCCTGGAATCCGCTCTATTACATGCGTATTTCAGGCGGTGCGATCTATGGACTCGTCGCGCGGGATTTCGCCCCCATTGAAACGCGCTTGAGAAGTGCGAGCGCTCGGCTGAGCGAAATTCCGCGTTTCCTCAAACAGTCCCGAGAAGCGATCCAGCCTGAACGGGTACCCAAGATTCACGCTGAAACGGCCATCAAACAAAATCCGGGGCTAAATTCCATTATCGACACGATGATCATCCCCGTAATGGGCGCATTGTCCGCGGACGAGCAAGAGCAGCTGAATGCCGCCATTGAAATTGCCAGGGATGCGGTCGCCGAGCATCAAACATGGCTCGAAGAAGAGCTGCTGCCAAGGGCGGCGGGTGACTTTCGAATTGGCATGGAGCTCTATGATACGAAGCTCGCATTCGCCCTGAATTCCCCTCTTGGCCGCAAGGAAATTACGACACGAGCGGAACAGGAATACGAGAACGTTCGAAACGAGATGTACGCAGTAGCGCAATCCGTTTACCTCAAGAAACATCCATACACCGCTTTTCCTGACGACCCCGACGAGTCATACAAACAGGCCATCATTCGGGCGGCGCTGGAAGATGCGTACAAAGAGCTTCCTCCAGCAAACGGAATAGTCGCGGTCGCGAAGCAACAATTACAGCAGGCCATCGATTTCGTGGTCGAAAAAAACATTGTCACCATGCCTGACGAACCGATCGAGATCATCACCATGCCGGAGTTTCAGCGCGGTGTGACGGTCGCTTACCTCGACGCGCCGGGTCCGCTTGATAGTGAGCAACCGACATTCTATGCAGTAGCACCTTTGCCCGAGGACTGGACCGAAGAACAGATTCAGTCCTTTCTGCGCGAATACAACATCTACTCGATACAGGATTTGACTATCCACGAGGGCGTGCCCGGGCACTATTTACAACTCGCCCTGAGCAACCGCTACCCGTCAACGCTGCGAGCCTTACTCGGCTCCGGTCCGTTTATCGAGGGCTGGGGTGTCTATGCTGAGCAAATGATGATCTCGGAAGGCTATCTGGATCATGATCCGCTCATGAAGCTCATCAATTTGAAATGGTATCTACGCGCCATCACCAACGCGATCATCGATTCCGCGATCCATGTCGACGGCATGACACGCGATGCCGCTATGGATTTGATGGTCGAGGGGGGTTTCCAGGAGGAACGGGAAGCCGCGCTCAAATGGGTGCGCGCGCAATTGTCATCAGCGCAGTTGTCGACCTACTTCGTGGGCTATCAGGAGCACCTGGAATTGCGCGCTGCTGTGGAAAACGCCTGGGGCGATGAGTTCACGCTACGCCGCTATCACGACCAGGCGTTGTCCTACGGTTCCCCACCCGTGAAATACGTGCGTGCGCTGATTCTCGACGAGCCGATCCCGCGCCGTCAGGACTAAAATCGCGAAAACGCCGCACGAGTAAATCAATAGTTGTAATAAATCTACGCAACCCCCGGTCCTGTTAACAAATGATCCTTTAACAGGCGTGGGGGGAATGCGCTGATGAGAAAACCAATACGCGCGGCTGTTGCCGCATTTGCCGTTTTGCTGCTCGCCTCCTGTGGCGGGAGCGGTGTGAGCTCGACGCCAGACGGCACGGGTGCCAATTGGTCTATCCCCAATGACGAGGTGCAAGATGGCGGTCCCGGGCAAGACGGCATCCCTTCAATCGATCTTCCCGTCTTCGGGTCGATCGATGACCCGTCCCTCGATTTCCTGCGAGAGGACGACTATGTTGCCGCGGTCTCCGTTGGTGGCGAGATACTTGCCTTTCCGCACCCGATCCTTAATTACCATGAGGTGGTCAACGCCAGAGTGGTGTTTGACGATTTCGTATTCAGCTACTGCCCGCTGACCGGCACGGCAATAGCCTGGGATGTCGATAACAGCATTCTGAAACCCGAGTTCGGTGTTTCCGGCCTCCTGTATAACTCGAACCTGATCCTGTATGACCGTTCGACCGGCAGCCACTGGTCGCAGATGCTGCAGAAGTCCGTGCGCGGATCACGCGTGGGCGAGGTTGCGGAGCGGATCCAGGTCATCGAGACGACGTGGGCAACCTGGAAAGCAATGTATCCCGACAGCAAAGTACTGACAACCGACACGGGCCATGAGCGAGACTACTTTGCCTATCCTTATGGCAACTACCGTTGGAACGACACCTTGATATTCCCGGTATCCAATGAAGACAATCGCCTCCACCCCAAGAAGCGCGTGATTGGCATGCAGTCAGGCAATGCGAGCAAGATATTCCAGCTTGAAGAATTTCCACCCAATGTCGTCACTTTGCAGCAGCAATTTGACGGCAAGCCCGTGGTTATCATTGGCAATGGGGCCGCAAATATCTCCGCGATTTACAGTCGTCAACTGGCCGATGGGACGATTCTGGACTTTCAGCCAGTCCAGGATCAATTGCCGATCGTCATGACAGACTCGGAGGGAAACACCTGGGATATATTCGGCAACGCTGTATCTGGACCGCGGGTCGGCGAGCAGCTGGCTATGACGAGGTCCTTCACAGCGCTGTGGTTTGCGTGGGCGACGTTTTTCGATAACACCGAGATTCACTTCAACTGATGCATAAGCTTCTAAAAATAGTCGCAGCGGCGACATTGATTTTCGCGACCGGCGAGTCCGCCGCAACGACGTGCAGCTGCGCCAATGTCCCCCTGCTCGGCACGATGGAACTCGGGACGCCCGGTGACGGAAAGTGGTTTCTCGCCAGCACGTATGAATTCCACGATGCCAGCAAGCTGGTCAGCGGCTCCTCGTCCGTGCCTGATGCCACAGGCCGTGACCGGACGACGGACGCACTGGTGTTTGAGCTGAGCCGCGGACTGAGCGAGAAGATTTCGTTTTCTGCGCTGTTGGCCACTGTGCGTCATAACCGCACCGTCGGCGGCATTCAGGATGAGGCGAGCGGGCTCGGAGACGCTATTGTGATGTTCAAGTATTCGCCCGCCTCGATCTCACTGTATTCGCGCAACGCGCTGTCGTTTGGCGTCGGCGCAAGATTACCCATTGGTGAAGACAGCGCCAGCAGTGGCGGCATCGTCCTCGCTGAGGACCTGCAGCCATCGACGGGAGCCTATGCCAGCTTGCTCTGGGTTTATGCGGCACACGCCTTGAATGAGTCAGCCAGTGCTCGTCTATACGCAAATGCGACCTTCACCAACAACGGTCAGAACGAACGCGACTACCAGTTCGGGCATGAGACCACGGCGAGCATCGGTGCTTCCTATCAGACGCAATCGCCATGGGGGTTCAATGCCGAGCTACTGTATCGCCAAACCGATCGCGATGAGCGTGCATCGGTGGCCATTCCCAACACGGGCGGTCAGTGGCTCGACTTCGTACCGGCCGTCCAATACCACATCAATGATTCGTTGGCGCTGCGCGCATCTGCGAAGGTCCCACTGTCACGAGACCTTAACGACCAGCTTCAGTTCACGACGAAGTACGCTGTCCGGCTCACGGTTTCCTATATTTTCGGCAACTGATACCGGCTAAAGGTTCTCGGAGAAGAACTCCTCGATCAACTGCCACTCATCAATACGGTTCTCGAGCTTGGCGTTTCCGTGCCCTTCCTTGTCGTACCAGCGGTACTGAAAGTTCTTGTTCTGTTCCTTCAGCGCGTCGACAAAATCAACCGCGTCCTTGAACGGCGTACGTTCGTCCTCTTTGCCGTGCAGGATCAGCATCGGTGCCTTGATCTTGTCGATATTCTGCCGCGGTGACATTTCGGTAAGCGCATCTTCGTTATCGCCAATCGCCTTGGCCATGTAATTGTCACCCATGTATGAGTCGGCGATATCCGTGTATTTCATCATCAGGCGCAGGTCGAAAACACCGGCGATAATTACGCCACATTTGTAAAAATCGTTATGTCGGACAAGGCTTTGTGTCGACGCATATCCCCCATAACTTCCGCCAAACACACAGACGCGATCCGGGTCTATTTTGCCAGCTTCGATGAGTGCCTGCACGCCCTCGTACATGTCGTCAATCATGCGCGTACCCCACTGCCCATAACCGGCATACTCGAAATTCGGGCCGTAGCCGCCGCTGCCACGAAAGTTTGGCGCATAAACGGCATACCCCATCTCATTAAGCAGGTGCCAGCGTGTATTGAAGCCAAATGCGTTGTACGGACCATGGGGCCCACCGTGAATGTAGACAACCAGCGGCGGTTTCTCGCCTCCTTTTGGTGTCTGGAACCAACCGGGAATCGTGACACCGTCAGAGGAAACGAAGGTCGCGTCTTCGAGCTCGCTCAATTCGTTACCATCAATCGCAGCTTGCATGGCGATAAGGAAGTTCGCCTTTTTTGTGTCGAAATCAAACAGAAAGTACTCACCAGCATGAGCTGCGGAGCCAACATGAAGCAGCATCTTGCTTTCGTCATCCGTCACACTGATGACATTGACATTGAAACCTTCGTAGTTGCGTGCAAACGCACTAACTACCTGCGAGACCTTGTCGGTTTTGTCGAGAACTGCAATTTTCGGTTTGGCATCGATCCACTGGACCCTGTCCAGTTGCCCGTCGTCACCGATCGCCACATCGCTGATTGACGCGAAGCCGATTTCGAATACATCCTCCCACTCATCCGTCGTCATGTTGTAACGGATGATATGAGTTTCAGCATCAATTGCTTCACCCGACTGGGCCCTTCCATACAGGAAATCACCGGCAATCTTGAATGGCGTGAATTCAGTCGACAAGTGCCCCAGGTCGTGATTAAGCGGTTCCCAGTCAACCTTGTTATGCGTAATCAAAACATGCCTCTCGGACTCACGATTGAGTACCAGGGCAACAAAAATCGTGCCCGCCTCATCGCTAAGGACTTCCGATGTATAGGCCGGGACTTTTGCGTAATGCTTGACGAGTGATGAGTCGAGGTTCAGGCGATAGATGCCGCCTCTGCCGGCGCCATCGCGGCGCGCGAATGAACGCACATAAATGAGCAGCTCGTCATCGCTGTCGGGATACTTGGCAAGGTAGCTCGGAAACCCACGGACCGTTTCTTTCGTGCGTTGGTTCAGCACGTTACCGAACCTGCTCCAGATGCGTTCGTTGCGCTTCCCGTCCACCGATACGAGGAACAGGTCCGGGTGCACAAACGCTGACTCGTACTGCGCAAATTTGCGGGTAATGCTGTACCGAACCAGATCGCTGTTCACCCACTCTGCGTTGAATATCTCAATGTCCATGGCCTCTTCGTATTTGACAGCGGCCGTCGGTTCCATTGTTTCGATATTCATAATAACAAGCGTGTTGCGATCCTCTCGCTTGGTCAACAGAGAGAGGTGCTTGCCGTCCGGTGCCAGGCGCACGTTCCAGTAGTCATTGCCCTCAAGAAACGTCTTGAGACGCCCCTCGTCAATCGCAAATGCTGGCAGCGCTGGAATGCTGATCAGGCAAAGAATGGCAAGTGCTCTAATAAGTGTTTTTTGCATAGCGATTAACCTGTCTGAATTGTTCAACTGATCCCGAAAACCTCACGGGACACACGTTTGATTTCGGCAAGAGCCGGTATGGAGGTCTTGAGGTATTTTTCGTATTTCTGTCCGCCGCCGATCGACTTGGCTGAAATCGGGCTGCGTACCTGGCCCGCGCTTGGGGTCAAAACCGGTTGCTCGGATTCGTAGAATCGGAGGCACGAATCTTCCATAGCGAGGCCACAGTAATCGAGGATCTCGGCAATCTTCGCGTCCGGATTGCGCGCGAGATCTTCATAGCTAAGGTGCATGAGCTCACCCGGATACAGCTTGTCCCAGTGCTTCATCAACGTTATGTAACCCTGCCAGTGGTAAATAATCCCCTCCATACTAAAGGAGTACTCAGCTCCGGTAGCAAAATACATCTTGAAGACACCGATCGCGTTATCGAGGGGGTCGCGAACAACGTTAATGATTCTTGCATTCGGAAACAGCGATTTTATCAGCCCGATGTGCAGAAAATTGGATGGCATCTTGTCAATAAAAAACGCCTTTCCATGTATTCGATATCGTTCGACTTTGCCCAGGTACTCCGCAGCCAGCTGGCGTTGCAGTTCGGCGTCCATCGAGGACAAGGCCTGTGCGTAACCACCGTTTTTCTCGAGGTCGAGGCCAATACGGTTCAGGAACGGCAATTCGTCGGTCGCCTCAACCTCGGAATGGGCAGCAAGGATCTGCTCGACGAGTGTCGTCCCCGACCTCGGCATACCAAGGATGAAGATCGGTGTTGGCCCGTCCTGCGCTGGCAGTGTGGACGGCTCCTGTACACCCTCGCACATCGACTTAATCATCTGCCCGAAGAGGTCCCCGCGAAATGGCCGTTGTGCCGCAAAAATCAGGTTAGCCTCAGACATCGCCATGAATGCCGCTTCGTGGTTTTGTCGCTGCTCCCACGCGGCTGCCAGCGCGAACAACATCAGCCCCCGGGCAGGCGATCCAATATCCGAGTGCTGCACCCGGTCACGCAATAGTGTCAAATACCGGTCATCGAATTTGAACACCCTCATGTTGGCGAGACTCCAGAATCCGACGGCGGAAACCGCATCGTCTTCGTCCTCGGCAACTTCAAGGTAGCGCTCGACGGCGGCATCTTTCTTTCCCAGCGCTTTCTGCACATGTC
>Ga0055584_100008240_pt1 | contig 10217 bp, 6 predicted proteins | sample OSDHelmetaG_FD_58716 | JGI IMG/M metagenome (GOLD analysis project Ga0055584, IMG submission 58716) | Pelagic marine sediment microbial communities from the LTER site Helgoland, North Sea, for post-phytoplankton bloom and carbon turnover... | ecosystem: Environmental > Aquatic > Marine >...
CTGCAAAACGTCGCTGGCTCCGACGTCACGTTCGGTCGGACGCGCTCTATTGATGGGCAGCCTGGCAAATACAACATGGTTTTTCAGTACAAGGATGCAACGGTAGGGCGTGAAGCGTCTGAGCTGGCTCTCAATCTCATTCACAGCTTGCTTCCGGCCGAAATTTCGTCGCAAGACGCCCCTGGTGATGATTGGGACTTCACCGATGCGCGTGACCGGTTCATTCGCTTTGCCCAGCGACGCGAGTTCGGACCCAGTACAGCGTCCCTCGTAAAGGCCGCGGAAGCGCGTGATATTCCATGGCTGCGCCTGAATCGCTACAGCCTGGTGCAGTTTGGTCAGGGCCGCTACCAACAACGAATTCAAGCGACCACAACGACGCGGACGAGCAACATCGCCGTCGAACTGGCCGGTGATAAAGAAGAAACCAACAGCATCCTGCGGGATCTCGGATTGCCGGTACCCAAACAGCTTATGGTGCGCAGCAAACAGGACGCGGTTCGCGCCGCACGACGAATTGGATTCCCGGTTGTAACGAAACCTTTGGACGGCAACCACGGCCGCGGTGTTGCCATCAATCTCAGAACGGATGAGGAAGTCGAAACCGGATTTGAGAAAGCCGCCGAACACGGACGGACGATCATTGTCGAAAGTTATATCGAGGGTTTTGATCACCGCATCCTGATCGTGGACGGTGAACTTGTCGCTGCCGCGAAACGGGTTCCCGGTCACGTGGTCGGTGATGGCAAGCATTCGATTGAGCAACTGGTCGATAAGGTGAATGAAGACCCACGTCGCGGCGTAGGACACGAGAAAGTATTGACGCGACTGGAATTCGATCACCAGGCAGAGCGCCTGCTGGCGAAGCTTGGTTATGATCGCGACACAGTTCCTGCCGACGGCGAAGAGGTATTCCTGCGCTCGACTGCCAATTTGTCGACCGGCGGTACCGCGATCGATGTAACTGATGTGATACATCCGGATAATCGCGAGATGGCCATACGCGCGATCAAAGCAATCGGCCTCGATATAGGCGGCGTCGATTTTCTGACCCGAGATATTACAGAGTCTTATCGTGAGGCCGGTGGCGGTATTTGCGAAGTCAACGCGGGACCGGGTTTCAGAATGCACGTTGCACCGAGTGAAGGAACGCCACGCGATGTAGCTGGACCGGTCATCGACATGCTGTTTCCGCCCGAGTCGCCCAGCCGGATTCCTATTGCGGCAGTAACAGGAACCAATGGCAAAACGACAACGTCTCGCATGTTGGCGCACATCCTGAAGATGGCCGGTCGAACAGTCGGCTTTACCTCGACAGATGGTGTCTATATCGACGGTAACCTCAGCGTACCCGGCGATATGACCGGACCCGTTTCGGCCCACATGATATTGCGGGATCCATCCGTGGACGCAGCAGTTATGGAGACGGCTCGAGGCGGTATATTGCGCAGCGGCCTTGGGTTCCAGTCCTGCAATGTCGCTGCCTGCATAAACGTTTCAGCCGACCATCTTGGCCTGCGCGGCATTAACACGCTGGAGCAACTGGCGGAAGTGAAACGCGTGCCCATTGAGATTGCGACAGATGCAGCGGTACTCAATGCGGACGATGCTCTTTGCCTGCAAATGGCAGACTACACCGACGCTGAAAAGCTCAGCTACGTCACGATGAACCCGGCGCACCCGCTGGTGAAACAGCACATCCAGGCAGGTGGTCAGGCGTTTGTACTCGAACAGGGAATGAATGGTCACCTGATCTCAATCTATGACAACGAAACCCATACGCCGCTCGTCTGGACGCACCTGATTCCGGCAACGATCGAAGGCCGGGCGCTACACAACGTGCAGAACGCGATGTTCGCTGCCGCGCTGGCGTACAACATGAACATCGGACTTGAAGATATTCGCCATGGATTACGGACCTTTGACTCGTCGTTCTTCCAGGCACCCGGCCGTATGAATATTTACGACGAGCATCCATTCCGCGTCATTCTGGATTACGCACACAATCCTGCGGCAGTCCGCGCGATGTGTGGACTGGTGGATCGCTTCGATGTTGAAGGTAAGAGAATAGTGGTCTTGGCTGCGCCGGGTGATCGTCGCGATGAAGACATCCGTGCGATCGCCGAGCTCGCTGCTGGTCATTTTGATCACTTTATCTGTCGATGCGATGATGGCCGCCGCGGACGGGGCGAAGATGAAGTCGCTGTGATGATGAAGAACAAGTTGCTGGAAGAGGGTATCTCTGCTGATCAGATTGATGTGATTCCCAGTGAGCAGGAAGCGGTTTCCAGAGCGCTGGAGATGGCAGAGTCCGGCGATTTGATTCTCGTGCTGGGTGACCACATCAAACGTACCTGGAAGCAGATCATTTATTTCAACTCCGGCGCACATGCCGAAGACACTACAAAGAAGGTGACCGCAGCGATCGATCTGCCTGATACCGGTGGCTTCCAACTGGACAGCGATATCGAGATCATCAGCGATGAACGCGGCGTTCGAATCGCTCGGGAAGAAAGCGACTAGGTTCGCGCCATGGAGTTTCTCGACGCTCGCAGACTGACCGGACCCAGCTTGATCTTTGATGGGCCGGGTTCAATATTGGACGTCTCCTGCTCGGCAGATGAGGCTGACCGTCTGATTCCGCTTTGGCAGTCCAATGTCGAACAGATGGTTTCCGAACTGGGTTGGGAGAAGCCAGAGATCGCTTCTCGAAAACTGCTGGGAGGAGTGAGCATGGCCTTCTCCGCACCCATTGATGCCCTGTATGCGGCCTCCGCGGTCAATGAGTGGGCCTGGGCGGCCAGCGCCCACCAACTCGGCGCGGATATCGAACGCCCGGACTATGCACAAACGGTCGAAGAGATTCGTACCGCGATTGCAGAAGAGGCCAACCCGCAGCTGATGCAACTCATTGACGACGCGAGACATCATGGCAAGACATTGCTGTGGGATGACGATGAGGTATCTGTTGGCCTTGGCAGAGGTGCGAAAACATGGCCCGTTCGTGAAGTTCCCCACGAGTTGGACTGGGACAGTCACCATGACGTGCCTATTGGGCTGGTAACCGGGACCAATGGAAAGACGACCACCGTTCGATTGGCGACGCATATTGTCCGCGCCCACGGTCTGAATGTCGGACTGAGTTCGACCGACTGGATTGCAGTGAATGATCGTGTCATCGAAAGGGGTGACTGGTCAGGGCCCGGAGGCGCCCGTGCGGTGCTGCGTGAGCAGGATGTGGACGTTGCTATTCTCGAATCCGCGCGCGGCGGTTTGTTGCGGCGCGGTTTAGGCGTCGACCGTGCGAACGCAGCGCTGATAACCAACATCGCTGAAGATCATCTGGGCGATTTCGGCTCGCAGAATCTTGATGAGTTACTCAACATCAAGTGGATTCTCAGCAGGGCCGTGCGAGAGTCGGGCACGCTTATTCTGAATGCGGACGACCGTCTGTTGCGCGATAAAGCGCCCGCATTCGATGGGGCGCTCGTGTGGTTCAGTCTTGACGCGCACAATGATCTCATCAAGTCGGCTGTCGACAATGGCGACCTCTGTTTTTTCCTGGAAGGCGATGTGCTTTGCATGGCGGAAGCGGGAGGTAAGGAACGCATTTGTCTTGGCAGCGAAATCCCCATCACGATGGATGGTGCTGCGCGGCACAACATCAGCAATTCACTTGCGGCAGCGGCGTTGACCTTTTGCCTTGGAATGCCGCTGGACGCCATTGCAACGGGACTGAAAACGATGGTGCAGGATGAGAATCCTGGCCGCTGCAATATTCACGACGTAGACGGCGTTAAGGTTCTAATCGACTTTGCACACAACCCGGCTGCGATGAACGCCCTGTTTGATATGGCGACGGCTATTCCGGCACATCGGCGCGCGCTTTGCTTCGGACAGGCAGGTGATCGGCCGGACGCCCTGATCCGCGAAATGACTCGCGATGCCTGGGCTATCGGATTGGATCAGGTCATGATTTCCGAGCTGGCGGCCTATCATCGGGGGCGTGAATACGGCGACGTTTTTGCAGTTATCAGCGATGAGTTGCAGCAGTGCGGTATGAGCGCATCTCAGATCGGACATCACGAAGAGGAGATGGAGTCGTTTATGGCGGCTCTGGATTGGGCGCAGCCCGGCGATCTCGTCATCATGCTGGCATTAAGCGGTGCCGCGCCGATTCAGGAACGTCTCAGGGAGCTCGGCGCAATACAAAGTCGGTAATCTGGGCTGCGATCCTGTCTGTATTGTCAGGGGAGATGATGTCGCCAGCAATGATGTGAGCACTGGGCGAACCCGTTTCCGGAATCTCGACGATCATCTTTTCGGGTGCATTTATCGTTGCATACCCCGATTGCAGCGCGGCTATCGAAATCACCTGATCGTTCGGCGAATAAATCAGCTGGACGCGCGGTGCCGTTGCAGTTGCAATTTTCTTTAGGGCGCGATCGACAACCCGCATGACCTCGATAACCGTTTCGGTCGGATAACTCGTCGTCCAATACCGTTCCTGCAGTTCATTATAAGCATCCCAGCTGCGCCTTTCGCCGGAGATCAATCTGAGAAGTAATGGACCACCCGGGCCCGTGATCCACATCGCTTTCGGATCAGCCGGTCCGAAATTCGGCGACAGCATTATCAGTGAATCAACTGTTTGCATGGCGGGGTGATCGAGCATGGACAGTGCCAGCGCCGCTCCGTTTGATACCGCGATCAACACCGTTTTCTTGCCGATCAGGCGACCGACAGTCAGGGCTTCGGCAACGTCGTTCAGCCACGCTTCCGCCATGACCCCAGCCAGTCCGTCGGTCTTGAGGCCGTGTCCGCTGAATCGAGTTTCGAACAGATTCGCACCCAGTTCGGTCGCGACCATCTCGGCCAGTGGTGCGGTTTCCTGGCGAGAGGCCGAGAAACCGTGCATTGCAACGACAGACCAGTCGGTCGCTTGTTCTTCAGCAAACCACGTCAGACGTTTTTCCGTTCCCGGAATGAGTTGGTCAAGCGGTTCGCGTAGCAGTGCAGAAAGATCGGGGTCTGTGACCGTAACCGGCACGTGATCGAGAGTTGCGGGGGTGTAGAAGGCGATGCCACTGCCCCCGACGACACCAATCGCCACTAAGATCCAGGCCGAGCGACTCATTCGAGTTTCAGGATCTTGTTCCAGTGTTTCTTCTCCACCGGCATGATGGACAGGCGATTCCCGCGCCGAGCCAGAATCATGTCTTCCAGGCTTTTTTCGGCCTTGATTTCGGTCAACGTGATGTTGCGCGACAGTTTTCGGACAAATTCCACGTCGACCAGGATCCAACGGGGATTCTCTTTGCTGCTTTTCTCGTCGAAATACCGGGACTTCTTGTCGAATTGAATGGGGTCCGGATACGGTTCGCTCGCGACTTTCATAATGCCAACAATGCCGGGCTCTTTGCAGTTGGAATGGTAAAAGAAGATCTCATCCCCAATCCGCATATCGTCACGCATCATATTGCGGGCCTGATAATTGCGAATACTGTCCCACATTTCGCGACCATCCCTGGCGAGGTCGTCAATGCTGTAAACATCAGGTTCGGACTTCATTAACCAGTAGGCCATAGGAGCATTCTTCGTCTTGTCGGGTGTTTGGGCTGCGCAGTTTAGCACGTCCATTATTTGATCAATCGGGCTATTCGCTATGTTAGGATTGCGGCTCAAAACCGAGGTCTATTAGGAAACCAACGAATGGCCAATATGCTGGCAAATATCTTTGGCTCGTCGCCCGTAAATCCGCTGGAAAAACATGTCGGTATTGCGTATCGGTGTGCCCGGCAACTGAAGCCATTTTTTGTGGCGGCCATCAAAGGCGATTGGGAAACGGCAATCATAGCCCGTGACAAGATCGAGAAGGCTGAACACGCAGCCGACGACCTAAAGAAGAAGATTCGGCTGCAATTGCCCAAGAGCTTGTTCATGCCCGTTCCTCGTGAGGATTTGCTCGAGCTTCTGCTGGTGCAGGACAAAATTGCGAATCGGACCAAGGACGTGTCCGGTCTTGTGTTGGGCCGAAAGTTGCAGATTCCTGAACAAATATCGAAGCAGTTCTTGCAATTTGTCGACCGAAATATTGATGCGGCCAAGCAGGCACGCAAGAGCGTACGTGAGTTGGACGAACTGTTTACAGCTGGCTTCCGTGGTGCTGAAGTTGCGTTGGTGGCGGGCATGATAGAAGAGCTCGATCGAATCGAGACTGATACGGATGAAAAACAGGCAGCCTTACGTGCGTCACTGTTTCAAATTGAGAAGACCCTGGATCCTATTGATGCCATCTTCATGTATCAGGTAATTGAATTGACTGGCGAAATCGCCGATATGGCAGAACGTGTTGGCCGTCGTCTAGAGCTGCTGCTCTCACACTAATCAAGAATAATTAATCGGGGATACCGCGGTCTCCCCGGGAGCGAGTAATGGAAGCGCAATATATCTACATCGGTCTGGCCGCGGCGTTTGGGCTGTTCATGGCCTGGGGCATTGGCGCGAATGACGTGGCCAATGCGATGGCAACGTCGGTTGGCTCGAAAGCACTGACGATCAAGCAGGCTATTATTGTCGCCGCGATATTTGAGTTTGTAGGAGCGGTACTTGCCGGTGGCGAAGTTACCTCGACCATTCGCAAGGGTATTGTCGATACCGACGTGCTGATGACGATGGACGACGGCCCGAAACTTCTGATCTATGGAATGTTGGCGGCACTTCTGGCTGCGGGCACCTGGCTGCTTGTTGCATCACGTAACGGCTGGCCAGTATCGACTACGCATTCTATTGTCGGCGCAATTGTAGGTTTCGCTGCGGTGGGCATCGGCGTGGATGCAGTGCAGTGGGGGAAGGTTGGAACCATTGTCATGAGCTGGGTGGTCTCACCACTGACAGCAGGTTTCATCGCCTATCTGATCTATATGAGTGTTCAACGTTTGATTCTCCATCAAGAGGATCCGCTGGCCAAAGCGAAACGCTATGTTCCCATCTATATATTTTTTGCCGCGTTCACGATAACCCTGGTCACAATATTGAAAGGCCTTAAACACGTTGGCCTGGAATTGAGTATTCGGGATAGTTACCTGATGGCAACTGGCATTGCGGTTGCGATCGCATTGGGTGGGGCAGCATTCATATCAAGAATCAAGCCGGACCCGAAAGCAGAGAAGAGCCAGCACTTCTACACGGTGGAGCGTGTTTTCGCCGTATTGATGGTCATAACGGCCTGCGGCATGGCGTTTGCGCATGGCTCTAATGATGTGGCCAACGCCATTGGGCCGCTCGCCGCCGTCATAGGAATAGCCACGTCGGGTTCAATCGCGGCGCAATCATCACTGCCACTGTGGGTTCTGGTCATCGGTGGCGGCGGTATCGTCATCGGACTTGCAACCTTTGGTCGCCACGTCATAGCAACTGTGGGCAAGAAGATAACGCAATTGACGCCCAGTCGTGGATTTGCGGCTGAGCTCGCCGCGGCTACGACCATTGTGATTGCATCTGGAACCGGGATGCCAGTTTCGACAACGCACACACTGGTCGGCGCTGTTCTGGGGGTCGGGTTGGCCAGAGGAATTGATGCTATCGATTTGAGAGTTGTTGCCCGGATTTTTGTTTCTTGGGTGGTGACAATTCCAGCTGGTGCGTTCCTGGCCATCGTCTTCTTCACTATTTTCCGAATGGTACTGCCATAAGGTTGAGATTTTGACCAAACGATTCTTGCTTGCTCTGTTACTGACCATTCATTTTCAGGCGATCGCAAACGCGCAGCTCGACGGTAGCGCTGTAATTCGTTATGACGACCTGCAACACCCTGTGCTCGGGTCGGCAGGAATGGTCGCGGCGCAAAATCATCTTTCCGCCGAAACCGGAGCAGAAATTCTCGCGGCGGGCGGTAGCGCGGTCGACGCCGCTATCGCGACAGGGTTCTCTCTGGTTGTGACCCTGCCGCGAGCGGGTAATCTGGGCGGCGGTGGTTTCATGTTGATCCACGACGCGGCCAATGACGAGAATATCGCCATTGACTATCGTGAGATGGCACCGCAATCGGCGACGCGCGATATGTATCTCGACGAAAACGGGGACGTTGATACGAGTCGCTCACGATTCAGTCACCTTGCCGCTGGCGTGCCCGGCACCGTCAGCGGTTTTTATGCGGCCCATCAGGCTCACGGTCGATTGCCCTGGAAACAACTACTGCAACCGGCGATCAGTCAGGCGCGTGATGGCATTGTCGTCACTTACGATCTGGCGAATTTCCTGCGGCTGCGACAAAAGCATTTGTGTCGAAACGATGCCGCATGCGACTACTTCTACAAGTCCGATGGCTCCGCGTATGAAGCCGGCGATTTGTTCGTGCAATCGGATCTGGCAAATTCCCTTGAGCTTATCGCAGAGCAGGGAGCCGACGCTTTTTACAAGGGCGAGATTGCTGACCTGATCGTCGCAGAAATGCAGCGTGGAGGAGGGCTGGTTGACGCTGCGTCTCTGGCTGCTTATGAGCCGGCGTTTCGCGAGGTGGCGACAGGTACTTACCGTGGCTACGACGTTGTCACGATGCCACCGACGAGCTCGGGCGGTGTACATGTTTTGCAAATGCTGAACATCATGGAGAACTTTCCTGTTACGTCTATGGGTTCGGGGAGCGCAGACGCGATTCATCTGCTGGCAGAAGTTGCACGGCTTGCATTTGCCGATCGTTCGAAACATCTCGGCGACCCGGATCATTACGATGTGCCTCTGGAGTGGTTGACGAGCAAAATTTACGGCGAACAGCTGGCTGCAACGATAGACATGCAGAAAGCGCGGGATTCGAACGACGTTTCGCCTGGCGTTGAACCAGCGTATGAGAGTGAAGACACGACGCATTTTTCCGTCATCGATAAGGACGGAAATGTTGTCTCGAATACCTACACGCTGAATTTTTCCTTCGGCTCCGGTATTGCTGTGCCCGGGGCAGGTTTCCTGTTGAACAATGAAATGGACGATTTTTCAGCTAAGTCAGGCGTGATGAATGCCTTCGGAATGCTGGGCGGTGAAGCGAATTCTGTGGCCGCCGGTAAACGACCGCTAAGTTCCATGACGCCAACGATCGTATTTGCGGACGGCGAGCCGTGGTTTGCTACCGGGAGTCCGGGCGGCAGTCGCATCATCACGGCCGTGCTGCAAATGATCGTAAATGTCATCGATCACGGCATGAACATCGCTGAAGCCGCTAATGCACCGCGTATGCATCATCAATGGTATCCGGACGTACTTTCTCTGGAGCCCGGTTTCAGTCCCGACACGGTTCGACTGCTGCAGGAGCGCGGACACGATGTGCAGGACTCGCGGAGTTCCAGCGGCAGTACGCAGACGGTTGCCTACCGGGATGGTGTCTTCCGGGGAGCCTCGGATACTCGCAGGCCGGGCGCAGGCAGCGTGGCTCCAGTTGTTCCAAAAGCGGACTAGTGGTCGACTCAGAATCTGCAGTTCTTAGTCAGGGGGCACGCCGATATGCGATGGTGATTCTCGCCATTGTCTACATGTTTAATTTTGTCGACCGACAAATTCTCGCGATCCTGCTGCCGCAGATCCGCGATGAATTCGGAACCAGCGATGCGTATCTGGGGTTCCTCTCAGGGACTGCGTTTGCACTGTTCTACGTCACTCTTGGTATACCAATAGCGCAGTATGCCGACCGTTGTAATCGCCGCAATCTGATAGCGGCCTCGGTCGCACTTTGGAGCGCGATGACGGCCGTTTCGGGACTTGCTGCGAATATCTGGCATCTGACCGCAGCCCGTATCGGCGTCGGCATTGGTGAAGCCGGTTGCAGTCCTCCTGCGCACTCAATGATCGCTGATTATTTTCCACCCGAAAAGCGCTCGACGGCAATGGGCTTTTATACCTTGGGCATATCGGCGGGCATCATGACTGCCTATCTTGCGGGTGGCTGGGTTGCTCAGAACATTGGTTGGCGGGAAGCCTTCTTTGTCGTGGGAATTCCCGGACTGCTGCTCGCCGCGATCGTACGGTTCACGGTAAAAGAGCCACAACGTGGTGCCTCTGAGGGCAGGACGGCCAGTGGCAGGACAGCTCAACTGACCGAGGTATTGCGGTTTCTTGCCTCCCGCCGGTCTTTTATCCATATGGCAACCGCGGCGGGTCTGTCGACGTTCGTCGGTTATTCAGTGATCGGCTTTCTACCCAGTTTCATGGTGCGCAGCTTCGATATG
>Ga0055584_100008241_pt1 | contig 10217 bp, 16 predicted proteins | sample OSDHelmetaG_FD_58716 | JGI IMG/M metagenome (GOLD analysis project Ga0055584, IMG submission 58716) | Pelagic marine sediment microbial communities from the LTER site Helgoland, North Sea, for post-phytoplankton bloom and carbon turnover... | ecosystem: Environmental > Aquatic > Marine >...
CCCGTTAGATTACCCGTAGTGTCTAAAGCCATTGCCTGTTGGCCGTAGGCTGTCGCAGTTAAATCGTTCCCTACGGTTTGGATGTCCCATTTTACTCTTGCTACATCTATTTGTTTTTCTGATGCAAGAGATTGTCTGTTAACAGTAAGCGTTAACATATGTGCAGACAGCCAACGCTCAATTAATTCTAATTGTTGGTCATCTAAAATACCCTTTGTATCTTTTTCTTTCAGGAGATCAGTCATTTTAGAAGCTGTATCAATAAATGCTTCTATGTTAGTACTGCTGGGTACATCTGAAATTAAACGTACTAAAGCAGCAGTTGTTCTTCTCGCCATATTACTCTCCTGAAGAATAAGGCTCTGCTATTCGTAAAGTGCTATCAGTTATTAGTGTAGTCTTTCTGCCGTTGCTTAGTAGAGCAGTAATGTAATACCGATAATTACCTGTGGGAGCGTTTGTTGCACTGAGTTCTGCTGCGGTAAATTCGACGTAAAATGCTTGAGTTCCAGTTGGACTTGTTACTGTTACGGTTTGTGTAATTATTTTGCTTCCTTGTACCGCAGTAAAAGTTACGGTTGCTCCTGTTAAATCTGGCCATTGGTCTGAGCTGCTTCCTGTCCAAGAAATTGCTGTACCATCTAAATTACTGTAATCCATTCCTTGGCGCAGTGTTACAGAATCTCCAACCTTTAAATCTGATTGACTAACTACAACACTTGCTCCACTTAACATTCCAATAATTGAAGTTTGATTAGCAAGAGTAGCATCCCCACCGCCGGACAGAGTCAGCGTGTTAGCGTCTACTTGATTAGGTATGGTAAATACGAAGTTATCAGTCTTACTTTTAATTGCGGTTATGGAAGAATTATCAGGAGCAACGGTATTAAACCCAGTAGCAGTTACCCATTGATTTTGATTAGTCTGCAATTCGTTTGTGTCAGCAAGAATAAGAGCAATAGAGGTATTGTCTGGGTTTACAGTAGCAAACCCTGTAGCTGTTAGCCAGTCGCCTTGGTTTTGCTGTAGCTCGTTAGTGTCAGCAAGGATGTTCGCAACCGAAGCGTTATCGGGAGCAACGGTATTAAAGCCTGTGGCCTTGAACGTGTCTTGGCGATTGCTGCCCGTGAAATAATTGTAGATGGTCGCAGCGTCATCTCCTCCCCCGCCTGTCAATGCGTTGGCATCTACTTGGTTGGCTACCGTGAATACGAGCTGGTCCGTTTTTGTTTTGATTGCCGTAATAGACGCATTGTCGGGATTGACAGTTGCAAAACCTGTAGCAGTCGCCCAGTCTCCCTGATTCGTTTGCAATTCATTTGTGTCTGCGAGAATTGCTGAAATGCTTGCGTTGTCGGGTGCTATTGTGTTAAATCCAGTCGCAGTGGCCCAATCGCCTTGGTTGGTTTGAAGTTCGTTTGTGTCGGCAAGAATCGCTGAGATGCTTACATTGTCTGGGGTTACGGTATTGAAGCCCGTTGCCTTAAAAGCGTCCTCTCGACTGCTCGCTGTGAAGTAATTGTAAATCGTGGCTGAGTCATCTCCACCGCCACCCGTCAGAGCGTTAGCGTCTACTTGGTTGCTAACAGTAAACGCAAGCTGGTCCGTCTTAGCTTTGATTGCCGTGATGTCTGACGTTGGCACTACCACATTATCTGTACCTCGTTCATCAGCAACGATCTTGACAGGGATTCCGTACTCGGACCAAGCTACTCCGGCAATGGTTCCATTGATTTTGCAAGTGTACCTGTCACCTTCTGCGGGTGCAGGAGTTACACCACTAAACACAATTTGATAGATGCCTGTTGCTACAGTCGTTACCGTAGGAGCAGCAGAAAGCCCATCGAGTCTAGTTGTAGTTGTGTTGATTACTGCTGCGACATGCGCTCCGGTTGAACCGATCACGTTCACCAAAACCTTGATGTCGTCACCAGCATAAGCAGTTTGTTCTTGTGCCATTTTATTTCTATTGTGCTAATGGGTGATTAGGTTCTGCTAATGGGTGAAAAGTTGAGCCGCTGCCACCGCCACTGCTTTGAATTGCACCCCACGCACCACTGTTCTCTGTTTCGTTTCCGTATCCTGGTACGTCACTAAGCCAGTCCAGTCCAGAAATTTCTGCACCTCCACCCGCTGTACTGTTCAACGAGTAATCACCCGCAGAGGAATCTGTAAATGGATCAGCAGTCAGTAGCTTGTCGTCAGGACCAGCTTGCCAAAGTCCGGTGTAGTTTGTTGTGCAGTTGTGGAGAGCGTTCTGATTGGTTCCCATCCGTGCAGGGTATGGCATGTCTGTGCCAGAAGTTGTTGGAGTAGCAATCCCGACTAAGAAATTACTGATTATGTTTTTCTGGAATGGGTTAGAAAACCTCCAGTATGCAGAGGCTTTGATACCCGTTCCTGTCCCGTCACCTATAATCGTGTTGTGGGTCAGTCCAGATTGATATAAGCCAGTGTTACCGCTTATTACTACTCCGTTTGTGCAGTTGATGCACAAATTCCCGTGAGCAGATGAAATGGAATTGCCTAGCCTAATTGCTCCCGCTGAATTTTTAGAATCCTTAAACACGCAGTTAATAGCTGTTTGTCCGTAATTGCCGGGGTCGTACATTGCGTAAATACCTGCCGATCCTCCCCCTGTGTTTTGAAACAAGCACTCAACCGCACTTTCCCTAACTCCATAGCCTCCGATTGAATTTTGATCGGCAATACATCTAAAAGATGGACCGGGAAGCAAGGAATAATTTGTATTGTTGTTTCCACCGGAAGACGCTTTTATGTTTTCAAATATCCAACCACTGGTATTGTAAAACCATAAGTGACCGCCCGTTCTCTGGATGTGAGGCGTACCATTGTATCCTCGCATCAAAATGGGGCTGTATCTTTGTGCAGAACCAAAAGTACGGTAAGTGCTAAATTGATAATCAACAGCCGTAGGATTAACCGTCCCAGATCCTCGCACGTTGATAATGTTCCTGTCTACTTGCGGCTTAGGGCAAGGTGTCGCCACAGTCGTGAGCGTGTATTCAATGCTCGCCCATGCTCCTCCTACGTTACCAGTGCATCCACTGATGCCGCCGCCTCCGTTGTCTGGTGCACGATCAAGCGTTACAGAGTTTGTGCTACTGTATCCGGTAATAAAGTAATCACCCAAGGTAAGGCCCGACCCGCTTGAAAGACGGATTGCGTTACCAATCATTGCAGAGGTAAAACCGCCACTCATTGAATAGAGTTGGGTGTCACCCGAATAACTCGTCATGCAATCTATAAGAGCAAGCTGCGGTGAGGCTTGGTCGCAGTAGTTTGTACCCGCACCCGAAATGCCGCTGTCAAATCCAGCACCGTTCAAGTCGTTTCCATCTGTGCGAATCCACCACTGAGCAGTTCCTTGTATCGCCATTTAGCTACCCCATTCAGTTGCCATGTTGGTCAGTGCTGCTTGCCATGCTGCATCGTCAGGATTGTTAGCATCAATCAAAGGTGCGATGTTCTGGTTGTAGAGCGTGACGTACTTTTGCTCTTGTGCTTCGACCTGCTCTCTTAATGCTTCTTGTTCCTCCCAAGTAGTTTGAATCTCTACTACTTGTGCCTCAGTGGTTCCCGCATCCGGTCTACCACCAGAAGCGGTTACAAGTTGTTCTGCAACTGCTTGGATTTCTGCTGGAAGTGCTGATTCAACTTCAGCAAATTGCAAAGAACGTGGATAATTGTTTGTAAAGATAGACACTGTTTCTGTGCCAAACACTTCTGAAAGAAACCAAGCAATAAGGGTTTGGGTATCTCCCGCTGGGAGAGTTTGGTAGAAATCAATCAAACCCCCAGAGCGTTGATTGATCATTACAGGATCAGTTAAAACTGTCCCCGTTTCTTGAAGAACAGTTCTAGTATTATCCGTACTCATTGGTACGCCAGTTCTTGCTGACAAATGCTGTGCGATGACAGAGTTGCTAACTCCTTGGTCTTGCAGAGGTTTAATGTCTCTAAGGTAATCAATCATTATTTGTTCCCTTGTTTTCTGTTAATTCTTTTGAACGTAAATTTGCTAAAGCCTTCCAAATTTCAATTCTATCATCATTGCATTCGTCAGCTTTACGTTCTGCTTGTTCAAGTCGAGTTTCTGTAACAGCTAAGTGTTTCATAGTCTGTCTCCAGAGTACAGTAATAGCTCCCGACAAGCCAGTTATTGCTGTGACTAAAACTCCCAGTGTAGTGGGGTCTGGAGTACTCATCTTCTTCTCCACCTTGAAAAAATCTTTTGATTAGAATATGTAACTGGGGGAGGACAAGTTTCAGGAGTACAAATTTCTCCAGTAACTCCAATAGGTACAACTCTCATTTCTGGTTGTATCTCAACTATAGTTTCTGTTAATTTGTCTGGTATTACAGTTTCTACGACAGGTAATGTTTTTGGTAAAACAATTTGTTCGTTTTGTTTCGTAACTTGTTTAATTTTAGACTCAGTTTTAATTGTTGTAAACACAAGAACAGTAATTAAACTTACCCAAATAACCCAATCTACTGGTTTAGTGTTCATTAATTATTCCTTTACTGCTTTTACAGATCGAACAACAACTGCTTCAAAAGGTTTTGCTTTATTATTCCAAACAACCCCATAACCTTTATTACCCCAAGATTCTTTCCAACTGTTAACAAAACCTAATCCCCATTCAATGTTATTACCACTACCTCTATACAATCCTCTTAATCCTCCTACTAGATGCCTCCACCAATCAAAAGCTAAAGTACAAGGAGATGGGTCAATTGGATCAATAAGAGCAGACATTACCTCGTCAAAACTATTTCTAGGCATTTCTTCAAATGTAACTATTTTATGTTTAGCACAAGACTGTTTAACTTTTTTCTCTTGTTGTAACGGTTTAAAATTTGAAAATTCAGGCCAAACGTCAAAAGTAGGAATGCCGTATTTTTCTATGTATTTAGTGGCTTCGATACCGAACCCTCCTTGGTTACGGTATCCTTTGCCCATAGCAGCTGTTGCGTGAGCATTAAGATTAGGAACTGGGTCGATACCTTGAGCAGCATAACGATTAAGAATACAAGCCACAGTTCCATACATCCAACAATATCCGTATCGTCCTTGATCTAAAACTGGAACTTTATTGTATTTATGAACATGCATAGGACTAGTCATGTTCTTTTTTTGTAACTCAATTAACTCTACCCAATCTTTTCTTGGGTAGACACGTCCTGTATATTGTTGATAACAGGAAAATTCTGGGTTGTTGTTCCAATCTCTTAAATTGTACCCACGTTCACCAAAATTCCAATCCATTACAATCTGCTTTGTATTTCTTGGATCGTAAGATCAATTCCTTCAGGAATTGGTACAGCATCTAGTTTACCTAATTGTTCCCTAAAAACAATACAAGGAGTTTGAGAGTATCCTAATTCTGCCATATCTTGTATCCATTTTTCTGCTCCACTAACATCTTGTCCGACAAATAACCTTCTTTTTTCTATGTTATTTTTATCACAAAAATTGTCTACTTTAACACTTAAAGAAGATTGTCCTTGTTTAATAGAAACAGAATCATCTACTACAAATAAAACTTGAGTAAGATTACCAGAAGGAATAATTCTGTCAGGAATAAATTTTGTCCAATATTCTGTATCATAGACAACCCAAATTAAAGACAAAAGTAACAAAAAGTTAACACTAAGAAATTTTCCCTGAGAAGAAGATTTAGACTTAGAAATATCAATCATCACTTTTAACTCCTTCATCTATTTCTAGATTACTTAATCGTTTTTCAAGATCGGATAAAACTTTTGTTAGTTTAGTTACATCTAATTCACTAATTGTAGTGTCTTTTTGATTGTTGATTTTTGGTAGTTTATTCTTTACAGTTTCTATAAAACCCTCTGCCATGGGTGCAAGTCCTCCAACAAGAAGAATAGCAATTACTCCTACCATTTGAACAGCAGAAACTGCTGCTGTCAAAAGTATGGGAATTAGCTGTACATTTTCGTATCCCTCTGTTTCTGGGTCTGCTAAAAACCAAGTAAAAAAACCAATAGAGTAAAGTTTGTAAGCAAGAAATAATACGAAACATCCAACAAGAAATTGAAATGACTTATTTTCCTTTAACATAACCAGGTTCTCCTTGCGAGTAATTTTCTTTTAATGTAGAGGACTCAAACAAATTATCCTCTATCCATTTTTCAATTAGTTTAACAGCCAGTTTAATAGCTATTGTTATTAATAATGACGTAAAAATGCCGTTAAACTGTTGACTGTTTCTTAAAACTCTTTCTGTTTGTTCTACAGAACTTATTTTAATTTGGTCTAAAACAATACTTTTTGGACTGCCTTTTAATTGTTTAGGATTGTAATACAAAGAACAAACACCTAAGTATTCTTTTCTTGCTAGTTTTCTAACAAATACTTTTTGTTTTTTTCTTAGCAACATAGTTTACTCAGGTGTTTGTTTTTTAATTAATAGTGTTATCGGTAATGAGCACTCCACCAATAAGCTCCGCGTTTATCGCGGATGCATGCTCTTGCAATCAATCTGGATTCAGAAATTTGACCGTAAAAACAATGTCGTGGTCTTGGAGAATAGCTCATTCCTGTGCCACTTCTATTTGATCCTCTAGCACAACCTAAAGGATGCCCAACTTTGCCTCTAGCAATCATTAGTTTAACTTCTCTTAAAGCGTGATTATAGGCATTTTGATCCCTATTTACCACATACTTTGAAGCTGTAATTAAACCACTATCTAAAGGCAAAGGCTCCTGACCTGATGCGTTGTGTCCACAAAAGACCAGGAGTGTTAAAATTATAAAGTTTCTCATTACTTATTTTTACATGCTCCTGTAGCACAAGGTACAACTCTTTCGACTCCAAAAACCATATTCCTGAAAGGAGTAGGGTATTCTACGCCAACCGTTTTTACTGGAATTTCGACTACCTCTGTAGTTACCACTCGTTTAACTGTTTGTCGTTGAGTGGTTCGTTTTAGTGGCAAGAATCGTACACGTTGTTTACAAACCTTACGTCCAGTACAAACTTTTGATTTAAAAGTTCCTGCTTCCAAAGTAGCGGGTACAAGACAAAAACTAAGAAGCGTTACAGCTGTTACTACGAATTTCATGTTTTCTCACTTATAGGATTCACGAACACTTTGTTTAACCGAGTCTGGTAGATTTAATCGTTCAATGTCTCTAGAAAAGCCTTTACCTTTACTGTCAGTTGGCCAAGCTAAACCTTCGTTTAACAGCCACTGGTTATATGATTTTTCTTTTCTCCACACTTCACAAATAATTCTAGCAAACGAATCTATACGAAATTTTAAACTATGGAGCACAAGAGCGTCACCGTTAGGAAAATCTAACCATTCAATTGCTTTCTTTTTTACATAAAATCCAGCAATTTTTTCTGGTCCTCTTACCTCTGGTGTATCAACTCCTGCTATTCTGACTCTTTCTTTTCCCCAACAACCTCGTCCATCGTCAATAAACACTTCAAAAGTATCTCCGTCTATAACAGATAACAATTTTGCGTTTCTAACATATGTAACTTTTGGCTGTGAAGAAAGAAACATTATTCAGATTCCTCATCTTTAATTCGAGCAATAATTGCTGCTTTCGAGTGACAACCAGAAAGATCAATATCACCTTCTTCAGCGTAACTACGAAGTTCAACTACGGTCATTTCTTTAAAACCGTCATCTGTAGCTTCATTTTTTGTTTCTACTACATTGGGTGTTTCCAAAATAGGAACAAATCTTAATTGTTGAGGATCGTGGATACTTAAATTAGATGAAGATTCAATAATGTCTCCAGGATTGTAAGTTTTTGTTCCATCGTTATGACGACCACGAACTAATTTAAATTTAAATACTGGTGTTTTGGGCATTTGATGCTCCTGTGGGTAAGTACAAAAAAAGGGGGTAAAGGAATAATCCCTCACCCCCCATTTAGTTTAACTAACTGACTATTAAGATGTAGTTCCGTGAACAATACCAGTTACTGCATCAGCAGTTGACTTGATCGAAGGAACTTGGATAGCCATAACTTTAAAGTTCAACTTCATGCCGCCCATGGATTCCCATTGAACAGTAGTCAGTTCCATTCCGTTAATAGCTTCTACAACGTCAGAGGTCATCTGAACAAGAAGAACTACGTCACCGGAAAGGTAATCCAAACGTCGAACGTCTTGAATGCCGTCGATTTCTCGCAGGCGACTTCGAACAGTTTGAGTTGAACTTGCCTCGGTTGCTTTATAATCTTCGTCCAACTTTGCGTCATACGCAGTTGAAACGTACATCATGAAAGGACCAAAGAAGTTTTGTGCGTAAGCCAACTCACGCATAGCAATAATTTCGTCAACAAAAGTCTTGCCAACAAACGAAGAACTAGCCGTGAGGTTAGTTTTCGTAATTCGGTCAGGATAATTTGTTAGACCATAAACTTTTGACGTTCCACCGTAATCGGTTGAATTGCCATAAGTCATACCAGCTTGATTACCAATGTAGGTATTCTCGATGGTTTCTGCTACTCGTCGAGCTGCTTGTTCAGCACGAATAAAACTAAGCTGCGGAGCAGTCATTAGTTTTCGTCGGCTGTAGTAAAAAGAGCTGTGAGTAATGGGTAGCGGAATACCTTGGAGTTGGTACACGCTCTCATCGCCACGACCCTCGTTGACTCCTTCCATGTCGACAATAGCTTCACCGTCATCGGTAATGGTTTCGTGTTCAAGAACACTGGTAGCCATTCCGTCAACACTAAAGGTATTAGCGGCACGCAAGTCACTGTAAGCACGCAAACGCTGGCGAGCAACTTTAATAACTCGATTATCCATTTGAATCCACTGATCCTTAGACAACGTAGTAGCGTTGAACACAGGACTGTGAACGTCATTGGCAATCAAATCACGAATCAATACAGCTTGACGCTCATTGATATATTTAGTAGTGCCGTCTTCATTCCTTACAAAATCGCCTTGGGCGTTTTTAACTGGAACTTGGCGGCCAGTACGAACGGTACAAACTTTGTTGCCTTGAGCATCAAAGTAAGGACGAAGCAGGCCTGGATCAAATCGCATTTCTGCGAGAGCAGATCCAAATTCTCCCCGACCTTCACCATTCATAATGAAGTCTGTCTGTACAAACATAGGTAAAATTCTCCTTGGTCGGTTGACCTACAGTTTCTTAACGTGAACAAGAGTATTAGAGCCACCAACAGTGATGGTTTCTAGAACGATGTAGCCGGTTCCAGCTGATACAAGCAAACCTGTAGCTGCTTCAAAACCTACCTCATCTCCAATAGCTTGAGCACCTTCTGAAGCTTTAAACAACAGATTAAGCTCATCACCTGAAAGTGGAGTATAAGCAAAAACACGTTCTCCGACAGCGTAAGCTGTAGAATTAGTGCGTCCTTGCAAATAGTCTACGTCAGCTACACCAACAGAATTAGTGCCTGCTGCGTCGAGAGAATGGCGACCACCGACAGGCTCAGTAGCTGCCGTAATAGCAACTCCCATTCCTGGACTAATGATTTCCGCAGCAGTTCCTTCCAACCGCTGTCCCTTACACTCGACAGTGAGTACAATGGATCGACCTTTTGCCATGATAGTTATTCCTCATGTAAAAATGTTTAGGATTAGTTTCCAAAGTTCATAACTGGCAGTTCAAGAGCTTCAAGTGGTTGCTCTTTATTGTCAATTCGAACATTGCCGCCCAAACGAGGAGTAACTTTAGGTTGCTCTTCAGGGTCAGCCTGATTACCTACAAGGCTTGCGATTTTACGCAACTCGTCAACACTCTTCTCAGAGAGTTCTTCTTTTGAAAAAGCACAATCTTTATTGACTGTGATTTTTTCTACCAAAGAATTTTTTTCTTTTTGCATCATGTTACGAGCAAATTGAAGTTCTTCTTTGACGCTATCGGGAAGAAGAGCTTCGTCAAATTTCGGAGTTTCCGAATTTGCAACAGGCTCTTCAATTTCTTGAGTAAGTTCTTCATTAACTACTTGTTCTTTTGGTTCATCGGCCAAACGATCAAGTTGATCAATTTCAAACTTGTTAAGAACTTCAACATCATCTTGCGAAAACTGAGGCTCACCATCACACTTGCAGTTTCCTACTAAGTGGTCAAGAAGCTCTTGCTTACGCTTCGAGTCGTCTGGAAGTTTGGGCATGGTACACTCCATACATCTAAAGGAATTAACGACCAAAAGGGCACTGAGATTCAAT
>Ga0055584_100008242_pt1 | contig 10217 bp, 8 predicted proteins | sample OSDHelmetaG_FD_58716 | JGI IMG/M metagenome (GOLD analysis project Ga0055584, IMG submission 58716) | Pelagic marine sediment microbial communities from the LTER site Helgoland, North Sea, for post-phytoplankton bloom and carbon turnover... | ecosystem: Environmental > Aquatic > Marine >...
TTAACGGGTCTCAGCTGGAGCGGGATCGCGTTGAAGCTTGGCTATGCGATCAAGCAGCAAATGTCGCCTTACAAGACTCAGCATTAATTGGGCACTCCACGCCCGACGTCGTTCTCCCAGTTTTCTACCACCCCAGTGTCGCACCTGATCTGGAATGGCTTGCGGACGAGAAGGGGCTCAGCATCGATGACATCATTACAACACACACCCAAACAACCTACTTCGCTTACGCGACCGGCTTCGCACCCGGGTTCTGCTACCTCGGCACGCTACCCAGTCAACTGGCTACACCACGGCTAGCAACACCGAGAGCTCAGGTGCCATCGGGCTCAGTGGCCATCGCAGACTCACAGACCGCAGTCTACCCCTGCGACTCTCCGGGAGGCTGGCGCCTGATTGGCGCCTGCCCCAAAGCGCTCTTCAACCTGAACGACGCACCACCCTCTGTGCTATCGGTTGGCATGACCGTAAGATTCGAACCCATTAATGAGGCAGATTTTCGTTTGATGACGCAGGGAAATTCATGAGTTCCCTAAAGATCCATCGAGCAGGCATTGCCAGCAGCGTTCAGGATAGCGGTCGGACCGGTGCACTCCACCTGGGAATCCCTCCCTCTGGCGCTATGGATCGCTTGGCTTTGCTCAGCGGCCAACATCAGCTCAGACACCATCAAGACGAGGCAGCGATAGAAATGGCCTATGCCGATTTCGTCGCCACACCCGCTGAAACGTGCCGCATGGTCGTTACCGGCGCTCCTGTCTGTGTCACGGTCGATCAAAGTGAAATGCATTTGAGAGAGCCGCTCACTGTCAGGGCCGGTCAAACGATCGCAATTAAAGCGACGGCCAAAGGTGTCTACAGCTACCTGCATGTGTCGGGCGGAGTCGCCACTCCGCCACAACTGGGCAGCCGCAGCACGTCGCCTCGAGAACGCATTGGCGGGCTGAGCGGGCGCTTCCTACAGGACGGTGATACCCTCCCGCTCGGGCTGAATCAAACAGAAACCGGCCTAAAGGACCCAAAACTCCATGCCCCCGCATCGTCCGGGATACTGTGGCTTAGATTTGTGGCGGGCTTCCAATATGTTGAATTCGCCGAGTCCGCCATCAAGCAACTGCTAGCAGATGAATTTATTGTGACCGCCAAGGCCAACCGGATGGGAGTGACACTCAGCGGAGACACGCTGCAGTCGGGATTAACGACGTTGCTCTCAGAGGCCACCTGCTATGGTGCTATTCAAGTGCCTCCTGATGGCAACCCCATCATTCTGTTGAATGACCGACAAACCGTAGGTGGCTATCCAAAACCTGGGGCCGTCATCGCCAGCGACTGCCTTCGACTTGCACAAGCGAGGCCCGGCCAAAAGGTGCGTTTCGCAGCATGCCGCCCTGATGAGGCAGATCGGATCAGTTGGCTTGAACAACACTACGTCGAGACTCGCCTCCGTGACGTCGTCTGAGTCCATTACTACCTCCGAGGCGATTGAGTCACTCCTCGTCCGGCATAACCATCGCGGTATGGCGCAGCTGCGCACGGATATGGCACCTGGCTATTTGCTAAGGGCCGCCAAGCAGATCAGGGAATGCAGGGGACGCGTTTACATCCTGACGGGCTTCCCGGTGGGAACATCATTTGAGACCGATGGCCCCGCGGGTGCAATGGCGCTCTATCGCCTGTGTCGGAGGCATCATAGCGACCCGCTCATCCTTTCCGACCCGGCGGTTGTCAGTGCACTGTTGGATGACTTCTCCTGTGTCAGCATCCCACCTGACGCTCAAGAAGAAACGCATGATGCGGCAGCGGCTCTGTATCAAAAGCATCCGCCTTCGCTCGTGATCAGCATCGAAAGACCAGGGGCAGCGGCAGATGGGCGCTGTTACAACATGGCGGGAGAAGATATATCCGATCGCTGCAGTCAGGCGGAGCCCTACCTTAGCCAAGCTAACTGCCCTACCATTGCCATTGGGGATGGTGGCAATGAACTTGGGATGGGTAACGTGCTGGAAAGCCTCTCTTCGCTGAATATCAAGCCGGCCGTCAGTCGCTGTCAGGAACTGATCGTCGCTGATGTCTCTAACTGGGCTGCCTATGCACTTTGCGGGGTAACCGACTGGCTGGCGGGCATCACCCATGACGCCTTACCAGAAATCCAGTCCGATCTTGACTACCTGATCTCCAAAGGCGCGATCGACGGCGTCACAGGCGAGGCAACCCCTACCGAGGACGGCTTTGCTGTGGCAGAGGGACAGGATCTGGTTGAGGCTGTGCAGGCCTTGTTGAAAGCGGAGAAGTCGTCATGACCATGGGATATCTCAACGGGAAATACGCCCCACTGTCGGAATTACAGATCTCTCCAATGGATCGAGGGTTCCTGTTCGGCGATGGCGTCTACGAAGTGATTCCCTGTTACGACGGCAAAATGGTGGCGATGTCCTATCATATTGAGAGACTCCATCAGTCCATGGACGGTATCGCGCTGTCTTCGCCTCACAGCGACGCTGAATTGATCTTGTTACTCGAGGATGTAGTGGCGCGCAATGGTGGGGGTGATCTGGGGATCTACCTGCAACTCACCCGAGGAGTGGTAGAAAAGCGTCAGCATGCTTTTCCTGAACAGAGCAAGCCCACTGTCTTTGCTTACGCCTTCGAAATCAGCCCGCCTTCAGATGGCTCCCCGGAAACCGCCTCCTGCTTCAAGACCGTAACCCGTCAAGATCAGCGCTGGGGGCGATGTCATATCAAATCGACAGCACTGTTGGGCAATGTGCTGCATATGATGGAAGCGGTAGCAGAGGACGCCGAGGAGGTACTGTTATTCAACGAGCGTGACGAACTGACTGAGGCGGCAGCTTGCAACGTGTTTGTTGTATCGCAAGACAAAATACTGACGCCCGAGCTCGATCACCAGAAGCTCCCGGGCGTGACGCGGCGGCAGTGCCTTGAGCTGATCGAGGCACATACCGACTGGTCCGTGGAAGTTCGCCCTGTGAGTCGCAATGAAGTGATGAATGCGCAAGAGGTATGGCTGAGCTCCTCAACCAAAGAGCTCGCGCCCGTCATATCAATCGATGGCAGCCCGGTTGGCAATGGCCTTCCGGGCGCTCGCTGGTCCGCGGCGCAAGAACTGTTTCAGCAGCACCGCTTTAGCAGCCCCTGATGTCACGCGCTACAGTCGTTCATATCGACCTCGCGGCCATCAGCGCCAATATCGCGACCCTGCGTGCGCGATTGGCGACCCAAAAATTTATGGCTGTCGTCAAAGCAGATGCTTATGGCCATGGCGCGGTGCCTGTGGCAAAGCATATCGAGCAGAACGTGGATGCGATTGCAGTCGCTTTTACCGAAGAAGCCGTCTTGCTGCGCGAAGCCGGCATCAGCAAACCGCTACTTGTTCTTGAAGGCCCCCATTCAGCCAGCGACCTTGCCCTGATCTGTAAGCTCGATCTTTGGCCAGTTGTGCATTGTGAGGAACAAGTAGAGTGGTGCCAGGCGTCGAGCAGCAATTTGTCGCATGCCTGGATCAAGATCGATACCGGCATGCATCGTCTGGGGTTTCGGCCCGAGGAGCTTGCTTGGGCAAGGGAATCCCTGCAAGCCTGCGGCGCCCAGCACCTGACGGCCATGTCCCATTTGGCCTTAGCTGAGGACCCTGAAGCATCCCTGACGCTGTCACAACAGAAACAGTGGGGGGAACATGCCGGCGCATGGGAGGAGCAAGTCAGCCTGCACAATTCCGCCGCAACCCGATTGGCCCTCGATTCACAAAGCGATTGGGTCAGGGTTGGTTATGCGCTTTACGGTGGACAGATCAATGGACTCGAGATAGATCGACCCCTGCAAGCAGCAATGCAGCTGACAAGCGAAGTGATCGCTGTGCGCAACGTGCCCCGCGGCGAATCTGTTGGCTATGGTGGTCGTTGGACCGCCCAACGAGACAGTGTTGTCGCAACCGTCCCGGTGGGTTACGGAGATGGCTATCCATGGGGCGCCAGCGATGGCACACCGGTGGGTATCAATGGCCACATCGCGCCGCTGGCTGGGCGTGTCTCTATGGACATGTTGACAGTGGATGTCACCGACTGCGGGGATATCTCACTTGGCACTCCAGTGACTTTATGGGGGGATCAGCCCCAGGTTGACGAAGTGGCTCGACATAGCAGTACCATCGGCTACGAATTGATGACTCGCCTCACCGCAAGAGCCCCACGCCAATATCATTCATGAGAGGCCACCAACCATTACAATGATTCGCACTGAGCGCGACTGCAACGCAGCGAGGCGCCAGCAACATGGGTGACAACCAACACAGCTCTGAGCCCCAGCTCGCTGCGATCGACCTGGGTAGCAATTCGTTTCATCTGATGATTGCCAAATCCGAGTTTGGCGAATTACGGCCCGCGCAGGCTCTAGCCGAGAAGGTACAGCTGGGCGAAACGTCCAGCGCCGCAATACTCACCGAGGGTGCGATCGAACGTGGCCTCGCCTGTCTCGAGCGATTCAAGCAGCTCATTGACAGTACCGCCCCAGCGAAGCTGCGAATCGTTGGCACCAATGCATTGCGACGCGCCAAAAACCGCCAAGATTTTATTGAGCCTGCAGAACAGATTCTGGGCGCACCCATCGAAGTAATTTACGGTCGCGAAGAGGCCCGGCTGATCTATTTGGGTGTGGCTCATACCTTGTCAGATGACGAGGATACCCGGCTGGTGGTCGATATTGGTGGCGGCAGCACTGAATTCATTTTAGGCCGGCGCTTTGAGCCATTGCGCCTCGAAAGTCTGCAAATGGGCTGCGTCTCTTATGGAGAGGCTTTTTTCCCGGATGGACATATCACCAAGGAGCGATTTGACGCTGCTTACCATAGAGCGCGAATAGAGGTCTCGCACATTCGACGCAACTACCACAGTGGGTCATGGCAAGAAGCGGTGGGCTCGTCAGGGACCCTGCGCGCAATCGAGGGTCTTATTATCACCGCCGGCTGGCGAGAGGACGGAATAGACCGCGATTGCCTGACACGGCTGCGGCAACAACTACTCCAATTTGACCACTTTAATGACATCGATCTCGCTGGACTCAGCGAAACGCGCAAAGGAGTCGTCACAGCGGGACTCGCCATCGCCACGGGCATTTTTGACGGCCTGCAAGTCCCTCTCATGCGAACATCTACCGGTGCGCTGCGCGAGGGCGTCATCTACGACCTCATAGGACGATTCAGCCATGAGGACGTTCGAAAGCGCACAATCAAAGCAATGCAACAGCGGTATTCTGTTGACCAGACTATTGCTGACCTGGTGTCTCATCGAGTGGCGCTGTTAGCCGAGGCGACGCGGGCCAGCTGGCAACTGAAAGATAGCGACCTCGAGCTACTTGAGTGGGCGGGAGCACTTCATGAGATTGGTGTCGCCATCTCACAAAAAAACTACTCTCTGCATTCGGCATATCTGGTGCTCAACACGGACCTACCCGGCTTTGCTCAGCAGGATCAGGAAGTGATGGCCACACTGCTCACCGGTCTCAAGGGCAAAGTGAGATCCGATCTCCTGCAGCCGATTGCTCCACGTAAACGGCGCACCGTGTCAAGAATGATGGTGTTACTGCGCCTCGCGGTGATTTTAAAGCACGTTGAGGCGCTGGAAACGCTGCCGGATCTGAGCGTGTCTGCCGACGAAGAAACCCTGACTATGAGCTTTCCTGAGCAATGGGGGGCAGATCACCCCCTCACCGTGTGGGAAATCGAACAGAGCACTGCCGCAATGGAAAAGCTGGGCGTCTCGGTTGTACTTCAAGCCAGCTGAGTTAGCGGGTTGCTACAGGTCGTAACCGCGCTCATCGTGTAAAACGATGTCGAGCCCTGCGGTTTCATCCTCTTGATCCACTCGCACCGAAACAACCATATTGACAACGCGCAATAGGACCCAGCTCACAATTGCGGTGTAGACGAAGGTGGCGATAATGCCGGTAAGCTGAATCCCCAGCTGACCGCCAATAGTTGTCACGCCATCAGAAAAACCATTGCCGCTAAAGAGCCCCAGCGCTGGCGAACAGAAAATACCTGCCATCAGCAGTCCGAGCATGCCACCGACTCCATGAACCGGGAAAACATCGAGGCTATCGTCAATATTCAGTCGATTTTTGAGCGTAATCGTTGCGAAGTAACAGACCACGCCTGCAGAAAGCCCGATCACTACCGCACCTGCGGGCCCTACTGATCCCGATGCAGGTGTAATCGTTCCCAGTCCAGCCACCATGCCTGTGACAATGCCCAACACTGAGGGCTTGCCGTGGCGAACCCATTCCATGGTCATCCAGGCTAACGAACCGCATGCCGCCGAGAGGTGTGTCACCAACATTGCCATCGCGGCACTACTATCTGCAGCCACCGCAGAGCCCGCATTAAAGCCAAACCAGCCAACCCACAGCATTCCTGCCCCTGTGACTGTCATCGTGAGATTGTGAGGAGGCATGGCCGTTGTGCCAAACCCCTTCCTGCGACCTAATGAAGTGGCCGCAATCAGCGCCGCCACCCCGGCAGTAATATGCACGACAGCGCCTCCCGCAAAGTCCTGAAGTCCCATGTTGCCCAGCCAGCCACCTCCCCATACCCAATGGCAAATGGGTGCATATACCAGCACCAACCAAAGAGAACAAAAGATCAGCATGGCAGAAAAACGCATGCGCTCTGCAAATCCACCGACAATGAGAGCGGGAGTGATGACAGCGAAAGTCAGCTGGAACATCACAAACAGCGTTTCAGGGATGGAGCCGCTCATACTGTCCATCGTCACTTTCGCAAGAAAAAGATTGCCCAAATCACCGATCCACGGGCCCTGCTCGACCCCAGCTGACCCGAAAGCGAGGGTATAGCCAATAACGAACCACAACACCGACATCAACGCGGTCAGCGCAAAGCACTGCATGAGTACCGAAAGGACATTTTTAACCCGCACCAGTCCCGCATAAAAAAGAGACAGACCGGGAAGTGTCATAAACAAAACCAACGCTGTGGAAGTCAGCATCCAGGCGGTGTCAGCCCCCGAAAAATCGTCTGCCAATACGGGTGCGCTACACAGCAAAGGCAATGTCAGGGCAATAAAGAGTCGGCTGGCACGTCCAGTCATGGGTCGGTTTCCTCAGCGGATGTTTGGCGAGAGTGTGCCACACGTCGATGCCCAAGCCCACCGGTCAAAGGCAGGCACTCATTGAGAATCCGGCCGCGCAAGACTATGCTCCTCAATCTTCCGATGACAACTCGTCCTATGCGCAAATTTTTTTGCCTGATCGTCCTTCTAGCCCCTGCTCTGACCGCCCACGCTGAGACAGCCGCGAGCAGCCGCAACCTCATTCTCATCATTGGAGACGGATTTGACGATCAGCATGTCACCATGGGCCGCAACTATCTGGCAGGCATGAGCGGGAAATTGATTCTCGACACAATGCCGTATCGGGCATCGGTGCAAGTGGAAACCGTCTCCGAACAAGGACAACCACTATACGTGGCTGATTCCGCAAACACTGCGACATCACTGGCCACCGGCGGCGTCACCCAGATCGGTCGGATAGCCACCGATATTGAAGACAACGATCTGACCACCATCGCCGAACGAGCGCTCAGCAGCGGCTTCAGAGTCGGACTAGTCACGACGTCATCGCTCACCGATGCGACACCGGCGTCTTTCCTAGCGCATGTATCGGCAAGAAGCTGCGAAGGCCCCGAGGAAGTGCTGGGCAGCACCTATTACGGCATACCGCAGCCCGCCTGCCTCAACGATGCACGGGATAACGGCGGCCCCGGATCCATCATAGAACAGCTGGTCAACAGCGGCGCCCAAGTAATGCTGGGCGGGGGCACCAAGTTCCTGCGGCAAAACACGATCGATGGCGAGACGGTCGCAGAAATGGCCACCGCCCGGGGCTATCGCCTTCTGGATCGCGAAACCGACCTGGACTCTGTCTCTCTCGACAAACCGATTCTGGGTGTCTTTGATGAAGAAACGCTGGAAGTACGGTGGCAAGGCACTGGTGCGCGGGCTGGCGAGGAGACCGAGACAAGCTGGCTACATCATTTATCGGATTACCTCGGCGATGCTGAAGAACCCGAGCCGATGGCTTGCGAAGCCAATCCTGACTACACGGGGACCCCCTCGCTGGCCAGCATGACCCGCTTGGCAATTGAGCATCTCTCTAAAGATAACAATCGTGGGTTTTTCCTGATGATCGAGTCAGCCTCTATCGACAAGGAGTCTCACAAACGCAACCCCTGCGGTTCAATTGGGGAAATAGAGCAGCTTGAAGAGGCGCTGACACTGGCCATGCAGTTTGCGTCGCAACACCCCGCAACGGGCATTCTCGTGACCGCTGATCATGCTCAGGCCGCCCAGATCCTGCCCGAGCCTAGTCTTTATTCTGACTATCCAATACCTATTTACTCTCCAGGATTGACCGCGCGTGTAGAGACCCCTGAAGGCGGCATGATGCGAATCAACTACGCAACTAATAATGGCTTCAGCGAAGAGCATACTGGAGCCAATGTCCCGCTATTTGCCAATGACGTCATGAGCCGGCGCCTGACACCCTTCCTTCGGCAGCGTGAGGTCCATGACGCCATGAGCACGTTTTTGCTGCAGGCCGGCGACGCGCAGACCCCCACGCTTAGTGATGATTGACCCCGCTGTAGAATCCGTAGCAAATCGCACGAGACCCGATTCCACGATCATCAGCTGCAACACGACCTGGGAGCCCTGCTACCGGAGGACCGAAGTGCGGCTTAAAGATTGATCCATGTGTTCAGTGCGCGAAGCCGGAATACCGCGCCATTGATTTTCAAAATCACGCTATCCGGCAGAATCTCCCTTACCTCAATCAACCCTGCCCGCTGACCTACGCCTAGCTGCTGCTGGTTAAGGGTCACTGTGGACTGACCCTCGACGTTGAACTCGTGCGCTGAGTAGACAATGGTCGGCACTTGGTCCTTCTGCTGCTGAGACAGGTTCTCCAGAAGGACTGCCGGATGCGGCATGAGTCTGGTCTCCCCCAGCACTTGAGCCGCCTCCTCAATCGCCGCAGCTAGGTCTATAGGAGGCGCTATCGAAGGCGCTTGCTCGGCGCCGGCCGCCGCAGTCGATACTGCGGCGTCGACGGTTTGCTTTTTACCGCCGTCAGCAAACTCTGCTAATGCATCGATGTCGGCGTCAGCCCACATTTGACTATTCAGCTCGGCAACGGACGCCTGCGCAACCGACGGGCCCGCATTTGCCGAATAGTCGTTGAGGCCAGCTCGGGCGTCTGAGGCCGATTGGGATAAGCGGTCATCATCGACTAGCGGGGCTCCGGTCTGCGTGCGAGCCGAGACACCTGCCGCAGACGGGCGTGAAGAAAAAGACGGCTTGCTACTGTGGTCTTCCGGCTCTGTCCTGACGCTACTAGCGGCAGACCCCTCAGCTGGAGAATCGGTATGCGTCGCCACCCGCACGTCCTTGCCACTAATGAGCCAACCCACCGCCACACCGAGCAACAGGCAGCACGGCACAATGATAGCCATCCAGCCACTGCGCTGCTTCTCTGGTTTACCTGCCTCATGAATCGCCATTGAATCCAATGGCAATTTACGATTCTCAGATCGACGAAGCGCATCCAGAATCAGAGACACTGTCTTACCTCAGCAGCGCGCGGCCACGCTGAACTCGCGGAGGCGAGCGTGACACTTTCGCCAAGCTCGTCATTCAACGCCTGAAGCGTGCGCACGCCAATTACGCCATCAACCTGCAAACCTGCCGTCTGTTGAAACTGTCTGACACGCTCAGTCAAAGCGGGTGTAAACACGTCAAGCGGCGGTGGTGGCAAATTATCCAGACGGGACAGATCACTGACCACCCGCGCCACTGCGGGACCGCGATCCCCCTCGGACAGGGGGCCCGTCCAGCCGGGTGGGCTTTTCCAAAGATAGTCAAAGCCCCCCCGCCAATACGACGCGAGCACCCCCACCGGCAGCTCACAGAGGAACGCTTCCGTCCAGAGCAGCGCCGTCTCCTGCCCAAGACCGACCAGCAATGCCGCACCCGCAAACCCATTACGGCGTCTTACCATCAGAATTGCCGGTCGATTGTTCGCCAACAGCAAATCCCATACGTCAGCATCGCTCTGTTCACAGCGAAAACCCTCAGCGGCCGACTGCTCACAAAGCTCACCTGTGAGAGGCGCCCCTGACACCAGCGACCACA
>Ga0055584_100008243_pt1 | contig 10216 bp, 7 predicted proteins | sample OSDHelmetaG_FD_58716 | JGI IMG/M metagenome (GOLD analysis project Ga0055584, IMG submission 58716) | Pelagic marine sediment microbial communities from the LTER site Helgoland, North Sea, for post-phytoplankton bloom and carbon turnover... | ecosystem: Environmental > Aquatic > Marine >...
TAATAAGGCTGCTAGCATCTACATTGAAGCGGATAAGGTAATTAGCACTTGGGCTATGGGTTTAACGCAACACCATCACTCAGTTGCCACGCTCCATGAGCTTATCAACTGGATGGCATTAGGAGGCAATATAGGCCGCCCAGGCGCGGGCCTCTGTCCTGTTCGAGGGCATAGTAATGTACAAGGCGATCGAACCATGGGGATTAACGAGCGCCCATCAGATCAGTTTTTAGACACATTAGAAACACAATTTAAAATACCTATGCCTCGCCAACACGGCCATTCCGCAGTCGAAGCGATTGAGGCTATGCAGTCAGGCGGCTGTAAAGTATTTATCGGCCTAGGTGGTAACTTCGCTGCAGCCTCTCCTGATACAGCAGTAACAGAGCACGCCCTAAGCCAATGTGATTTAACCGTACAGATCAGCACTAAGCTAAATCGCTCGCATCTCATTACCGGCAAAGATGCACTTATTCTGCCCTGCCTTGGCCGAACCGATATAGATCAACAAGCAAAAGGCCCTCAAAAGATAACCGTTGAAGACTCCTTTAGCATGGTGCACGCCTCAGCCGGCGTACTTGAACCCAGTTCGACAGAGATGCGCTCAGAACCGGCCATCATCGCAGGTATCGCGAATGCTGTGTTAGGCAGCAAACCTATTGATTGGTTGAAGGTAGTTGAGGACTACAGTGCCATACGGGAATTAATCGCTCAAACCATTCCTGGTTTCTCCGAATTCAATAGCAAAATTGAACAACCCGGAGGGTTCTATTTGGGCAATACAGCAAGAGACAGAAATTGGATAACTCAAGGGGGCAAAGCGATTATTCACAGCCACCCTCTTCCGGACAGTATCTTACCGGATAAGTCAGCCAAACTTTTACATGAGAAAGTCTTAGTCTTACAAACCCTTCGATCCCACGATCAATATAACACCACTATTTACGGAATGAACGATCGCTATAGAGGTATTAAAGGTGAAAGGGATGTACTGTTTATCAACCCAGCAGATATTCAACGCCTTGGATTTAAAGAGGGGCAGCTAGTCGATATTAAGAGTCTTTGGGATGACGGTCGTACCCGAGAGATAAAAGGGTTCAAACTGGTAGGTTATAGTATACCTGCCGGTAATATTGCAGCTTATTACCCTGAAACTAATCCATTAGTGCCATTAGATAGCTATGGTGTCGACAGTAGAACCCCCACATCCAAGGCCATCGCCGTTGAGCTTTCTAGTCATAAAACAAACCGGATTCTCTGAATCCGGTTTCCTCTCTAATCGAGTAAGAAATTACCTAACTTTGGCTCTTCAAGGGATTCAATAGAATCAGACTGATCTTTTAACTCGACCCCTGAATAATCAAGCTGTAAAGACTGTTTAATGAGCCAGATAAGCTTATCAGCCGCTGCTTCATAAGACATACCAGCGGGCCGGATATTTGAAATACAGTTTCGATTGGCATCAGAAAAACCTAGTTTAGGCTTATAGGTGAAGTAAACACCGAGACTATCGGGAGAGCTTAATCCAGGTCGTTCACCGACCAACAAAATCATTAACTGAGCATTGAGAATGTCGCCAATCTCATCACCAACAGCGACCCGTCCCTGCTCGACAAGACAAGGGGGCATTTGCGTAATGCCCTCCTCTTTAAGTCGTAAACTAATCTGCTTAAAAAAGTTAGCGGCATGGGACTGAATCGCAAACGATGACAAGCCATCAACAATAGTAATACAAGCCTGCATCGATGGTTCAATAGTCTCGGCGAAAGACGTTAAGGTAGCCGCAGAAGCTACGCTCAACCGACGCCCTAAATCAGGCCGTTGCAAATACTCAGTTCGCCCTTGCGCCCGACTTTTAAGTAAAATCGGCGTAACCGCTTGATCCTGCAATTCACTACACAATTTATCTACATCTAAAGGAAGGTGAACCGCATCTCTCGCGTTCCCATGATCCATCTGGAAGGAGAGCATCGCTTGAGTGGGGATGCTCGTTCCGGCACGACCTAAAGCGATCCGAGCATCGGTATAACGTTTTAACCCAGCCCAATCATTCTCGGTTAAATATCCCTCAGACAACTTATTGGATAAACCATTAGATGATAATTTAGAGTCGGCCATATCAACCTCCAATACGCGCTTGTAGGTGCGAAAATGCTGCAGGTAAACCATCTAACAACAGCCCTTGCTCAGTCGTTATGCCCATTTTTATCAACCATTGCTCAAACTCAGGACTTGGTCTTAAACCTAATATTTTACGAATATACAGGGCATCATGGAACGAGGTGGTTTGATAATTAAGCATAATGTCATCGGAACCGGGAATACCCATAATAAAGTTTACGCCTGCTGCACCTAATTGCGTCAGCAGCATATCCATATCATCTTGATCCGCTTCCGCATGATTGGTGTAACAGATATCGCAGCCCATAGGTAAACCCAACAACTTGCCACAAAAATGATCTTCTAAACCCGCTCTAATAATCTGCTTACCGTTATAAAGATATTCAGGCCCGATAAACCCGACCACCGTATTTACCAACAGTGGCGAAAACTCACGAGCCACTGCATAAGCGCGGGTTTCACAGGTTTGCTGATCTAAACCAAAATGAGCATCCGCCGATAGAGCACTCCCTTGCCCCGTCTCAAAATACATAACATTGTCACCACAACTGCCACGGTTTAGGCTCAGGGCCGCAGAATGTGCCTCTTTGAGGACAGCTAAATCTATACCAAAACTTTTATTAGCTTTTTCAGTTCCCGCAATCGATTGAAAAACCAGATCAACAGGAGCGCCGCGATTAATCGCTTCTAAATGGGTTGTTACGTGAGTTAATACACAAGATTGAGTAGGGATATCATATCGTTGAATAATATCATCCAATAGCTTCATCAACGTGATAACTGAACTTATATTGTCAGTTGCAGGGTTTATTCCAATAACCGCATCACCACTGCCATATAAAAGCCCATCAAGTACACTGGCCGCCACGCCTGTAGGATCATCCGTCGGATGATTTGGTTGTAAACGTGTAGATAATCGCTGAGGTAAACCAATCCTATTGCGAAAAGCCGTAGGATTTGAGCATTTCTTAGCGACGAGAATAAGATCCTGAATCCGCATAATTTTCGATACAGCGGCAACCATTTCTGGCGTTAATCCTAAAGATATATTTTTTAACTGGGTAGTATCCGCTAAATCAGATAATAACCAATTACGAAAATCACCCACTGTAAAAGAGGAGATGGGCCGGAAAGCGTTCTGATCATGCTTATCGATTATTAGGCGGGTCACTTCATCCTCTTCATAAGGAATGAGTGCTTCAGTGAGGAAGGTTTTCAGAGGAAGGTCAGCTAATACCATCTGTGCCGCTACTCGTTCCTGTGATGTTTGAGCCGCAACGCCGGCTAAACGATCACCCGAACGATCAGGGCTGGCTTTGGCCATTACTGTCTTCAGATCAGGAAACACCCAATGGTTGCCTCCAGCAGAAATCGAATAACTCATCTGTTATCTACCCCTCCAGTCATAACAAAATAACGCCCACAAAGCGGGCGCTATTTCTTTCAGCCATCTTGCTAAGATGTCTTATTACTAGGACTGAATCAACAATCCTAGTCAGTCATACAAGGTCACTTATAATCTATATAAGTATCGTTCTCATGTTTAACTGAAGCGATAATTGTTCCCAAAGTTACCGCAATAGATAGTGAAAGTATAACCATAATGGCTGTTGGGCTATCAGCGAAAGTAAAGACTGCTTCAGCACCTTCCCACGACGTAATAGGACTTACATTCATAATAAATCTCCTTAAACAGTAACAGTTGAAGTGTTAGTAGGTGTAGTCTCTTGTGCTGTTGCAGGCACTGATTCCGGATAAGCCGCTAATGGAACTTCGACTAAATCCAAACCCGCTTCTTCTGCTTTTGGTGGTACTCGTAAAGCTCCCATTTTGGCCATCACATATGACAAACCAAAACCTGGGATAAACCCTAGAGAAGCCATCACTAATGCGCTCTTAAGCTGACCCATGAAACTAATCGCAGGTGCACCTTCAATAACATTAGGGAAGCCGCTGAAAATACCTAAACCAACAATACCGATAAGACCACCGACACCATGCACAGCAAAGGCGCCTACAGCATCATCAATCTTAAATTTATTAGTTAGGAATTTATCAGCTAGAGGCGCAGCAATACCGCCAGTTATACCCATCAAGAAGGCTAATGGTGGGTAGTACAGATCTAAACCTGGCGCAGCAGAGAAGATACCTGCTAGTGCACCAGACATCATCCAGAATGGCTGACGTGTGATCACGTAAGAACCGATAATACCGCCCGAGAAAGCCATTAATGTATTGAAGCTAATAGATGACAACGTTGTTGGTGTACCGAAGATAGTCGTCCACTGACCGCCGGTTGTATAGATAATACAGCCGCCAAGGAAACCGAAGAAGCCAACAATAATCAACATCAGACCGATAATACTCATCGGTACACTGTGACCTGTAATTGCGAGTGGCGTGCCATCAGGCGCGAAGCGTCCAATACGTGCACCCAAATTAATGGTTACACCTAGAGCAAAGAACCCTGCGACCATATGAACTGCACCCGCTGCACCGAAGTCATGGAAACCCCAATCAACTGTTAACCAGCCTTGTGGATGCCATCCCCAAGATGCCGCCAAGATCCATACAACAGAGCCAAGAATAATGGCCAGTATAATGAACGAGCTCATACGGATACGTTCAATCACAGCACCGGAGAAGATTGAAGCAGTCGTCGCTGCAAACAATACAAAGGCTCCCCAGAAAATACCGCTCGCATTATCCGCTAGGTTAGGTCCCATATTACTCGACCAAGGAAGGCCTGCTGCACCCGCTTCAAAGTCTGGAGTAAAGCCATTGTACATGGCCAAATAGATCCACCAACCAAAGAAAAAGAACGTAGGAATAATAAAGGCAAACGCCAATATATTTTTAACGCCTGAAGCCAGGGCATTTTTTAAACGGGAAGCACCCATCTCGTAGGCTAAAAAACCCGCATGGATAATTACCATCAAACCGGTACACCACCAATAAAATACTTCCATATTGATTGTGCCGGACATCTCAATCAGGTTTTGCAGTTCTGCAATTTTCTGAGCAGTTTCGACCTGGTCCATAAGACCCCCCTATTAGGTTATACAATTCTGTAATTTGATAGGTTTAACGGTATGTAACCCTACCGTTAAGCCTATCCAATCACCTTCGTTGACCTGCTTAATCCCTTAAGTAACGAAGGATATAAAGTTACTCTTCAGTAAATTTTATTTCCTATCAGGAAATGCATAATTTATGCCCAATACAATATTTTCATTTAATTTCAAATACTTATAAATTAATTACGGTATTAGGCATAAAGAAGAAGCACTAGAATTGATCATTTTTAACTCAACGCGCTTCAAGATGATTCAAAAATAGGACGCTAAAAAACTAAGCCTCGCCTTCTTTACGCTGGCCACAGAAGAAACCAATACCGTAGCTAGGAGACTGGAAAGTAATAACACTACCTTTAGGGAAATAAAGCACATCACCCACCTTCGCATGTACCGTATTACCTTCTTTATCGGTGATGATCATTTCACCCTCAACGATGATTTTCATCTCGTGATATGTGTACTCATAGACCAGAGGCTCATCTGATTTTTCCATACGAAAAAAACCGCTAGCAATTGTTTTATCAGGATCATCAGACACCGCTATATCGCCGATAAATGCGTTACTACCCGGTACTTCCATGCTCGGGAGTTCTGTTTTAATCGCTTGCTGGTAGTAAGTCATCGCTGTAGACATGTTAAATACCTCAATTAGTTAAAATGCGTTTTCAAATAACGTGAATTTATGAACGAACACGCGTTCGTTCGGGATCATAAAAAGGAAGTCCAACCACCTCTCCGGGCAGCCGTTTCTGGAGGCCATCTAACTTGCCGACCTCTAAAAGTGTTTCAGGTGCTGCAAAATCTGGCGCAACGCGACAAAGTGCGATCTGTTTGCTTAATAAGGGCGATGTAGTAGCGCTGGTCACTACGCCGACAGGAAAACGACCGTGATAGATAAGATCCCCATGAGCCACCGGCTCATTCCCTTGCAGTACCAAGCCAACTAAGCGTTGTCGACTTTCTGGTGTTTGACGGGCCATCGCCTCACGGCCAATAAAGTTCTCCGCTTTAGTTTTCATTGGTACGGTAAAACCTATACCCGCTTCATAAGGGTTAGTTTCAGGACAAAACTCGTGATCAGCAAAGATTAAGCCCGCTTCAATACGCAACATATCTAAAGCGTCAAAACCTAAAGGTGCAATTTTGTATGGCTGACCTGTCTCCCATACTTGATCCCAAACCGCTTCGGCATCATCCGGGTGACACCAAACCTCAAACCCTAATTCACCGGTATAACCTGTGCGGGACACCATTACAGGGATGCCATCGGGCCCACCTAATCGACCAATCATGAAATGAAACCAAGCAAGAGTATCCATACTCGGCTGACATTCAGGCGCCCAAACAATCTGGCTCAATAACTCACGACTTTTCGGGCCTTGAACTGCGATATTATGTAATTGGTCAGTGGAGTTCCTAACACTTACTTTATAACCTTGCTCTTGCGCTTGATTCTTTAACCACAAGCCGGTGTACGGATCACCACAAACCCATCTAAAGGCTTGTTCACCCATACGAAAGATAGTGCCATCATCAATCATTCCACCCGTTTCATGGCAGATAGCAGAGTACGCGATCTCACCAATAGCTAAGCGCCTAACATTTCGTGTTAAAGCAAATTGTAAAAAGGCTTCAGCATCTGGCCCTGTCACCTCAAACTTTCTAAGAGGCGTTAAATCAATTACGGCTACCCGTTCCCGACAGGCTAAATATTCAGCTTGAGCCCCCCATCCCTCATACTCCGAAGCGACCCAGTACCCACGGTACTCAGTCATCTGTTTAGTCAGTGCAGAAACACGACTGTGAAAGCCTGTTGTTTTAGTCATACGTGGTAGCTCCTGAGGAGAGGTCCGGTAAGCGATAGAACGAGGGAAATGATTATCAGCGGAGTAAATTCGCACATGAATATCAGTAGGCTGCCAACCGTTAGCCGGGTCAATATCATCGGGGCAAGCTGATGATGCACAGATCAGATCACGGGTAGCACGTAGCAATACGTAATCTCCGGCTCGAGACCAAGGCTCATCCATTGATACCGATCCGCACGGTTCAACATGGGTATTAAAAAAGAAGTTTATTGCAGGCCAAGCTGGACGTGGCTTAACCTTATATGGAGCCAATACACGGTTGAAATTATCACTACAGCTAATGTGTCCAAAATAACCGCTATCTTCATAATATTTCGGATTACAGGCCATTAAAAAACTATCGTGGCGACCAACAGTATCTTGTACCACCTCGACCATTGATTGCATATCGGCCCCTAAAAAACGGGAATGGATACCTGGTTGAGGATTACTCATACCTAACAGGGTCCGAGTCGCAACAGCATCGAGAGCTAACTCTTCCCCTTGCTCTAACGCCGCTTTATCAAAAGCTAAAAAATCTGAACACTGCTTACCCGCAACATCAATAATTTGGATCCACTCTCCCGCTTTAACTTCATAGACACGTGCACTTGCACGGGGAATACGCAGTTCCAATTGAGATGGTGCCAAAGGTTCAGGAAGTAATGCTGCTGATGCATCTAAATAATTAACTTTAACTTCTAACTCAGTAACCGGTACATGGCCCTCTATTGGCATAGATAAACCAGCGGCTGCAACGATAATATTGATATCATCTAACGCCTCAAAGTATGTAGGCTCGGGTGTCGTACTTTGCCCCTCCCCTACTCTTTCGGCTCCAACGGAGATCACCTGAGATAGATGATAATCATTAATACCCCAACCCTTGAGTTGCGCCTGTAACGCCTGCCCTGCCAATTTATTCTCAGCAATTTGAGCATTGATACCCTCAGCAGGTAAGCCACTAACCCCATCTAAATCTAAGGCTGTTGCTAAAAGGTGATTTGCAGACGAGCCTCGACGATCCCGCACAATCAGTTCCGCCAACTGCTCACCATCTTGGCTAAAAATCTGAAAATGATCGCCCCTTTTCAGATCTAATCGGATGGCTTGATGGGCCTCAACACGAAATAATCGAACGCTATTGTCATTTTGCATATTAAGATAGCAAGCATCCGGCAGATCATTTTTCTGATTTACTAACATCTCCACACCCTTACTAAAACCGTCTTTTAAAGTTCAAGATTGGTGCGCTGGGTCTATTAAAGGTCGACTCTAGTGCACGCATATCTCAATCGAATGTTGTCTTTTTTATAATTCCTGGTGGTTATAAATATTTACCATCACTAGAATTCAAACAATCCTCTTGAAGGCATACTCCATTGGGGGTAATTGCGGTAACAGGCATTCAAGTGGCATAAATACTGCTTAACCAGAGAGTGGGGAAAGCGACCTCAACACAAACGATTGGAATCAAGGGGAGGACATATGGCGATAAACATCAAAACATGGCTAGAACAATTTTTTAACGCTTACACTGAAAACCCCAGCCAACCATCCAATCCTGTAAGTGAGGATCTGTTTTCCCTAGGCGATATTGCTTTTGATATAGCAACAACTGACGAAATCAATAAAACCTTACCTCCCTTATTAAAGAAGCTTGAAGCACAACTAAGCCAAAGCTTTTCAGCCGATGAGCAGTGCCGCCTAAAGATAGTATTCAGTTCACCGAGTACCGCAGAAACCTTTGTCCACCATCCATCTGATAGCACCCCACACAGTAAAATACTGCATGCGTTACATCGTTTTTTTACTAATGGGCACAATGATTTAATCCACGACACACTCTATCTAGATGCGCTATCTAACCACTGTTTTCCCGAACCGCTCTATGGTTATAAATTAACTGAAAGTAAAGAGATGAATATTTGGCTATTAGCTATCTTCCCCAATAAAGTACCTAGCGCTAACCAGGTCCGCTGGAAGCTCACTGCCGTAGAAAACGCTTTAAAAAAAGGCTTTTCAGCATGGGCGCAGCAAGAGAAAAAGATAAGTAAAGCGGTTACATCAGAACGTGCCATCCATGCAGCGGAACTACATGATTCTCTAGCACAAGTACTCGGTTATTTAAGAATTAAAAGCGCTAAGCTAGATAGCCTCTGCCAAAGCAATACCTACCATGAATTAAAGCCCGTCACAGAAGATCTGGCGGCTTATACCCATTATGCCTACCGTCAAACACGAGAATTAATCACCTCATCACGTTTATCAATGAAGGGCGATAATTTAACCCAGGCGATTTCCGATTCTGTATCAGAATTTGAACAGCAATCAGCTATTGTTTTTGAATACGACAACCGGCTAAAGAAAAATATCACAAGCCCTAAACAATCTATGCAGCTGCTTTATATCGTTAGAGAGTGCCTCTCCAACATCGTCAGGCACTCACACGCCACCCACGCACGTATTGTCATTAAAGAAACATTAAGTACGCAAATAGAGATATTTATAGAAGATAACGGTATAGGTTTAGATACCAAAAACGCACGTAACGACAGCTTTGGCTTAAAAATCATGCATGAACGAGCAGAACGAATTGATGCACGACTCCTTATCCAACCCCATCCCAACCAAGGAACACAGGTCATACTCACATTGAAGGTTGGAGATAACCATGAGTAATCCCATACATTCAGTGATTGTAGTAGATGACCACCCTTTGTTTCGGCGGGGGGTAGTAGAGCTGCTAAATGACAGCGAGCAATTTAATGTTATTGCCGAGTTTGATGGCGCAACCGACCTTTTAGAACAATTGGATGACCTTTATCCAGATATTCTATTGCTTGATTTACAAATGCCTGAAACCAGCGGTCTAGATATATTACAGCTCATCCGCAAAACAGATGATCAACTAAAAATTATTATCTTAACCGCCTGTAGCGATCATGATCAGCTTTTTTCCGCCTTGAAAAGTGGTGCAAATGGATATCTACAAAAAGATACCCCACCCGATGAGATCATTAAACATTTGGTCAATGTTCTCAATGGCCAGACCGCCCTCAACGAAGACGCGGTAACCTCATTAGCCCACCAGCTACGCGAAACTCACGAAACAGAGGTTAATCAAGCGGATGCCATCTTTTCGGAAATGACCGAGCGCGAACTAGAAAC
>Ga0055584_100008244_pt1 | contig 10215 bp, 11 predicted proteins | sample OSDHelmetaG_FD_58716 | JGI IMG/M metagenome (GOLD analysis project Ga0055584, IMG submission 58716) | Pelagic marine sediment microbial communities from the LTER site Helgoland, North Sea, for post-phytoplankton bloom and carbon turnover... | ecosystem: Environmental > Aquatic > Marine >...
CAATATCTTGGATCAATCGAACATTTTTGACGAAAGCCTTGTTTCGGAGTCTCCGAATGAACCTAATGCAGATTCAGCAGCACCTGAGGTGTTCATTCAGGATGGTCATGCTGATCTATATCAGAAAATGGACTCTACAGGAGCTCTGAGTGGAGAGACTTATATCAGTCATTCTGCGATTGAGCATTCCTCTGGCCTGTTCGCTGGACATGAGCTTGCACCAGAGAACAATTCCGCCCAGCCATTAGTGGAACGGACACCCGACTGGTTCACAATTTTACTCTTCCTGTCATTGGCAGGAGTGGCCTATGTGAGAGCATTGTATCCTAAGATTTTTCACCAATTGCTGAAGTCAGTCTTCAGTGATACACTTACAAGCCAGACTGTGAGAGAAGAGAATACCCTTGTCCAGCGTGCCTCAGTCTTCCTTTCATTTATATTTTATGTAGTATCAGCGCTATTTCTGTTCCAGGTGAGTATATACTTTGGGTGGACTGCGAAATGGATCTCTTCAGGAATATTGAGATTTATATTTTTCGGACTGCTGATAGCCTTCTCATATTCTGTTAAACTATTGATCATTAAATCAATAGGGTGGTTATTTGGAGCCGATAAGCCCTTTTCTTATTACATTTTCAATACGCTTCTCATCAATAATTTGCTTGGTATTGCATTGATTCCGATAGTACTTGCGATAGCTTTTCTGGAAATTGAGTATGTCACCGCAACTTTGTGGATTGGTATTGGTTTTGTACTGATTTCATTCTTTTATAGGCTGATAAGGGGTGTTTTTATATGGAAAGGGGTTAATTCCATTCCGTTCTTCTATTTAATTTTGTACTTTTGCACCCTCGAAATTGCACCCTTATTGGTAATTATTAAGCTGGTTGCGATTTCATACTAAATATTTAGTTGAACCCTTAAGTTTGACATTAGAGTTTGGAAAAGACCCTATCTAAAGAATTGAAAGTGAAATCAATTTTGGTTTCACAGCCAAAACCAGAAACTGAAAAGTCTCCGTATCATGACTTAGCTAAAAAGTTTAGCTTAAAGATTGATTTCAGGCCGTTCATTCATGTTGAAGGAGTACCTGCCAATGAGTTCAGGAAGGAGCGTATCAATTTAGCTGATTTTACCGCTGTGATTCTAACAAGCAGATATGCCGCAGATCATTTTTTCAGGATGTGTACTGAAATGCGTATCGCTAATCTGGATCAGATCAAATATTTCTGTATCTCAGAATCTACAGCGTTTTATCTTCAGAAGTATGTTGTTTTTAGAAAACGTAAAATCTTCTATGGTAAATCCAGTATAAATGATCTTATCGATGTAATTAAGAAACACAAAAAGGAAAAATTCTTGCTTCCATGTTCTGACATTCATAAGCAAGAGATCGCCGATACATTAAATGACAATAAGATTGAATTCACTAAAGCGATAATGTATCGTACTGTTTGTAGTGATCTATCTGATCTTGCAGATGTAAATTACGATATGCTTGTATTTTTCAGTCCTTCAGGCATCACTTCATTGTTGAAGAATTTCCCTGAATTCAAACAAAATAAAACCAGGATAGCCGCATTTGGATCCACAACCAATAAGGCAGTTGAAGAAGCCAAGCTCAAGGTTAATGTCATGGCACCTGTGCCTGATGCGCCTTCAATGACCATGGCAATCGAACAATATCTCAAGAAAGTTAACAAATAGCACTAATTTTTTATTAGCATTGAGGGTGGTATTTACCACCCTTTTTTATTTAATGCAAATTTAATGCACGATTCCAGAACAACATTTCCTGAACGGGAACGACTTAAAAAATCAGAAGCGTTGGCCCAATTGGTCAGATCAGGGCGTTCTGCATTAAGTCATCCTGTACGTTGTACTTTTCTTCCGTTGGATTATGATGGAGAATCGCATGTTAAAGTTGCATTCAGCGTTTCAAAGAAAACTTTTAAAAGTGCTGTTAAAAGGAATAAGATAAAAAGGCAAATGCGTGAAGTATTCAGATTGAATAAAAGTGACCTGATCGATGCACTCATTAAATTAAATATGACATGTCATATCCTTTTTATTTTCATTGATAAAGAGGAACCTGAATTTAAGGTCATTGAAAAAGCCATGACCAAATTGATTGAAAGAATGTGCCGTGATTAAGAAGTCGTTCACATATCTACTTATTGGGATTATCGTTTTTTATAAGAATGCTATATCACCACTGCTGCCACCCGTATGCAGGTACACTCCAACTTGTTCAGAATATGGAATCCAGGCAATCAGGAAACATGGACCATTAAAAGGGGGGTGGCTCACCCTAAAACGCTTCCTCTCTTGTAATCCATGGGGAGGTCATGGTCATGATCCTGTTCCATGATATCGCATATTCATGTCAACATGTAACATATCCGCTTTATATGATCGATAATTACCCGATTAATAAGCTATTTTTGTGAGTTGACCTTGAAATTAAAGCATGGATATACGTAAGTTTGTAACTGTCAACAGTTTGATCCTATATTTAATATAAGATCAAACAGAATCAATTGACTTTACTATTTATCAGATTACAATAAGCTTCTGAAATTTTAGTTATAATTAAGGAGTAAAATTTATTAATAAGGATCATCTTAATTTGAAACTATGATAAAGTTTTTCAAAAATCGTTTCGTCAAAATTTTCACTGTTGTTGCACTGTTATTTGCAGGAAGTATCTCTGTCGCTTATACTGATGAGTATTTCGAGATTAGTCGGAACATGGATATTTTCACAACTCTTTTCAGAGAGCTGAATATCTATTATGTTGATGATACCAAACCCGGTGATCTGATGAAAAAGGGAATTGATTCAATGCTTGAATCGCTCGACCCCTATACGAACTATATTCCCGAATCGGAAGTTGAGGATTACAGGTTTATGACAACTGGTCAGTATGGAGGTATTGGTGCGTTGATAGGTCAGAAAAAAGATTATGTGGTGATTACTGATCCATATGAAGGCTTTCCGGCTCATAAAGCCGATCTGAGAGCAGGAGATGTAGTTATTAAGATCAACGACAAAGAATTAAAAGGATTGAGATATAATGAAGTAAGTAAGCTTCTAAAAGGACAGCCAAAAACTTCAGTAAAAATAACCATACAGCGCCCCGGAGTTGATGAGCCCATTGTAAAAGAAGTGATACGGGACGAAATTAAGATCAATAGTGTTTCCTATTCCGGTATGTTGAATGATGAAGTAGGATACATCCGGTTGACCGGATTTACCGATAAAGCAAGTCACGAAGTAAAAGAGGCATTGCTTGAATTGAAATCAAATAAAAATGCCAAGTCGCTTATCCTTGACCTTAGAGGAAACCCAGGAGGTTTATTAAACGAAGCGGTGAACATTACAAATATTTTTGTTGATAAAGGAACAGAGGTTGTTACAACCAAAGGCAAGGTTAAAGAGTGGGATAAAGCTTATAAAGCTCTGAATAGTCCAATCGATACAGAGATTCCAGTCGTAGTACTGGTGAATAGTGGTTCGGCTTCAGCATCTGAAATCGTAAGTGGTAGTATTCAGGATCTCGATCGTGGAATTGTTATAGGTCAAAAAACATTTGGGAAAGGACTTGTCCAAACCACGCGACCATTATCATATAATGCTCAATTAAAAGTAACAACGGCGAAATATTATATACCTAGTGGCAGGTGCATTCAGGCATTGGATTATGCCAATAGAAATGAAGATGGAAGTGTTGGTAAAGTGCCGGATTCATTGATCTCAGTATTCAAAACTTCTAAAGGACGACTGGTATATGATGGGGGTGGAATAGAACCCGATTTCACTACTGATCAGAGCAAGCTTTCAAATATTGCAAGGAGCTTAATAACAAAACAGCTCATATTTGATTTTGCTACTAACTACAGGATGGAAAACGAGACCATTGCAGTAGCAAAGGATTTTAAGCTTACCGAAAACGAATATGAGCAGTTTGTTAGTTTTCTATCCGATAAGGAATATGATTACACTACTAAGAGTGAGCAGAATCTTGAAGACTTGATGGAATCGGCCGAAAAGGAAAATTATTTTGATGCTATTAAAGATGAATATGAAGCTTTAATGAAAAAAATGAAGCATGATAAGAAAGAGGATCTGGTTAAGAATAAGAAAGAGATCATGCAGTTATTGGAAATGGAGATCGCCTCAAGGTATTATTTCCAGAATGGAAGGATCGAAGCTGCATTTGATTTCGATAAAGACATCAATAAAGCTATTGAAGCCTTACAAGATCCAGAAGTTTTTACTTCAATTATGAATAGAAACGTCGACGAAAAACAATAAGTCATCAAACTGAACTTACACTGCCGGACCCATGAGTCGGGATAAGATTTCTTATTATTTGATCTTCACCGGTCTGCTTTTATTGGTAGGCTCATTGCCACTGTCAAGGTTTGGGATGAGTGTATCTCAAATATTTTTAGGACTTGGCTGGATCATCAATGGTAGGTTCGACGAAAAAATTAAAAAATTCTTCAACTGTAGATCTGCAGTGTTGCTGGCATCAGTTTATCTGCTGCATGTGCTCGGTGTGCTTTGGTCTACAGACCTTGACTATGCATTAAAAGATCTGAGGATTAAGTTGCCGCTTCTCATATTGCCATTTATCCTTGCTTCTGTTAAGCCATTGACTAAAGAACATTTTCAATGGGTTTTGGGAACAGGTGTACTGGCAGTCTTTGCTGGCAGTATGATTAGCATGGCAGTTTATCAGGGATTTGGTAATGATGAGTTTACAGATATCAGGAACATCTCTGTATTCATCTCACACATTAGGTTCGCATTACTAATTTGCGTGAGTGTCATTTCTTCTGCATGGCTCAGTTTCCAGTTCTGGCATAACAGAAGTCGTTTGATGTCTTATCTTTTGATCTTAATGTCGATTTGGCTTACAGTTTTTCTTTTCATCCTTGAGTCTTTGACAGGGTTATTTATTCTAGGAGTGGTATTTGTTGCGTTAATCATTTATCAGGTGATAAAAATGAGGAATACTACCATAACCATAACCGCAACAATTATAATAGTAGTTGGGTGTGTTTGTCTCGTAAATTATTTTTCAACTTTGTATGGTAATATATCAAATAAGGAAACACTGGTTTTCGATGAAATTGAAATGATTACATCAAATGGCAATAAATATTATCATGTTAAAGAGGCCAATACATATGAAAATGGCACTTATATTTGGGCGTATATATGTGATGTGGAACTTGAATCGGGCTGGTCGGCACGAAGTGATCTGAAACTTCATGATGAGGATAAGAAAGGTCAGAAGTTAAGAACAACCTTAATTAGGTACATGTCTTCAAAGGGGCTTAGAAAAGATTCAACTGGATTAGTTCAGCTCACCGAAGAAGATATACATTGTATTGAAAATGGAGTTGCCAATTACTTATACAATGAGAAAAACCCTATTGAAGCAAGGCTTATGCAAGTGGTTTGGGAGATACATGATTATATTAATGATGGTAATCCAAGCGGTCATTCGTTTGCACAACGGTTTGAATATTGGAAAACTTCTATCGCCATCATCAAAGATCACCCAATCATTGGAGTAGGAACCGGAGATGTCCCGAGTGCCTTTGTAGACAAATACAACGAGACCGAAAGTTATCTAACATCAGAATGGAGATTAAGGGCTCATAACCAATATCTCTCCATTGGTGTTGGGTTTGGCTTAGTTGGTTTTTTATGGTTCATATTGGCTCTCTTTCATCCCGTAATTGCTATGATAAGAAAGAGGAGTTTTTTGTTCATCACATTTTTTATGATTGCTTCAATCTCAATGCTAACTGAGGATACATTGGAGACACAGGCGGGAGTAACTTTTTTCACGCTTTTTACCTGCTTATACTTGTTCGTTAACCCTAATAAAAGTAGCTGTTAGCCAAAAAACCACTAGTATTTACCCTGTCATGTTGGTACATTGCAAAGTAGGAAGAATTGCATGTTTAGTGTGATCCAATGTGCATTTCGCAGTTCTGCCCTAGTTTATAACAGGTCAAGGAGATACAAAAATGGATAATAAGCTTCAGGATATTGAACTTCTTTTCATCGCGGCCAATGATGCATTTTCGCAAGGAGATGTTGCATCGGCGGCATCTAGGTTCAGTGAAATTACTGAAAAGTATCCTGCTGACAGCCGAGGGTGGTCAGGGATGGCGGAGATATATTTTACAAAGATTGGTGATATCCAAAAATCCGAAGCATTCTTTAAGAAAGCGATTGAAACAACCAATACATCAGCAAAGACCTATTTATTATTTAGTGACCTTCTTTTACAACTAAACAGGTTTGCGGAGATGAATGCTATTGTAAATCAGGCAATGGAAATTGAAGGCGTTAGCAAAAGTGCTGGTCATATTAAATCAGGTTTGTTAAAGGAGAGCCAGGGAAAGTATGATGAAGCTATAGAGGATTATAGAGCATCAATACTCGCTTCGTTTGATGCTGATGAAATCAACATGTCTGAGAAGGCAATATTGAGGTGTCAGATTAAAAAGAAGTATTCTTGAAATTGATCAGTTAAGATAATTCTGAAGGATTTTGTAAAAAAGATATCTTTGGTTCTTCATTGTTCAAACTTGGAAGAAAGATCTCAAACCTGGTATAATTTCCCTTTTCAGTTTTAAATTCTATAAATCCACCTAAGCGATCTATTGCATTTATTACTACATATAACCCTAATCCGTTTCCAGTTGAAGTTTTATTCCTTTTGTAGAACATCAAGAACATGTTATTTCGGGTTTTATCATCTATACCAAACCCATTATCTTCTATAGTAATATTTACTCCTGTAAGATGATCTGAAATACGGATCTGAACTTTTCGGCTGGGGTTGTCACTACTGAATTTAATTGCATTATCAATTATATTTCTCAGTATACTATACAACAGCCTTTTATCGGTATAGAACTCAATTTTATTGTTAATGGAAATTTTTCTCTACAGTATTAAAATCTGTTATACTATTTAGTCCATCAAAAACTTTACTCAGAAATTCATCGAATTCGATTTTTTCAGAATCTACTTTGTCGCGCCTGATCCTTACAACATTCAGCAGCTGTTCCAGCATCTTATCGAGATTCTCGGCTGATGTTTTCATTTCAGTGTATTTGGATACTTTACGAGCATCAGATTATTTCTCAAGCAATGAGATAAGACCTAGGATAGATGAAAGAGGCCCTTTGAGGTCATGTGACGACTTGTATATAAATGTTTGTGTGCACTTTCCAACTTTTCTTCCAGTAGATTACGTTGAGTAATATTTCTTGCTAAGAATGAAATACCTTCATCATCTCCTGATTTACCAGATATGGGGTTAAGAGATAATTCCATATCAAGGAGTTTACCTCCAAATTCAAATATCTTTTCAATAGTTAATCGCTCTCCATTTATAGTACGATTCACAACATCTTTGAACCAGACTCTATTTGTTAGATCAATAGTATCCAACAAACTTTCTCCCTTAACAGGGGCGTGACCAGTGATGCTATAGAAGCTTTCGCGAAATGCTGAGTTAATAGTAATAAATCTGAATTTCTTGTCAGCAGACTAAATGCCATCTGTAGTATTTTCGATTAGGACATCGTTCGCTGCTTTGTTGTCTCACATCTCATTTTCAAATCGTTTACGTTCTATCGAATAAAGAACTGACCTGCCTAGTAGATTCGGAGCTAACTAATCCTTCAAAAGGTAATCTTGTGCCCCCTCACGTAATGCTTCTTTAGCGATGGACTCATCATCAATACCTGTAAGGACGATCACCGGTATTTTTATAGCGATTGATTTCAATAGCCGGAACGAATTTATTCCAAGGCTATCTGGAAGGTTGAGATCAAGGAATATAACATCGGGGATCAGGTTTTCAAGAATTGATAATCCTTTTGCCAGAGACTTGGCAACTAAAAGTTTTTCTGATGAGATTCTAGTATGAGCAAGCGACTGCTTAAAGATCTTCACATCTACGAAGTTATCTTCAATCAGCAGAAACTTGAATTAATAATCAGAATTTTCGAGTCTGTATGTCATCAGGGTTCTTTTCAGATAACATCTTTATACGTTGAAAAGATCCCATTTGGTTTCATTATCACAGATTAGGCTTTTTAGTAGTTACCGGATTAAAAATATCCGGTAAGAAACCGATGTATGTTGAAATCTGGCTCTTTAGAAGCAGCTTCCAGTGATGACTTCAGGTCTTCCAGATCATGGGATTTTAAAAGATAGGAGCCTGCCATTCTTAATGTACGTTGATAGAGTAGTTCAGGATGTGAAACTCCGGTGTTAGAAAGTACTTGTTTTATCTCCTTTAGTAAATTTGGGATGCCTTCACCCGTTGTTGCGGTAGTTTTCAAAACAGACACCTTATTATTTCCAAGACTTCGTTCATGTACCATAACACTAAGTGTCTTAACAAGCATGTCTGCGCCATCACGGTCGCATTTATTGACTACAAAAATATCTGCTATTTCTACTATTCCTGATTTTATTGCTTGTACTTCATCTCCTGATTCGGGAACAAATACAACAACAGTTACATCAGCCAATTCAGCAATCTCTATTTCTGATTGTCCAACTCCTACAGTTTCCACAATGATGTAATCGAATCCTGCAGCTCTCATAACATCTATAACTTCAAAAGCTCTGGCGGATAATCCACCTAGGGCACCTCTCGTAGCTAGTGATCTGATATAAACATTAGGATTGGTGAACTGCTCGCTCATTCTTAAACGATCACCCAATAATGATCCTTTGGTAAATGGAGATGTGGGATCTACTGCAAGCACGCCAATCCTGGCCGTTCCTTGTGAAAGTATATCTTGAATCAAAGCATTTACAAGTGTGCTTTTACCTGCACCTGGAGGTCCGGTGATTCCTATAACAGGGACTTTTCTGTCAATAGTAAGTCCGTTAAGTATTTCATTACTCTCGGTAAGTTGGTTTTCAACTATGGTTATACACCTGGCCAGTGATCTTAGGTCACCTTCATGTAGGGATTTAACTAGATGTTTATTTGTGTTGGTCATAAACCGTTAAAATTACTCATTCGAATCACTTTTTGAAATGATCCTTCTTAAATAATTCACCTGACCAATATGATAACTCAGGTGAGTGCAAAGTATGATGAGAGCACCATGATAAGTTGTGGAACGACCTGCTATTTCAAGAGGATAGGACTTTGACCCACTTGAAGGGTCAAACAAATTCATTGCATTTTCGACCTCTTCTTTTGTAGTTAATATAAGCTCTTGAAGGTTTTTTGCGGGCAATCCACTTACCGAGAACTCAAGGTCGCGTTGCCTTTGATAGTTTGAACCTCCAATTACATGGCCTATAAAATGACGCAGATTTCCACATAGGTGGGTGGTAAGGTTGCCGATACTGTTTGATATTCCGGGTAGAGTAACCCAGAGGTCTTCATCATTGTAGACCATTTCAATTTCACGGCTCAATGATTTCAGGTCTCTCTGGAGGACTTCCAATACTATATTATTCATGCTCTAAGAAATTTGCATAATGTGAAACTATTGGATTAATATAGATTTCAATATAGATTATAATTTCAATTAGTAAAATGTTATTTTGCAATTTAAATGAATATTGTTAAAATATCAGGAATAGTAGTATGCTTTAATGAGGAGCGGGATATAGAGAACTGTTTGACCAGCATGTTAAAGGTATGCGATGAGTTGGTTGTAATTGATTCTTATTCCACCGACCGAACACCTGAGATTTGTAAGTCATTGGGAGTTAAATTCCATCAACATCCCTTTGAAGGATATATTGAACAGAAGGTGTATGCAGCCTCCAAGGCTAGCAGCAACATTTTGCTTTCACTCGATGCAGATGAGACCTTGTCGGATGAACTAGTTGATTCAATTCTTAAAGTCAAAGAAGACTGGAGCGCAGATGGATACTATATGAACAGACTTACCAGCTATTGTGGCAAGTGGATACGTCATAGTGGCTGGTACCCAGATAGGAAGATGCGGCTTTTTGATTTCAGAAAAGGGTTATGGGGAGGCACGAATCCTCATGACAAGTTCAGTCTTGTAAAGAATGCCCGGTCCGGAATTTTGAAAGGTGATATCTACCATTACAGCTTCTATACTCACAAAGAATATACTGACCAATTAAAAAAATTTGCTGAGATAGCAGCTCATTCACTTTACATCAATGGTG
>Ga0055584_100008245_pt1 | contig 10215 bp, 7 predicted proteins | sample OSDHelmetaG_FD_58716 | JGI IMG/M metagenome (GOLD analysis project Ga0055584, IMG submission 58716) | Pelagic marine sediment microbial communities from the LTER site Helgoland, North Sea, for post-phytoplankton bloom and carbon turnover... | ecosystem: Environmental > Aquatic > Marine >...
GCCTGCAATGGGGATGCCTATACCGGCGGACGACCATCATATTCACTTCGGGGATGGCAGTGACAGCACCGAAATAAGCCTAGAGCCAGGCGAACACACTATGCAAATGCTGCTGGGTGATTACCTGCATATTCCGCACAATCCACCTCTTTTATCTACACAAATCACGATTACTGTGAAATAAGTAGTTGAGCAAAATTCGCGGGGGCACTAAAATCACATCCGCTAAGCAAGCACAATTCATGAATCAATCTAACTCAAATAAGCCTATTGGAATCAGCGGGCTCGCCGCGTATGTACCGCCGTACCGAGTATGGCTGGAGGATTGGTGCGACTGGACAGATAATCAGTGGCCTAAGATGCGTGAAGTTGTGGGGCGCAGTTTCCGCGTACGTGGGCCCGATCAAAGCGTCTATACGATGGCAGCCAATGCTGTTATTCGTCTCATCGACCAGTATGATATTGATCCCAGCCGGGTTAAGTTTCTCGGGCTTGGTACTGAGTCGAGTACCGACAATTCTGCAGGCGCGATCATCGTAAAGGGCATGGTTGATCAAGCCATGGAGGCTAGGGGAAAAGCGCCAATTGCACGCAGCTGCGAAGTGCCTGAATTCAAGCATGCCTGTCTTGGCGGTGTTTACGGAATGAAAGGGGCTATTCGCCATCTTGCTATGGATGGCGCTGGCAATCAGGCGATTGTTGTTTGCGCCGATATTGCGGAATATGCGCGCGGCAGCTCAGGAGAGCCGACGCAAGGAGCAGGCGCTATTGCGATGTTGCTTGAGGAAAACCCGCAGCTCGCAATCGTCGATTTGATCGGATCTGGTTCCGCATCAGGCTACCGCATCATGGATTTTCGCAAACCCATGCTGAACTTTTGTGGCCAAGGCCACTCTGAGACACGCCAGGTGAAGGACTTCCCTGTATTTAACGGCAAATATTCGACCACCTGCTACATAGATGAAACTCTGCATGCACTAAATGACATGTATGAGAAAAGACAACTCAACTCGATTAAACATCTGCGCTCGCTGCGGACCTTATTTCTGCATCGACCGTATCGTCGCATGCCGGAAACCGGCTTCGCAGTGTCGTATCTGTTCGCATTAGGAAAGGGTAATGCTGAGGATCGAGCGGAGCTCGCATCCTATTGTCGCGAGGCGGGTATCAACGTAGATACCTTGCTTCTAGAAATGGTGAGTAAGCCTAATATATCGAGCTTTGCTGAACCAGAGCGGCATCAGTTTGAGGCTTACCCAATGGCAATGGCTGTACTTAGAGTGTTTCGTGCTGCACGCTCTTACAAACACGAGATCATCGACAAGTTGCGTCTCGGCAGCGATACCATGCTTGACCTCGGCAACCTCTATACCGCCGCTCTTCCGGCGTGGATGGCTGCTGGCTTCGAGCAAGCGCTCAATGAAAATTCATTGGCTGTTGGCGAGGAAGTTCTAACCCTCGGTTACGGCAGCGGCGACGCGGCTGAAGTGATTCCATTCTTCATGGCTGAAGGCTGGCAAGAAGCAGCGTCCAAAATTCACTTCGCCGACGCGATGGAGCTAACGCTTGACCTTAATCGTGAACAGTACGAAATGCTGCACGATGGTCGACGCGCGCAAGGTCTCGACTACGTTGTCCATAATGAATTCATCATTGATCGCGTAGGTGTTAGTAACGAGCGACAGTTTTCCGATCTAGGTATCGAGTACTACCGTTATATCGCGTAGGCAGCAAGCCGCTCGGCGTACACCTCCCGTAACGTTCTCCATTCTTGTTTGAACCACGGTGTAAATCGCCCCGGACTTTCGGTGAGCTCGCTATCCAGTTCATCAGCCAAAACATAACGGATACTTTCGACCTCATTGTCGTTCGGACGAACACTGCCTCCCAAATTTCCTAGGAATACATGGCACAACTCATTCTCTGATCCGGCCTCGCCAAAGTTGGCCTGATACGTAAAGTGATAGATTGATTCAAGCTCTGCGGCTACATTCAGCTCATCGTCTAGACGCCGCATGGTAGCAATCGATAGCGACTCACCTCGCCGCGGGTGACTACAGCAGCTGTTAGACCAATATCCTGGCCATAGTCGTTTTTGCTCACTTCTTTGCTGCAGTAGTAAGCGCCCTTCGTCGTTGAACAAAAATAAAGAAAACGCCCGGTGCAAAACGCCATCTCCATCATGGCAGTCGGCCTTCGATCGAAAACCGATCTCATTATCCTGATCGTCGACTAGGATCAGCTCCTCGCCCTCCGACGATACTAAACGATGCAAATTATTCAACTATTGTTCCTCTTGAAATATACGACTGCAAAGTCTCATAACCTGCCTGATGCAAAGCCGCCTGAACTTCATTTAAGACGCCCGGACACAAAGCCACTATAGACCCACCTCCGCCGGCTCCGGTCAACTTGGCGCCGCTTGCGCCGTTCTCACGTGCAATAGCAATCATGTTCTCGAGGTCTGGCGTTGATACCTCGATCGCGTTCAACAAGCCATGACAAATATTCATTAATTGGCCCAATTCTTCGTACTGTCCGGCTGTCAGCGCTACCGCACCTCTGCAGCTGATCTCGTCAATCTGGTCGAATATAGCCTCGTATTGAGATGAACTCTTGTCATAGCGAGAGCGCACACTCGATACCTGGTCGATAGTGCGGCCTGGATTTTTACTGAACCCAATAAGCAATGGCGGTGCGTCACGAAGCTCCAGCGCCTGAAACGCAAGAGATGCACCCTTTTGAAATAACAGCGGCTCACCATAGCAAGACAATGTGTTATCTAATCCAGACGGATTACCGTGCGCCAGTTTCTCGCATGCATAGGCGATCGCGTTGACACGTTCATCATCGATGTCGGCCTCGACACATACCGCAACAGCACGCGTAATAGCCACGGCGATCGCCGCTGACGACCCCAGACCCATTCCCTGCGGCAGACTCGATGACGCATTTATCGTGAATTTCGAATCGCCAACACCAAGCTCATCGAGAATTATGTTCACAGCTGCACCGACGCCACTCTCATCTTTACGATTGATAACAGTACTGAGGCCCCATTCTCTTACGGTGAGACTTGTCTCCTTATCGGTCAACGTAGCGTTAGCTCGAACAGCGTTTACGATAGGAATCGCCAGAGCATGTCGTCCGTAGACTGCCGCATGCTCTCCTAACAAAATAATTTTCCCCGCCGCGAATACGCTGTTAGCCGAATCTTCGGCCTGCTCATTCTCCAAGTCTCGACGTATCTCAGCGGCTTTCCAATCTTTAATTTCACCGCTTGCGACCAAGCGCCGAACAACATCGTCGAGGTAGTGGTTCGGAGTCCCCACTGTCGCTGCCACGCTACGTGCATGCAAGCGCATATGGCCTTTTTGGATGCCACTGGTTGCCAACGCCCGCAGCGCGGCAAAGTTTTGCGCCAAGCCGACCGCGGTCATCATCTCTGCAAGCTGTATCGCGGATTCGACTCCGGCGATTGCGACACCTAACGCGGCAGCTGGATTCGAAGATAAAGTTCCGCCGACGATGCCAGGCTTAATTGGTATAGTAATTTCGCCTAGCAGATCGCCATTAGCCGCAGATGACCACTTGGTTAGCGATGAATAACGACCACTCCTCGCCGCATAAGCGTGCGCACTCGCTTCAATCGCTCGCCAATCATTGCCCGTTGCAATGGCAAGCGCATCAATACCGTTCATTACACCTTTATTATGAGTTACTGCTCGATGTGAATCGGCAATAGCAATTTCGTTCGCCACAATGATTCGATCACGCACCTCTGTACCGGACATTGAATCGCTCGCTAGGTCATCAACGCTATAGGTAACGGTTGCCGAACAAACTGAACGATCCACGAGGTTTGAAAGAATTTTGAGAGCGGCCTGACCACCCGAGACCTCCTCAAGCCTCGGTGCCATCGATTCGCATATCGTATTGACTAAGTTAGCGCCCATCGCGTCGCAGGTATCAACCAATATGTGCACAGCAATAACAGGCGTATCGTCCGCAAGACTGAGGGTCTTGAATTCAATATCGCGAACGCCGCCGCCACGGGCATGAAGTCTTGGGTGAATATTGTCCGCTCTGTCGATCAGTTGTAGAGATTCTTCTCGTAATGACGCAAGCGCCGCCTCAACATTCGTGACGCCAACGAGGTGAATCTGCCCTATGAGTAACGATTCGGAAAGTAACGATGTAAAGCCACCCGTGGCCCTCGCCATTGCTGCAGCCGCACTTAGCCCGGCGACAATTGACGGCTCTTCGACAACCAGCGGCACAATACATTCACGCTTGTTAATGATGAAATTAGGCGCTACCGCAAATGGCAATCCGAAAACTCCCAGGGTATTTTCAACCATCTTGTCCGCCGCTGTTGCAGCGATAACATGACGCCCCGATCTAAGATTTTTCGCGGCATCAGGCGACAGCCAACCCAATTTCTCGAGCTCAGCAATACGATTGGCGATAGAGAGCTTGTGCAGTCCGGAAATACGCGATTTACTCATGCTTCAATCCTAACGCCTGTGGGGCTCAACTCACAATCCAGCATCTTAAAATTAGTCGTTAGCACACGGCCAAATGCGTCCAGTTCTGCATCATCCAGTCCCAATACGATACCAATGTCGCCGCCGCCTGCACCGCAGGGCTTGTACGTCAGGTTCCTTCCCTTTGCTTCACGCCACAATTCGTTATGACCCACATCGAAAATTCCAAGCTTATGGTCGCTGCTGAACTCGCGAAGTTGTTCGCAGTAGTCCCGATAGCCATCCAAAACTCTTACAGGGTCGCCGCTCTGCCAATGGCCCGCCATGACTTCTGACGCACCCACCAGACGTACTCGGGAAGGTTTGCTGACGCCCGCATTCAGTTGCATGAGCTTGTCCTGAGTACTCGCAGGGGTGCCCGTCCAGATGAGTCGATATGATAGCCCGGTGGGCCATGGCAAAGCCTTCACCGTAGCGCCCTCTACGCGATATTCGATCAGTCCTCCGTACAAGCTACTGGCGACATCGACACCACTTCCTACACCGCCTTGCAGCTCCTTATGAGCCTGGTGCGCCAACATTCCAATCGTTGCTACATCAGCGCATCCTTTAACAGCAGCGGTTAAGGCGACGGTAATCGCGGCACTCGATCCAACACCTATTTTTTGATATGTCGTAGAATCAATAAATGAAGTGGTATTGAGATGAATATCTCGCCCAATACCCTTACCAACTTTCGCCGCCCGCCAGACGGTGTCGATAACAGTGAACGACTCCTGCCCCATATGCCATCGAATTCCATTGTCAGTAGATTCAAATTCGCCTCTCTCGCGAGCATAACCCATGGACTCAACGTGAGAAGTACTATCACCATGATGACTGATCGTGGCCCGAGCGCGACGATTGATTGCCATGCAGATCGCTGGAGCACCATCCAGAACGGCATACTCACCACTGAGTACGACTTTGCCCGGGGCAGTTGCGACGATCGATGCGCTCACGACGGCTCAACCAACCGGGCGGCAATGCCCAAACCGCTCTCCATTACTTGTTGAACGCCGGGCGTTTTTTCCAATGCCTCTCGCACAGTCGCAGCATACTCTGGTAGACATATCGCCTTAACTTGTGGGCCAGCGTCGATGGTAAAAAATACCTTACAGCCATCCTCTTGTAATCGACGCACTCTCTGCATGCAGGCTATCGTCGCGGCATTCCAATAGACAAGCGGCGGCCTTGACGCCCACATGACTGAATGCATCTTGAGGCAATTGTGCTCAGCAACCACAGCGAGACTCTCAAAGTCGCGCCGATCAATTGCCACACGCGCAGAGTCAAGGTCTTGATCTTGTTGTGCAATCCAATTCTCGTAGAATAGCGATGTTTTCCGAGAGACTTCCATCGCAACGGTGGAACCAACTGCTTTTGGTTCAGTTTCGGTGATCGCAATGATCACTTGTATGGGCCAGGAATCAACGTTGCAAAGCGAAGTCACTTCAATGCTCTCGCCGGAATTCTTTAGTTCCGCGAATCCACCATACAAGGACCGGGCGGCGGACCCTGATGCCTGTCCTGCAAGCTGTGTCAGCTCTAGCATACTAAATGACAACCCCGCAGCGCTCGCCGCCGCTACCGTTGCCGCTGCAAATGCGGACGCGGATGATGCGAGCCCAGCAGCAATGGGGAAGTTACTCTTACTACTGACGCGAGCTCGGGGACGACCTTCTCCTACCACGCTATCAATACAGGCGGCGATTCGTGGCAACATCTCGTCATTTCGCTCGCCATTGAATAGCAACTCGTCCTGCGATAAGCCAGAACCCAAATCGATACTGACCTCGGTATACAGATCTCTCAAAGTGATCGAGATCGACCCAACCGCGGGCAGGTTTCGCGAAACATCGCGCTTACCCCAGTATTTGACCAGCGCGATATTCGGCTGTGCAATTGCCGTCGCATGCATGTACGTATGCCTCGATAATTCATTCGAATGAAGGACATGAATTATAACCTAGAGGGAGCCGCGCACAGTGGCTGAATTCCGTGTACGCTACATAGTCAGATTTGTAATGATAACGACTTGAGCCAAATATTCAAAGACCGTATCGCGATGTACACCGCACGGGTTGACACCGGGCTGGATGCAGCATTGCCGCTAGCGACTGCGTGTCCCGAGCGCCTTCACGACGCTATGCGATATGCGGTCTTTAATGGCGGCAAACGGGTTCGGCCGCTATTGGTTTACGCGACGGGCGAATCTCTGAATGTAAGTCCTGAGTTGCTCGATGCACCCGCCGTCGCTATCGAGCTGATTCATGCGTTTTCGTTGGTTCACGACGACCTTCCTGCCATGGATGATGACAACCTCCGACGTGGAAAGCCGACCGTTCACAAGCAATATGATGAAGCAACTGCGATCCTCGCTGCGGATGCATTGCAGCCTCTTGCATTCTCAGTGTTGGCGGATATTAAGGGGGCGCCATCAGGTGTGGCGATTGAGCTTGTCCGACTTATATCGAGAGCCTGTGGCTCTATTGGTATGACCGGTGGGCAATCTATCGATCTTGCAGCCGAAGGTAGAGCACTAACCGCTAGTGAACTCGAGCATATGTATTCCTTAAAAACAGGCGCCCTGATTCAGGCCGCTATCTTGTCTGCGAGCCTCTTGAGTGAAGGTATTTGTGCGGACGATATTATGGCCCTCGATCATTTTGGTCACGATATCGGCATAGCGTTTCAGATTAAAGATGACATTCTTGACGTTGTCGGCGAAACGAAGATTATCGGCAAGCCAGCCGGGTCAGACGAATCTCTGAATAAAGCGACCTATCCTGCTTTATTTGGTATCGATGCTTCCCAAGCTCGTTGCGATGAGCTTCTGGCGAGTGCGCTTGATGAGCTGTCACGGTTTGGTAGTGCTGGCGCCCCGCTAGCATTGCTCGCTCGATTTATCGTCGAGCGCGGCCTGTAGTCTTGTGGCATCGTCAACACGCAGCATCCTACATGTTGATATGGATGCCTTCTATGCATCCATTGAGCAGCGAGATGACCCGAGCCTGAAGGGCCGGCCGGTCGTCGTTGGTGGTGATACGAATCGTGGTGTCGTGGCCGCGGCTAGCTATGAAGCACGACGTTATGGTATTCATTCGGCCATGCCGATGGCAGAAGCGCTACGGCGATGCGGTCACCTTGTTCGCGTAAAGCCGAGGATACTTCATTACAAAAAAGTATCCGAAAGGATCTTCGCGATTTTTCAAGAATTTACGCCACTAGTTGAAGGGCTTTCGCTAGACGAGGCATTTCTCGATGTAACCGCCAGCGTCAAATTATTTGGCGCACCGGAGATGATTGCAGCAAGCATCAAGCGGCGCATCTCGGACGATACAGCACTGACCGCTTCGGTCGGAATAGCAGAAAATAAGCTGGTTGCGAAGATCGCATCTGATCTCGACAAGCCCGACGGCCTCACTATCCTCACTCCGGCCCTTTACAATGAAAGACTAGATCCACTAACGGTTAGAGTGATTCCCGGAATCGGGCGCGAAACACTAAAGCAGCTGCTGGCAGTACATATCTCAACGGTGCGGGATCTTCGCATTGCAAATAACCGTGACCTCGAACCGATTTTCGGCCGATTCACGCAGAAAAAACGTGACCATGCGACCGGAATTGACAGTCGGCCGGTCGTCGCTGGTCGCGCGGAAAAGTCGATCAGTGCAGAAGAGACATATAATCAGGACTTATCAAATTCCAATGACATGATCCGCGAGCTACTTCGTCTATCTGAAAGATGTGCTGCTCGTCTCAGAAAATCGTCACTCGCCGCTGGCACGATACAAATTAAGATTCGACGCGCCGACTTTACGACCTTCACGCGACAGCGCAGTGTGAAGCCTCCGGCGAACAGCACGAACCAGATCTATATGCTCGCGACTGAATTACTAAATGACTGGCTCGGCAAAAATCCTGGTGCCAGGATTCGTTTGCTTGGCGTTAGCGGAAGCAATCTGGCTCCGAATGAGCAGCCTGATTTTTTTGCGAGCGAATTAACCATGAGCGCATTCATGATCGACGAAACAGTTGACGAAATACGTGAGAAATTCGGCTCTCTGTCGGTCGGACGAGCGAAGATACTCAACCGATAGGGTAGAATCCCAGCGATGTATAGCAGTTTCTTCGGGCTCAATGAAAAACCGTTTTCGATAACGCCGGATCCACGTTACCTCTTCATGAGCGAACGGCATGGCGAAGCGCTTGCGCACTTGGTATATGGCGTAACAGAAAGCGGTGGCTTTATGCAGCTAACAGGTGAAGTAGGAACAGGTAAGACGACGTTAGTGCGTAGCTTGTTGTTGAATCGAATGCCGGGCAATGCAAATGTTGCGGTTGTACTCAATCCACAAATAACGGCACAAGAGTTCCTGCTGACTATCTGTGAGGAGCTAAGTATCGTAGCTCCCGAAAAAATAGACAGCATCAAGGCATTAACCGACGCGCTCAATCATCACTTGTTGAGTGCCCATGCTGCGGGTAGACGGACGATACTGATCGTGGACGAGGCGCAGAATCTTGCTCCAGCCGTACTTGAGCAAGTTAGGCTTTTGACCAATCTAGAAACGGCCAAGCAAAAATTGTTGCAGATTATACTCATCGGTCAGCCAGAATTGCGTGAGCTGCTCGGGCGAAATGATCTCCGACAATTAGCACAGCGAATCACTGGCCGTTACCACCTCGAACCGCTAACTAAAGAGGAAACTACTCAATACATTGAACACCGACTCCGTGTCGCGGGAGCGCTCGGTGAAGTTATAGATGCTGGTGCGAAGAAAGAAGTATTTCGTCTATCGGGCGGAGTGCCACGACTGGTCAACGTCATATGCGATCGGGCACTGCTGGGCGCGTACAGTCAGGAATCTCGAGTCATTACGAAACGCTTAATTCGACGCGCAGCGGCCGAAGTTTCCGGTGAGCTGGCGGGGGCAGCGCTTATGCCCCGCGTTGCTATGGCAGCAGGACTAATCGGCGCAGCAGTCATTATTGTGAGCATCTGGTCTGCCACTAGAGAGATCACTTCGATCACTGAGGAACCACAAACTTTTGCAGTCCCGACTCCTGTTCTCGAAAAACCTGTCGTCATTGCTGAGAAGTTAGCACCGGCGACGCTAGCGGACGAGCTTTCACTCGCCCGGGGTTTAACGACAAACGATTTCGCACTCGCTTCTCTATTCAATCTATGGGGCCTCACTTACACGAGCGGATCAGAAGATGGTTGCTCACAAGCTGCCGCCGCGGGACTGGCGTGCCTTTATCAGCGAGGCTCGTGGAATGGGCTGCGCCAACTCGATCGACCTGCGATCCTTACAATCATTGACGCTAACGGAAGCTCATACGAACTGGTATTGATTGCCATAAATGGGGACATAGCCGAATTATCGATTGGTGGAGTGACAGTCACCCACCCAGTTCACGAAGTGACGGATCTTTGGTTCGGTGATTTCATGATGTTATGGCGACCACCGAGCGGCGTCGCGATCTCGATCTCGTCGAGATCATTTGGTCCAGATGTTGTTTGGCTTCGACAAAGCTTGGCGACAATTGATGACAGCTATGCAATCGCCGACGTTAATAATGGATCCTATGACACCGATTTGCAGAACATCGTAAGGCAATTTCAGCGAGACAACCGTCTAAATGTTGACGGTCTCGTCGGTCAACAGACCTTAATCATCAT
>Ga0055584_100008246_pt1 | contig 10213 bp, 6 predicted proteins | sample OSDHelmetaG_FD_58716 | JGI IMG/M metagenome (GOLD analysis project Ga0055584, IMG submission 58716) | Pelagic marine sediment microbial communities from the LTER site Helgoland, North Sea, for post-phytoplankton bloom and carbon turnover... | ecosystem: Environmental > Aquatic > Marine >...
GTGAGCAAGGCTGTTTCGCACATGCAGTTTGAGATCATCTTCTGATGCGCTGGCGCCATCTTTCAATATGACAAAGGCGTGGGGTGCCTCGCCCCATTTATCATGCGGCATGCCCACAACGGCAGCTTCCAAAACGGCAGGATGGTGCAACAGGCATCCCTCGACCTCCACTGATGAGATATTTTCTCCACCACTGATGATGACGTCTTTGAAGCGATCCCGGATTTCAACATATCCGTCGGGATGAACAACTGCTGCATCGCCGGAATGAAACCAACCATCCTTTATGGCCGCGTCGGTGGATTGCGGATCATTGTAATATCCTTTCATCACGACATTGCCGCGGACCGTGATTTCACCAAGGGTCTCACCGTCGTGGGGCACTTCATTGCCTTCGTCATCGACAATTCGCAACTCGCCGGAGCTGACAAGCTCAATTCCCTGACGGGCTTTCAGTTTTGCCAATTCGCCGGCCGAGAGGTCGTTGTGTTCGGGCAGGGGTTCGCAAAATGTGATGAGTGGGGCCGTTTCCGTCAGGCCGTAGACATGAGTCAGTTCCCAACCCAGTTCGCGTTCCACCAATTCAATCGTTGCTGCTGCCGGTGGTGCTCCGGCGGTGAACAACCGCACGCCCCGCGGGGCATCCCTGCGCAAATCATCAGATGCGCTGGCAATGCCAATCAGCACGGTGGGAGCGGCACAGAACATCGATATTCTTTCGCGCTTGATGAGATCGTAAATTGCTGCAGGCTCAACCTTGCGAAGGCAGACGTGGGCCATGCCTCTTGCCGTGTTGATCCAGGTGAATGTCCAGCCATTGGCGTGGAACATCGGCAGCGTCCACAAATAGCGATCGGCTGGCGTCAGATGATGATGCGCCAGTGTGCCCATGACATTCATGTAAGCATTGCGATGAGTGATCATCACGCCCTTGGGCCGGGCCGTGGTGCCACTGGTATAATTGATGGTCAGGAGATCGCTTTCTGCGATTTCAACCGGGGCAAAATCCGTTGAGTGGTCAGCCAGAGTTGTTTCGTAATCAGTCCAGCCATCCTTTGAACCCTCCAACGCCACAAAATGGGTGACGTTGCTCAACTGACTCCGAATGCTGTCTATGGCATCCAGGTAGTCAGGATGGGCACACACGACCTTCGCGCCGCAATGATTGATGATGTATTCAAAATCATCAGGAAGTAAGCGGTAGTTGATTGGCACCAGCACCGCTCCGATCTGGGGTACGGCATAATAGGCTTCGAGGTGCGAATGGGTATTTGGCGCGATATAGGCCACCCTGTCACCCTGCTCCACACCAAATCCCTGCAAGGCAGCAGACCATTGATCGCAGCGATCCAGAAATTCGCGATAGGTGAACCTCAGGTCGCCGTCAACGACGGCCTCCCGTTCGGAGTACAATCGTCTCGCGCGGTGGGCGAATTCAATCGGCGATAGTGCAACTTCCATTTTGTGTCCAACCTCTTGGTGCTGCTGTTTGGGGAGTGCCCGCCCAACCCAACAGAAATACATTAAAGCGACCCATCCGTTTCCTGTTTGGATTGGCCAGCTTCCTGATTCAATAAATGCTATCCAGATTGGTGATCACTGTCATCAGTTTCCATTCAATAACTTGCAATTCCAATTTGTCGTCGCAATGGAGCGTCCGTTTTGGTTTTTGGAAGGGTGAATGTCGAGAAACAAGAAAACCTTCAGCACTTGCAATACCTGCGCATTTGGAGAAACTCAGGATATTGGTTGGGTGGCGGATGCCTGACCGGTTGTGGCTTGAGGGCGCTGTCAGATGAATGACATAATCCAAACGATTGCTGACAACACCCATATTGTGCGTCGGCTCGGATCTGGCCTGATCGTTATCATCGCTTCTTACGTATTTGTATTTTTATACCTGTTTGAACTGAGTGGTTCAGATAGCCGAACTCCCCAGATCCTGAGTGATCCGACCTTTGCGATCACCATCGTTGTCATATCAGCCTATATTTTTGGCAGTGCTATCGACGCGTTCGGTCATATATTTTTTCAGCGGTTTGCCGCTGCGATCATTACGTCTTTCAATAAACCGAGGCAGTTGATGGGTTGGATTCCAAATCCAATGCGGTTCTTCCTTTTGGTTTTGTGGTGGTTTGCAATTTCTCCCTATGCTTTCATTTACTATCTGATCCGGTTCTTCGCGACGTCTGAAAAATTCGATCTGAAAATCGATGCCATGCTCGACACCGATACGCTGGTGATCTTTTCGGGGCTTCGGGCAAGCGTGCGAAACGGATTGGGCCGACTATGCGATCCCAATACGGATCTGGCCATCAACGAAATGATGCTGCGAATCGACGAAGAAAGAGGAAACTTCGTCAAAAAAATCAGGGAGAACAATGGCAATATTGTTGCATTTGTCACCGCGCTTCTGCTGAGCATGGTGATTGCTCAGATCTGCTTTTCCATAAAGGGTGATGCGGCCACGGATCAGCCCATGCTGATGATTGGAGGCATGTTTTTAATCTCAGTGTTGTTCAGCATTGTGTATCTGCAATCCAGAAAGCGTTTCCTGGCGCACCTGATTGAAAACTATTGTAATTCGATCGACCAGGACCGCTTTTCTTCGACGGCAGCTGTGGCCAAGCGGACTTCCCGTCTCAGCATGTCCTCCTCAAAATTGGGGAAAGTGGTTCAGAAATTTGTTTTCTGGGCATTTATTTTTGGCAATGCACTGAATATTTTGCGTTGGTATTTCAGCGAATCTGCACAGGGAACACTGGAATTCGGTGCTTTCTACCATTCGCTTTTGACAAAGTTTGAAAACCCAATCCTGCTTTATCTTGTGGAAGGCGAAAAACTTTCCTTCGTCATAACCTGGTTTCACTGGGCATTCATATATTCCCTGTTTGCCTATCTGTTTATGAAACTGACTTGGGGCAATCGGAAAATCAGGCCTGAATTCATCGCCTATGCGGCGGCTGTGGTATTTATCGCTTATTTCATAGCGGGACTGGTTTCCCAATGGCTCTACGCATTTCTTGATTCGCGGGTGCCAGACGGAAATCTGGCAGGAGTCATGCGCAACGCGTTGCGGTATTCGCTGTTTGTGGTTCTGCTTCTGGAGTTTTACGAACACTGGCAATTGAAGGGGTTGGGACAATCCCACACACGGGTTGGGTATCTGAGGAAATTCAAGATATTCTCAAGCCTCGTCATCGCTCTGATTGTGCTGATCGGCATGGCATCCCTGCTGGACTTTGGCTCAATCAATGTTGCCGACACATTTGGTCTGGGCAGCCTCTATTCGATTATTGTCAGTTTAGGACCTTTTCTAGCTCTGGTACTCGGCGCCTTATGGTTGAGCGAGAATGTGCGGCGTGACGCAGGCCTGAACCCATCGAAAGTTGTTTGGACCATGTTGTACGTGGTTTTTCTGCAATGGGTGTTTACCCAATTGAGCCTGTCGATAGGCGGTGGTATCGGTTCATCCGGATTGGATTTTTACATCGAATATCCCTTAAGATTCTATCTCGGAAGTTATATTGCCGATGCGCTTTGCTTTGTTGCCATCTATCCAATCGTGGCACCAATTATCTATCGCGTAAAAAGAGATCTCATAACCGCATCCAGTGCTGACTGATCAGATATGACTTATGGCTTGAAGGAAAATGGCACAGGCGTGCCTCAACCATTGCCCGGTTTCAATCGCGGCCTACTCGGACCCGGTTAAAGAGAAAACCTCAACCGGTTCGCGAATTCCCTTCATTTCGACTTCACCCTGGCATTCGGCATGAAAGTCATCTTCCACTGCCGTCCAGGCGCGGGTGGAAAGCAGGATTTCGTCATTCTTTGCAAGATCGCAAAGGCGGGCTGCGGTGTTCACCGACGTGCCGGAAGCGGTGTAGTCCAGTCGGCCCGCCGAACCGACCATGCCAAAGGTTGCATATCCCAAAGAGATACCCACGCCAAAGCCCAACCGGTGGCCCAGTTTTTTCCACTGGGCACACAGCGCCCGCATTTTCTCTCGCATTGCGATTGCCAGGCGTACCGCGCTCCCTGCAGGATCGTCACAAGGCAACGGGTCGTTGAAAATAACCATGATTCCATCCCCGGCCCTTTGATCAACCCCGCCTCCATGCTGGTCTATCAGCGTGCTCATTTCATGATGATAGGTCTGCAGAACTTCGATGGTTTCCTCAGGTTCAGCCGCTTCGCAGAAGGCGGTAAAACCGCGCAGGTCACAAAACAGCGTCGCGATCATCGCCCGGTGAGAGGACAACAGCCCCTCGTCTCCCGTGGTCACCACGACGTCAGCAACCGCGGCGGGCAGAAAGCGTTTCAACCGCCCCATGCGCTCGATCTCGCCGACCTGCTCCTCGACACGGCTTTCAAGATTTTCGTTCAGCGCATGCACTTCCTCAGTTCGCTCCTGCAAGGCGCGAAACTGCTTTACATTTTCAATGGCGATTACCGCCTGGTCTGCAAAACCCCGCACAAGTGCAACGTCATCAGCGCCAAAGGGGGCGACTTCTCGCCGGTACAAAACAATGCCACCTATGGCTTCTCCGTCGCTTATCAACGGAACGGCCAGGAGGCTCCTTGCACCTTCAACATCCACCAGTTGTGACCGACGAAGATGTTGAGCCGGATATCGCTGGTCGATCCCCAGTTCATCACTCATGATTGTCTTGGCTTGTGAGATAACAAGATTTGCAACCAGCGGAGAACCTTCCAAAGGCTCCCAATATTCATCCAGCATCGTCGCAAAACTCGATCTCACTCCACGATGTGCGGGAATGGATACATGGGTTCGGCTATCGTTGAGCACGGAAAGAAATCCAAGGGGGGCTTTGCATAGCCGCAAAGCATTTTCGAGAATGACATCAAAGACCGGTTTTTCGTCGGTTCGCGATTGGCTGATGACCTGCAGGATCTCCCGGGTTGCCTCTTCCCTTTCCAGCCGAATCTGAAGTTCACCGAATTGATGAACGTTTTCGATCGCAATCACGGCTTGAGCTGCGAAACTTCGGGTCATCTGAATTTCGTCATCTGAGAAAGCACGTGGTTTATCATGGCGCAGAACAACGATGACACCGATTGCTACGCCATCCTGAAGCAACGGGACAGCAAGGGATGTGCGCAGACCGACCTTGTCGACCAGTTCGATCCGGAATTTGTCTCCATCGCGATAAAGATCCGTGTCTTTCAGATCTTCGATATGGATAACGGCACCGGTCCTGATGGCCTCTGTCTGGGCGTAGGGAGCGTCAAGCGGCCAGCGGTCTCTGACATCAGAGTATCGGCTCTCATAGCCTATGCGGTGCTTCAATTCAGAATGGGTGCGTTCAGGATTGACGAGCATCAACGCGGCACGCGTCGCATCGCAAAGTCGGCAGGCATTTTTCAGTATCGCATCGAATACCGGTAACTCATCATCCCGTGACTCCGAGATGATTTTCAATATTTCCTGGGTAGCTGCTGTAAATGTGGATGCGGTTTCTTCGCTCTTCCCCATCAATTCGTCGCCCACTTGCGCTTCTCTATCTCGGCAATAATGAAACTGGCGAAAAGTCTAACCAATTCCGTCGCTGTTTGCCAATCGCCTTGTGTCGGTCGACCGTCACGCATGTGAAGGGCTGCGAGCGCGCGGTGCAGTGTGGTGAGGTTTGCTGTCACCGTCCCAGCAAGGGAAGCAGCAGGTTAAACAATTCCACCTGGGATGATATCTCACACTTTTTGTACAGCTGCTTTCTGAACACCTTTACCGTCTGGACGCTGATGCCCAGGGCAAGCCCGATGGAGGCGGATGAATGACCCCGCAGAATGAGCATGGCAACTTCCGCCTGACGGTTGCTCAGCCGGATACCACGCTCGGTCTGTACGGATTCAATAAGGCGGGCGGTCGTTTCCGCCTCCTCGTATTCGCCGCTGGTCTTCAGATCTGCCCAGTGGGACTCAACAAGGGCAGATACGATGGGAGCAACGCGTTGTGCATCGGAAAACGCGCGCTGTGAAAATCGCCTATTCGACGATGCATCCCGTCCAAGACAGATATGGATCGAGACCCCGGAATTCGGGTAACAGATAAATGCGATCTCATCGATCATCGTTGTGTTGCGATAGTATTCGGTGAAATAGCGGTTGCGCTGGAACTGATCGGGCGCAATCTCGCTCAACCGATAAATCCCGCGCGGAGCCCTGCCAATGTGCAGGTCATGAAACGGGTCCAGCAGGTAAGCACCCGCCAGATAGACCTGCTCAAGGTTCGCGTGGACATACGGCAGCTTGCTGGAAGCGAACAACAATTCAGGCTTGCGGTTCTGGAAATAGGCAAGCCAGGTCATGTTATCGATTGAAAGGTCGGCGTTGAGCCAGTCTGCCAGTGCGGCATCGAATTTGTTGCCGCCGATGCTGTTGATTGCAGTGGCCAATGCAATTTCAGAAATGTGCTGCTCAACAACCATCATACCTCCTTAGGGGTATATACCCCTTAAGGGGAACGATTTAGCCTAATTTACACATATACGGTGGTATGGATTTGAGGATCAAGTGGTAAGCGACCAACACGTGAACGACGTTGCGATCGACATCCGCTCGGTCAGCAAATTGTTTGGCGACTTTGTTGCGCTTGATAATGTTTCCGTTGGAATTCTTGACAACGAGTTTTTCACGCTGCTTGGCCCTTCCGGTTGCGGTAAGACGACCTTGCTGCGGACCATTGCCGGGTTTGAAGATGTCTCCTCAGGTGAGATTGTTCTGTACGGGGAAAATATTGCCGGATTGCCGCCCAACCAGCGACCGGTGAACACGGTTTTCCAGCAATATGCGTTGTTCCCTCACATGAACGTGACGCAAAACGTGAAGTTTGGTCTGCTGCGTCAGGGCGTCGATGAAGCGACGGCGACCCGTAGGGTCAATGAGGTTCTCGACCTTGTGCAACTGACGCCGTTTGCCACTCGGCTGCCATCACAAATGTCTGGCGGTCAGCAACAACGTGTTGCACTGGCACGGGCGTTGGCGCCAAATCCGAAAGTGCTGTTGTTGGATGAACCGCTGTCGGCGCTTGATCTGAAATTGCGCCAGGCGGTGCGATTGGAATTGCAGCAGTTGCAAAGCGACACGGGTATAACATTTGTATTTGTCACACACGATCAGGAGGAAGCGCTGACCATGTCGGACCGCATTGCGGTCATCAATAATGGTCAATTGCAGCAAGTCGGCTCAGCGGAAGAGATATACGAAGCGCCGAAGAACAAGTTTGTCGCCAACTTCATAGGTGAAACCAATCTGATTGATGTCAATGTCACTTCTGTCTCCGATGGCAAGGCATCCTGTTCGCTGCCGGGTGGTATGGCTTTCAGCTGTTCGGCGGCGGACGGTGCAATTACCGGTGACGGACACCTTTCCATTCGCCCCGAGCGCGTCACTCTTGTTTCCCCGGCCAAGGGAATATTGCGGGGCACTGTCACCCGTCAAATTTACCTGGGAACAGACATGCATGTTGATGTCCAACTGGAAGATAAGGGGTTAGTGAAAGTTCGCGTGCAAAATTCAAGTTCCATGCGCATCCCACCCGTTGGAGATGAAGTTGGCTTGAACCTGGAAGCTGACGCAGCCCGATTGCTGGTGGACTAGATGGCGGCAGCGGGAGCTAATATTTCGAAACCCGGCAGCGGCATTTATGCCGGATCAGGTGTTGCCCTGATGCTGCCGTCATGGCTGATAATCGGTCTGTTTCTGCTCATTCCTGTTCTGTTGATGCTGGTTTATTCCTTTTTGACGAAGGAATTCCGCGGCGGAGTGATCTGGGAATTTTCCCTTGACGCCTATGATCAGTTTTTTTTCTACCGTGGACTGTTTGGCGATGAACCGCCGGTTCTGGAATGGACATATATAGGCATATTCTGGCGATCGATCTGGCAGGCCGGGGCGGCAACTATTTTCTGTCTTATCATTGGTTTTCCCACGGCCTGGTTCATCGCAACACGCAGCGGGGCGAACAAATCGGTGTGGTTGTTCCTGATCACCATCCCCTATTGGGTCAATTTGCTGATCCGTACCATTTCGATGAAATTCCTGATCCGAGACACCGGTCCGCTGAACGAATGGTTGATGTGGATCGGGGTCATTTCAGAACCGATACATATGATCAACACCAATTTTGCGGTTCAATTGGGGCTGTTCTATTCCTACCTGCCGTTCATGGTTCTGCCGATATATGCGAGCGTGGAACGGTACAATTTCGCTTTGTCGGAAGCGGCTGCCGATCTCTATGCGTCGCGTTGGGAAACGTTGCGGCTGATCATCCTGCCCGCGGTCAAGCCGGGTGTCATCGCTGGGTGCATCCTGGTTTTCGTTCCCAGCCTTGGCGCCTTTCTGGCGCCTGATCTGTTGGGGGGAGCCAAGACCTTCATGATCGGCTCACTGATTGAAGAGCAGTTTAAAGGCAATGCAGGCAATTGGCCGTTTGGCGCTGCCGCGTCAATGATCCTGCTTTCAATGGTTTTGGTCGCGCTGGGCTATTATGCGCGTCAGCAGAACAGGGAGGCATAGAGATGGCTTCCAGGAAACTAGACCTTCGATATTTCCCCGGTTTCAGGCCGTTGACATTCCTGTGTCTCTTCCTGCTCTACGCGCCGTTGATCATCGTGATGGTCTATTCGTTCAATGACAGTATTTCGATCACCAAGTGGGGTGGGTTGTCGTTGCGCTGGTATCATGAAGTGTTCTTCGGTCCGGAAGCACCAAAATTTCAAACGGCCGCGTTCAATTCTTTGACCATCGCGCTGATAGCAGCGACGTTGGCTACGGCGATCGCTACGTCTGCCGCAACCGCCATGATCCGGGCCGGCAATTTCAAAGGACGATCATTTGGTTTCGTATTGATCAATCTGCCGATCATGGTGCCGGAGATTGTGACCGCTGTTGCAACATTGATATTCTTCTCGGCTATCGGCTTCACCACCGGTTATCTAACCATTGTGATCGCCCATACCGTATTCTGTATTCCGTTCGCCTATCTTCCGATTGCGGCCCGCATGCAGTCTATCGACAACACCTATGAACAGGCAGCCCTTGATTTATATGCAACCAAATTCGCAGCTTTCAAGTTGGTGCTGCTGCCCCTGATGGCACCGGGAATATTTTCCGGCTTTCTGCTCGCATTCATCATCTCGCTTGATGATTTTATTATAACGAATTTCGTCAAAGGCGCTGGCATTGAGACGCTGCCGACGGCGATTTTTGGATCCGTGAAGCGCGGTATCCAACCGAATATCATGGCAATTTCGACACTGCTTTTGGTGGTGTCAGTCGTGTTTGTCACCCTGTCCTATTTGGTCGGACGGACGGGTGAAAAATCAAAATGACGGCCACCCATGGGAGAATGAAATGAATAAATTACTATTGGCAGGTACTACCGCCGTCGCCCTGACCCTGTCGGCAGGTGTGGCGCAGGCCGCAGGAAACCTTTCGATTTATCACTGGTTTGAATACATCCCGCAGGAATTGTTGGACAAATTTTCAAAAGAACATGACGTGAAGGTCACGATGGACACTTTTGATTCCAACGAAGCCATGCTGGCGGCATTGAAAGCCGGGAAACTGGGCAGTTACGACGTATCCGTACCGGGTGACTACATGGTTGAGATCATGGCCCAGGAAGGCATGCTGGATACGTTTGAACGGTCCGAAATGAGCAATTTCGGCAATATTGATCCTCAGTGGATTGATGTCGGTTTCGACATGGGCCGCAAAAGCTCGATTCCCTATCAGATCGGCACCACCGGCTTCATGGTCAACCGCAAGGCATACAAAGGGGACATCAGTTCGCTTTCCGTGTTGTTTGATCCGCCGGCCGAATTGAAAGGCAAGATCAATGTGCTTGACAGCCAGGGCGAAGTAATGGCGCTGGCCGCGATGTATATGGGCATTCCGCAGTGTTCAACCGACCGGGACCAGTTGAAAAAACTGAACGCTCAGTTGCAGAAATCCAAGGAAAGCTGGGCGTCATTCGGTTCCGATATTGCCAAGGACGTGTTGGTATCGGGCGATGCGACCGTCGGCATGATCTATAACGGATTTGGCGCCAAGGCACGTTCTGAAAACGCTGATCTGGAATATGCTTATCCCAAGGAAGGATATGTATTCTGGATGGACAACGTGGTGCTGCTCAAAAACGCACCGAACCGGGACAATGCCATCAAGTTCATGAACTTCCTTCTCGAGC
>Ga0055584_100008247_pt1 | contig 10213 bp, 8 predicted proteins | sample OSDHelmetaG_FD_58716 | JGI IMG/M metagenome (GOLD analysis project Ga0055584, IMG submission 58716) | Pelagic marine sediment microbial communities from the LTER site Helgoland, North Sea, for post-phytoplankton bloom and carbon turnover... | ecosystem: Environmental > Aquatic > Marine >...
AGCAAGTATCTTCAACTACGTGGGTGATTATTGAGGGAGAAAACTCTACTGAATAACCTAAAAGCTCTAATCCCCACCCTATAAGTTCAGCTACACCCCCATCAGTATCTTCTTTGCTACTGGAAGATGTTCTGTCGTGGTTACCTGCTATTACTTTTATCTTGCCAAGGTTTATAATTAGGTCCAGAAAGTTTTCTTTAAACATTTTAACAAACATTTTAATGACTCCTACGCCATGATGTCCATATTCTAGACTCTTCCATACGTTTATATGGTTTAGTCCCGTAAAACTCTCTATTAAGTCACCTAATAAGTGCACGTGAACTGTTGCATAGTCAAACTTATTAACTTTCATGGCTGCCCTCCTAAGCATATTTACTAAAATTGATGCTGAAAACTCAGGAGTTTCCTTTAAGCCTAAGATGTATGCTCCAAAATGTAGATCAGTTAAGGAAATAACACCCTCTTTGCCTAGTTTCTTTTTCTTTGGCTTGTATATTGGTATTGAATCTAAAGATTTTTCTAGTTCTCCTAGATAATCAAAGTCATCCATTATCTCATTACCGTCAAACGCAATGTTATAAGTCATGTGACCTGCGTTGTGAGTAACTAGTTTCGATGATTTAACTGAATCTGGGTTTAACCCATACTTCTTGCAGAACTCTTGGATAGTTAAGTATCTTCCTAGTTCAGTACTCCATGCTGAAGGTAATTCTCCAGGTGTGTGTTCATGATATTGATTTGTTTCGGTGTCTGTAATTATTTCAGTACTTAAATCCCACTTTAATGAATTATTATCCTTCCTTACTCTTGAGCTTGATGATATTTTCCCATGAATCAATAAAGGCTTTTTCCCAATAGAGTAAATGTACTTCTCTATGTATGATCTCATTGCCCCTGTTGGCTTGGAGCCTCTGCCTAAATATTCTGATAATCTTAATGCTACTGTGTTAACTCTGTAATCATATTCCCTACACAGCTCATCGATTATATCCTTGTGCTGTGCGTACTTACTTACTCTTGCCATCTCTTATGGTTTTTCGTAAATGTACGAAATATTATTTTGATGGTATTTTAAACTTTCCTTTTCCGTCTTTTGTAAAAGAAACTAGAACAAAATTAAGTCCTTTAAATTTATTTTGAAGATAAACATCCTTATCTTTGTATTTATATTTTTTACTAGCCATAATATGCGTTTTAAATTTCTAGTTCCTGTAATGTATTTCTCCGGACAAACTTTTACAACCGTAATAATGGCAGAAGAAGATTCTAACAGCGGAGTTCATGTAGCTTTTATTTATCACCTAAATTAATTTTCTTTAATTTATTAATATAATTAGGGTCAGAAGCATATCCTATATCACTTAAGAATGCGTAGTAGTCACCATCCTTATATTTGTATTGAATCATACTTAAGTAAGCATGGCAAGAATCTTCCCAGCTATTAAAAGTATAAAACTCTTGCTTCGCATGATTCCATAAGCCAAAAAGGTTATTTCTTTTCTTACAACCATAAGATTTAAAATGACCTGTCTCTAGCACAGCTTGTGAAGTTACAATGTCAGGATATTTACAATCTATAGAATAAAGATACTGACGCACCTCGCTACTATTTTGACCGTATGAAGAAATGCAAAATAGTAAAAGAATAGATAGAATTAGAGCAACCCACCATGTATTATTGTCGATTTTTTTTAGTATCTTGTCCCTCATTTTTTTATTATTTATTGCTTTCTTTAAGCTCCTTTGCTATTCTAGCATCTCTAATCTCCCTTACTTGCCTAATATCGTCAGCCATTTCTGTAACAAGAACATCAGCTTGCATTAATCCTTGAAAAGTAATTCTCTTAAGACCTAATGCTCTAAGAACCATTATTCCTTCAAACATATCCGCTATTTCAACAGATACTGTTGTATTTCCTGTAGGTAATACTACGTACCACATGTCTCCTTTTCCTCTTGACATATGATAACCATCTAAACTAAATACTTCTCTTTCTACAAAAGTGTTGTATTCATTCATTACCTCAGTTACAGTAAACCCGTCAAGATCTTCAGGCATAAAAGGTCTACCTCTCATGTCTTCACCTAACATTATAGATTCTTCAACCAGAGCTGATATTCCATTCTCTAGGTTTTTAATCTTTTCCGATTGTATTTTTACTAGTTCTTCCAATTCTGCTTTTTTCATGTGTATTTGATTTGATTTGATTACAAAGATATAACAATTTACGTATATTCCTAATGTTGTACGATAATTTATCGTTAATGCATTTCACGACAAGACATAGCTTCATGCTTAGATACTAGATTCTTCATTAAACTATAATCGTTAAACGTTACTCGTTACTACTCGCTTCGCGAGTTCTAAGCATAAAACAAATGAAGTAAAAAAAGGAAAACACCCACTCCCCTAAATCCCCTCGCCCTCATTTGAGAGCACAGAAAGAATCTCAGTAAAACTGAGAACTTTTTGTAAGATAAAGTTACCTGATAGAATAAGTGTTGCTTAAACTTTAGAAAACAAGCATGGAGTTTACTTGTTTCATGTAACAAAAAAAAGAGGCTAAAAGACCGTACCCTTTTAACCTCTTTCAAAAACCTGCTATGAAAACACTGCAGAAAGAAAACTATGTTAAAGCTATCAATACGGTCTAGCTATTTTGTTTATTTTAAGTGTATGGGCGGTCCTTACTTGCCTTGGTGTTCAGGACCTACGATACACACACTGCAAAGGTAATGTAAAATATTTGATATATCCAAACATTAATGCAAAAAAAAGAGGGACAGTAATAAAACCACCCCTCTTAACTCTTTAAAAAAGATTCTAAAGTGCGTCAGAAGCTAAAACAAGCAAAGCAGCAAAGTCAGTATCTCTTGTAGCAGCATCTGCATATCTCCACTTAACATTAGAAGCTGTTTGTCCTCCAGCAGCGTTAACTACCATGTCAATGTAGTACTCACTAGCACCACCTGCACCTGAAAATACAGCATCTCCTACTGTCATAGTTACGATTTGATCTAAACCAACAGGTTCAGCTACCCCTTTGATAGTATTTGTCGTGTGTACCATCGGTTTTAAAATTCCACTCATGATTGTAATTTTTTATATAATTAATTAATTAGTAAGCGGTAAAGATACTACTTTTTATAATTATAACGAAAAAAAAGTTACTTTTGTATATATAAAACAGAATATTTTGTTACAGATAAATAAAACAGATGTCAGAACAAAGCAAAGAAAGAAAAGTAAGAAACAGAATAATAAGAGAGAATCAACTTGACTTTTTAGAGGAATTAAAGTCAAAAGGAATACCTTTAAACTCAGACCAAAAGAATCTTTTACGTAAGCACAGAAATCACGAAGAATTACCAAAGGCATCTAGGAAAGGAATACAGAAAAAACCCGGAACAGATGATAGTGTAAAATCTTTAGATCAAATATCTGCAGATAAATATATAGATGTAATAGAAGAGGGTGATGAACTTGCTGGAGATGACTTTGTAATACTAGACCACGAGGCATACGACAAATTTGCACAGTCTGCTGTGTTTAAATATCAAGGAGGAAAGGATATATCTATAGATGATTGGTTGCCAAAAGATAAAATACACCACACAAAAGAATTTACTTCATGGGTAGACTCATTGCTTGATGGGTTTCAAACAATGATAGCATATAAACCATTTCAAATGTATTGTCAACAGTCTGATGATTGGCTTGCTGAAAATGGAACGGAAACAGATTACTCAGACATATCAGACAAGAAAGATTACTGTTTTGAAGAGTTGAGGAGATGTAAAGAAAACACATTGTACTTTATGGATAAATACTTGTACCTAAAAGAAGGGGACATGTCTTCTGGTAACATGAAGTATCTATCTAAACCTGTACATAAGGTTATTTGCTTTATGGCTGATTGTGGTTATTCTGTTATGGTAGGTAAGGGTAGGCAGATAGCTGCTACATCTACGTATGGAGGTATTGCTTTGAAAAAGATTGTATTTACAAAAAACTTTTACCTAAAATTTATAACACTTGACAAGGAAAAGGGTATTGAAATATTTGATGATAAGATTAAGTATCCTTTAGCACAACTTCCTTCATGGATGAGACCAGGAGTATTAAATGATAGAGATAATTTATTAAGGCTTGGTAGAAAGTCAACAAAAAAAGGAGGCAGCAAAGGGATAAACTCAAAGTTAATGGTTGTAGCACCTTCTAAGTCAGCTATTAACGGTGGTTCTCCTCAGTTATCTATGGTAGATGAGGCTGGTTACATAGGAATACTAGGTGGCATGATGAAGGAAGCTAGACCTACATTTTTCTGGCAGAATCCAGATACTCTAAAGATGGAACACAAGCGTCAGATAATAATATGGGGTACTGGAGGTGAAATGGATAAAGGAGGTCATGCTTACGAAGAAGAATTTATAACATGTCTAGATAAGTGGAGAAAAAGAGAATTTACTAATGGAATTGTTCCCATGTTTTTTGATTGGACATGTAGACCGGGTATTACTCAGGAGTTTTATGATAATGAACTAAAAGCTTACTCCGTTGAAGGTCCAGAAAGAGAATCTAAGATGGTTCAATTTAGGCAGCACTATCCATCTGTTTTAGAAGACATGTTTCTTACTTCTAATAAAACATTAGTTGGTATAGATTGGATAAATAAAAACTTAGAAAAAATTAGAAAACTATCTGCAAAAGCTAGACCTATAACTGGGTATTTTGAACCTGTATTTGACTACAGTAAACCTTCTGACGAAAATAGTGATGTACCATTTAAGATAATAGGGGCTAACTTTATACCTACAGATGATGGAGACCCTAGAGCTTCTGCTAGTATATTTTTACACCCTTCAAAAAACTGGATAAATAGATATTACGCAGGAACAGATCCAATTATGTCTGATAATGGTTATTCAAATATGTCCACTGCTATATTTGATAGTCATTTAAAAACAATATCTGCTGTAGTAGATTATAGAGATAGTAATCACAAATATACATTTTTACAATGTATGCTATTAAAGATTTACTATGATATAAATAGAACTGGAGATAATAAAGTTGGGGTAAAAGAGCTTGTTGAATCAAACGTAGGAACTGCATACGTAGATTATCAAGAAATGAAGGGTATGTTTAATAGTTTGGTGTATAAAACAGAACTACCACATATGATATCTGGTGGAGGTCACGAAATAGGGATAGACAACAAAGGTAATAGGAATAAATTTATTATAAATAAGCTATTTGAGCTACTAATTTCGCATGGTGATAATTTTTATTTACCTGTTATTTTTGAGCAATTAAGAACATTCACATGCACAATTACTAAGGCTGGAAATGAAACTTGGGGAGTAGCAGAAAAAAGAAAGCACCACGATGATGTCTTATTTGCAATAGTTTTTGCGTATATTTGTAGCTTGTGCTACGAGCACTTAGAGCCGAAGGAGCTAACATCAGAAAGTCAGAAGTATAAAAAGGACTACAAACTAACCAGAGATTCTAACGGTAGATTAACAAGAAAGTTTGTAACTAAACGATTAAATTTTTAAAATGGCAGAAGATTTTAACGAGGATCAAGAAGATATTCAAATCTCAGACGCAGAGAAAATAAGTATTCTTCAAAATAAAATAAAAAGTTTAGAAAAGCTTAATAAAAGTCTTAATGACGAATTAAGGAGAAAGTACTCTATCTTCTATCCTAAGAGTAGTAGAATGCTAACAGCTGACTACCCTGAGTTTAAGAAGGTAAGAGAATTTAAGGATATTAATAGAGGTGACTTATTATTTGTATGGTATTTCGCATGTGAAGGAAGTCCTTTGATAGATATTCAAGATGATAAAAAAAGAACAATAGAAGCTATGATGGAAGCTTATAAGAAGCCCGACATAAAGCTACAAGAAAAATATTTAGCAGGAAACTTCCCTGAAAAAGTAAAGATTGCTATAAGCAAGATGAAATCATTTAAAATAGGACCTAGAGTAATGGCTAAAAGGATGATGGAAAATACACTTAATAACTGGAGGGAGGTAACAGACATAGATGCATCAGATGATTCTTACTTTACAGGTAAAGACGGAGTTGACTGGGCAAAGAAAAAAGCATTCATAGAAGCAGGGGCAACTATATCAAAAAATATAGGTTCCGTTCTATCTCAAGTAGAGGGTTCTTATGCTGTATCTGAAAAAGAACAGGAAAAAGAAGTTTCTGACTTTGATAATTTAATAGAAGATTTTCACGACTCAACAAACTAATATATGTTATTTAATCCATCACCATCAAGTTCAGGAAAGCCAAATAGATTAGACTCACAAAGGTATCCTAATAAAAACACTAACGAAGAGTATCATTTAGATTATGGAAAATGGGCTTGGGGAGCAGGTAACGACTATAGGCATCAAGAGTGGGTCGAAAAAACGGTTATAAATAAACGCTTTTATAAAGGAGATCAGTGGATTCAAGATGAAGACCTAGAAGCTTTTTTAAAAGACTCAACAGGGGAGCATAGAAATCGTATAAAGGTAATACATAATATTGTAAGACCTATGGTTGAGCAGTATAGAGGTAATGCTATAAGACTTAAAATTAACGCAACAGCTAGAAGTGTATCTAAAATGTCTATAAATAGAAGAGACCAAGCTTTAGCTGAACAAATATTTAAAACAGAAGTTTCAAATGAGTTTGAAGAGATAGGTGAAGCTTTAAGAGCTAATGATCAATCTATAGGTGCAGATGAATCTGAAACAACAGCTATATTTGAAAATTTATATGTTGACCAGTATTCTATTATGATAAATAGACTACTTAAATACGTTTCTAATCTTAATCAATTTGAAAATCAACAAGTTAGAATATCTGAAAATTTAGCTTTATCAGGTTTAGGAGTCAACAAGGCTTTTCAGCATGGTGGTCACCAAAGATACAAGGTTGTAGAGTCAGATGAATTTTGGTTTGACAGAGATGCTAGAAAAAAAGATTTAACAGATGCATCTTTTATGGGTATGACAGAACCTATGGACCCTGCTTTAATATTTGAAAAGTGGGAAAACATACCTGATGAACAAAAAAGGTATATAGAGAATTACGTTTCTGAAAACTCTCAAGGAACAATGACTTCTGTGGATACAGGTAGGACATGGAATCAATCTAGAGTTCCTGTAGTTTCAGCTTATTGGAGAGACACTGAGAAGTATAAGTATGGTTGGGTTTTAGATGAAAACGGATACGAGCTACTTACTAAAATAGACTACGTGTATCCAGGTGAAGAAGAAGCTAGATATACTGAGAAAGACGTTATAGATCCACCTGAATCTCCTAAGAACAAGAGATTATTTAAGAAAAAGAACACAAGAAATATGTACGTTGACGTTCTTAGATATGCTATATTTATACCTGGAGAATCTATTGCAACTGAAGCTCAAAAAAGCAACCCAGATTATCAGTACAACGATATATTACTAGATTTTGGATTAGATGACTATCAAGAAACTAATATGCTTGACATATCTAATGTTAAGTTTCCTTTCAAATGTGCTACATGGGGTTATGTTGATGGGGAAGTGTTTTCTCCTGTAGATGACGCTATAAATCCTCAGAGGTTAATAAATAGGGTGTTATCTGTTGCTGAATCTCAATTAAATAACGCTGGAGGCTCAGGTCCAGTAATTGACGAGTCAACAATAGGCTCTCAAGATATTGATGAGATTAGGACATCTATAAATCAAGGAGATGCTATAACTTTACATACAAAAGGTAAGGGAATACCAAACTCTATAGGTCAATATGATGCTAGTCCTTCTGCTGGAACATATAAAATGTTTGACATGATCCCTATTATGGAAAACATGTTAAAAAGTACTACGGGAATAAACGAGGGATTAACAGGACAGTCAACAGGTTCAGATCAGTTGGTTGGGGTAACTCAGTTAATGATACAAAGAGGTTCTTTAATGCAGGAGCCTTTTTATGCAGCACTAGCAGATGTGTTTTTACAGATGTATCAACACACAGCTACGGTAGGCAAAAGGTTCTATATAGATAACGAAAGAGAACTAGCAATAGCTACTGGAGATGATGGATTAGAAGTTTTAACGCTAGCTAAAGACATGAGAAATGAGGATTTTAGAACGTTTGTTAAGCGTGAAAATGTTGACTCAATACTTACTGCACAAGCTAATCAAATGCTAGGATTATTCTTTGAGCTACAGCTAATTGATAAAGTAACTTTCGCTAACCTATATGATAGAGCAACACCTGAAGAGGTTACGTTTGAAATGAGAAAAAAGATGGGAGAACAGCAAGAACTACAGAGAAGACAAGCTCAAGATGACCAGGTTTTAGCTGAACAAATGGCAGCTTCAGATCAGCAATTAGCATCTCAGCAACAAGCTCAAGATGAACAAGCAAGACTATTTCAGAGAGCTGAAAAATTAGAAGCAAATCAACATGAAATAAACAAAATAGATGCTCAGGGTGCAGTTGATATAAGAAAAGAATTTGCAAAAGGTTAAAATATATAACAAAAAAGTTATACATTTGTATTAATTATCAATAGTTTGACATGATATATAAAGACAGAACATACAGAAATACAGAAGAAACCTCTACAAGCGAACAGACGCTTGAGGGGAGATTAGCTGCGCTAGAAAATTTTGGTGGAGGCAAATCAGTAACAGCAGAAATAAGAGAAGAGTTAAAAGTATCTACTCCTGAACCTAAAGTGGAAGAACCTACAAAAGTTGAAACTACAGAAACTATAAATTCAGGGCTAGGAGAATCAGTAGTTGAAACCCAAGAGGTTGAGACACCAGTTGCAGAAGCAACAGAAACTACGGAGGAAACTACGGAGGAGGTGACTATTGAGTCTGAAATGTTTGAGGGAGGTTCTTTAAATTTAGGAACTAAACCAAAGGAAAGCAAAGAATACTCAGAAGATGTAAGTAAATTCATATCTGATTTTGGATATGGAAGTGCTGACGAGTTAAAGGCAAAACTAGAAGAAAGCGACTCTAACTCTAAGAAAATAGAAGACCTATCTAGTAAGATAGCTAGTAATGATGAGTTGTTTAAAAAAATGCCTGCAGACATGTATAATGCTGTAGTAGCTTGGGCTAATCAAGACGGAGATTGGAAAGATAAGATTAACAAAGATTCCGTAGATTACTTAAGTGATGTAAATTCTCACTCAGCAAAGGATATAGTTAACTTATTTCACCCGGGTGCATTTAATGAAGATGACTGGGAAGAGTATAATGATGAAGAAGGAGACTCTAATATAAAGAAAGCAATAGACATTGCTTATAAAGACTCTGTAAATAAATTTGAAGGAAAGAAAAACGAAATTACAAATTATCAATCAAGCATTTCTGAGAAGCAAGCTGAGAGAATGCAAATGTTTGATAGTTCGGTAGGACAGACTATAAATAATCTACCAAATCAAATGAAAGGACTAAGTAAGTCCTATGTAAAAAGTATTGAATCTAAAATCCGAAATAACGAAATTATGAGCTTATTCTATGATGAGAATGGTTCGCTAAAATCGGATGCAGCGTATAGGTTGATATTGGCTCAAGATGGGAGTGACCTTATTGAGAAATATTCAAAACTATACAAGACCCAAGCTAATAATGAAGCTACTCAGGAAATTTTAGATAGATCATCAGACACTCCGAATAAGACGCAAGGAGGTTCGTCAACAGCAAAAACTGAAAACAAGTCGGCTCTACAACAGGGTATCGATAACTTGAATGCAAGGTTTAACAAAAAACAAACATTCTAGGGTAACACGAAACACATGATTTTATATTAATTTAAAACAAAACCAAATAAAAAAAATAAATCATGAGTAATGTAACTTACACTCCGGGAGTTGGTAACGCACCTTTTGGAAATTTAGAAACGAACCCACAGGCGTCTGCATACGGAATTGAATCCGAATACAACCCTAATGAGGAAATTTTAATTGCAAAGGCAATTAGAAAAATTATCTTTGACGCAGCTCCAGCGAAATACAATTCAATGAAGTTGTTATACTCTAAACCGTTTAAAGAATACGGATTGGATGAATTTGAGTATTTAGAAAAAACTTTTGGACGTTCAGTTGTTGTTTCAAATGCTGTAGTAGCAGCTCAAGCAGCAGCTCCGGGAGCTCACCAAACTCAAGTTTTGACAATGACTGCTGCTACAGTGGATAAATTGTC
>Ga0055584_100008248_pt1 | contig 10213 bp, 7 predicted proteins | sample OSDHelmetaG_FD_58716 | JGI IMG/M metagenome (GOLD analysis project Ga0055584, IMG submission 58716) | Pelagic marine sediment microbial communities from the LTER site Helgoland, North Sea, for post-phytoplankton bloom and carbon turnover... | ecosystem: Environmental > Aquatic > Marine >...
TAAGTAAAAAGTGTGGGTTTTGAAATTTGTTGTTCAGATGTGTTGCCCACTCGTACCATCCTGCAATTGCAGCAAGGCCAATTAACCCAGATACCAGGACTTCCCATTTGATTTTTTTGTTTTCGACAATGTAAATACTAAACGCCACAACAATGTGCATGGCAAAACTTGCTTTAACTAAGCCTGCCAGGCTGAGGACCAAGAAGCCAAGAATTAGAAAAATCTTTTTCCTTTTCTTTCCTAACAGCATCCACCAGCCAAACATGCTCAAACCAAAAGCAGGCACATCGGGAAGAAAGTTGAGTCCATAAAAACATAGGATTGGAGAAGAAGCTAAAGCGATGCTAATAAACAGCGAAATTGTAAAATTTAAATAGAGTCTGCTTATTTGATAAAAACTCCAAATACCTAAGAAGTAAAATAGCCAAATGACTATTCGATATATATCATATCTGAATCCAGTAAAGGAGAACACTTTACCAAGAACGTAATAAAGTCCAGGGAATTCACATCCAACAATTCCTTCAGAGACCCGCGTTTCCATGATTTTTGGATAAAGGAAATCTGCAGAACCATTGGCATAATTAAGCACAATGGAAGCACGATCAGTTTGGGCTCCTAAATGAAAGCTGTCTGGAGGAAAGGCATAAAACTGATTAAACCCAAGAAGCCAAAACAGCGTTATTAATATAAAAAAAATAAGAATGTTTTGACTTCTTGTGCTCATCAGAGTTTGACCAAAATTAAGCTAAACTAAACGAATAATTTAACTTGTCAATCTAAGATTGTGCGCACGGAGGGACTCGAACCCACACGCCTCACGGCACTAGATCCTAAGTCTAGCGCGGCTACCAATTACGCCACGTGCGCATAATGGAGTGCGAAAGTAGTTTCTTTCTATAACTTAACAAGCAATTTACCCGAAAAAAATGTCTATTTTGATTAAGTTTGCACGCAAGATATGCAATCATATAATTTAGGATTATTTTTTCTCATAGCACTGCCATTTTTGCTTTTGAATCGGGTTGGTTTTTGGATGCTTTTCAAAAAAGCGGGGGTAAGTCCATGGAAATCCTTGGTTCCTTTTTTAAACTGGTGGCATTGGGTTAAAATGGTGGGCAGACCAACCTATTATTTTTTCTTACTTTTTGTGCCAATTGTTAATCCAATTATTTGGTTCACGCTGTCGATTGATCTTTTAAAAAGTTTTGGAAGGTTTAAGTTCTCAGAACAGGTTTTGGGCACATTGTTTCAATTTGCTTATACGGTTTATATGGGGTTAAAAAAGGAGATTGTTTACTTGGGCCCAGCAGAATCAGAAGCATTTCAGGAAAAATATAAAAAAACCAAAAGTTTTGGCAGAGATTGGGCCGATGCAATTTGGTTCGCAGTGATGGTGGCATCATTGGTGCGAATGATTTATGTAGAGCCTTATCAAATACCTACTAGTTCAATGGAAAGATCATTGCGTGTAGGAGATTACTTATTTGTTAGTAAGATCCATAATGGCTTTAGAATCCCTTCTACACCCGTTGCTATCCCTTTTGTGCATAGAGACCTTGCAGGCGTAACATCTTACCATAGCAGTATTGTGATGCCATATATGCGCTTTCCTGGATGGGTTAAAGTGAAATCAGGTGACGCTACTGTGTTCAATTGGCCAGAGGATGACTCTGAATACCCAACGGATAAGAAGATGAACTTCATAAAACGTTGTGTGGGTGAACCGGGAGATACTATTCGGGTTAAAAACGGGAGGATTTTTATCAATCAAACCTTGATTCCAAAAATTGACCAAGAACAAACCAGCTATGTAGTAGGGACCTTGCGCTATCCAATCAATGAAAAGGCATTGGACAAAATGGATATTTACGATTATGTTCCCATGGTCTTTTATGGCGACACTGTAGATCGCAATGGAAACGTTGTAAATTATTACTACAACTGGTATACCAACTTTCCTGCAAAGTCAAATATCCGTAGAATACCTTTCCATAACCTAATGGTGATGAATACCACTCCGAAAATGGTTGAAGCCTTACGTGAGAAGGGTATCATAGATATGTATTTGAAAGAGATGGATCGTCCAACCAGTGTGTATCCTAAAACAGGAGAAGCTCCTTTTGTGGATCAGACATTTGATAATTGTGGGCCTTATTATTGCCCTAAAAGAGGCGATGTTATTGATGTAAGCAATAAGTTCAATTTTGATCTTTATAAAAGTGTGATAATGCGCTATGAAGATGAGGAAGATATCTCTTCAGACGGATATAGTTTGTTCAAAAATGGGGTTAAGATAAAGAATTACACCTTTAAATATGATTACTATTGGATGATGGGAGATAATCGACACAATTCAGCCGATTCAAGAGATTGGGGATTTGTTCCTGAATCGCATATCCTTGGAAAGCCTTTGATGGTCTTGTTTAGCATACAATATAAAGGAGTTTTGATTCCGTCAGGATTGGGCGAACGACAAAACAAATTTTATAAACTCAGACTAAATCGACTCTTTAAATCAATTAATTAAATTATTTAGTGAAATACTTCACTCAATTTTTTATTAAATAAAGAAAAATAGTACTTTTGCACTCCGAAATTTCGGATATTAATAGACGATCCAATGGAACTGATAAAAAAATTAGAGGCAGAATATTTAAAAAGTGATCTTCCTGCATTTAAAGCTGGTGATAGAGTTACTGTTCATTATAGAATTAGAGAAGGAAACAAGGAGAGAATCCAGTTGTTCCAAGGTGATGTTATTCAGAGAAGAAACAGTGGTGTAAGCGAAACCTTTACAGTACGTAAAATTTCAAATGGTACGGGTGTTGAGCGTGTATTCCCTACACACAGCCCAAACATTGAGAAAATCGTAGTGAATAGAAAAGGTAAAGTGCGTAGAGCACGAATTTTCTACCTAAGAGAATTAACAGGTAAGAAAGCTAGAATTAAAGAAAAAAGAAGATAGTTGCAGTAAGCAACAAATCATATTAAAAGCCGATTTGAATTCATTTCGGCTTTTTTATTGATAAAATATTACCGATAAATACTCTCAAGGAAAAGAATTATATCAAATCATGAAAATCGCATTTAAAATCATAAGTTATTTAGAAGGGATTTCTTATCTACTGCTTCTTTTCGTTGGTGTACCTATGAAACACTTCATGGATAACCCAGTAGTTGTAAAATCACTTGGAATGCCACATGGCTTGTTATTTATTGCTTATATTATCATGGCCATTTATGTTAAAGGCCTATTTAACTGGAATACAAAAACCTTCCTTATAGTACTTTTAGCTTCTATCGTTCCATTTGGAACATTCTATATAGATAAAAAGTACTGCTAACCTTACTAGCATCATTTTCTGAACTTATATACCCCACGCACTTTTCTTAATACATTCGCGAAGAGAAACTAAACTATATTTTGCAGGGCAAAATATTTATGCATTATAAATGCGTCTTTAAGCACAAACTAATCAGTAGTTTGGAGTGTTCTTATCAAAGTTATAAGTAATCAAAAGAATACTAAAATAAACAGTAATAATATTTGCAAAAATGATAGTAATACTATTATATTTGCAAGCGAAATATGGATTTACTTCTTTCAAGACTCTCTATTCAGGTTTGCGATTCGGTTTTTATTAAAGATCCCGAGTCAAGTGATTTGGGTAAAAAAATAGTTGTGGGTAGCATAGATATGCTAGATACCATGGGGTTTGATCACTTTACATTTCTAAAATTAGCCAAAGAAATTGGCTCAACGGAAGCTTCAATTTATCGTTATTTTGAAAGCAAACATAAATTACTTCTTTATCTAACCTCTTGGTATTGGTCTTGGATGGAATACCGACTGATGTTTGGAATTGCAAATGTTCCCAGTGCAATTAAAAAATTGAAGATAGCAATTCGAATTGTTACAGAAGAAGTTGTTGAGGATAATAGTTTCACACATATCAATGAAGTAAAACTTAATCGAATTGTAGTTGCAGAAGCCTCTAAGTCATATATGACCAAGGAAGTGGATGCTGAAAATAAGGAAGGCGTATTTGTTGATTACAAAAGACTAGTTGCGCGCATCAGTGATATTGTTTTAGAATGTGATGCTACATACAAGTATCCGCAAATGCTCATTTCTACAGTAATAGAAGGAGCACATTCGCAACATTTTTTTGCTGAACATCTACCTAAATTAACCAATGTTTACAAGGGTGAAAACTCAGTCACCAGATTTTATACAGAATTAACTTTAAGTGCAATTGGATTCAATGAAAAATAAAACTTTAACCCCTTTAAAGCGTTTTTAACGCTTGTTGGAACCTGATAAAAAAGAAATCAAGAATGTCTATATCTATGCTGTATTCGCAGGATTGGTCAGTCTCTCTTTACCGCTTGGAATTCAGGCTATCATCAACTTAATTCAAAAAACAGTGCGAGACTATGCCGGCCTATTAAATGGTGAACGCCAAAAGTTTGATGCAGGTGAGAGTTCTGTTTTTTTGGTCAATAGACGGGAATTAGGGTATATCAATGCACAAGTAAAGCTCATTGCCTTATTGGCCAAGAATTATAAAGCGGCTTTAGGAGCTGAATATGCGCTGGGTCTTCTCGAGTAGTAAAGCATGGGGAAATCAACTTGTTGTAAAAACGATTGTTGCAAAAAGTACAAAAAACATCAGAAAGACTTTTGTAAGAAATGTCCGAAAATCTGTTTGGTCTGCATTAAGAAGAAACTCAAATCACGGTAGTTTGTAGTTACTAACCATGGATTGTCGACTTCTTATACGCTTGCCTGTAGCTTGGATAGGGTCACTTGAAGTGACTTGATTTTTAGCTCGGCATCGGATTGCTTTTGCCTTTCTTTTTCAACAACTGCAGGATTTGCATTCGCCACAAATTTTTCATTGTTCAGTTTGGCCCCTACAGACTTTAAAAATCCTTGCAGGTATTTAATCTCTTCTTGGGCCTTTTCAATTTCTTCTGCTGCATTGGCACTCGCGTCCATAGGCATAAAGATCTCATCTTTTCCGGCCAATGAAGTTGCATAAAATTCAGGTAATTCAGCATTAAACGCCAAGTTATTTACCTTGGCTATTTTGCAAATCACGGCTTCAAATCCTTTATAGGATTCAGCGGATTGCGTTATAACAATGATGTCAACCATTTCTTTAACACCTATTTTCTTTTGATTGCGTAAATTTCTGATTTCCGAAACCAATGTCATGAAATTATTTGAAGTGCTGTTATTTGATTCGGATCCTTGAGGGTAGGGGGTAAATGCAAGACTTGTAGTGCTAGATGCTGCATTTAATTCCTCCGTAATGAAAGGCATAAATGGATGAAGTAGGGTCATCAATTCATTGAAAAAGAGAATCGCTTGATTTTTTATCGAAGCATCTATAGATTCACCATAATTGGGCTTGATCATTTCTAAATACCAAGAACAGAAATCACCCCAAATCAACTTGTAGATATGCATTAATGCATCGTTTAAACGATAATCTGCAAATTGTTGATCTACCTCCATTTTTACTTCATTCAAGCGTGTGGTAAACCATTCATTTGTAAATTTTAATTGATTCACCTGATCTGGACTCTCAATGGTATTCCATGATTGAATCAATCGGAAAGCATTCCATATTTTGGAACAAAAATTTCGGCCTTGTTCTACTTGGGATATATCAAATAAGATATCGTTGCCTGCTGAAGTACTCAATAGAACACCCATCCGCATGCTATCTGCACCGTATTCTTCAATCAGTTTCAAGGCATCTGGGCTATTCCCCAATTGCTTTGACATCTTTCTACGTTGTTTATCTCGAACGATGCCTGTAAAGTATACTGAGTTAAAAGGCTTTTGACCTTTAAAATGATATCCAGCCATGATCATTCGGGCCACCCAAAAGAAGATGATATCCGGACCTGTAACCAAGTCATTTGTGGGGAAGTAGTAATTGATGTCTTCATTGTCAGGCTGTGTTATTCCATTAAAAACAGACATGGGCCACAACCAAGAACTGAACCAAGTATCTAGAACATCCTCATCTTGATAGATCCCCTCTACACTTATTCCTTTAGCATCGAATAAAGCGATGGCCTCCTCTTTGGTTTCTGCAACTTCAATTGAACCATCTGCTGCATACCATGCAGGGATACGATGTCCCCACCACAGTTGACGACTGATGTTCCAGTCTTTTATGTTTTCAATCCAATGACGGTAGGTGTTCTTAAACTTTTCTGGATAGAACTTAATTTCTCCGTCCATCACAGAACTCAATACCTCAGGATTTCGTTTCATGAATTCCTGCATATCCACAAACCATTGCGTGCTTATTTTCTGTTCAATAACCGCATCCGTTCGTTCACTATGACCTACCTTGTTTCTAAGATCTTCTACTTTTTCCAGTAAACCTGCCAAATCTAAATCTTTGGCAATTTGCTTGCGACAGGCAAAACGATCCATTCCCACATATAATCCAGCAATTTCCGCAATGGTTCCATCATCATTGAGAACATCAACATTGGGTAAATTGTGTTTTTGTCCTATGTTATAATCATTGATATCATGTGCTGGAGTTACTTTTAGAACTCCAGTTCCAAATTCCAAATCGATATATTCATCTTGAATGATTGGGATGGTCTTGTTTACTAATGGGATAATAACCTTTTTACCCGCTAAGTGTTTGTAGCGTTCATCATCGGGATGAACACAAGCAGCAACATCACCCATAATTGTTTCGGGTCGAGTAGTGGCAATTTGCAAGTAATCTTCAGATCCTTCAATTTTATACTTGAGATAATATAGTTTAGAATTCACCTCTTTATGGATTACCTCCTCATCACTCAAAGTAGTTTTACCTTTTGGGTCCCAATTCACAATTCGAGTCCCACGGTAGATCAATCCTTCTTTGTGCATCTGAATAAATACTTGGGTAACCGATTTGCTCAATTCTTCTTCCATGGTAAACCTTGATCGGTTCCAATCGCAACTTGCACCCAGCTTTTTCAGTTGTTCCAAAATAATCCCACCATACTTTTCCTTCCATTCCCAGGCATGGGTTAAGAATTCTTCTCTGCTGAGATCTTTTTTCTGTATACCTTCTTCCGCCAACTTCTTCACCACTTTAGCTTCGGTTGCAATACTTGCATGATCCATTCCTGGAACCCAGCATGCATTTTTTCCATCCATACGTGCTTTACGTATCAATACGTCTTGAATAGTATTGTTAAGCATATGACCCATATGTAATACCCCGGTGACATTAGGTGGAGGGATAAGTATGGTATAAGCCTCTTTATCATTCGGTTTACTATTAAAGTATCCTTCCGATATCCAATGCTGGTACCATTTATCTTCTACCTCAGATGGGTTGTATTTTGCGGCTAGTTCCATGAAGGGAGCAAATTTAACGAATGTTAGTTATTATGATTGATTTTTAGTGGTAAGTTTTTATTTCAGTGCTTGATTGGGGTAAATATTTCTATTTTTAAACTTCTTCTTTCTAATTCCCTACTTTTGTAAACCATGTCGGATACTGAAAAAGACTCTCTCTACCAAGATTTACATACAAAAACAAGCCTTCAACTGATCACTGAGATTAATCAAGAAGACCAGAAGGTTGCCCTAGCAGTTAAAGCACAATTGCAGGCCATTGAACAATTGATTGAGGCCCTAGTTCCTCGAATGGAGAAAGGCGGGAGGCTGTTCTACGTGGGAGCAGGAACTAGCGGCAGATTGGGTGTGGTGGATGCAAGTGAATGCCCTCCGACCTATGGTGTGCCACACGGGATGGTTGTAGGCCTTATTGCAGGTGGTGATAGTGCGATACGCAAGGCAGTTGAATTTGCTGAAGATGATTTTGAGCAGGGTTTCAAAGACTTAGAAGCGTACCATATAAACGAAACCGATATGGTGGTAGGGATTGCTGCAAGCGGCAGAACCCCTTATGTAATAGGCGCACTAAGAACGTGTCAAGAAAAAGGGATTGCAACCGGTTGCATTGTTTGTTCTAAAGGCAGTCAGATTGCCAATGTTTCAGATTACCCAGTAGAGGTGAATGTGGGACCTGAATATGTTACAGGAAGCACGCGAATGAAGAGTGGCACCGCGCAAAAATTGGCACTTAATATGATTACTACGGCTTCAATGATTCGTTTAGGTCGGGTGCATGGGAACAAAATGATAGATATGCAGTTATCCAACGATAAACTCGTAGATCGTGGCACCAAAATGGTGATGAAATCTACGGGTCTTGATTATGACGAAGCACAGAAAGTGTTATTGGAGAAGGGTAGTGTCCGTCTAGCCATTGATAGTCAAAAATAAATAATGCTTGGTACACTTGCTTATCGAACGCTTGTCTGGATGTTGCTTTGTGCTTTTTACCGGGCTATATTTATATTCATATATAAAGGGTCAGCGGAAGTTGGCGAAGGTATGATGAGTTTTGTTTATGGTGCGCGGATGGATGCATCTATACTCGGTTATCTGCTGATCGTAACGTTACTTTTAGGATTGTTGGGAAACCGCACGCTCAACAAAGTAAGCCAATGGATTTTTGCTATCTTGCTTTTTGCGCAGGGATATATTGCCATGATTGATATAGGACTATTTGGGTCTTGGGGTCATACCATCAATTATCAGTTTTTTGAATACATGAAGCTGCCTAAAGAGGCCATGGGTAATCTATCAACTGGCATGATCGTGCTATCCATAATAGGAACGGTTTTTAACTTATTGTTGGCCTTCTACTTTGCTTTTAAGTTGCATCCAAAACCGAAGAGAAATCGATTACAATGGTTGATTCATGTACCCCTTAGTATTCTGATTTTGGGATTATCCATACTGCTCAGTAGAGGAGGATGGCAGGTGTCGCCCATTAACCAAAGCTTTGCTTTTTATTCGAGTAAGAGCTCCTTGAACTATGCGGCCATTAATAGCACATGGAACTTTATTTTTACCCTGCTTAACAGCCAAGAAGAGGCGAATGTCGAAGCGTATAAGGTGATCGAAATGAATCAATTGGACCGGACGTTCAATGGTTATTTTAAGGAAACGGATTATCCCAAAAAGAGTGTGGAATCCAACCATCCGAATGTAGTCATTGTTATGTTGGAGAGCTTTACTGCCAACTTAGTAGGCTTTTCTGGAGCTGAAAACGATTGTACCCCTAACCTAAATAAAATCGCTGCTGAAGGTATTGCATTTAGTCATGGGTATGCATCGGGGAATCGAACTGATAAAGGACTGGCAGCAGTTATTTCTGGGTTTCCCGCCCAGTCCAACTCCTCCATTATAACCATACCCACGAAAGCAAAAAATCTTCCTTCATTGATTCGTGTGTTTCAAGGAATGGGGTATAAATCATCGTTTTACTATGGCGGTGAACCTGAATTTGCCAACATGAAAGCGTATTTGTTGAATGCAGGAATGGATCAATTGTTTTCAGGTAAAGATTATCCATCTGATATTCCCAAAGGTAAATGGGGCGTTTCAGATGAATTTGCATTTTCGAAATTGGCAGAGGATATTGAACAAGACCATGGGCCTTTTGTAAAATTAATGTTAACTATTAGCAGTCATGAGCCCTTTGATTATCCTAATAATCCCGGTGGTAGTAGTGATGAGAAGTTCGCTGCGGCTTTGCGCTATTCCGATAAGCATTTGGGCCTTTTTTGGGAAAGGGTAAAGCAAACACCTAACACCCTCTTTGTGTTCTTAGCGGACCATGGGCGTGCAGCAGGCTTAGGTGCCCTAGATAAACTTCCTGAAGTGAATCGTATGCCAATTGTTTTGGCAGGTACAGCCTTGTTAGACTCAGTTCGAGGCACACTAATAACACATCCTGTAAATCAACATCATTTACCCAGCAATTTGTTAAGTTATCTAGGTGTCAATTCTGGAGTAGAAAAATTTAGTTTCCAGAACAGTTGGACTGACACCAATTCGAGTATATACTTAACGTATTATAATGGGGTAGGACTATTGCAAAAGGGGAAGGCTGAATTGTATTATAACGAACGCAAGACCTATGAGGAATTGACTCCAGGAGCTTCATCAGATTCTTTAGGATATAAAGCCCGAATTTATCAGCAGAAAGTAATGGACGAGTTTAGTAAATTCTAAAAATCGGATTAAATTCGCACACTCATTAGGGGGATTAGCTCAGTTGGCTAGAGCGCTTCGCTGGCAGTGAAGAGGTCATCGGTTCGA
>Ga0055584_100008249_pt1 | contig 10213 bp, 6 predicted proteins | sample OSDHelmetaG_FD_58716 | JGI IMG/M metagenome (GOLD analysis project Ga0055584, IMG submission 58716) | Pelagic marine sediment microbial communities from the LTER site Helgoland, North Sea, for post-phytoplankton bloom and carbon turnover... | ecosystem: Environmental > Aquatic > Marine >...
GTCAACGAAGCCGCGAATATCGTGATTATTCAGATACTTTAAAACTTTTTGACAGTAATCATTGTATTTCTCACTGATTGGTAAAATGGAAATTTGTTCAGGACTTAACCATAATGGAAAATCACCAGCACAATGTTCTATCAAAACACCAATAAAACGCTCCAATGAACCAAACGGTGCACGGTGAATCATCACCGGTCTGTGCTTCTGATTATCTGCCCCAACATATTCCAATTCAAATCTTTCCGGAAGGTTGTAATCTACCTGTATCGTTCCCAATTGCCACTTTCTGCCAATTGCGTCTTTTACCATGAAGTCTAGCTTCGGACCATAAAAGGCAGCTTCTCCATATTCCGTTACGGTCTCTAAGTTACGTTCTTTGGTTGCTTCAATAATGGCCGCTTCAGCTTTTTCCCAATTTTCATCCGAACCAATGTATTTAGATCGGTCTTCTTTATCACGTAAGGAAATTTGTGCTGTAAAGCTGTCGAAACCTAATTTCTTAAAAACATATAATACCAAATCAATCACCTCAATAAATTCAGATTTGATTTGATCTTGGGTACAGAAAATATGTGCATCATCTTGCGTAAAACCTCTTACTCGGGCTAAACCATTCAATTCACCTGATTGCTCATAACGATAAACCGTACCAAATTCTGCGATACGCATTGGTAATTCTTTGTACGAGTGCGGCTTGAATTTGTACACTTCACAGTGATGCGGACAATTCATCGGTTTTAACAAAAACTCTTCATCCTCGTTAGGTGTTTTAATAGGTTGAAATGAATCTGCACCATATTTCTCATAGTGACCACTGGTTACATACAATTCTTTCTTACCAATATGAGGAGTGACCACAGGTAAATAACCTCGTTCGATTTGCGCCTGTCGCATAAATTTCTCCAAACGCTCACGAACCGCTGTTCCTTTCGGTAACCATATCGGTAGACCTGCACCAACCTTCTCACTAAAAGTAAAAAGCTCCATCTCTTTTCCTAGTTTCTTATGGTCGCGTTTTTTCGCTTCCTCGAGCATGTGTAAATGCTCTTTTAATTCTTTTTGTTTTGGAAAAGAAACGGCGTAAACACGAGTCAATTGCTTGCTAGTAACATCACCAAGCCAATACGCGCCAGCAACTAACATGAGTTTCACTGCCTTGATTTTTCCCGTACTTGGTATGTGCGGACCTTTACACAAATCTGTAAAATTTCCTTGCTCATAAAAAGTGATTGAACCATCTTCAAGCCGCTCTAACAAATCTAGCTTGTACGGATCTTCCTTCTTTTTGAAGTACTCAATGGCCTCAGCTTTTGAAATATCTATTCGCTTGTAAGTATTATCCTCACGAGCTAATTCCAACATCTTCGCTTCAACTTTTGGAAATTCAGTCGCAGAAAATGGTTGGTCACCAAAATCAATGTCGTAATAAAAACCGTTGTCGATTGGAGGTCCAATACCCAACTTGATTCCAGGGTATAATGCCTCCATCGCTTCAGCCAATAAATGCGCAGAACTGTGCCAAAAGGTAGATTTACCTTCATTGTCGTTCCACGTTAATAATTGCAAGGTCGAAGATTCTTGAATAGGTCGCGTTGCGTCCCAAACTTCTCCGTTAATCTTTGCTGCTAATACGTTTCTGGCTAAACCTTCACTGATGCTTAGGGCAACATCCATAGCTGTCGCGCCTTGTGGGAATTCCCGAGTACTACCGTCGGGAAGCGTAATAATAATGTTGTTCAATGTACTTTTTGTTATGCCTTCAATCCTTACAAACGGCGACAGGCGTGTTACTTATTTTGTATTCTTATTAATGCTTGTTTCGCAAGGTCAAAATTGGGGTCAACCTGTAAACACCTGTTGTAATGTTCTCGAGCCATGTCATGCATTTTTTTGCTTTCATGACTAAGTCCCAACATATAATGACCTTTCGCAAATTCAGGTGCAAATTTAATCGCAATACGAAAATGTTCGATCGCTCGGTCATAATTATTTCTTTCGAGCAACACATACCCCGTATTATAGTACGCATAATAGTGTTGTGAATTAATATCAATGGTCTTTTGATAATTGACAATAGCACTGTCTGACATACCCATACGCTGATAAATTAATCCGATTGCGTAATGGGCTTCGTCGCTAAATTCATCCGCTAAAATTGCGTTGCGGAAATACGTAATTGCAATGGTATCATTGGTGTTGGTATACAACTGACCAAGCTGAAACAAGGAGTTGTAATGGAATAAATCTATCTGTACCGCACGCTGAAATGCGGTAATCGCGGCAGAAGTATCCCCACGCTCTTTTAGAACCATTCCTTGGTAAAAGTGACCTTCGACGTTGGAAGCATTTACTTTTTCTAATTTTTTAAAAACATTTAAACTATTGTCGAATTGCCGTACAAAAAGATAAAACTGACCAAGTTTGAGCAAGGCATTTTCGTTTGTAGGCTCAACCTCCACTGCCTTTTCATAGTCAGTTAACGCCAACTTAGTTTCATTAAGCGCCATATTTACTTCAGCCCGACTCACTATATATTTGGCGTTTGTCGGAGCCATTTCGATGGCAGTGTTTAAATCAGCTAAAGCCAGTTTGAATCTCTTTGATTTTACCAGTTCCATTCCACGTTGATATCGATAATCGACGTTCTCAGGATATTTGTCAATCCGCTTTGACCATTCTTGAACCGCCAAACTCAACGTTGTGTCTCCTAACAATGGATCGTCACTACTGGAACCAAACCACCCACCACAGGATGTAAGACCAATTGTTAGACCAATGATGAGGAGAAAGAATATCTTATTTTTTGCCATTTTTATTATGGGTCGAATTTCGATAATTTTGACGACTAAAGAACAGAAACCTCATGCCTTTTTACCACCGTTTAGGAGAGATCCCACAAAAGAGACATACGCAATATCGCAAACCTGATGGTTCGTTATATGCTGAAGAACTGATAAGTACTGAGGGTTTCTCGAACATTCTTTCCTTGGTGTATCACTGTCATCCTCCAACGCTTGTTAAAGATATAGAGGATCCAATTGATAAACGTCCAAAATATGTGGTTGAAAATAACCTACGACATCGCAGTTTTTTGACCTTTAATACAAAGCCCAACGCCGATTACATCGAAAGCCGTGTTGTGTTAATGGGTAACAGAGATTTGCTGATTACTTCTGCCGCACCGTCCAAGAGCATGACAGATTATTTCTTTAAAAACACGGATTCTGATGAAGTGATATTTGTTCATGAAGGCAGCGGAACTTTAAAAACCATTTATGGTCAAATCACATTTGGCTACGGCGATTATATGGTAATCCCTCGAGGAACCATTTATCAATTGCATTTTAAAGACGCGAATAACCGTTTGTTTATCACTGAAAGCTTTACACCTGTCTATCCACCAAAAAGATATCTAAATAAATTCGGGCAGTTTTTAGAGCACAGTCCGTATTGTGAACGTGACATTCGTCTACCTGAAAACCTTGAAACCCACGATGAAAAAGGGTCGTTTAAGGTGATGACCAAAAAATCGGGATACATCTTTCCTTACACCTTTGCTACGCATCCATTCGATGCTGTAGGGTGGGATGGATATGTCTATCCTTACGCCTTTAATATTGATAATTTTGAACCGATAACAGGTCGTGTTCATCAACCACCACCAGTGCATCAAACCTTTGAAGGACACAATTTTGTGATCTGTTCGTTTGTGCCTCGTTTGTACGACTACCATCCAGATGCCGTGCCAGCACCTTACAACCACAGCAATGTCGACAGCGATGAAATTTTGTACTACGTCGACGGTGACTTCATGAGTCGCAAACACGTGGAACGTGGCATGATTACATTACATCCAAAAGGTATTCCGCACGGACCTCATCCTGGTACCGTCGAAAAAAGTATCGGTCAGAAAGAAACCAAAGAACTCGCGGTGATGATTGATCCTTTTTACCCATTAAACATTACTGAAGAAGCAATGGCGATGGAGGACAAGAATTACTGGAAGAGTTGGGTGGAGTAGGTTAATGTCTGCATTATTGAATGTCTGAATATTTGATTTCAGATCGAAGATTTTCCTATGTCGTCATTCAGAGCTTACGACGGGCGGAGTAAGCGAAGAATCTCATTTCAGCTAACAACCAACTGCTAAACGCCAACAGCTAACGTATTTTTAATTAGCCAAAAACGCCTTCACCGCAATCCAATACTCCGCATGATCTGCTTCAGAAGTCCAAAGAGCACTAGAGCCGTGACGACCAGTTCCAGTTGGGGTAAACTGAGTTTTGTCCGTAGATTTTATATTGTCGAAAATCGCTTTGGTTTGACCCGCTTCACTTTTTGAAGATGTTAAAAAGGAAGGTTTGTCCAACTCTTTCACAGCATTGGCAACACTTACTCCGGTTAAATATTCACCAGGACTAAACGACAACACCTTACTCACTTTTTCGTTTTCTGCTGCGATTTTTAATGCCAACGAACTGGAATACGAGCTCCCCCAAAGAATAATATTCTGATTATAATGTGCGGAGTACTTTGTGATAGCCGCTCGGATGTCTTGCTCAGCATCTAAGAAGGTTTGTCCTTTACCTTCTGCTTTTGCTTTTGCAGCAGTTTCATTTTTAACGCCATTCACTGCATTTCCTGATCGTTGATCTAAAGCAATACAGTTAAAACCTAAGCTATTGAGTGTTACTGCAATTTCTTTGTATTCACCGCGGCTCCATCCAGCTTGGTGACACAATATAATGACAGGTTTAGTGCTGTCTACGTGATATTCATCTGCCGTCATTTCCAAACCATCTTCAGAAGTAAAAGTTACTGTAGCGGTATATGCTGTGTCTGTATCTATGACTGTGTTGTCCGTTTTTTCAGCAGGTTCAGCTTCTGAAGTGCATGAAATCATCGCTAAACTTAATAGTACTGTGAATATCATTGAAGTATGCAGTTTCATTTCTTTTTTCTACGAATATACCCACCAGAAGGTCTCACCCGTCATTTTTAAGTTAGATATTAAATACCTTCGCCGCATGCGAAAACTGAGCATTTTACGGAAAGTGTTGTCTGGTAGTTTTGTGCTATTTGTTCTTTGGGGTTTGGGTCCCATCATTCTGGAACTCTTTACAAAATCAAAAAGCGCTGATACCATCGGTTTAACAATCTTATTGTTGTCGATTACCTTAATTGCCCTGTTTTCTCTATCTCTCTGGCTGCCCTCTGAAAAAATAAATACCTCTGCCCTCATTAAGTGGATGACGATAGTATTATTCATCCTAGCATCTATTGCCATATTCATTTTTGTCTACTCAAGTTGGATGTTGCTAGTCGTTTTTTTAGCCGTGGATTATGTCTGGATAAGACGGCTTATTAAAGGTGAGATGAAAACAGTCATAAATCTAACCTCCCTCACGGTCGTTTCTTTTTTACTGGCCATCTATCTCTTTTTTGTCTTGGTGGTTTAATCGTCACAAAATCAGAGTGTTGTAGTATGAGTGTTTACAACCTGTTTTAAACTAATCAACGATTCACGATTCTTTCATTTGCTGTTAACACAAGCGTAACATAGCCTTATGACGTTTGCACCAACAAAAAACGAAAGAGTAAAATGATTACATCTAAAATGAGCCTGATTGCATTCCTAATGATGTGTTTAGGCGGCGCAATGTTAACGTCTTGTGGCGGTGATGAAAAGCCAATCACGACTGAGAGCACAAAGACATTGTATGAAGAGTCTACTGTTCTTGATGGAGATGGCAATGTTATCGAAAACATAACCACCATTACAGATCGAGGAGAAGGAGTTGGTACCATGACCTTCACAAAAGACATTACTTGGGTATTAAACGGTTTGGTATTTGTCAACTCAGGTCAAACTTTAACCGTAGAGCCTGGGACCTTAATTAAAGGTAAATCAGGTCAAGGCGACAACGCTTCAGCATTAATTGTAGCCCGCGGCGGTATGATCATGGCCGAAGGAACTGCTTCAGAGCCAATTATTATGACGTCTGAGACTGATGGTGGTCAATTGCCAGCAACAGCACGTGGATTATGGGGTGGACTGATTGTACTAGGAAATGCAGGCTTGAATAGCTCTCCCGGTGAATCTGCCATTGAAGGTATTCCAACCTCAGAAACTAGAGGTTTATATGGAGGCGACAATGACGCTGACAACTCAGGTAAATTAGCTTATATCTCTATACGTCATGGCGGAACTGATATTGGTGCTGGCAACGAAATAAACGGTTTGACACTTGGTGGTGTCGGACATGGTACTTCAATTCATCACATCGAAATTGTTGCCAACAACGACGATGGTGTTGAGTTCTTTGGAGGTACTGTCAACGTAAATAACATCTGTATTGCGTATTGTGGTGATGATAACGTCGATTACGACGAAGGTTGGAGGGGAAAAGCTCAGTTCATCTTTGTGACTCAAGATCCAGCTTCTGGCGACAGAGGTGGTGAACACGATGGTGGAACTGACCCAGAAGATGCGCAGCCTTATGCAACACCAGTTTTTTACAACTGCACGTATATGGGTAACGGTGGTAAAAGAGCATTGACTTTTAGAGACAACGCTGGAGGCGAATACCACAATTCAATTTTCTACAACTGGGATAAAGGTGTAGACATAGAAGACCTACCAGGCGATGGCGAAGATTCAAAGAAAAGATTTGAAGCCGGTCAGTTAAAAATCGTAGACAATATCTTTTACATGGTAGCAGGCGATGACGTTGCAAAAATTATCCTAAGTGCAAGCTCGGACGCTGCTTTAGCCGATAAAGACTTAAATGGAACTGCTAATTCATCAGGAAACAAAGTTGAAGATCCAGGATTGGTTGGCGGTATCCCAACTAAAGATGTAACTGCAACTGGTCTTTCAGGAGATGGTTTTATCAAAAACGTAACATACAAAGGTGCTTTTGAGCCAGGTATAGATGCTTGGATTAAAGGTTGGACCAAAACCGACGCTGATGGCCTTATCAAGTAACTATAAAGTACAAACTCAATAAACCTGCTTATGCAGCCCTAGATTATTCTTGGGCTGCTTTTCAGGTAAAGGTTTTTAATAAAAAGGAATACGTTAAAAATGAAAAAAGGAATATTATCGCTGGGCTTAGTACTATTAGGACTGCTAGGTTACAGCCAAAATGGAACAGTGAAAGGGACTGTGACACAAGAAGAAGATGGCCAACCAGTATTTGAGGCTTTTGTCAAGATAATCGGTAGCGAAACAGGCACAATTACAGATTTAGATGGAAACTATTCCATCGATTTCGCACCAGGTATTTACACCGTCGAAATAACACATCTAACTTTCACCACAAAAACATTCACAAACATTACCATCACTGCAGGGAGTGTTACTGTTGTTGATGCCAAAATGGGGTATGGAGAAGCCAGTACTTTAGGCACAGCAGACATATCGTTGAGAAGAAAAAAGGCGGAAGGTGATGATGAAATACTATCACTTATGGCGAAACAAAAAGTAGTTATGAGCGCCATAGGAAAGGAACAAATGACCAAACAACAAGCGACTTCTGCAGGAGACGCTTTGAAGCGTGTGACAGGTGTTACCGTGGAAGGTGGTCGATACGTTTCGGTTCGAGGTCTTGGAGATCGATACAGCAAAACTGTTTTAAATGCATGCGAAGTTCCGAGCCTAGATCCTGACCGAAACTCTGTGCAAATGGACTTATTTCCGAGCAGTATCATCAGCAACCTTCAAGTGTTTAAAACCTTTATGCCTGAATTGCCAGGAGATTTTTCAGGTGGCTTAATCAATATCGCTACCAAAGAATTCCCAGATTCGATGTCGTTACAATTTAGTGCATCAATAGGAGGGAACTCACAAGCTTTGTTCAACAAAAACTTCATTACTTACACCGGAAGTTCTACGGACTTTCTAGGTTTTGATAATGGCTTCCGCTCAATGCCAACAATGGCTAGTCAAGGCGAAGTACCCAATGTGAACCCAAATCCAAATGCCGATAACAGCCAATTAGCTGCTTTGTCTAAAAGTTTTGGCACAGACAACTCTGTTCGGACAACCACGGGAGGTGTAAATCAAAGCTATTCTCTCAGTTTTGGTGATTTGAAGAAAATAAAAAATAGGCCGTTTGGATATTTACTTGGTGCTAGTTATAGAAGAAGTTTTAGTTTTTATGAAGATGGTGAAGTTGGACGTTACAACGCAGTATCGTCAACAGACCTAAATCCTCAATTTGATTTAAGAGATGTAAGTTCCAACGACCGCGTGGTTACTGGCCTTTTTGGAAATTTTAACTATAAAATAAATTCCAATAACAAAGTGGGTCTAAACGTCATGCGCAATCAAAGTGGTGAAAAAATTACCCGTGTGTTGTCTGGTCAATGGGCTGAGGACGGACCACTTTCTGAGGATAGAATATTCAATTCTCAAACGCTTCAGTATTTGCAGCGAACTTTAACCAATGTTCAGTTGAAAGGTGAGCATCAGATTGCTGGGAAAGACGATAAGGAACTTAAAATAATCTGGATATCGTCTCAAACCTTCTCACAACAAGATGAACCAGACCTGCGCTTTTTTGCCTATGACTACGTGGTAAGTGGTGGAGACACCAATTATGCTATTAACAAAGCGGCATACAACACACCTGCTAGGTATTACCGTCAAATGAATGAACTGAACTGGGACAATAGAGCGTATTTAATTGTGCCGTTAAAACGTCGGTTCAATAAAAAGTCGGAGTTTAAAACTGGTTTTTCGTATTTGTATAAAAACCGTGAGTTTAGAGAAACACGGTTCGACTATGCCGAGGTAACTGACTTCAACGGGAACATTAATGAGTTTTTCTCTCCTGAAAACATGTCGATTGAACAATGGCCCTCTGAAAACCCAAATTCATATACCTACGTAAAAGGTCACCCAAGAGGGAATGCCAAAAACAGTTACAATGGTCAGCAATCGGTAATGGCTGGATTTGCGCAAATCAATACACCTTTCATCAATAAGAAATGGAACTTTACTGGCGGATTGAGAGTGGAAACTACGAATGTGTTGGTTCAATCATTGTTGCCTTCAGAACAAGATGGCGTCTTGGATAACGTTGACTTCTTACCATCGTTAAACTTTACATACAATTTTATTGACAAGGTGTTGGTGAAGGATGATCCCACAACACGACGTATCGGGAACTTACGATTCGGTTACTCACAAACGTTAGCACGACCAACGTTCCGAGAACTTGCACCGTTTCCTTCGTTTTTCTTCACAGGAGATTATGTGCTCATCGGTAATCCTGATTTAAAAAGAACCCTTATACAAAACTTCGATGTGCGATATGAATTGTATCCGAGTCGTGGACAAAGCTTTTCCGTATCAGGATTTTACAAAAGCTTTGAAAATCCAATCGAACAAACCCAAAACCCAAAAGCAGCAAACACAGAAATCACATACAAAAATGTGGGTAATGCAAGCCTATACGGCTTTGAGGTAGAGTTTATTCAAAGTCTTTCGTTTATTACGTATCGCTTAGAAAACTTCAAGTGGGGGCTAAACGGTTCCTTGATTAAAAGCCAGGTAAAGGTAGACAGCCTTGAGTATGCTGTGCGAAAGGAAATTGACGAAAACGCGTCTGAAACAAGACCAATGTACAGTCAGTCACCTTACATCTTCAATTCATATTTGAATTTTGAAAATGACTCAAATACCTTTTCAGTAAACATGAGTTTTAACATTTTTGGTAAACGTTTGGCTTTGGTGAGTCAAGGTGATTTGCCAGACGTGTATGAAATGCCAAGGCCTTCGCTGGATGTGACCATGTTTAAATCATTAGGTGAAAAATTCCAACTAACAGGATCTATCAAAAACATATTAAACCCACGCGTTCGTTTGATTCACGAATATGCAGGACAGCAATATGTGTATTCAGGGAACAACGCCGGTATCAGCTGGAGTTTCGGATTGAAATACAAGATATAGTCTTTCGAAAGAGAAGATTCCTTTTTATACATATTCCTATGCGGAAGCTACTGTCTTAACCGATGGTAGCTTTTTGCTTTACAGCCTTTATTTACTGGTGTTTGCAAAAGAAATAAATACTGATTTTTTAAGCAGTTAAAAGCCTACTTTTGCGGCTTCAAAAAAATACCCATGCAATCGATACGTAACATCGCCATTATTGCCCACGTTGACCACGGTAAAACAACCTTAGTCGATAAAATTATTCAA
>Ga0055584_100008250_pt1 | contig 10213 bp, 11 predicted proteins | sample OSDHelmetaG_FD_58716 | JGI IMG/M metagenome (GOLD analysis project Ga0055584, IMG submission 58716) | Pelagic marine sediment microbial communities from the LTER site Helgoland, North Sea, for post-phytoplankton bloom and carbon turnover... | ecosystem: Environmental > Aquatic > Marine >...
GCCGCGCCGACGTGGACATGAACGTGGTGGCCACCGGCTCCGGTCTGCTTGTGGAGGTGCAGGCGACGGCCGAGGGGCCGCCCGTGGAGCGCTCGGTGGTGGACGGCCTGCTCGACATGGCCCTTGCCGGTTGCGCCGAGCTGACGGCCGTGCAGCGGGCCGCCCTGGGGGGCTAGCCCGTGCAGATGATGCTGGCCACCGGCAACGCCGACAAGGTGCGCGAACTCGAGGCCCTGCTGGCCGGCAGCCAGGTGACGGCGGCGCCGGCGGGCTTCGATCCCGATGAGACCGGCACCACCCTGCTGCAGAACGCCCGCATCAAGGCCGAGGCGCTGCGGCCCGACGCGCCCGCCGATGCCTGGGTGATGGCCGACGACAGCGGGCTGTTCGTGCATGGCCTGGACGGCCGTCCCGGGGTGTACTCCTCGCGCTACGCCGGGCCCGACGCCACCTACGCCGACAACTGCAACCTGCTGATCGAGGAACTCGGCGACCGCGACGACCGCGGTGCGGCATTCGCCTGTGTCCTCTACTGCATCGCGCCCGACGGCGAGGTGCTGGTGGGAAGCGGCGTGCTGCCCGGGGAGATCACCCGGCAGGCCGCGGGCGCCGACGGGTTCGGGTACGACCCGGTGTTCCGGCCACTGTCGGACGACCGCACCCTGGCCGAGATGACCCGCGACGAGAAGGCGGCCATCAGCCACCGCGGTCGCGCCGCGCGCGGCATGGCGCGCCTGCTGGGGACCGCATGATCGACCCCGCCGGCAGGAGCGCCCTGGTCACCGGCGGCGCGCGGCGCGTGGGCGCAGCCATGGCGTCGGCCCTGGCGGCCAGTGGCGTGGACGTGGCCATCCATCACCGGTCGTCGGCCGACGATGCCGAGGCCCTCGCGGCCGAGTGCCGTGAGCGCGGCGTGCGCGCCGTGGTGCTGCAGGCCGACCTGGCCGAACCCGGGGCCGCCGAGACCCTCGCGCGCGAGGCCAACACCGCGCTTAGCGGCGTGGACATCCTCATCAACTCGGCCAGCACCTGGGAGAGCGCACCCTTTGACCAGGTGGACCGCGCCATGTGGGACCGCGCGATTGCCACCAACCTCACCGCGCCCATGTTCCTGTCGCAGGCGCTGGGCACGGGCATGGCGGCGCGAGGGTTCGGGCGCATCGTGAACATCGGCGATGTCGCCGGCCTGCGCCCTTGGCCGCACCGCGCACCGCACTCCGTGAGCAAGGCGGGCCTGGTGATGCTCACGCGCATCCTGGCCCAGGCCTATGCGCCGCATGTGCTGGCCAACGCCATCGTGCCCGGCCCGGTGCTGATGCCCGATGGAACCGGCGAGCAGGTGGAGGCCAACGTGGCCTCCGAGACCATCCTGGGCCGCGTGGGCACGCCGGGGGACGTGGTGGATGCCATGCTCTATCTCGTGAGCGCCGAGTACGTCACCGGTCAGTGCCTCGTGGTGGATGGCGGGCAGGCGGAGCGCACGTGAGCGGGTCGGCCGCACCCGCCCGTGCACGCCTGGCCCCCGGCCGTCTGCTGTCGTGGATCCTGTCGGCCATCCTCATCGGCTGGGTGGTGGTCTACAACGTGATGCGCGTGGGCGGGGGCACCCCGGCGGGCGTGGCGCTGCCGTCGTTCATCATCGGCGCGGTCGCGGGCCTGGTGGTGCTGGCCCTCGGGCTGTGGGTGCGAAGCCGCCTGATTGCATCGGGGCGCATCCACCCCGTGGACCCCGAGGTGGAGATCCCCGCGCCGGGGGACCTGTCGCTGCCCCAGCGGTCGGCGCTGGGCATCGCATGGCCCGCCACGGCCACCGCTGCCGCGGTGCAGCTGGTGATGGCCGTGCTGCTGTTCCTCGACTGGCGCGGCACGCCCGAGTTCACCCGCGCCACGGCCGAGCTGATCATGGCGGGGTGGTTCGTCTTCGCCGGGCTGTGGATGGCCTGGGAGGCCTGGAACCTGCGTGACTCCGACGCCGGTGGAATCGACTCGGTCGCCCTCGGGGCCCTGCTCAGCACCGTCCTTGCCGCGGTGGCGGTATCCCGCGACTTCTCGCCGGCGATCTCGGTGATCACGGTGATCGCCGCGGGCGCGACGTCGGTGGTGGCGTACTGGGCCGTGCATCGCCTCACCCGCGACCGCGGGGTGCCGTGGATGGCCGTGACGGCCGGCGTGATCGCGGTTGCGTCATTGCTCATCCCCCTGCTCACCCGGTGAGCGCACGCCTGGAGTGCCCGCTGTGCGGCGCGGTGGCGGCTGATGGCGTGCCCGACATCACTCCGGGCACATGCCCGGGGTGCGGGTCGCGGTATGAGGGCGGGGAGGGATCCGCGGGGGATGCCGTGCGGACCGCGCTGGTGGCGTTGGGCGCGGCCGATCTCGACCCGGTGCAGGTGACCGATGCGGTGTTCCGCCTGACGCCGGAGGACTCCGCCGACCGGGGCGTTGCCATCACCTCGGATGCCCGGGATGGCTTCTACCTGTGGTGGCTGTTCGTCAGCCAGTCGGACATGGCGGACCCAAGTGCCGCGGTCAGGTCGATCGCCGCGGGCCCTTCGGCATGACGGCAGGGCCCCGGGGCCCTGCGGCGTGCGATCCGCCGCACTTGTCCGCAGGACCACCCCGCCCGTCGGGTCGGTAAGCACGCACGTGCGGGCCGCGGCGGGATAGCCTGCAGGCCATGCCACTCAGCCACATCACCGCCGCAATCGATGGGACGCGCGCCGGGTTCGAAGCGGCGCGCCAGGCGGGGCGCCTGGTGACTCCCGGCGGCACCGTGCGCTTGGTGGCGGTTGCCGACCCGTACTTCTCCGCCATGAACACATGGGCGGGCGAGCGCCTGGTGCCGGCGGAGGAGGTGGTGACCAGCGGTGGTGAACACCTGGCGAAGGAGCGCCTGCTGGTGCGCGCCCGCCAGGCGCTGACCGATGCCCGCATGCACCTGCCCGAGGGGATCCGGGTGGAGGCCGACATGATCGAGGGCCCCACGCACGATGTGCTGATCGAGGCCGCGCGCGCCACCCGTGTGCTGGCGCTCGGCAGCCACGGCGGCGGTCGCATGACCGGTCTGGTGCTGGCAAGCACCGCCACCGACATGCTGCGCCACGCCGCGTGCTCGGTGCTGGTCGCCCGCCCGCCGTTCGACGAAGACGACTTCCCGCGCGCCATCGCCGTCGCCATTGACGGCTCCGGGCCATCGCTGCAGGCGCTGGAGGTGGCGCGCCAGATCGAGGTGCAGTGCGGTGGGCGCCCCCGCCTGCGGGTGGTGACTGCCGGTCGTGTTCCCCGCGACGCCGTGGCGCCCGGTCCGCTGGGCGATGTGCCCGTGGAGGCCCTGCGCGGGCGCGCCGCCGATGCCATCGCGCGGGCGGGGGAGGGCGTGGACCTGATCGTGATGGGTGCACGTGGCCTGAAGGGCACCAAGGCGCTCGGCAGCGTGTCGGAGCGCGTGGCCCACAAGGCCGCATCGTCGGTGCTGGTCGTCCGCTCGCCCGCGTGATCCTGCACAACGAGCAGGGCCTCGCCATCGGCGGGGTGGTGTGGATGCACCTCACTGACATCCCCGGCGACATCCACCCGTGCGGCGAGGCGGCGTTCCCGCTGGATGGCGACCCCTATGCGCTCATCGACGAGATACACACGAACGGCACGCAGGCGCTGCCCAGCCGAGATCCGGAGCCCGAGCGCACGTTCCTCACCATCACCCCGGATGAGCCGTCGCTTCCCACCCTGGCCATCAGCGCCACGGGCGTCGCCGCGCTGCTGCCGCGCCTCGTGGGCGCCGCCCTGCCCGACGTGGATGCCGGCATGGCGATCGGCCACCACGCCGATGCCGAGGCCATCGCGCGGGCATGGGGCCGGTGGCTGTGCCCGCGTGACGCCTGGCGGCGGGCGTTCCGGCAGGCGAAGGCCGACCCCGGCACCACGTGCTGGGAGGTCATCGCGCCCGGGTGCGCCATCGCCGTGGTGCATGCGCCCCCGGGGGGGACGGCGCAGCCCGATCTCGACCGCGGGCCGCTGGATGCGTCGGGCGCGGTGCGCGTGCACCCCTCACGCGGTGGGTGGTGGCGTGAGTGGGACTACGCAGGCGACGTGATCGACCGCGTCATGGCGCTTATCGCCGTGGCCCCGGGCTTCTGGGAGCAGATCACGGATGCCGCGCTGCCGGACGAGGTGCCGACCCTTGCCTGGGACCCCGGGCGCGAGGCCATCGCAGGCGTGGTGGGGGGGCTGCCGGTCACGGTGACGGGCGATTCCATCCTGGCCTTCGCGGCGGGTGAGGGCATCACGCCCACCGAGGCCGCGACGCTGATCGTGGCCGCCGAGTTGCAGCGGTTCGTGGTGGGCTGAGGACGCCCGCGCGCCCGGTCCGGTAGGACTGTGGGCATGCGTACACGAGACCTCACCCTCCTCGCGGCCGGCCTCGCCATCTCCGCCGCCGCTCCCACCACCCTGCTGGCCTCCGCCTTCTCGGGCGCCGATGGCCGCATCGCGTTCTCGTCGAACCGCACGGGCAACTACGAGATCTACTCGATGAACCCCGACGGCTCGGACGTGCGGCAGCTCACCAACTCGCCGCGCGACGACGCCCAGGCGGCGTGGTCGCCCGACGGCACGAAGATCGCCTTCGCCTCGAACCGCACGGGCAACGACGAGGTGTACGTGATGAACGCCGATGGGTCCGGGGTGGTGAACATCACCCAGAACTCCGGCAACTGCCCGCCCGGTGCCGAGGTGCCCTCGGCGTGCGCGGCCGACGCCCAGCCGTCGTGGTCGCCGGATGGGTCGCAGATCGTGTTCACCTCGTTCCGCGGCGGCGGGCTGGCGCTCTGGATCATGAACGCCGATGGCTCGAACCCGCGGATGCTGTCGGAGTCGGGCGTGAACCCGTCGTGGTCGCCCGACGGCACGCGCATCGCCTTCACCGACGGGGTGAAGGGCAGTGCATCGCTCGACACCGACGTGTTCGTCATCCGGCCCGACGGCCAGGGGCGTGCCAACCTCACCAACGATCCCAAGGGCAAGGAGCAGTACCCCACGTGGTCGCCGGATGGCAGCCGCATCGCGTACTCCACCGACGTCTCGGGCCGCGACCAGATCCGCGTCATGAATTCCGATGGCACCGGGCAGTCGGTGGTCACCGCGCTTGCCGGCCAGAACGTGGAGCCGGCGTTCTCGCCCGACGGCACGCGCATCGCCTTCCGCAGCACCTCGGGCGGCCGGGGCGACATCTGGCTGGTGTACCCCAACGGCACAGGGGCGGCCAACATCACGGCGGGCCAGCCCGCCGGCCGTTCGGTGCTTCCCAACTGGCAGCCCCTGCCGGCCTTCTCCACGTCGGTGTCAACCCCCGTGTCGTCGGGCTCACAGGGGGTCGCAGTGCCGTCGGTGCTCGGCAACGTCACCAGCGGCGGGTCGATCACCACGGGCGACGACGGCATGATCACCGGTGTCACCACCACGCGTGGCGGGCTCAACGTGTTCCGCACCGATGACACGGGGATGCCCGACACCACGTTCGGCGCGTCGGGCAGCGTGCGCCTCGCGATAAGCGGGTCGGTGACGCCGTCGGGCATCGCCATTGACGCACTGGGCCGCACAGTGGTTTCGGGTTTCGCGTACCCGCATGGTGAATCGTCGGGCGATGCCTACGCATTCGCGGCACGCTTCACCACCGGCGGCGTGCTCGATCGCGCATTCGGCGTGCGCGGCATCGCGCGCGTGCGGCCCGGTGGCATGTCGGTCGGCGCCGGTGCGGGAATGGCAATCGATCCTCAGGGCCGCATCGTGCTGGGTGGCTACACCGTGAATACCGATGTGTTCGTCGCGCGGCTGACGTCTGCGGGGCGGGTGGATCGCGCATTCGGCCGGAACGGATCGGCGATCACCGACGTCCGGATGCTCGAGGCCATGGCCCCCGGTGGGGTCGCGGTTGACGGCAGGTCGCGTCCGTTGGTGGCCTTTGCGGCGGCCGACAGCCGTCGGGCGCCGGCGCGCGTGATGCGGCTCACGGCAGGGGGCACCTGGGACTCCGCGTTCAACCGCCGGTCGCTGTCCGCGGGCATTGGATCAATCGCCGGTGCCCCCACCGTCACGGTGGCAGCGGGCAACCGGCCTGTGCTCGCCGTGCCGACCGGCTGGCGGGGCCAGACGGTGATGAGCGTCGCCCGGCTCCAGGTGTCGGGAGTTCGTGATCGGGGATTCAACGGGACCGGAATCGTCAGCATGGGCTTCGGCCGGGGAGTGGACGTCGGCTCGATGGCCGTACCCGTCGTGGACGGAGTCAACCGTCTGTGGCTCTCGGGCACCGCGGCATCACGGACCGACGAGGGGGTTGCCTCGGCGCGCCTGCAGTGGAACGGAACATACGACCGGCTCTACGGCGGCAGCGGCCGCGTGCTCATGCTCCGTGCGGGCACCGCGGAATTCAGCGACGTGTTCTCCGCAGCCCCCGGGGGGATGGGTGACGTGGTGATGCTGGCGGGCCTCTCGGCGCGTCGCGGCGCCACCCCCAGCGCGGCCCTCGTGAGCATGACGACGGTGGGCACCCCGAACCCACTGATGTAGCCACCCCGGGGACAGTCCCTCCCCCCGGGGACTGTCCCCTCGCGCGTCAGGCGTACCGTTCGCGCAGGAAGGTGACGAAGGCCTCGCGGTCGGCGTCCGGCACTGGGGCGCCGCCATCCGAGCCGAAGGCCGTGCGCAGGTCCGCAGCGGCGGGATCGTCCGATGACAGCAGGTCGTCCACCTTCCCCAGCCAGCGGATCTCGGCGTCCTGCTGCAGAAGGTGCTTCACCGCGGGAGCCGAGTAGGCGAAGGTCTCCTCGCCGGCGCCGCCTCCGGCCACGATCCGTTGGCCCAGGCTGGCCAGCTGCTGGGCCCGGTGGGTGTCGTCCTCGTTGGCCGGATCCACGTTCCACAGCGGAATCTCGGCGGCAAGCGCGCTCACCAGCGCGTTGGCATCGGCGAACCAGCACAGGGCCTCCACGCCCTCGCTGCGGCTGCCGGGAAGCCCCACCACCAGGGCGCCCCATGGGTTCGCGGCCGGGTCGGCCACTGCGGCGCGGCCGAGCCCGGTGCTCAGGCCCCCCGGAACCGGCTTGCGCTCTGCATCGCCCATCTCGCCATCTCCTGCGATCGCTGACGGTGCTGAGGCTACCGGCCCCCGGGGGCCCGATGGTGCCCTAGCGGCGACCGCCCCGCATGCCGGGCCCGCCGTGACCGCGTCCCGAGTTGTCCACGATCTTCTCCGCACGCGCCGTGACCTGAGCCTCGGTGAGGTCGGGCGCATTCGCCGGCTTCGCCGAGGTGATGGCCGCTGCCACTGCCTTCACCAGGCTGTCGCGCGACACGCCCTTCTGCTGAGCCAGCTCGGCGGGCGTGGTGCCCGCCCGGCGTGCGGCGCGCAGTTCGGACGCCGTGACACCGAGCGTGGAGGTGATGGCCTTCTGCACCGCGGCCTTCACGGCAGCGCCCCGGTTGGCCCTGCCCGCGCGCTGTCCGGGCACGTGGTCCACCATCCGCTCGGCGACGGTTGTGCGCTGTGCGCTGGTGAGCGATGCGCCCTTGGTGGTCTTCCCGATCGCCGTGGCGATGGCGTTCACCAGCGTGTCGCGCTCGACGCCCTTCTCCTTCGCAAGTGCTGCCAGCGAGGTACCGGCGCGCTTTGCGGCGCGCAATTCGTCCTTCGTCACCCCAAGGGTGTCGCGCACGGCCGTGGCAACGGGGCCGTTGCCGGCCTTCGCCGCGCGCTGCTTCGCCGCCGCGGGCGTTGCGCCCTGGCGGTCGTGGGCCATGGCATCAGCAGCCCCCAGGGCCAGCCCGCCTCCGGCGATCATGCTCCCCGCGAGCGCAAGGCTCGTGAGTCGTCGGCTTCGCAGTTTCATGTGCGTGGTCCTCCATGTGCTCGGGGTCATGGCCACACCCTTTCCGTAGCGGTGAAGGACGCTATCCACGGGGAATAAGAGCAACCGAAGAAAAGCGTGCGGACTCTGTGATGGTGTTGGCTGGGCGTAAGCCCGACGTCACCCACCCCACCGACCCCGTGGTCGTGTCGGCATCGTCTGCCGTGGGCCCCGCCAGGGGGGTGCCGGCGGGGGTGCCCGGGTGGTCGGGGCCTACGCGGCCCCGCGGACGGGCGCGCAGCGGATGGTGCGCCCGGCAACCGCGCAGGTCGCCTGCCGGCGGCCATCCATGTCGCGCAGGCGCAGGGTCCATCGGCCGGGGCGCGCGCCTGGCGTGCCAATCGCGTATCCGAACTCCGCGAGGGTCCATGACCATGTCGGTGCGGGGTACGGCGGGCTACCCGGCCCGAAGTCCGGGGTCGCATACCCTGTCGGAGGCTCCAGTTCGGTGCTGCCGTTTCCCAGCACCAGTTGCCCGGGCTGGCCGGGCACTTGCACGGCTTGTGCCACGTGGACGTGCCCCGATGCGATGAGCCGGTAGTTGCCAAGCGTCCCGCGCGCAGCAGCAACGGCATCCGCGCTGACCCAGGGTGACGCGCCGGGCTGCACCCGAAGCAACGACCAGAACCCGAACAGCGGACGGTGGGTGACCAGCCATGACTCCCTCCCGCGCACGGGCGCCGCCATGCGCGCTGCCGCAGCGAATCGCGGTGCCATCAGGGCTGCCGCCGTGGTCACATGGGTGTCGCTGCCCTCGGAAGTATCGGCGATGACCAGGCGCAGGGTGCGACCCTTCCCGACCGGGAGATCGATGGGGTACGGCGCGGTAACGACCTCTGGCGCCGTCAAGGCGCCGCCCGGGCCCCGAACCGGCGCACAGTCGTCCCATGTTTTCGGGCGCGGGTCCATGAACAGCATGAAGCCGTTGCCAGCCCGCCAGCAGGCCTCGTGGTTGCCCCGGGCCACGATGAGGGGGGCCGTGCGCAGCACCGGCTGCAGCGGCAGCAGCGCGTCGGCGATCCAGCCGTATGCCTGGTCGGTGAAGGGCATGCCAGCAACTGGCGGTGGGCTTCCTGCGCACAGCGCCTGCTCGGATGGTGGGCAGGCGCTCTCGCGGTAGAAGAAGTCGCCCGGCATCAACACCACCTGCGGACGCGACGCCGCGACGCGTCGTGCGATTCGCGCCAGGGGCCAGGCGCGGTCGTTCGCGCAGTCCTGGGTCTCGTCGCCGCTGCGTATGCGACACCCCGTGTCGTCGAAGATCCCCAGGCGTGTCACGCGCGCGGGCATGGACGCGGGTATGCGCAGCCCGCCGACAGATGCCGATGTGGTGCCCACCGGGATTGCCCGGTTGCACACGAGCACCGGTGAGAACGCCGCCCCGGTATTGGGGGCCGCCCTGCGCCACTGCATGGGCAGTACCTTGCCGTCGGCCACCAGCGACGGGCAGGCCGATCCGGCTGGCACCACGGCACGCGCCACCAGGCCAGAGGGCGTCACCGACACCGGCGCCACCAGGGAATAGGCCGCGATGGGGGATGAGGGCATGGCCGCGGCTGTGGTGGCGGTCGTTGCGATGCCGCCCGCCCCCGCCAGCACGCACATGGCGGATGCGAAGAGAAGTTTGAAGATCGGCAGCATGGCATCCGGGGCCCCATGCGGGACCGGCCCACGATTGCTAGCAATCCCCTCACGTACCGCGCATTCACGATCACGCGAAACAGAGGAGTTCCACATGGCCGATGACGACTCGACATTCATCTTCCTCGCCGTCTACGGCGACGAGGCCGATGCACAGGCCGACTACGACGTGGTGAAGGAGCTCCACGCCGCCAAGGCCATCGGCAGCTTCGACGCCGCGGTCATCCGCCGCGCCGACGACGGCAAGATCCACATGAACAAGGACGAGACCGCCACCCGCAAGGGCGCATGGGGCGGTGCCGCCGTGGGTGCGGTGGTGGGCATCCTGTTCCCGCCGTCGCTGCTCGCCAGCGCCGGAGTGGGCGCGCTGGCCGGCGGCCTGGGCGGTCACTTCCTCAAGGGGATGTCCCGCAAGGACGTCAAGGAGCTGGGCGAGTACCTGGAGCCCGGCGAGACGGCCCTGCTGGTGGTGGGCGACTGGCAGCTGGACAAGGCCATCGACCGCGCCTTCTCGCGCGCCATCAAGAAGATGGACCGCGAGGTGAAGAGCCTGCAGCGCGACCAGCTGGAGGCCGACTACGCCGCCATGATGTCCGGCGGCCACGAGTAACGGCACCGCCCCCTGCGCCCGCATGCCGGCGGGCGCAGGGGGTACGCCACTCCACCCCCCC
>Ga0055584_100008251_pt1 | contig 10212 bp, 13 predicted proteins | sample OSDHelmetaG_FD_58716 | JGI IMG/M metagenome (GOLD analysis project Ga0055584, IMG submission 58716) | Pelagic marine sediment microbial communities from the LTER site Helgoland, North Sea, for post-phytoplankton bloom and carbon turnover... | ecosystem: Environmental > Aquatic > Marine >...
AATAATAAATAATAATATAATTGGAGTGGAGGTGCCAAAAAAACGCTAGAAGTCGCGTTTTGGTACCGCATATAACGGTGTATTTTGTGTATAAATATGTCACTCCATATTCTAAATGTATACACTGGGTGTACTTGCAAATGAACCGAATAGTGAACGAGTGACCCATGATATAATTAATGTTGCAGGAAGTCGTAATACACAGTATCTTCCCAGTAAAACATATACACGTGAGGGATCTTCTGGAGTTATAACATGGTTGGTTGATGTAAGTAAAGAGGTGATGGATGGAATTTCATTACCTAAGGAATATGCTTGGGAATTCTCAAATCATGTTGCAGATATGAAAAGGTTGATTGTAGAAAGGGTGTGTCCTAGTTCTACTGTGGAGGGCGTAGAGGCTCGTTTAGCTAGAATAAGAAAGCAAGCAGTGGAATCTGCATTCCAGGCAGGACCCAACGGATCTGCAGGTTCTTCATCAAATATATATCAGGGTCTTCCATACAGAACATTCACAGGAGAAAGCGATAGAAATACTACTGGTCAAAAACGTGATAGAATGATGTCCGATGGGTATAGAAATCAAACTTTTATTCGGGGAAAACGAAACGAAAGTATATCTGCAGCTGCAATTGACAAGCTGGATTCAATCAACAGGAATACAAGAGATCTCACAAAAGCAGACAAAGATATCTTGAAAGCTAAGCAAATTATGGGGGAAATGTATTCAGCGCTACAGCTGTCGCCTAAAATGAAAGCTCTTCGTTTGTTTGCGAGTTATAGAAATTCAATTAAAAACATGCACAATAAAGAAGAGGCATTTGCAGCTTGTATGTTTTCTACGCTAGAAGAGAGTACTGGAAGACCTTTGAAACTAATAAATGGTAAACAAAGGCGCCCATCGATACAGCCGTCACACATTTTTGTCGTGGTGTATGCCACTAAGCCCTGGGGTATGATGTTCAATGATCCACCAAAGAAACTCTCCCGGACTCTAATCAGAAACAGGGTCAACAAGAGGAAAAGAGAATTATTGAGTCGTAATTTTGGTGTTCCTGTATATTATTAACGGTGTAAAACAAATTATCATCAACAAAATCTGCAAGTCAGTTAATTGCAGGTGACTATATAAATCTGCCCGCTTAATACAATGCACGGAGCTTATTATTTAATATTAACAGCACCAGCATATTTTGCACTAGCATACGCTACCACTCAACTTGCAATTGCAAACCCTACGCATCATGACATCTTTTATTTGTACCACGATTATGCTGTTTATGCTATTCCTGTATTGTTCATAATGTCTATACTTATGGGTGCCGTCACCAGACCAGACTATAGCCTCTTATTTAAACGCCTAGCCCTTATGTACGCACTCAAAGCTATAAGTCAGATATTAACGATCCAGCCCCAGCCAGCTGGAATGGACGATTGTATTGGAGAACCCATATGGAAACTCAAATCATGTGCGGATATGATGTTTAGTGGTCATACCTGCTTCGTGTACCTTATTCTGTATAAAGTCCAACATAGGTGGTTTATGATTTTTGCGATGGCTTTTGAGTTGGTTTTAGCTGACTGGCATTACATGTCTGACTGTTTCATAGCTGTTATCGTAGGCTATGCTGTAGAACAGAAATTAAGAAAATAAAAATCTTAACGCTGCAGTTTTTGTCTCTCTTTTGGGCGCATAATTTTTTTTCTCTACGTACTCTACATCTGACACAAAATCTTCGAAAAAACCGTTACCGTCTGGGTTAGAAATCTGGATTGTGCGTGTAACGGCGGCACCGTTCACTGCACGAAGCTCTAAAAGAAGTGAAGGGATTGGCGATAAAAAATGCACAGCGTGTATAACCTCCATCAATACCCCCTGCGGCGGACCTTGGACTCTGAAAAACACACCTTTTACGTCACCGTCTTCGTTGTGCGGCACTGGAACAATCCCAACAGCGCCGGCTGGACCCCTCAGGCGGTACACATATAGATTGTCCTGCAAAGACACCACGTGTTTGAGTTCGTAAATCCACTGCTCGGTAGGCATTTATAAGACGGAGTTAAAAATAAATACAAAAAATTGCTTAAAATCTTAGAGCTGCAGATTTTTCTTCATTTAACGGTCCACTAATTCTTTGTTTAAAGTACTTGCAATCTTCTACTAAAGTTTCAAAAAAACGTAAAAAAAAAATTCTGAAAAAACTATTTTCTAAAATAAAAAAAAAGTTAAAAAAAACAAAAAAAAAATTAAATAATTAATCCCATTTTCACTTTTTTTTTATATTAATTTTATGATTTTATTCTGCTTACTCTCGAACGTAACAAATCGTGCTTCTCCTAAAGCCTGCACTAAAGAACCCTGCATATCTTGTCCGTTCACTTTTGTTAAAAGATGCCCTGGAGAAATTTTCTGTATGTTCCATTCAGGACATAGAGAATCTACTTCTATAACAACACCAACTACTTTATTGTTTAGAGGTGCTTTTAAATATTCAGGATACGTTGCTTGTGCCATCGCTGCATTCATCTGTGTGATTTTAAGCCCTCCAATCTGCACGACTGCTGGAGGAGTAAAAGGTGTCATCTGGGGTGCATGAATAAGAGGCAACTCACTCACCTGCTCGTATGTATAATTGACACTCTGCACCCTCTTCTCTAATGTTGCAATATTTAAACGCACCTGCTGACCTGGAGAAAATTTAAATGCTGTAAAGTAGGGTGCTCCATTATCTACAAAACTGCCATAATTGTCCAAGGCTCTGCCATTAATGCCGACCAACAGCTGCCCATCTTCCACTGGTTCGTGCGGCTGTGCATTTGTAATCACTACGCCTTCTGCCCCGTACTTCTCTGTAAGTCCATCCATAATAGGAATGGTCGTAGAGACAGAAAAATGTTCATTGAACACAATCCTATCTGGTGCAATCACCGACGGTTTCACATCGCATTTGCGAGTGCACTTTGTGCATTTCACAAGATGCTCCTTCCCCAGCATGTCCAATTTATACTCACTATTATGTAAGTGGTCTAAAACATTTTGTAATAAACTATGACACTCTGGTTGATCTAAACAGTGTTCATCGAACCACTCAGAAAAAACAACATTAGTCTGGTCATTAAAACGCTGTACAAGAGTATTAGGATCTACATGAAGGTGATACATAGATATAAGTTGACGATAGGCTTCGGGAGTCATACCAGACATACGAAGTGTAGGTTTCAGAAAAGGGAATAGGCTTCGAACAGTTTCAAAGGGAGTAGCGATAGAGACGACATTACCACTGTTCTTAATCGCCGTGTTAATGCCAACAAGCTTGCCTTTATGCAAGAGAGCGCCGCCAGAATTGCCAGGATTAATGAGAGAATCGTGGTACAGCACAACATTACCATTCATCATATCTTTGGCTGTGACGTTTCCTTTGGTGATGGTCTGATGGGCTGTTCCAAGGGGGAAACCAACAGAAGTAACGTCCGTATAGGCGTCGGATGTATCATAAAGGATAGAACCGCCTTCAACGAGCTCAATTGGGCGCAAATCTTGGGTGCGGTGATCAAAGTTGGCAAGTTTGAATTCGTTTTGCTCAGTGTTAATATGAAGAAAGGCAAGATCGAACTGGGGGCAGACTTTGAGAACAGAGGCGGGGAAGGGGATCTGACTAAAGTGGAAGTTCAGCATGACATTCTTTTGCTCCCCGACCACATGGTGGTTGGTCACAGCGATAATAGAGTTGGGGTAAAGGTCCTGAACCGCCTCAGTAGCCTCTTTACACAATACAGCAGATCCAGCTTCTAACCCTGCAACAGCTGTTCCCTGGGTGAGTGTGTTATAGACACGAACTACACCATAACATTTCTGTGACATTTAAAGGGTACACCCGTGCTATATATATGGTTCAAATTTAATCAAATGTTCAAGAAGGGAAATATGAAGGTCTATTTCGACTCTGCTGCCATCATTAGAGCACTCGTCCGTAATATTCGGAGCAGTGAGAGGATCTACGCGTGTGTGGCTTGGGTGACACACCCTAAGATACTTGATGAATTAGAGAAAATCCCGACCGAACTGATTATGACAAAGCACAAGTCTAATAAATGGAAAAGAAACATTAGGGTAAAATTTCTAGGAAAGGGACGCGGCAGGAAAAAATGTCTCATGCACCACAAGTTCTGTGTGGGCTTTAGGGGGAAGAAACCAGCCTGGGTGGCATCAGGGAGCTTCAATTTCACAAAGAGTGCCTGCAGACATCATGAGAATATTATGTTCATAGAATGCCCTGATACAGCTCAGGCTTTTTACGAAGAGTTTCTTAAGTTGAAAGAAAAGTAATGTTATATTTATGGGCTAGAACGATATAAAATGAGTGTGCGACTAGAAACGGGCATGAAAAAGTGCTTAAAGTGTCACGAGCAAAAATCTGTAGACGACTTCTACAAGAATAAAACTACTACAGCTTCGGGGTACAAATACTATTTTAAATCCGAATGTAAAGCTTGTCATCGCAAACGAACATTGAACCACAGTAAAAAAGAGGATGTCAAAAAAAGACGAAGAGATCGTCTTCCAATACATATGCGACCCTCTAAGAAAAAGAAAACATGGACAGATATTAAGAATCGGCTAGTTAAACGAAATCGTGAGTTAAGACAGACAAGCAAGCACCACAAAGTTAAGAATCGTCTTTATCGCAGATTGCATCATGCGCTAAAAGGTGAAGCAAAGGCTTCGTCAACATTTAAACTTGTTGGATGTTCACCTAAAGAACTTGTTGTTTGGTTAGAATCACAGTTCACAGGTGATATGAACTGGGAGAACATTCATATTGACCATATGATACCTTGTATTCAATTCGATCTAAGCAAAGCCGAGGCACAAAAACAATGCTTTCACTATACTAATCTACAACCACTTATAGCACGAGAAAACCTGAGTAAATCGTCTAAAAATATTTATGATATGAAATGGGGATCGGATGAATGGTATATTAAATCAAACAATGGTGTTTACAGAAGTAGACGGATACAAAAACTAAATACTATATAAAATGAAAGTTATCTTGAAAAGCATGGGATATCAAATTTTCTGTAAAACCCTAACTGGAAAGACTATTACTTTAGAAGTTGAACCCACCGATACGATCGAAGCTGTAAAGGGCAAGATCCAAGACAAGGAAGGCATTCCTCCAGACCAACAGAGGCTTATATTTGCTGGAAAACAACTTGAGGACGGTAGAACGCTGTCAGACTATAAGTAAGTTCGTATTGAGGCTTTTCTGTTGATTTTTATGTACATTTCTAACCACAAACCTTTTACCCATTGACCCATTCCACAGTATTCAAAAAGAAGCGACCTTAGATGTAGGGTCAGTGTGAGAGGCAATGCTCATGCTATACACAACCTGGTTGCGGGAAACTCCTTAGAGCTCTTATCACCATTTCATATCCGAAAGGTAATGAAAGAACACAGGTAATACCTGTTCCCAAGGGTAATCAGCATAAGAGATTGGACAATCCGCATGCGAGAACCTAAGTGTGTTCTGATTAACATATGGTTCCGCGTCAGAGAACGCAAAGGTGTGGGCAAGTAGAGAGCTAATCACTCTTGATAGATTTGCTTAAGGTACGTTCCGGCTAATATCGAAAGGTATTAGGTTTATGTACATCTAGTATTAAGACTACGATAAATTATGACTTTGTTTGTATAACTGTATTAGTTTTAGTTTTTCTTCTTCTTTATAAGACCCTCCTTTTGACAAATTATCTTCTTTCCATAGGGGTTGTAGGTTTCTATACCAGCAAACGATTTTTTGATTCAAAGGTGTCATGTCTTTTTTAAACGCTGCAAATGGTATTATGTGATCTATATGCCACCTTGAAGCATTATCCCATGTCATCCCATCCTTAAATTGTTTTTCAATATGAGTTCTCACTTCTTTAATAGATGCTCCTAGAAGTATCATTGTTGAATCAGATTTAACCATTGCAAAATGTCTTACAGCAGAGTTTATTCTAGATCGCATTCTTTTCACGAAGGCAAAGTATGGATCGTTTTTTTTCCTTTCAATTTCGTATTTGCGCATATACTTACGAATTCGCACTCTACTGTGTTTTCTCTTTTCTGATAGACATTGTTTGCAAGTTGTTCTTTTGTTATCCCAACTGCTTTTATTATTATTATATTCGTCCAGGGGTCTCCACTGTTTGCATGCGCTGCATAGTTTACCTACTACACCATTTCTACATACATGTGCTTTTCTATGATTAGAAATTTTACCTACAGATCTGTTTGTGTAACCTATCTCTTTCGTGACATCTTCCCAAGATTTATCTGTTAGACCTTTTTTGTGATCTCTATACCATTTATTATAGCACTGTACTCGAGAACTATTTTCTGTTTTCCATTTCTTCAACTCACACTGCATTTTATTTTTGTGTTTTCTATAATATGTAGCATGTCTAGTTGTCATTTGCATGCAGTGTGCCTATTATATATACACCGTATCTAAACCCTTCCCCTCCGAAAGGGTCGCATAGCGATTAGAAAGTACCTTTTCAAAAACCTACCTAGATAAAATCTTCTTTCACCATAGATAGGCATGCGTTGCATTTATACTTGTACATGTGTATCTTTATAGTACTCTTCTAGAAACCCAGTGTAGATATCACGAACTCGTCTATTGTTTTGAAAGTTGTTATTCAATATATCCAAATACCCCAAAACACCACCATGCCCATACCAAAACCAAGATTCCTTGACTTCTGGTGCCCAGTACCCTACTGCTTGGCTGAGCCTGCATAGGTCTGCCACACCCTCCCCTCCTGCTTCGTCAAGGGTCTCGCTGATGATCCTGCCGAAGGGGATACTCATTGTCTGGATGGATACCTTGTCTCAGGTACACCGTGCAACAATAACAAAGCTTTTGCAGCGAGCCTCTCCCTTTGTTTTTGGGCAAAGTGTAATTTCTCTCTAATGATGTTTGCACTAGCGCGGATGGTAGCCCTCTCTTCACGTGTCCGCGGTCTGCACAAGCGAACAATAGTGAGCAACTCGTCCATTGTCTAAATATGCTCATATGCTCGTATACACCGTTTAACGATTCCACGGAGGAAGCATCATCTCATTTCGAGCCTCATTCTCGCGTCTTTCCTTTTCTTCAATGGCGAATTTCATCAGTTCTCTGACCTGTATGATGGCTTCTGTCATCGTATCGGTCTCTGCTTCGGTTAAAGGTCGTCTTGTGATAAGCCTTACTAGAGCATTAAGAGATTCCATGTTCTGCAGATTGTATCACAGCTGGATACACCGTTAAAATCGAAACTTTCGATCAAACTCCTGTGGCATACCATGCAGCCTAGAAGATGCTCTTGCACTACTGGCTGGCATGCGTGGCACTTTTACGAAGAGACACGATCGTACAGCATCTGCAAGGAATGTTGTTTCTCTAACTGGGTGCAACCCGCCTTTATCGGCATGTTGACCATAAGATCCAAGTGCTAAGAACCCATCGGCATTATAACCAATGTAGACAACAAAGTGCCCATTGAAAGGAGTGGCAAAAACATAACCTTCGTCCAGTAATCTTCGGAGGTACGCCACAATGTTTTCATTATACGCTTCAGTTGTCTCAGCACCGTCTGCAATTATAGAGTTAAAAGGTCCAACACGGCGAGATGCCCTGCCAAGCGCTTGATAACGAAACCATGTAAACCCTACTTCGTTCGTCAGTTCCATAAAATCTGGTATGATTTCTGTGAGAATTTGAACAGGGTGCAGATATGTATTATACCCATCGTCAGCCAGTCCAAGGGTATTTAAATAAAGTTTCTTAAATTGAGAAGGTTTAGTTAATTTTGTTAGAGAAGACCCATAATCCTGTAATACTGAATCCACCTGGTTCCCAAAACCTCCCATCTGCAATATGTTAATGATACTCGTAAAGAAACATCCACCAACAGCACCTTGGTGAATAAACTTGAACCTTGTTTCAATCATGGCTTGCACATGCGGCTGTACATTATAAATATCATACATCTGGGCACGCTTTACTTTACTTTTTGCAACAGTATTTTTACCAGGGTCGTCGTTTCCCCAGATTTTGCCAGACAATCTGCCTCTAGACATTGTAGATATGTCTTCGTATGGGAAATAGGGGTTTTCCATGAGTTTTGTACCCTTTCCAGTCGTACCCCCTCTCCGATCTGCTGCACGTTTAGCAGCGACAATTTCTTGGAGTAACGTTTTTGACTCGTCAATGTCCATTTATAAGTATGTGTCCCCCTATATATAATGATATTGTCATCTCTCATGAATCGTGAGGTGGGAGCCAGGGAAAGAATGATATTAGAAACATTATGGGATATTGTGACCGGCGATTACCCGCGGATAGAGGGGCTCACAGAAGCCGAGTCCAAAGCCCTCTTCTTGGGTGAGCCCTTGGCAGGTATTGTAAACCCATTTCTCCCACTGGCAGCAGACATGGAGGTGGAACCTTTGCCACCCATGGTGCTCAAAACAACCGAGGACATACGTCTAAGGGACCGTCAGATGTCCGTACACCACATGTATAACAATATTAATCATATGTTAGAACTCATGGTAAGGGTGGTGGAACAGTTGGAAATAGAGGAGATTGCAGATAATGTGTTCTAGTACTTATAGACTCCTGTATATAACAATGCGCCCGCTCTCTACTCGAATTCTGGAGACGGATGCATCCTACCAGGATATTATGGCATGTGTGGATACGCATGAAGATTTGAAACAGATGAAGAAGACTGTGATGGAAGAAAGTGTAGTGTTTTTTATATATAGAGGCTGTGAAGCCAATGCCATCATTATGATGAACTGTGAGGGATTCTACATGCAAGTGTGCCCATGCCCTAAAGTAGTCAAGTTAAAAACCAACCCCGATTTAGTGTACGCTTTATGTTATGGTGTTTAAAATCGAAGTCTTAATATACCATCTGCATATGTGTTACCTGTTGCTAAATATCTACATAGTGGGCATTTTTTACCTGGCATCTGATACCCGGATTGTAAAAAAGTGACACCCTCTTCGTACCCTTCGGATTTGGATTCTCCCGCATGTTGCCACCGCTTGATACAGTTGGCGTGAAAATAGTGACCACATTTCAGCTGCACTGCATAACCGTTACTGGTATCGCGAAGTCCCTCCATACATATGACACAGGTTTCATCTGGTGGCACGACCATGGGGTGATGGGTTCTTAATCCATCCATGAATTTTCTCATCCACGTTTCGGCATCCAAATCGGAATCAGAGTCGTCATCATAAGGTGGATTTGATGGTGAAATATCCCACACCCGCACGGTATTGTCTTGCGACCCGGACACGATGCGCGACCCGTCCGGAGAAAACGACACCGAGTTCACCAAACCCATGTGCCCGTCCAGCGTCTTCAATAAATCCCCCGAAGCGGCGTCCCACACCCGCACGGTGCTGTCGTCCGACCCGGACACGATGCGCGACCCGTCCGGAGAAAACGACACCGACATCACCCAATCCGTGTGCCCCTCCAGCGGACCCAACACGCACCCCCCCGACGACGCGTCCCACACCCGCACGGTCTTGTCCCACGACCCGGACACGATGCGCGATCCGTCCGGAGAAAACGACACCGAAGTCACCTTATGCGTATGCCCCTCCAGCGGACCCAGCACATCACCCCTAACCCACTCATCTTCTTGTTCTGAATCTTCATAATCAGCTTGAGGAGTACCAATTAAGACCACGCACGCCCACGACGACGCGTCCCACACACGCACGGTTTCGTCAAACGACCCAGACACGATGCGCGTCCCGTCCGGAGAAAACGACACCGACATCACCTCATCCAGGTGCCCCACTAGCGTCTTCAATAACTCCCCAGAAGCGACGTCCCACACACGCACGGTTTCGTCCCTCGACCCGGACACGATGCGCGACCCGTCCGCAGAAAACGACACCGAATTCACATCATGCCAGTGCCCCTTCAGTGTCTTCAATAACTCCCCCCCCACCGCTTCCCACACCCGCACAGCATTGTCCTCCGACCCGGACACGATGCGCGACCCGTCCGGAGAAAACGCCACCGAAAACACCTCACCCATGTCCCCCCTCACCTCATCCATGTGCCCCACTAGCGTCTTCAACAACTCCCCCGACGACGCGTCCCACACCCGCACGGTCTTGTCGTCCGACCCGGACACGATGC
>Ga0055584_100008252_pt1 | contig 10212 bp, 9 predicted proteins | sample OSDHelmetaG_FD_58716 | JGI IMG/M metagenome (GOLD analysis project Ga0055584, IMG submission 58716) | Pelagic marine sediment microbial communities from the LTER site Helgoland, North Sea, for post-phytoplankton bloom and carbon turnover... | ecosystem: Environmental > Aquatic > Marine >...
GATGCCGCTGGTCAGATCACCGTAATCGTGCTGATGTACGCCGGCCGCGTGGGGCTCGTCACCGTGGCGCTCGCGCTCGCGTTCCGCGACCGCGGGCGGCAGTACTCGTACCCGGAGGAGAGGCCGCTCGTTGGGTAGGCGAAGGGACTTCCTCGTCATCGGCATGGGGCGCTTCGGCCGCCCGCTGGCCGAGGAGCTCGTCGGCATGGGACAGGACGTGCTGGCCGTCGACGTGGATGCGAAGCTCGTGCAGGCGTGCTCGGAGTCGGTGACGCGCGTCGTCCAGGCCGATGCGCGTGAGCGAGAGGCGCTGCGACAGCTCGGGGCGTCCGACTTCAGCTCGGCCATCGTGGCGATCGGAACCGACGTCGAGTCCAGCATCCTCACGACCTACGCGCTGGTCGACCTGAAGGTGCCGCGTATCTGGGCGAAGGCGATCACGTACGACCATGGCCAGATCCTTCGCCGCATCGGCGCCGACCGGGTGGTGTTCCCGGAGCGCGACATGGGTGTCCGCGTGGCCCATTCGATGCTCGGCAGGACGCTCGACTACATCGAGCTCGAGGACGGGTTCGTGCTGCTCGAGGCGACCGCCCCCAAGCACATGTTCGGCATGGCCCTCGCCGATGCGAAGGTGCGGAGCAAGCACAACGTCACGATCGTGGCCATCAAGGTCCCGGGCGGGAAGTTCACCTACGCGACGCCGGAGACGGTGGTCACGGAGGGTGACCTGCTCGTCGTCGCCGGCCAGTCGCGCGATGCCGAGGCCTTCGCCGCGCTCGACTGACGTCCCGACTCGGGGGCGTCGGTGAGCGCCGGCGGCGGCGGGCTCGGCACGGCGGCCCGTCGCGAGGTCTCGCCATCGCGGTTGCGCGAGGGGCTCGCCGGCAACCCCGCACGGGCCATCGCCCTCGCGTTCCTGCTCGTGATCGGTCTGGGGACGCTGGTCCTGATGCTTCCGGCCGCGAGCGCCGACGGGAGCGGGGCTCCTCCGATGACCGCCCTGTTCACGGCGGTCTCCGCGGTGTGCGTCACCGGGCTCGTCGTCGTGGACACGGCCACGTACTGGTCCGGGTTCGGTCAGGCCGTCATCCTGGCCCTGATCCAGATCGGCGGGTTGGGGATCCTGACCGGTACGTCGCTGGCGTTCCTCCTGCTCACGCGGCGTCTCGGCTTTCGGGGGCGTCTCATGACGGGGGCCGAGCGCCAGCAGACCGACCAGGGGCAGCTGCGGCAGGTGCTCCTCGTCGCGGTGGGGGTAACGGCGGCGGCGGAGGCGGTCGCATGGATCTCGATCACGCTGCGGCTGCTCCTCGACGGGTACTCGCTCGCCGGTGCGACCTGGCGCGGGCTCTTCCACTCGGTGTCGGCCTTCAACAACGCCGGCTTCGCCCTCTGGTCCGACAACATGATCGGATTCCGGACCGACGCGTGGATGCTGACGACGATCGCCGTCGCGACGATCGCGGGTGGTCTCGGTGTCCCGGTCTGGCAGGACCTGCGGCGGGTCGGACGCCGGTGGTCGCGCTACTCGCTGCATTCACGGATCACCCTGGGCGGCACGGTGGTGCTCTTGGTGATCGGGTTCGTGGCGATTGCGGCCGTCGAGTGGAACAACTCGGGCACGCTCGGCGCCGAGGGCACCGGTGACCGCGTCCTGGGCGCGTTCTTCGCCTCGGTCCAGCCCCGCACCGCCGGCTTCAACGCCATGGACTACGGGGAGGCGCGGGTCGAGACCCTCCTGGTCACGCAGACCCTGATGCTGATCGGCGGCGGGAGTGCGTCGACCGCCGGAGGACTCAAGGTCGGCACGTTCGTGGTCCTGATGCTGGTCGTCTGGGCCGAGGCGCGTGGGCGCGACGAGGTCGTCGCCTTCGGCCGCTCGATCCCCGCCGTCGTGCTGCGGCGGGCGTTCGCGATCGGATTCCTGGCCCTGGTCGCGGTCTCGCTCGGAACACTGGTCATCGCCGCGACGAGCACGTTCGAGCCCGAGGAGGCCTTCTTCGAGTCCGTGAGCGCCTTCGCGACGGTCGGCCTCTCGACGGGCCTGACCCCGGAGCTCAACACGGCCGGCCGGCTGACCTGCATCGTGCTCATGTTCGCCGGGCGGGTGGGCCTCGTGACCGTGGCGCTCGCGCTCGCGTTCCGCGAGCGCGAGCGGCGGTTCACCCATCCCGAAGGGCGTCCGCTGATCGGATAGTCCGTCCCGGGCACCCGTCGCCGGGGCCGATTCGGCTCGGCGGCACTAGGGTTCCCGGCCGTGTCCCTGTTCCAGGCCATGGTGCTGGGGATCGTGCAGGGGCTCACCGAGTTCCTGCCCATCTCGAGCACAGGGCATCTGCGCATCGTCCCCGCCCTCGTCGGCTGGGAGGACCCGGGCGCCTACTTCACCGCCGTGATCCAGATCGGGACGGTGCTTGCCGTCGTGATCTACTTCTGGAAGGACCTGGTCTCGATCACGCGGACCTGGCTCGCGTCGCTTCGGCGCCCCGAGTTGCGCGGCGAGCTCGACGCGCGGATGGGGTGGTACGTGATCATCGCGACCATCCCGATCTCCATCCTGGGGCTCGCGTTCAGCAGTCAGATCGAGACCGGCGCCCGCAACCTCTACCTGATCGGCTCTGCGCTCATCGCCCTCGGCCTGATCCTGGGTGTCGCGGACCGCTTTGGCCGCCGGGTGCGCGACTACGCGTCGGTCCGCCTTCCCGATGCGATCGCAGTGGGCTTCGCGCAGGCGCTGGCGCTCATCCCCGGCGTCTCGCGCTCGGGCTCCACGATCACGATGGGCCTCTTCCTCGGCATGAAGCGCGACGTCGCGGCGCGCTTTTCGTTCCTGCTCTCGGTTCCGGCGATCGTGCTGTCGGGCGGCTACGGGCTGCTGGAGATCTTCTCGTCCGACACCGACCAGGTCGGGATCGTCCCGATCCTGGTCGCGACACTGTTCGCCTTCATCTCGGGGTACGCGGCGATCGCCTTCCTGCTCAAGTGGCTCTCGAGCCACTCGACCGGCATCTTCGTCGTCTATCGCGTTGCGCTCGGCGTGCTGGTCATCGTGCTGGCGGCGACCGGCACGATCAGCTGAGCGGAGTCCGCCCGGCCCCCGTACCGTCGCCCATGCAGGCTGGCGCGCGCGCTCAGTCGGTCGGGAGTTGGATGATCACCAGGCGCTCCTCGGTCATCTCGGCGATCGCGTATCGGGGCCCCTCGTAGGTGTTCCCGCTCCGCTTGACGCCACCGTAGGGCTGCTGGTCCGCCCGGAAGGTCGGCGTCTCGTTGATCGTGACGGCTCCGAAGACCAGCAGGCGCGACAGCGCGATGGCCCGGTCCACGCGTGACGTGAAGACGCCCGCCTGCAGCCCGAACGGGGATCCGTTGGCGAGTTCGACGGCCTCCTCCGGGCGGTCGTAGGCGGCGATGCCGACGACCGGGCCGAACACCTCCTCGCACGACACGCGCATGTCGGGCGTGATGCCCGCGAGCAGGGTCGGCTCGATCATCCCGTCGCGAACGCCCCCGCCGCACAGGACATCGGCTCCGGCGCCGGTCGCCTCGGCCAGCCAGTCGAGCACGCGCTCCTTGGCGGCCGCGTCGATCACGGGCCCGACGTCGGTTGCGTCGTCGAGGGGGTCGCCCAGGCGAAGCGCCGCCACGCGCGCCGTGAGGCGTGCGGTGAACGCGTCGGCCACCGCCGCCTGGACGTAGACGCGCTGGGCCGAGATGCAGGACTGCCCCGCATGGGTGTAGCCCGACGCCGCGATCCGCGCCGCGGCAAGGTCGAGGTCGGCGTCCTCGGTCACGATCACCGGAGTCGAGTTGCCGAGCTCGAGCGCGACGCGCTTCTCGGGCTGACGGGCGCGGATCGCCCATCCGACGGGCACGCTCCCGGTGAACGAGATCAACGGAACGCCCGGGTGGTCGACGAGGGCGCCCCCGATCGTGGCGCCGTCGCCGAACACGACCTGGAGGGCGCCCGGCGGCAGCCCCGCGTCGCCCAGCGTTCGGGCCAGAAGGAGGGCCGAGAGCGGCGTCTTCTCGGCCGGCTTGAGCACGACGGGGCATCCGGCGGCGATCGCCGGCGCAAGCTTGTGGGCGACCAGGTTGAGCGGGAAGTTGAAGGGGCTGATCGCGCCGACGACGCCGACGGGCTCGCGGATCGTGAACGCCAGCTTGCCGGCGCCCGAGGCGCTCGAGGCCATCGGCACCACGTTCCCCGCGAGCGCCCGCGCCTCCGCGGCGGCGAAGATGAAGGTGTCCCGGCAGCGGGCGGCCTCGGTGCGGGCCTGCGCGATCGGCTTGGCGGCCTCCAGGCAGATCGTGCGCGCGAAGGCCTCGGCACGTGCGCCGATCAGGTCGGCCGCGCGTTCCAGGACCTCGGCCCGCGCGTGTGGCTCGCCCGGCGGCAGGTGGCGCGCCGCGACCGCCACCGCGGTCTCGACGTCGGAGGCCCGTGCGACCGGCAGCCGGGCCAGCAGCGATCCGTCATAGGGGCTGCGGACCTCGAGATCCTCGTTGGGCGAGACGAAGTCCTCGCCGATCAGGAGTCCGGTCGGCTGGTCGGACGCGAGAAGGGAGGTTTCGATCGTCACATCGGAACCGTACCCCCTTGCCGGTCAGTCCAAGCCCATCCGACGGCCGAAGGCGATGCCGCTGGGCCAGTAGTCGTCCATGTGGCTGATCGAGGGACCGTTGCGTGAGCCCGCCGAGTGGACCATCCAGCCGCCACCGAGCGCGATGCCGACATGGCTGATCGCGCCGCGAGGCGTCCGGGGTCCGCGCGTCCCGAAGACGACCAGGTCACCTGCGGCCGCGTCCCCGGCGCGGATGCGGGCCCTGGGGACCTCCCATGCCATCGCGTCGGCCGTGCGGCCGCCGATCACCTCGCCCACGCCGAGCGCCGCCGCCCGGCGGTCCCCCTTGAAGGCCCACCAGACCAGGCCGGAGCAGTCGAAGCCGCCGTGCGCCTGGCCGCCCCAGCGCGAGCGTCGCGTGGGCGCGTCACCGCCCCACACATAGGGCTGGCCCACCTGCCGGAGCGCGGCCTCGACGACCATGCGTGCGCGGGGACCCATGGCCGGAAGGACGATGTCCCGGTAGCGCGTGAGCCGCTGAAGGTCCCAGGAGTCGAGCGCGAGGGCGGCGCGCACCATCGCGTCGAGGTCGTCGGTGGAGAGGTGTTCCCGAGCGGTCCGCTCCAGTCCGTCCTCGGCGGCGGGCCGGTTCGGTCGAAGCCCGAGCTCGCGCACGAGGACCTCGGTCGGGAGGTCGCGGGGGCGTGCGAGGGCGACCCCCCCGGCGGCCAGTCTGGCGAGGCCGAGCCGCTCGGCGTTGAGCCCGAGGGTGCGGATGACCACGCGGTGGGCGAGACGCGCCGAGACCGGCGCCGCCGGGCGCGCCGCCACTCCGGCCGCGAGTCGCCGGACCCGCGCCGGTGGACCGGCCGCCCCCCTCTGGTTGGTCGCGCCGGCGTGGGCCGCTCCGATGCGGAGCACGCCGTCAGCCAGCATGGCGCGGGTCGCGGGGGGCGCGGTCTCGTTCGCGGGGCTCTCATCAGCCAGCCCGACGGCCGGCGCGAGCCCGAGCAGCAGCACGAGGGCGATGAGGATGAGCCGGGGCACACCATCTGATCGGCACGCGGCGGTGCATGCTCGACACCGACGGCCCGCTCGGGCTGGACAGCTCTGTCACCCTTGATGGTGAGCGACCGACGAGGGGGAGAGATGGCCGAGACGACCGATCGTGACGCCGAGTACCGGGCCCGGCTGACGCCGGAGCAGTATGCGGTGACCCGCGAGAAGGCCACCGAGCGCGCCTTCACCGGCGAGTACTGGGAGCACAAGGGCGACGGCATGTACGGATGTGTCTGCTGCGGGGCGCCGCTGTTCGACTCCAACACGAAGTTCGACTCCGGGACCGGATGGCCGAGCTTCTTCGAGCCCGTCGACGAGGGCGGGGTCAAGATGATCGAGGACCGCAGCCACGGCATGCGGCGGGTCGAGGTCGTCTGCGCGAGCTGCGACGCGCACCTGGGCCACGTCTTCCCGGACGGCCCGAACCCCACCGGTCAGCGGTACTGCATCAACTCCTGCTCGCTGGACTTCCAAGAGCGGTGAGCGCGCGCACAGAACGCGCTCCGCGCAGGCGGAGCGCATTCGAGCGCATCAGCGCGAGGGGGCGCAGCCGCCGGGACGCGGAGCCAGCTTCGAAACCGAACGCGACCACGTCGGTCGCGTCCCGGTGGACCGTCCGGTTTGGGGCAAACCCACCCGAGGTGAAGCGAGTCGGCCCCCTCGGCCGACTCGCTGAGCCGAGAATCCGCAACGAATGGGATTGACCCGGCCCGTTTCTCGAAACGTGACCGGGCAGGCCCAACGACCCCGCCAGCCTCGGCGAGACCGAGGACCCACCCCGTCCCTACGACGCCACGACCGGAGCATTCACCAGCCCGCGCCCCGCCAACCACACGCCCATGGGCATGCCGGCCCCGGGGACGGCCGTGCGGCCGACACTCGGACCTTGGACGGCACTTCGGCCCGCCCACATGACCACGGGCGCGACCACTGAGGTCAGATCCATGGACTCGGGGAACGGCGACACCCCGAGGCGCAGACGTGCGGCGCCCCGCGCCGGACGTCTGCGCCAAGGATCCAGTGCAGAGCGTTCGATCCGCCCGTCGTCCGGCACATCAACAAGACGGACCGCGCGCACCGAGGGCGCACCGGGCCGATCCCGACGGCCCCACCGGCCGTCAACCCGCCCTCGGGTGGCCAGGGCGCCCTGGCGTTGGGCACCCCGGCGCAGTTGATCGCTACTTCCCGTCGCCCTCGCCGCGCCGGTTGAGGCCGAGCATGGAGACGAGCTTCCAGCCCGCCGGGAGCAGCGCCGCCGCCGCGGCGATCTTGACCATCGCGCCCAGGTAGAACGGCTCGACGCCGAACCGGTAGGCGGCCCCCCACCCGAAGTCCATTCCGGTCACCGGGTTGGTGACGTTGGCAAGCCAGGTCGCGCCGAAGAGGAAGATGATCGCGTTCCCGAGGACCAGCGCACCGAGGAGCGACAGCACCCGGCGGTCCGCGCCGCGCTCGCAGAGGAACCCGACCAGCGCGGCAGCGACGATGAAGCCGATGATGTAGCCACCGGTGGTGCCGTTGAAGTAGGTCCAGCCGCCGCTCTGCTCGGAGAAGACCGGCAACCCGAAGATGCCCACCAGGGCGTACAGGCTGAGGCTCGCAGCGCCGCGCCAGGCGCCGAGGACACCGCCGACCAGCAGCACCGCGAAGGTCTGCCCGGTGAACGGCACCGGGTACCAGGGGATGTTCACCTGCGCCGAGATGGCGACGAGGAGCGCACCCGCCGAGATCAATGTGAGGTCGCGGACGATCGCCAGGAGCATCGTGTTGCCCCTCGGCACGACGACGTCGGCCAGCGTTCCATGACGGTAGGTCGTGTCCATCGTCTTCCCTGGTCGTGGGCGGGGGCGCGGCCCGCGGCCGCGATGCGGCAGCATACCGTGAGCGCATAGCGATCCGGCCGCGAGATCCGTCGTGACGTCCTCCCGATCCGGTAGAGATTCCGGCGAGTCCAACCGCGGCGAGGGAGCACCCATGTCAGAGCCGACCGCATCGCTTGCCGAGGGGCTGAGGCGGGTCGTCGAGGGGCCGGTCGTCGCGCGGGGCGATCGTGACTACGACGCAGCTCGGATGCCGTGGAACATGCACGAGCAGTCGCCGTCGCTGGTCATCGATGCCGCGGACGCCGACGATGTGGTCGCGGCCGTCGGATTCGCCGCCGAGCAGCGCCTGGGGGTCTGCGCCCAGGCCACCGGCCACTCCGCCACGGGCGGGCTCGACGAGATGCTTCTGATCCGGACCGGCGCGCTCCGCGAAGTGGAGGTGGACGCCGACGCAGCGCGGGCAACGGTGGGCTCCGGCGCCCATTGGCGCGATCTGCAGCCGCTCGCCTCGTCGGCGGGCCTCGCGGGCCTCGCGGGCACTGCACCACACGTCAGCGTGACCGGCTACACGCTCGGCGGGGGCGTCAGTTGGCTGGGCCGACGCCACGGCCTGTGCGCGAATCGCCTTCAGGCAGCCGATGTCGTGACCGCGGACGGGGTGAGTCGCCGTGTGGACGAGCAGACCGATCCCGACCTCCTCTGGGCCCTTCGGGGGGGCGGAGGCAATTTCGGGATCGTGACCAGGATCGAGATGGGACTCGTCGAGGTGCCCGAGCTCTACGCGGGCAACCTCGTGTTTCCGCTGCCCCGCTCGCAGGAGATCCTCTCGGCATGGCGGGAATGGGTCCGCGACGTCCCACGCGAGGTGACCTCGCTGGCGACGGTGCTGCGCGTCCCCGACATGCCGACGGTCCCTGAGCCGATGCGGGGCGCCGAGATCATCGTGGTCGGCGCCTGCTTGTGCGGTGACGCGCGCGAGCGCGAGGACACCCTCGCGCCCCTCCGGGCACTCGGGCCGATCATGGACACGTTCGCCCCGATGCGCGCCGACGGCCTCGGCGTGGTCCACAACGACCCCGAGGACCCGATGCCAGATACCGGTGGCGCTGCCGTTCTCGGCGACGTGACCGACGCGACGATCGAGCGGCTGATGGACGTCGCGGGCCCTCGGTCCGACTCGCCGCTCCTGTTCGTGGAGCTCCGCCACGTGGGCGGGGCCGTCCGCGAGCCCGAGGTGCCAGGCGGCGTGTGCGACCGCCTGGAGGGGGAGTTCCTCCTGCACGCGCTCGGCGTCCCGGCCGGGCCTCGCGCGTCCGAGATCGCGCCAGCGGTCGACCGGGTGCTCGAGGCCGCCGCGCCCGACGTCGCCGGCCGGCCCCCGCTCAATTTCGTGATGCAGGCCGGACTCGCCCCGCAGTCCTTCGCGCCCGCGGACCTCGAGCGCCTGAGGGCGGTCAAGGCCCGGGTCGACCCCGACGGGATGATCGCCTCGAGCCATCCGCTCGGATGATCGGCGGGTGCGGTCTGGTCAGGCGTGCCGGACGTACACCGGCGCGCCGGGCCGCGAGCGCTCGGCATCGAAGCGGTAGCCGTGGCCGTCGAACTCGGTGAGCGCTCGTGGACGCGTGATGCGCTCGCGGACGATCCAACCGGCCATCGCGCCCCGGGCACGCTTGGCGAAGAAGCTGACGACCCGTGGCTCGCCGCCCTCCTTCGCATCGAGGAATGCCGGCGTGATCACTCGGGCGCCGAGCAGCGCGTCGGGGTCGACTGCGCCGAAGTACTCCTGCGAGGCGAGGTTCACGAGCACCGCCGGCCCTGGGCTCTTCTCCAGATCGCGCCGGAGCGTCCGTGTGGCGGGCTCGCGCCAGTACGCCTGGAGATCGCGCCCGCGAGCATTCACGAGGCGGGTTCCCATCTCGAGCCGGTACGGGAGGATCAGGTCGAGCGGGCGCAGCACCCCGTAGAGGCCCGAGAGGATGCGGAGCACCTTCTGCGCGTGGGTGTAGTCGCGAGTGTCGAAGGTCGCCGGTGCATCGAGACCACGGTAGACGTCACCGTCGAACGCCAGGAGCGCCTGGCGGGCGGTGGGTGGGGCGGGCGCGGGCTCCCAGGCGGCGAACCGTTCGGCGTTCAGGGCCGCGAGCTGGGGCGAGATCGACATCAGCGCCGCCAGGTCCGCCTCCGATGCCTCCGCCATCGTGCCGGCCAGCGCGGCGGCCTCGTCGATCAGGCGGGGTGCCGTCGCACGATCGGTGGCGGGGGGCGTCGAGAAGTCCAGGGACTTGGCGGGAGAGATGACCGCGAGCACGCCCGCTGTATAGCGAACCGCCGGCTCGGGCGGTGCGCGAACCGCCTGGACGCCCGCGGCCGATCGGCGCGCCGCGGAACGGGCGGGCGGCCGCACCCGCCGTTCGGCCGATGCGTGCGTGGTGCGCCCACGGGTCCGGGCCTCGCCGCCGGTGCCGGATCCCCAGAGTCCTCGACGACCGACCGCGTGACGGGCGATGTGCGCGGCGTATGGGTTGTCGCCGGACGGGCGTTCGCTACCTTCCGTCTGAGGACCGGAGGCGCGGATGCCTGAGACCCCAAGCTCGCCAGGCGTGGACGATCCACTGCTTCGCAACGTGGCGCACATCGCGAGGCGCGCCCGTGCGGCATGCGACGACCTGGACCGCGCGGTCGTCGGCGCGTACGGGCGCGGGTTCACGGAGCACGAGATCGGTGCCGCGATCGGTCTCTCGCCGGTCGATGTGACCGAG
>Ga0055584_100008253_pt1 | contig 10211 bp, 13 predicted proteins | sample OSDHelmetaG_FD_58716 | JGI IMG/M metagenome (GOLD analysis project Ga0055584, IMG submission 58716) | Pelagic marine sediment microbial communities from the LTER site Helgoland, North Sea, for post-phytoplankton bloom and carbon turnover... | ecosystem: Environmental > Aquatic > Marine >...
ATGCAGAATTACGGTGCGTGCGGCCGCATAACCACCATCCAGAAAGACGGCGCCAAAAACGGCCTCCAGCCCCCCAGCCAGAAATGATCTTTTGTGATGGCCGCCGGCGCGAGCTTCTCCCCCACCCAGTACCAACATATCTCCAAGCTGAATTTCGGTGGCAATGTCAGCCAGAGATTCACCTTTAACCAGGCTGGCACGCAAACGAGTTAACGTACCTTCATCCGCGGCTTCTTCCTGCTCAAACAATGCCGCGGCAATGACGGCACCCAACACCGCGTCGCCAAGAAACTCCAGTCGTTCGTTATTCTGTGCGGAATGACTTCGATGGGTTAAAGCGCATTCCAGTAAAGCCAGATGCGAAAACTCGTAATGCAGATACTTTTGCGACCAGTTTTCGGGCGATGTCACCGAATAATCTCTACCGAATTGTCGAATACGGCCAGCAGATAGACATTGGCAACGTAAGCACGCCGGCGCTCATAGGCCATTCTCACACTGTATCCATTTCCGCTTCGCTTGATTTCAAAATCTTTACGCGGGTTAACATCGTACAGGCCTTCAATGTTGACACGCTTGTCAATCGCGGTACGAATATCGTCGGCGCTCGCATTCTGGCCATCGAGATCCGTCTTCGTTTGCTTGAGCACCTGAACAATTTTCATGTTCTCAAGGTATACGGGCACCATCTGGATAACGGCGAAACTCACCAGGCCCAATATCGCCAAAACCATAATCAGGCCAATGGTAGTAATACCTCGCTGACTTTTACGCATCATACAATCTCCTAATCCGGCTAAATCTATTGCACCCTGGTCCCGATTCTCCCCCATTGGGGGACTCCGGGGAAATCCCAGTTCATCCAAATACGGACGGCCTTTCCGACAACATTTCCCTCAGGCACGAATCCCACTTGGGGGAATCGACTGTCCTGGCTGTTATCCCGATTGTCGCCCATCATAAAATAATGCCCTTCGGGGACTTTATACCGTCCCTCACGCCCCAGGCTGAACGGCTCAACCAACACATCGTGGGTTGCGTCGCCCAGTATTTCTGTTGCCAGCACCGCGCGTGGCCCCGATTCTCTGGCCACTTCTCCTTTCCTTTCAAGTGCTACCAGTTGCCCATTAATAAACAGACGCTTGTTCTGGTAGTCAATAGTATCGCCGGGCAACCCAACCAGACGCTTGATGTAGTTCACACTCGGGTCAGATGGCAACCGAAATACCATCACATCACCCCGTTCAGGCTGCCCCAGATCCACAAATTTTGTGTGCAATACAGGTAACCGGAGGCCATAAATGAATTTGTTTACAAATATAAAATCGCCCACTAACAATGTAGGCACCATAGAACTCGACGGAATGCGGAAAGGTTCGAACAAAAATGAACGCACTATCAGAACGAGAAGTAATACCGGAAAAAATGACCGTGAATACTCGACAACCAGGTTATCTGATGGCGGGCTAGGCATTTCGCTATCACGAATACGCCTGTAAAGAACTTCAGCGCCCCATATTGCACCCGACACTGCTGTCAGGATGACCAGTACAAGTGAAAAATCCATCTAAACCTTACGCCTTATAAAAGCTTCTATTACAAAAATCATTTCTGGCCCGAACCGCCACCAACCTTCAAAACAGCAAGAAATGCTTCCTGCGGTATTGAAACAGAACCAAATTGCTTCATTCGTTTCTTCCCCGCTTTCTGTTTTTCCAGCAATTTACGTTTGCGGGAAATATCACCGCCATAGCACTTGGCCGTAACGTTCTTGCGCAATGCTTTCACACTCGAACGAGCAATGACATGCGCGCCAATAGCCGCTTGTATGGCCACCTCAAACATTTGGCGAGGGATCAATTCACGTAGCTTGTCCACGAGCTCCCTCCCACGCGTATAGGCTGTCTCCCTGTGGACGATTACCGACAAAGAATCAACAGGATCCTTGTTAATCAGTATGTCCAGACGCACCAAATCACCAGCCCTGAAATCGATTAGATGATAATCGAGCGAAGCAAAACCTCGACTGATGGATTTTAACTTGTCGAAAAAATCCATCACGATCTCGGCCAGGGGTAATTCGTATTCCAGCTGAATATGATAACCAAGGTGTTGCATCCGTTTCTGCACGCCCCGGCGATCTATGCACAGCTGCATTACCTTACCGACAAATTCGGATGGAGTGAGGATCGATGCAAGCACATAAGGCTCTCTGATTTCCGATATTTCCCCCAAGGGAGGGAGACCGGCAGGATTGTCCAGCCGCACTTCAGCACCATCATTACGCAGAACTTCATATACCACGGTTGGTGCCGTACCAATCAGGTCCAGGCCGTATTCTCGCTCCAGCCGTTCCTGAACAATCTCCATGTGCAAAGTACCCAGAAACCCACATCTGAAGCCAAAACCCAGCGCTGCCGAAGACTCAGGTTCAAACTGCAAAGCCGCATCATTGAGCTGCAGCTTCCGCAATGCATCGCGAAAATCTTCAAAATCATCGGAACTGACGGGAAAAAGCCCGGCAAAGACCCGAGGTTGAACTTCCTGAAAGCCCGGCAGCAAATCGGCACAAGGTCTCGCTGAATCTGTAATGGTGTCGCCGACAGGTGCGCCGTTTAATTCCTTGATGCCCGCAATGATATAGCCTACATCTCCTGCCAGCAGTTGCTCTCGCTGCGTTTTCTTCGGCGTATACACGCCCAGATCGGTCACGAGGTGATCATCTTGCGTCGACATCATGCGAATTTTTGATCCCGATAGCAGTCGACCCTGCATAATCCGCACGAGAGAGACAACGCCAACGTAGTTATCGAACCAGGAATCGACGATGAGCGCCTGCAGTGGGGCATCCACATCGGTCTTCGGAGGAGGAACACGCTCGACCAGGCTCTCTAATAGTTCCGCAATCCCCTCACCAGTCTTGGCGCTGACCAGAAGTGCGTCACTGGCATCAATGCCGATAACATCCTCGATCTGCTTTTTTACACCGTCCGGATCTGACGATGGCAAATCTATCTTGTTGATTACAGGGATAACCTCCAGGCCCTGCTCAATCGCTGTATAGCAATTGGCTACGCTCTGAGCTTCCACGCCCTGGGTAGCATCCACCACGAGCAACGCCCCCTCGCAGGCAGCCAGTGATCGCGAGACCTCATAGGAGAAATCTACATGTCCAGGCGTGTCAATAAAATTGAGCTCATAGGGGGCACCGTCGGAGGCAACGTACGTTAGCGAAACGCATTGAGCCTTAATCGTTATGCCGCGCTCCTTCTCCAGATCCATCGAATCGAGGACTTGCTCCTCCATTTCCCTGTCCGCAAGCCCGCCACAGGTCTGTATAAACCGGTCCGCAAGAGTCGATTTGCCATGATCGATATGGGCGATAATAGAAAAATTACGGATATTGGACATACGATCAGACTAGCAGGTGCTAATCGGGACTCCCTGAAACTATTTGTTAGGTTGCCAGCAGTTGCGAAACGGCTGCTTTATCGAGTTGATAGCGACAGATCTCCAGGCCATCGACCACGAGCACTGGCACATGCAGGCCGTAGGCATCAGCCCATTCCAGCTTGGTATCAACATCTTCCACTCTCAGCGTGGCCCTGCCACGACAAAGCGGCTCAAGCTGTTCAAGCATTTCTTCACACAAGTGACAGCCGCGGCGGCTGTAAACCACGAAATTGCGCACAAATATACTGTTGCTCAGGGTTACGTCAGGATAATCGGGAGTTCACGTTCAGCTGGTCACGATCACTTACCGGCATCGCGTGGCTGACCGGCGAATCATACAGCCTTAGCAGCGCACAACCTACCATTAAGCCCAGCCCCGCGCCCACCAGGCCAAAAAAATCGGGCTGTGAAGGCCAGATCGCAGCCCCCAGACTAGCCCCGATCGACATCAGCACTGCCGGTGCCAGGTAGCAAAGCACCACCATACGCGCGAAAACGCCCGTTTCAATCGATAGCACGACGCGTTGGCCGCTATGCACAGGGGATTCTTGCGGTTCTGCAAGCGGCAAATCCAGCATTAATGCTCGGGGCGCGGGCGCAGGACTACAAACAGATTTTTGCGCACACCCTCCACATCCGGATGAACGCGGAACTTCAATCCTGAACTGCCCCTGTTCACAGCATGAAACAGTCGCTGTCACCGATATCAGGGAATCACGCACAAGATGCCACTCGATATCAGGGCGCGTTGCAAATGACTAACACTGCGCTTAAGCCGCCCAGCACAGATCAAAAGACCTGATACTGGAATGGCAAATTACCGCCATCACCACTAAGAATCAGGACACCCAGCATGAGCGCCCAAATTACAAAAAATGCGATGATCCAGCGCTTGTAACGGGCCAGAAACCCTGGTTTCGAATCACTCATCGACTGCAACACCCTTTTCAAGAAAATCACGAGAATATTCGGCAATCATGCTGTGCGCCAAAGCATTTGGATGCGCATCATCCATTGCGACCCACAAACCAACCGCATCTTCATACCCACTGAATGAGTCAGTCAGATCAATGTACCGGATTCCATTATCCTGCAAAAACGCGCCAACTTTAGCGTATTCAGCTGAGAACGGATACTCGACCAGATTGTGCAATTCAGGCAGCAGGATAACCTGCAATTCGATACCCCGCTCTTCTGTAATGCCCTGAAGCTCTACAAAAGAATCTTTAACCGCTATAAAGCCTGGTTGATCATCTTCATATAACGCGCTGTAAAATGATTCAAAGGTCTGCCCCGAATCCGAACGAGTCAGCAAACCACGCACTCGCGACCAAATGAAGGTAATGGATCGCATCTTGCTGACCCATGCCCACTTTGATCTGGCCGGTGTCACTTCAGCATCATTGATGAAATAAAACACCACCACCTTATCAGGATTGTATTTAAGCCCTTTTTCCTTAAACAGGTTTACCTGTTGCTCAGTGTTGTAGTTACCATGCCCGAAGTTGATCATCTCGGTAGGCCGGGTCTCGCTGAGCATGCCTTCAAGCAAAACCTCAAACGTGTCTTCTTTTTCAACGCCCCAGCCAAAGGTGAGCGAATCACCTAAAACCGCTATGCGATATTTTTCATTACGCTGAACATCGTATTCTTCATCGCGGAAACCATCAGAATTTATGTCTACGTCTACGCCCATCAAATAGGCATGCGCATTTGGCCTGTGCACATGACCTATCTTCGGGTTATCGGATTTCTCCTTTACATCCACCGCATAACGCGACATTTCAACATCGTAGTAAATAAACAGGCGTGTATATATCTGCAGCGAAACTTCCAACATCACTATAAAAATTAACAGCGATATAAATACTGCAGCAATACCTTTTAATAGCTCTCTCATAATTCGCAATTATTTCCGCTTTTCCGGTTTAAGTTGACGTACCGTTTTTCTGCGGCACGAATTCAATAAGTAAGCCCATCCTGAGGGTGCCTCATCTCACCAACTATTGGTGACAACGGCAACCTCCATCATTCTGACTTATGTCAAGCTCTGACGGGACCAATGCTGCAGGAAGTCTACGTAACCAGACGAGCGTTCTCAACCGAAATAACACGCCAAACAACACAATGCTGGGCATGAGGGCTACGAAAATGATTAGCGGCGGAAAGGCCGGCAGCTTAAGAACGAAACAGGATGACTATTCGTTGTCGCCTTGCAGCTGCATTGATGTCGCAATCTGATGAACTGTTTGCGCCGGAACCTCACCCATTGCTGTGACCAGAAGACCGTCAACCATGACTGAATAAGCATTCGCAGCACCCATACTCGTCAGACCCTCCACCTGCTCAGAGGCGGCAACCCCGACATCGACAAAAACCGAAACCGAAGCGGGACCATCGGAATACACGAGATGCACGCGCGGGTCCTCAGACTGCTCCATATATTCCAAAGTAGCCGCAGTGAGCATGAATCCACCCGGCAAATTTGTTGCCACCCATGCAAGCTTTTCAGCCGGTTCGGAATGCAGGTGGGGATGGGCTCCGTGCCGCACCCAAGAGTAACCCTCTGTATCCAGATCAGAAAGCACTTGTTCTGCGGAAACCTCATCGGGTAGAGAAATTGTCGTAAAAAACAATTCCTCGACGGGCATATCGTTATCCTGACCAATTAACTGGGTTTTAAGTGGCATGGCCGTCTGCTCATCAAGCCATATGCGGTGCTCATAACGGAACGCATCCTTGGGCTTAATAGTTACTATCAGTGCTGAGCGACCAACAATCCGCACGGATGGTTGAATACCCAACTGGTAATACGCATCCATAGACGAGCTGTATTCAGGCAAATTTGCACGCAAAGGATTCTGCTTACCGGACTTTTCACTTCGCTTATCTACTACAACTTTCTGCAGCGCCGGAAAAATACATATAACTTCATCTACGGTTCTAATGATCTCCGCACCATCGCCGTCCATTGCGACCATCCTTTCGGTTGCCACGCCATCGGCGACTCGATGAAACACCTGGAAGGTCTCAGCTTTCCCAGGGCGCATATAAACCAGAGTGCCCTGATAATTGAGAGATTCGACCGCGTCAGCCATTCTATCGAGCCAGACGTGCGGTTCATCCGCAGCAAAAGCAGACGCCGGGGCCAGCAACATCAGGCTGCAACACATCATGCGAACCTGAGATCTAAAATTGCGGGCGCTGTAAATGCCGGAATTACTGTTCAAAACTGGCCTGCTGAACAAATATCCGCGAGTCTGCCATTGGCCCCTGGAATGGACGTGCACGTTCGCTGTGAGACACGAGGTAGCTGGTCATCCGCTCCTTATTTATCGAAGCTTTCCGATCCAGACGCGGTTGTTTCGCGGCAGTAACGCCAAATTGAGCCGCGTTTGCCCTTGCCCCAGCCAGGCTTTCGGATTGTTCAGCAATGGCTAGCCCGGCGGAATTCAAGTCTGCCGGGCCATCAAACATCTCTGTAGTAGTTATCCCTACAAAAACGAGTGCAACCAGCGCGGTTGAGGCCAGCGGGACAGCCCACGAAAACCCGCTGCTGGATTCCTGCTGAAGATCCTGATCGGCTTCGCCTTCGCTGCTTATAGCCGCCATAACCCTTGCGCGAAATGGCTCTGACGAGGCCTGCACAGGATCGTTACGCAAAATGTTGCCTAGCAACGAATACCGCACAAGTGTTGCACGAAAAGATTCCTCGCGCTCAAGCCTGCGGACAAGCAGTTGCAACTCCTCATCAGGCAATTCCCCATCAAGAAACGCCGATAATTGCTCTTCTATATTTCTGGTTACATCCTTTTCCATAAACGCACCTCAGGTCTCCTCCATGATGTGCCGAATAGTCTTATCCATTGCTTCGCGAGCCCGAAAAATCCGCGACCGCACAGTACCGACGGGACATTCCATAACTTGAGCGATTTCCTCGTATGTCAGGCCATCGAGTTCGCGCAACGTAATAGCCGCACGTAAATCGTCGGGCAACTCCTGCAGTGTTCGTTCAACCGCACTTCGCAATTCATCGCCTAAAGCTTCAGCCTCAGGAGATGCTTTGTCCTGCAGACTCGAATGCCATTCAAATTCTTCAGGCTCGGAAATATCGGCTGCGGAATTAAGCGGCCTACGTCGGGCAGCAACGAGATAGTTTTTTGCGGTGTTGATCGCAATCCGATACATCCAGGTGTAAAACGCACTATCGCCCCGGAAATTGGGCAAGGCGCGGTACGCCTTGATAAATGCTTCCTGAGAAACGTCCTGCGCTTCGGCCGGGTCACGAACATACCGCATGATCAGTTTAACAATCCTGTGCTGATATTTGAGTACAAGCAGGTCAAACGCATGTTTGTCTCCTGCTTTGACTCGCTCGACAAGCAACTGATCGCTGGCACGATTACCCATAGGGCTCACATTTCGGTGCCGGCGCTGTCAGCCATCTTTCGATAGACCAAGTCCCTTGCGGAAAGTTCGACATTTCCTTTGCTATTGAGAAACAATTCACACTAAGGCTACCACTGCAACGCGACATCTACCCCTGCCCGGCCTGACCATGCAGCGCCCAGGCACGCAACCTGCGCCAGGCAACCACATTACTTTTTTGCCGCAAAAACCAGAGCACCACGGCACTCCCGTCATCCGGAGCCACCGTAAGGCCGGCAAATGCGCTGAACCATACACTTTTACTTCGCAACAATAGCACGGGCTGAGGGCCCTGCAGCGTTCGGCAGTGCCATTCCCCAGCCGAATTAACCCCGAGCGACAAAAATGGATGCCGCCAGCAAAAACGAAGCGGACTCGTGACGAAACTGACTGCTATTTCAGGGCCGTTCAAGAAGCCGTTCGATGACATAAGCCAAATACTCATCGTCAGCGACTGCCCGGCCGGTTAGCAGGGCAAGAATATCGGGGTCCGGTATAGTCAATAAACGTCGAAATGCCTCTTGCTCAGCCGGAACTGCATCGACATAGCGGTTCTCCACATAACCGAGTAGCAGCATATCCAGTTCGCGCATGCCCCGACGGCAGCGCCAGCGCAAACGCGAGATCTCCGGGTCACGTGACATATGCATCAACTTTCATATGCACGCGCAAGCTCTGCTGAATCGGGATCACTGCAGATCAGTGACTTCTGGACGCCAGCATCTTTTTGGTTTCGGCAATTGCCTTAGCCGGATTAAGATCTTTCGGGCACGCATTGGTGCAGTTCATAATCGTATGACAACGGTAGATCTTGAACGGGTCCTCAAGATCATCCAACCGTTCGCCTGTCGCATCATCACGCGTATCAACCAACCAGCGATAGGAAGCCAACAGTGCCGCTGGCCCGAGATAACGATCGCTGTTCCACCAGTAGCTGGGACAACTGGTGGAGCAACACGCGCACAGGATGCAGGCTGACGGCGAATTAATCTTTTCCTGGTCTTCCTTGGACTGCAGGCGCTCCTGATCTGGCGGCGCGGGGGTGCGGGTCTGCAGCCACGGCTTGATAGAGGCGTACTGCGCGTAAAAATTTGTAAGATCGGGAACCAGGTCCTTAACGACCGGCATATGAGGCAAGGGATATATTTTCACGTCACCTTTCAAATCCCCTGTCGCCTGGGTACAGGCCAATGTATTGCCACCCGCAATATTCATGGCGCAAGAACCACAGATACCTTCCCGACAGGAACGCCTGAACGTCAGCGTTGGATCAATTTCGTTCTTTATCTTGATCAACGCATCCAGGACCATTGGCCCACAGCCATCCATGTCAACTTCATAAGTATCTAGACGTGGGTTATCTCCGCTATCAGGATCATAGCGATAGATCATGAAGCGTCGCACATTCCTGGCGCCAGCGGCAGCCTTGAAGGTCTTGCCCTGCTTTACTCTTGAATCAGGCGGTAGCTGAAACTCAGCCATGTTCGATCCTCTTTTACTTAGCTATTTAGTAAACACGCGCTTTGGGCGGCACAGTTTCGACCTCATCGGTCAACGTATCCAGATTGACAGACCGGTAATCGAGCGCAACGGTACCCGTCTCATCCACCCAGGCGAGTGTATGCTTCATCCAGTTCTTGTCATCACGATCCGGATAATCCTCACGTGCCTGCGCGCCACGGCTCTCCTTGCGATTGCTGGCGGCCTTTATCGTAGCCGTTGCCTGCAGCAATAGATTTTCCAGCTCCAGCGTTTCGACCAGGTCGGTATTCCAGATTAGCGAACGATCGGTCACCTTCACATCTGCAAAACTCGCAAAAATACCCTGCAATTTCTCGATCCCTGCCGACAGCGTATCGCCGGTGCGGAAAACAGCCGCGTGAGCCTGCATGGTCTTCTGCATTTCCAGGCGAATATCGGCGGTTGGCCGGCTACCGCTGGAATTACGTAATTTGTCGAGACGCGCTACCGCATCACTGCCCGCATCTTCAGCGAGTGATTTGTGACGAGTATTCTTGGGCAAGGTGTCCGCACAACGCTGGGCCGCAGAACGACCGAATACGACGAGATCAAGCAGCGAGTTAGAACCCAGCCGGTTTGCGCCATGCACAGAGACACAAGCCGCCTCACCCACAGCCATCAGACCCGGAACTTCGCCACCTTTACCATCCATAACCTCACCATGGTAATTGGTGGGTATACCGCCCATGTTGTAGTGAACGGTCGGTATCACCGGGATAGGTTCCTTAGTGACATCAACACCGGCAAATATCTTGGCGGTCTCCGCAATACCTGGTAGCCGTTCCTGGATAACTTCCGGGCCGAGATGC
>Ga0055584_100008254_pt1 | contig 10211 bp, 8 predicted proteins | sample OSDHelmetaG_FD_58716 | JGI IMG/M metagenome (GOLD analysis project Ga0055584, IMG submission 58716) | Pelagic marine sediment microbial communities from the LTER site Helgoland, North Sea, for post-phytoplankton bloom and carbon turnover... | ecosystem: Environmental > Aquatic > Marine >...
AATAAAACAATTAATTTATTTCCTATAAAAATATTCGTTCCACGTGGAACTCTAACTATGAAGTCAATAAAAACAAAGGATTATTCTGTTTCACAAGAGATGTTCACTTTAGAATATGATGAAAAATATAATTTGTATAAAACACAACCTGTTCCTGACAATATATCTAGTTATTACGAAACAGAAGATTATATTTCGCATACTGATGCTAAAGAGAGCTTAATTGATAAATTATATCAATTGGTTAAGAGGTTTACATTAAAAAGTAAAACTAAATTATTATCAACTTTAGTTGATGCTAATAAAGCAACTGTTTTAGATATAGGATGTGGTACAGGATCTTTTTTAGAATTTTTGAATAAAAAGCATTGGGATACTATAGGTATTGAGCCAAGTTCTATTGCAAGGAAATCGGCAATTAAAAAAAGAATTTCATGTTTTTCTAATATAAATGAGTTAGAAAATAAACAATTTGATATTATTACAATGTGGCATGTGTTAGAACATATACCTGATTTTAATAAACAATTTGAAGAGTTTAAAAAGTTTTTAAATAAAAATGGAGTAGTGGTAATTGCTGTTCCTAATTTTGAATCATACGATGCAAAATTTTATAATGAATATTGGGCTGCTTTTGATGTGCCTAGACATTTATGGCATTTTTCTGAAAAATCAATTTCCAAAATAGCACGTGAACATAATTTTATTTTAAAAACTATAAAACCAATGTGGTTTGATTCTTTTTATGTTTCTATGCTTTCTGAAAAATATAAATTTAAAAAAGTAAATTATTTACGTGCTTTTGGAATAGGACTACTTTCTAATCTAAAATCAATAAAAAACGGACAATTTTCTTCTAAAATTTATGTTTTGGAGTCTAAAAACTAAAATAAAGAGATTTAAGAGCGTTTAGTGTTGTCTTAAATATAATTGCATTACATTTTTTTGTTTGGCTATTAGCAGAATCCTCATTAATCAATTTTTAATTGAAGTTGATTATTGTAATAATTATTTTGAATAATAATTTCTTATAGTTGTCTATTTTAGAAATATGGAAGAATTTATGAATTTTAATTAGTCAAAATAATTTCAAAATTGAGATCAGCCTAAATCTTATGTATATTTGTTTCTAATTATTATGGAGAAAAAAAAGAAGAAAAATAAAATAACTAATAAGCTCTTAAATAAATATCGCTTAGTTATTTTAAATGAAAATACATTTGAAGAACAAGTTTCGTTCAAGTTAACAAGATTAAATGTTTTTGTACTGTTTATGATTACTTCATTTTCTTTAATTATAGGTACTATTTTTCTTATTGCATTTTCACCTTTACGAGAATATATTCCAGGATATTCCTCTACAGCTTTATCTAACCGTGCAAATCAACTTTCGTATAAGACAGATTCTATTTTAGGTGCAGTAAAATATAATGAAAAATATTACGAGGCTATTAAAAAGGTTTTGAATGGAGAAGTTTCACCTGAAAAATTCAATAAAGACTCAGTAAATAAAGAAATAAAAAATCAAATGTCTTTAGCTGATTTAAAACCATCAACTGAAGATTTAGAATTGAGAGAGGAAGTTGCTAAAAACGAAAAATATAGCATACCTAATTCAGGTGATTTAGATAGAGAATACTTATTTATTCCACCTGTAAAAGGAAGGTTAACAAGTGCATTTGATTTTAAAAGTAAACATTATGCTGTCGATATTGCTGTAGATAAAGATACACCAGTAAAATCTGCTTCAGATGGTATTGTTGTTTTTGCAGAATGGACATCAGAAACAGGAAATGTGTTAATTTTGAAACACAAATCGGGCTTATTATCAGTGTATAAACACAATTCAAAACTCCTTAAAAAACAAGGAGATTATGTTGATTCAGGCGAAGTTATTGCTATTTCTGGTTCAACAGGAGAATTAAGTACAGGTCCTCATTTGCATTTTGAACTTTGGGATAAAGGAGCTCCATTAGATCCTTCTGATTATATAGATTTTGAAAAGTAATTTATGTCAATAAAAGCATTTGTAGCTAAAATTTTTGCTAAAATAGTTGAACAGAAAGTGCAAAAATGGGTTCAAAACCCATTAGACACTCAGGAAAAAGTATTAAAACACCTTATTGAAACAGCTAAGAAAACTGATTTTGGTAAGGATCATAATTTTAAAAATATAAAATCTCATGCCGATTTTGTAACGAATGTCCCAGTAAGAGATTATGAAGGATTACGTACTTATATAGATAAAATGGTGGCAGGAAACCATGATGTTTTATGGCCTAATAAACCATTATATTTTGCCAAAACTTCAGGTACTACAAGTGGTTCTAAATATATACCAATAACAAAAGAATCAATGCCTACACATACTTTAGCTGCTAGAAATGCTATTTTAAGCTATATAGCTGAAACAGGCAATGCAGATTTTGTTGACTATAAAATGATTTTTTTACAAGGAAGCCCTGAACTAACTGATAAAAACGGTGTTCAATTAGGCCGCTTATCAGGTATTGTAGCCCATTATGTACCAAAATATTTACAAAAAAATAGAATGCCTAGTTGGGAAACTAATTGTATTGATGATTGGGAAAAAAAAGTGGAAGCAATAATAGACGAAACTTTACCCGAATCAATGGGAATTATTAGTGGAATTCCTCCCTGGGTACAAATGTATTTTGAAAGGCTTGTAAAGCGTACAGGTAAGCAAATTAAAGATGTTTTTCCAAATTTTCAACTGTTTATATACGGTGGAGTTAATTATGAGCCTTATAGGCCTGTTTTTGAAAATTTAATTGGAAAAAAGATCCCTAGTATTGAACTATATCCAGCCTCTGAAGGTTTTTTTGCATACCAAGATAAACAAGATAATGAAGGAATGTTATTACAATTGAGTTCTGGAATTTTTTATGAATTTATAAAAGCCGATGAATTTTTTGATGAAAAACCAGAAAGGTTAACATTAAAAGATGTTAAAATAAATATTAATTATGTAATGTTAATTTCAACGACAGCAGGTTTATGGGCTTATAACATTGGTGATACAATTCAGTTTACTGAAACTGGTCCATATAGAATTAAAGTTTCTGGAAGAATAAAACATTTTATTTCAGCCTTTGGTGAGCATGTTATTGGTAAAGAAGTTGAAGAATCTTTACAAAAAGCTATTTCTGAAGAAAATGTTTTAATACATGAATTCACTGTAGCTCCACAAATATCACCAAGTGAAGGGTTGCCATATCACGAATGGTTTATAGAATTTTCAAAAAAAACCGATAATACTGAAATTTTAGCAAAAAAAATTGATCTTTTTTTACAAGAGCAAAATACATATTATAAAGATTTAATAACTGGAAAAATTTTGCAACCTTTAAAGATTACTCCTGTAGTATGCGGAGGATTTACAGATTACATGAAATCGAAAGGGAAGCTAGGAGGACAAAATAAATTGCCTCGTTTATCAAATGACAGAAAAATAGCAGACCAGTTAGCTGCTTATAAAATTTAAATTTATGAAAGAATATTTATCAGATAATAAACAAACAAGATCTCAAGAAAGTACAAATGCTATTGAGCGCCTTTACATTAGTATGAGGCATTTATTTAATCGTGGCTTTTATAAACCTATGGGCGTTTCAGGAGAAACACTTAGGGAAGCATTGTTAGTATTGAGGCCCGAAATTTATGGTTCAATTAATGAAGATAAAGTTGAACTTAATGGTTTACTATATGTTTTGGATAGATTACCTGAGGGTATAGAAGAGTGCCGTTTTGTAAACCTAACAAGTGAAGAAGGTTATAAAAATGCTCATTTTGAAGTTATAGTACCTAAAAAAAGACGTCGTAATTGTTATCGTGTTGACGATGATCAAATGAATATCGAAATAACAAGAGGGAGATCTGAAATTTATGATATATTAACGCATTTGACTTTCATGTATATGGAGTCAGAAAAAATTAGAAAACGCGTACAAAAATCCGATGAAGAAAGTTTAACGAGAGATTGGAATAAATTGGTTTCTTTTGTAGAAAAAGGCAAACTTTCTAACAACGAAACAGATATTGCTATATCTCATTTAGCTTATATTTTGGGTCGTAGTTTTGATGAAGTTTCAAAAGCTTATAAGGAATTCGGGACAAGTAAAAACCCAAATAAATTATTACACGTAATCTATGGATTAGGTATACGTTCGTTGGAAGAAGAGTTAAAAAATAAGAAAAGAGAAATTACTTTTAGTCCCACATTACAAGAACGCATAGGGCATCATATACATTCTGCTTTTTGGGCTTATCAAGTAAAAAAGAAGCTACATAATTTAAATTTATTTAAAAGGCCATTGCACATTATAAGTTCAAATATGCATAGTGTAATGAACACGCTATATGCTAAAGAGGCATTAAAAACGGATTATAAAGATTTACCAGCAATGGAATTATATGAAGTTCTAAGTAAAAAAGGAAACACAAAAGACAGAAATAAAGTTAAGGCTTTTGCTGTTAAACAAGGAATGACATTTATTGAAGATGCAAGTGATTCACATATTGATGTGCAAATTTTTGATACTTCTAAAATAGAAAAATCAATTAATTTTAATAAAAAAGATGCCCCTGTTTTAATAGTTATGGATTATGCTTTTGGTGAGCAGGCATATGGTGCTATGGACGAATTATTGAAGCCTTTTGAAGCAGATAGTGAAACTTTATTTTACATGAATTTAGATTCTATTTCTGTAATGGGAAAAGCTGGTATTCTAATAGGAGGTAAGGGAGACATTATGTTACCTACCGCGCATGTTTTGGAAGGAACAGCAGGTAATTATCCTTTTAAAAATGAATTAGCCATTACCGATTTTGCTGAATCTGGTATTGATTGTTGTGAAGGTAGTATGATTTCTGTATTAGGAACATCACTACAAAATAAAGATTTATTACGTTTTTTCCATGATTCTACGTGGAATGCTATTGGCCTAGAAATGGAAGGAGCACACTATCAAAAAGCAATACAAGCAGCATCTAAAATAAGAAAAAGTATTCCAGAAAATGTAAAAGTTCGCTATGCATACTATGCTTCGGATAATCCATTAGAGACAGGTAGCACGCTAGCATCCGGAGGTTTAGGAACATCAGGAGTAAAACCAACATATACTATTACCGAAAAAATACTTAATCAAATTTTAAATAGTTAACTTATTTAAGAATTGTAACTTTAAAAAAAATAGTAGATTTTCATGAGTCAGTCAAACAAACGCGTGTTAATAACTGGTGCTGCAGGTTTTTTAGGATCTCACTTGTGTGATAAGTTTATAAAGGAAGGTTACTTAGTAATTGGAATGGATAATTTTATTACTGGTGACCTAGAAAATATAGTACATTTAAATAATAATCCTAATTTTACATTCGTTGAGCATGATATATGTAATCATATTACTATTGATGGTCAGTTAGATTATATATTACATTTTGCATCACCAGCAAGCCCAATTGATTACTTAAAAATTCCAATTCAAACACTAAAGGTTGGATCACTAGGAACACATAATTGTTTAGGATTGGCGTTAGCTAAAAAAGCAACTATTTTAATAGCGTCCACGAGCGAAGTCTATGGTGATCCTTTAGTACATCCACAAACCGAAGATTATTACGGAAACGTTAACTCCGTTGGACCAAGGGGCGTTTACGATGAAGCTAAGCGTTTCCAAGAAGCTATCACAATGGCTTATCACACATTTCATAAGGTTCCAGTAAGGATTGCACGTATTTTTAATACATATGGGCCTCGTATGCGCTTAAATGATGGTCGTGTAATACCAGCTTTCATTGGGCAAGCTTTAAGAGGTGAAGATTTAACTGTTTTTGGAGACGGTTCTCAAACACGTTCTTTTTGTTATATTGATGATCAGGTAGATGGATTGTATAAATTATTATTATCCAATTACTCTAGACCTATAAATATTGGTAACCCTTCGGAAATAACGATTAGACAATTTGCAGATGAAATTATTAAATTAACCAATACTGTTCAAAAAGTAGTGTTTAAGGATTTACCTGTTGACGACCCATTACAACGTCAACCCGATATAACCTTGGCTAAAGAAATTTTAGGTTGGGAGCCAAAAGTAGAAAGGCAGATAGGTTTACAACATACCTTAAATTATTTTAAATCACTTTCTAAAGAAAAGTGGTATACGACAGCACATAAAACCTTTGATAGCTATATTAAAAAGTAATTTTTAAAATGCCTAAAAAAAGTATAAAAGGATATTCATTTTTAATTCGACCATTTCAAATGGTCTTGGATTTGGCTATTCTTTGTTTAGTAATTAATTTTTTTATTGGCAAAATGCCTCACCAGCATTTTTATCTTTACATTATATCGGCATGGTTACTTTCATCTATTATAATTGGATTTTACGTTGTATATAGGTTTACTTCTGCAGTAAATATATTTATATTATTATTTAAGCAATTTGGAGGATTATTTATTGCAATATTTGCTTTTTACGGTATAGTTGGTGTTCGATTGCTAAGCGTTAGTCAAACTATTTTATTGGTTATTACTGTTTTAAGTATTGTTGGTTTTTTTAAATTCGGAGTTTTTTTCAGTTTAAAACAATATCGACGCTATTTTGGAGGGAATAAACGAAGAATTGTTGTGTTTGGTAGTTCTATTAAAGCTAAAGAATTAATTAACTTTTTTAATTCAAAACCCGACATGGGTTATCACATTCAAAAAGTCTTTTCAAGTAATATAACTAAAGGAATTGATTATTTAAAAGAAAACGAAATTGATGAGCTTTATTGCTCAATGGAAGAAGTAACAGATATTCAAATTAACGAAATTGTTAATTTTTGTGATTTTTCTGAAATTGTATTGAAATTTATTCCTAACGAAAGCAAGTTACCAGTAACTGATTTGCATACCGATTATTATCATTATTTACCAGTAGTTTCTATTCCTAAAATGCCTTTGCATTTACCACAAAATATTGCTTTAAAAAGGTTGGTAGACATTGTGTTATCTATTTTCGTTATTATTTTTATTCTAACATGGCTTACTCCGTTAATGTATGTTTTAATTAAACTAGAAAGTAAAGGACCGTTATTTTATAAACACAAAAGGAATGGTATTAATTATGGAGAATTTGATTGTTACAAGTTTAGATCCTTAAAAAAGAATACTGATGAAAGCAGATTACATGTGTCAAAAGAAGATGAACGTGTAACTAAAATTGGTCGTTTTTTAAGAAGATCAAGTATCGATGAAATACCTCAGTTTTTTAATGTTCTTATTGGAGATATGTCAGTAGTAGGTCCTCGACCACATATTCCAAGATACACTAATGCTTACGCAAAAAAGATAGATAAGTATGAGTTTGTTTTTAGACATTCCGTTCGGCCAGGGATTACTGGATTATCTCAAATAAAGGGATTTCGAGGAGAAGTAAAGTCCGATACCGATATAGTTAACCGCATTAAATTTGATGTTTTTTATATTCAAAACTGGTCTTTAGCCCAAGATATTAACATAATATTTAGTACAGTTATTCTTTTATTTAAAGGTCAAGACAAGGCTTATTAATATTAAGTTTTAGTGTTTTTTACAATAAAATTTGCAATTTAAAGATGTACACTACTTTCTAATGTATAAATTAGGGTAAATCAGTATTTTTGCACTTATAAAAATAAATACCTTACAATGAATATTCTAATTATCGGATCGGGAGGAAGAGAGCATACGTTTGCATATAAATTAGTAACAAGTTCACTTTGTGATGAACTTTTTGTAGCTCCAGGTAATGCAGGAACCGCTGCTATAGCTACTAATGTAAACTTAGGAGTAACGGATTTCGAAAAAATAAAAGAATTAGTAAATGCTAAAAACATTGAAATGGTCGTGGTTGGACCAGAAGTACCTTTGGTAGAAGGAATTGTTGATTTCTTTAAAAAAGATCAAGCCTTAAAGCACGTAAAAGTAATTGGTCCATCTGCTGAAGGGGCACAGTTAGAAGGAAGTAAAGAATATGCTAAAGAATTTTTAGTACGTCATAACATTCCAACGGCTGCTTACGAAAGTTTTACGGCAGAAACAGTAAAAGAAGGTCAAGCATTTTTAGAAAAATTGAACCCTCCTTACGTTTTAAAAGCCGATGGTTTAGCAGCAGGTAAAGGAGTTTTAATTTTAGAAAACTTACAAGAAGCTAAAGATGAATTAGCAGATATGCTAACTAATAAAAAATTTGGTGCAGCAAGTGAAAAGGTTGTAATCGAAGAGTTTTTAGATGGTATTGAGTTAAGTGTATTTGTACTTACTGATGGTAAAAATTATATAACCTTGCCAACAGCTAAAGATTATAAAAGAATTGGAGAAGGAGATACAGGGTTAAATACAGGAGGAATGGGAGCAATTTCACCAGTTCCTTTTGCTGATGCTGAATTTATGCAAAAAATCGAAGAGCAAGTAGTAAAACCTACTGTTGATGGTTTATCCAAAGAAAATATAGATTATAAAGGGTTTATTTTTATAGGTTTAATTAAAGTAGGCAATGATCCCAAAGTAATTGAATATAATGTGCGTATGGGTGATCCAGAAACTGAAGCTGTTTTACCACGTGTAAAGAACGATTTAGCTGAATTACTTACTCATGTAGGTAACCAAACTTTAGATCAAGTAAAACTAGATTTAGATCCTCGTACAGCAGTTACAGTAATGACAGTTGCTGGTGGTTATCCTGAGGCTTATAATAAAGGTGATGTAATTTCAGGAATTGAAACCATTAAGGATTCTATAGTTTTCCAAGCAGGAACTACGCTTAAAGACGGAAAAGTTGTAACAAATGGTGGTCGTGTATTAGCTGTTACTTCTTTTGGAAATAATTTTTCTGAAGCACTAGAAACTTCATATAAAAATGTAAAAAAAGTAAAATTTAAAGATATGTACTTTCGTACCGATTTAGGTTTTGATTTATAATAAAAAGTCCTTCAAACTTATACTAGAGACTATGGTTATATAAAAAAAGGCTCGATTTACAATTTGTAAATCGAGCCTTTTTTTATATTGAAAGTAGATAAACTACTCCTGTACGTCTTCAGCTAAAAAAGAATGAGAAACCACAGAACGATTTTCTTCTTTCTTGTCATTAAAACCTTTTAGTTGCTTCATCCAGTAAACAAATGCTACCATAGCAATTAACATAAAAATCCAGTTAAAAATGTTGGCAGCAAACCAGTTTTCTAATTCTAAAGCTCTTAATGCATCTAATGGTGCTAAAGCTAAGCCTTCCATAAAGCTTTGTATACCTTCAAATAATCCTTTCATAAATGTATAATTTGGATGTGTAAACATCTAATTCTTTACAAAAATAGAAAACGGTGTACGGATTAACAAGTTTTATTATTTAAAAGAAAACCACAGATCATTTTTTTTATTTAGATATTTTAAATAAATGACTCTAGACCATAATGAATATATGGGTTTATGTTTAAAGATTGTAAATAAATAAACCCTATTTTTTTTAGTCTTAAAAACAATATATTTGCTCTACTAATAAAATTAAACATGATAACACATACAGCTTATGCTATTTTTCAGGAAGTAATCGCCAAGTATCACGAAATTGATAGTGTTGATCAGCCTTTTGAAAACCCATATAAAAGTGAGGATAATTTATTTTCACACCTATTATACAAAAAATGTTGGATCGATACCGTACAATGGCATTACGAAGATATTATTCGCGATCCACAAATTGATCCAGTAGCAGCATTAACATTAAAGCGTAAAATTGATGCTTCAAACCAAGATCGTACGGATATGGTGGAATATTTAGATAGTTATTTTCTTAAAAAATACACTGCTGTAGAAGTTAAAGAAGGAGCAACTATTAATTCAGAAAGTCCAGCATGGGCCTTTGACCGTTTTTCTATTTTAGCTTTGAAAATTTATCATATGAATGAAGAAGCTACTCGTACTGATGCTTCTGAAGATCACCTTATTGCTTGTCAAAATAAATTAGATATTTTGTTAGAACAACGCGTAGACTTATCAACAGCAATAGATCAATTATTAGGAGATATTGCTCAAGGTAATAAATACATGAAAGTATACAAGCAAATGAAAATGTATAATGATGATGAATTAAACCCTGTTTTAAGAAATCAGAAATAATTTTTTATAATAAGCTTTCAATATGGAAAAGAGCAAAAATCATCTACTT
>Ga0055584_100008255_pt1 | contig 10211 bp, 9 predicted proteins | sample OSDHelmetaG_FD_58716 | JGI IMG/M metagenome (GOLD analysis project Ga0055584, IMG submission 58716) | Pelagic marine sediment microbial communities from the LTER site Helgoland, North Sea, for post-phytoplankton bloom and carbon turnover... | ecosystem: Environmental > Aquatic > Marine >...
AAAAGCCATCGGAAAACAATGGCCTAAGTTCTAGGTCTCAGGACCAAGGTCGCAATCCCGTTTGCTTCCGCCAACAGAACTATCACGGTTTGAGCAGATCGTCTGGTTTATTTTTTTCACGAAAATATTCCACGATCAGCACGACGCCAGCGACGGCCAATGCGACTCCCAACAGCCCGCTGACAACCGTTTCGATCGGCGTGAGCACGGAATCAAATTCGATTTCCGGCATAACACGGGCTATTTCTCGAGCCGTCTGGACGGCCGAATAGTAGCGTTCCCAAGCAATTAGAAAACAGATAACTGCGCAACCAATTAGAAAAACGCCAACGGTTCTGTGCTGTTTCATACTTGAGTTACCTAAACACAAAAAGCTCTAGTGGCTGTTTTTAAAAGAAAAATTCAACTTGATTTTTTCTTTAGGCCAAGGCTCTCCATTGACTTCAACGTACGGGTAGACGAAATAGTTTAGCGGACCTTGATCAGCCTCCGGAACAAGTTCGATATCACGTCCCTTCGAAAACGTTACCCGATCTGCGGACAACTTACCAAAATAATAATCCTTCATCGACGGATTCTTATCCGCTTCAGAAATATCCACAGGAGTCCAACCGATCCCATCAGCATGGAACCAGGCCCAACAGTGGTACCCTCCAATTTTCCCATCCTGCTGATCGGGGGGAATTGGAAATCCGATTTCAAATTTAGCTGGAATTTGCTGACTACGCGCTAAAGAAATAAACAAGCTATGAAAGTCAGTGCAGTTTCCTGTTTGGCTATCACAGGCCCACACAGCGTCGCCTTTGCCATATCCGGGTTTTGATTTATCGTAGGTCATGTGATTTTCAACCGTGTCGTATAGCAACAATCCCGCATCGACCGGATCTGTGGGAAGCTGTTTATCGGCAAGCAGGGTTTGCGGCTTCCCCTCGATAGGCACCATGGCATTCGCACTCAAAAACAATTTTTTCTGCTCTGAGCCTAACGACAATGCAGAATCGTCGGTGGCCGCCTCTGCTCGGTTAACTTTATATTTAACTGCGAACTGAAGCGCTCCACCTTCACTCTCGTCCATCTGCTGTTCAATATAGCCAATCTGGTTTTGATATTTTTTATCCCGGTTTAATGTCAATTCTCCGGGAACCTCGGAGCTCAACACTTCGACCGTTTGCTGCGGATTGGATTCGGCCACAGGAAACCAAATTCGCACTGATGCATTTGCAGGCAACTCCTGAATGTCTGCAGCATAGTCAAATTCAAATTGTCGAGAGTCGACATCTGAAATCCCGTCGGAAGACGACTGAAGCTTGATAGACCCCGAATCTGTCGATCCGCTCTCAACACAGCCAAGGGCCGTAAGTAACCCGATACTCGCTAAACAAACGCAACCCCGAACAAAAAATTCAAACTTCATTTTTTTACTCTGAAATACAATCTAGAAAGATTAGTCCTTAGAAGTAGACACCATATTTAACTGTGGCAGTACACCTTTTACAAAGTTGGCGGAAACAATTGCCAATCCACGATAGAAGGACGAATTCGTTTGAGAAACGATCTTCTCAAACATTGGCAAAGACCAACTCAAATGGTCATCAACAAAACACTGAATCACTTCCCGTACGATTTCTCCCTGCTCAGGGTCCTTCACCAACCGCATCAACTCACTCAAGAAATCAAACTGAACGCCGACGTGATCTTGCAACGAAGACTGCGGACGATAGCCGGGCAAAACGTCAAAAAACCGGTTCATGGAAGCCGCCGTGCCAGACTGATATTGATTCTCGGACCAAATCGATTGGACTGGAGAGATATGGTCTTTGGGCCCAATCAGAAGCTCACAGTACTCAATGGCAAGTTGTTCGACTAGCTCTGGCGAAACGACGTCAGGCAATTCCCCGCCCAGAGATTCATATGCCTCGCGAAACTCCGGCCCGCACATCGATTCCAAGGTCGATTGATTGACTTCGAACAACCAAAGCCGACCAATTAATTTTACGATTTCGGCCAATTGGCCAGTCGCGTTCGGCATTTCACTCACTTACACATCGCTCCGTCGAAAATTACGCCATTTTATCTAGTGTCGTCAAAGTTTAAAATCTTAACTCTGTTCAGTGAAATAACCTAGCGGAGGGAGCACCGCTAGTGATTTAATCTTCGGGATCTATACCTCGGAATTAGATTCCCGTTTCAACGACGGTGTAAAACTAAGCCAGGAGAAGGGCTAAGCTCATTTACATCGGCTTAAACGCGTTGATCCTGCGCATAAAAGGCTCAACCACGGCTTTGACAAATTCATCATTTTTCAGTCGATCAAATTGAATTCTCAGTAATTCTCTCTGCTCCTTTTTGTAATCCTCTACGTCCATTATTATTTTTCGAGCACCCCGGGAACTCGTCATTGTCGCCTCGTCGAGCGCATTAAACGCTTCAGCTAATCGTTGATGACTGGATTCTAATTCAGGGAGAATTCGCTCTGCTGACGCCTGATCCGTGATGTCGACCATGTTTTGATGAAACTCAGTCGTAGCACTCTTTACTTCGTCAAAGCATATTTGGATTTTATCTGCCGGTGTTTGCGTATCACAACCGCTGATACAAAACACAGCAAGAAGCAACATAAAAACTCGGCGGCGGTGCACGAACAACATCAATTCCCCTCTTATTTGGCAAAACTCAATTCCTGAATCTTACCAAACCAATTTGATAAAATGAATCCAAAATTAGATTCGATTGCAAACCAAATTCACAAAAACCAGTTCACCTCATCGAAACTGAGGCTTTACCAACCTCAGTACGGATCCGCTTTAACAAACCGCTCGTGAATTACAAATACTTTTAGCTGAATCAAATATTAAGCAGATGCCTGACTCTGGATACCGAAGACTGTAGAATACTCCACACTTCGATGGTCTCGCCATCAACTAACTGTCGCCCGCATTTGATTGCCATGAACTCAATAATCGACATTTCCAATCCCGAGTTAAACGACCAACGATTACTCGAAAAGACCCGTAATCAAGCGCAAGATTTATTTCTCGAGCATGGGGCTTTGTGGCTAAAAAATGCCATAACCACCGATTTCATTGACGAATTAGCCAACGCTTATCAACAAAAATACACTGACCAACCCCTCAAGAAATTAAAAAAGAAACACGCGGTTGTTGGCGATCAGCGTTTCATGATTTCAATTAAACTCGAACCGCCATTTAATGATACGCGTCTTTACGCCAACTCGCTCCTGCTTCCGCTAGTTCAATCCATCTTGGGACATCAATGCGTGCTCTCAAGCTTTGGATCGGTGCTCAGCTTCCCGGGTGCGCAACACCAACCCATTCACTTTGATCACCCACCTTTATTTGAGTCTCCCGAAGCGTGCGGAAAAATTCCTCCGTACGCACTGACCGTCGTCATCCCGCTAGTCGATATTAAACAGGAAACAGGTTCCACCGCGATTTGGGAAGGAAGCCATCGTCGCGCCACGGCACGACAAGAACTTCAGGCAATGTCCGAAAAACCACAGTGGCCTCAAGCAAGCCTTCCGTTGCCCAACCGTGGTGATGTTTACTTGATGGACTACCGCGTGATTCATGGCGGGATGGCGAACAATGCTGAATACGCCCGCCCTATCCTGTATCTCGTTTACAGCCGCCCCTGGTTTCAAGACACGTTCAATTTCAACGATCAAAAACCAATACGATTTGCTTCCGGCGAAAGAAAAAAAATACCTAAACAATTTCGCTACCTGTTCGCTAACCATTAGTGTCTGCGAAACATTGACTTAACCCAATCCTCCTACTTTGGACCTCGACCGTGAAACCTTCCATCCAAAAATTCTTAGACAATCCGGAAGTCGCTCAATCATTTGCGAACGAATTTGTCGCCAAACTCCAGCGTCTATCTACCACTCAGGACTTCATCACGGTCTCACTTTCTGGCGGCAGCACTCCCAAATTATTATTTCAAGTGCTGGCAGACCAACACGCTGAATCGGTCGACTGGACAAAAGTTCATTTCTTCTGGGGAGACGAAAGGTGTGTCGCTCCCAACGATCCGGACAGCAACTACGGTGAAGCCTATCGTTTACTTTTATCGAAAATAAACATTCCTTCCACCAATATCCACCGGGTCCAAGGCGAAGACGATCCGGTAATCGAAGCCCTTCGCTACGAAAAAGAAATTTCTACCATCCTTGCACTCAACAAAAACAATATTCCTTCTTTTGATATCCTGATCTTAGGAATGGGCGCTGACGGCCACACAGCCTCCATCTTTCCACATGAGATTGGCTTCCTCGATTCAGAGCGAATCTGTGAGGTGGCGACTCACCCTGAGAGTGGGCAAAAACGAATTACGATCACTGGCAAGATTATCAATGCAAGCTCTTGCATCTACTTCTTAATAACTGGTGAAAGCAAAGCCCCAATTCTTGCTGAAATCCTGCAAGAATCGGGGAATTATCGCGACTACCCTACCGCCCATGTAGCCCCCGAGGGTGAATTGTTCTTCTTTGTCGACCAATCTGCCGCGGCACTACTGGACGAGTAAAACAAAGCTGCCGGCGTCACGACCAAGCTAAACACGAATTTATCTAAATCGAGTCGGCCGCCGCATCGCGATCGTCAATTGCCACAAAATCAAGCTGATCAGGGCCAATATATTCTGCTCCGGGACGGATTAAACGATTGTTGGAACGTTGCTCGAAAACATGTGCCGCCCAACCCGAGACTCTTGAAAGAACAAAAATCGGGGTAAACATTTCGGTGGGTATTCCGAGGAAATGGTAGACCGACGCGCTGTAAAAATCGAGATTGGGAAACAGCTTTTTCTCACGCCACATTACCTGCTCGATTCGCTCAGAAACAGGATACAACACCGTATCTCCATTAGCTTCTGAAAGCTGCTTTGCCCACCCTTTAATCACTTCATTACGGGGATCTGAAATCGAGTAAACTCGGTGACCAAAACCCATAATCAGGGCCTTGCTCGATAACATTTCCATAATGCCAGCTTCCGCCTCCTCCGGCGTTTGGAATTTTTCAATCAACTCCATCGCCGCTTCATTGGCTCCACCATGCAATGGTCCCCGCAATGTTCCAATCGCTCCCGTTATCGCGGAAAACAAATCAGAGAGCGTGGCCGTGCAGACTCGGGCGGTGAAAGTCGACGCATTGAATTCGTGTTCAGCATACAACACGAGCGACACATCCATGACACGGCGATGAAGATCCGAAGGTGGAGTGTCATGCATTTTTTCCAAGAAATAACCGGCAATCGTTGACTCGGTTGAATCGAAGTCGATTTCTGTTCTGTCTTGAGCAAAGCGATACCAATAGACCAACATCGACGGCAAACAGGCCAAGAGACGCTCAGCCTTTTGCTCCTGTTGGGCAAACGAAGTCTCAGGTTCGAGCACACCCAGCATCGAACAACCCGTCCGTAGAACGTCCATGGGATGGGCATTCGCCGGAATCGCACGTAACGTTTGGCATAACGCGTCAGGCAACTGGCGTCCGCCCACCAGTCTCGCGGTAAAGCTATCCAACTCTTTCCTTAACGGAAGGTGACCATAAAGGAGCAAAAATGCAACTTCTTCGAACGTCGCTTCGGCTGCCAGATCGTGAATCGAATAGCCACGATAATTCAACCCCTTGCCCTCTTTACCTACGGTTGCAATGGCAGTCTCACCAGCAACAACGCCCGCCAGTCCACCTGTTTTTTTCTTAACTGTCATTCTGCATCCGCCCTTTTTAATAAGTCATCTATTTTTTGCTCGTACGCATGATAATCAAGCACTTCATAAAGCCCTTTTCTAGTTTGCATCTGATCTAGAAGACTGCTTTGGGTGCCAGTTTTACGAATCGTTCCATAAGCCGTTTCAGCCGCCTGGCTCATCATTCGAAACGCCGTCAACGGATAGAGTACCAACTCCACCCCTACTTCAGACAGATGTTCGACCGTCATCAATGGACTCATTCCAAATTCGGTCATATTCGCAAGCACCGGCACGCTCAGCGATTGTGTGAAAAATCGATAATGGTCAGCGTCGGTAATCGCTTCGGCAAAGATAACATCAGCTCCCGCTTCAATATATTTTTGACAGCGTTCAATCGAGCGCTCCAACCCTTCTTCAGCCAGAGCATCAGTACGGGCCATGATCACGAACGAGTCGTCGGTTCGTGCGTCAACGGCCGCATGCAAGCGATCGACCATCTCCCCGGTACTTACCATCGATTTATTGGGGCGATGTCCACAGCGTTTCGCCGCCTGTTGGTCTTCGATATGAACTGCGGCGGCTCCCGCTTTAATAAACGCCTGAATCGTTCTAGCGATACACAAAGAGTGCCCCCACCCGGTATCCGCATCCACCAATAACGGAATTTGGCAGGCCGCCGTGATTCGTTCAATATCAACCAGCACATCCGACATGGATGTCATTCCCAAATCTGGCATTCCATACGAAGCATTCGCAACCCCGGCTCCCGAAAGATAAATCGCGCGGTAACCTTCGCGCTGAGCAAGCAACGCCGTATAGGCGTTAATTGTGCCGGGGATTTGCAGTGGTTTTTCTTCAGCCATCGCCGCTCGAAACCGCTCGCCTGGAGTTGAGGACATACCGTTCTTCTTCCTTCTATAAAATTTAAAACTGCCAAGCGAATCGGTTCGAAAAGCCTTAGTTGGCCAACCTAATCCTACAGTGAAACGTCGACCCGCGGGAAAATTCATTCAACATATGGAAGTTCCCCCTCGAACCTCGAAGATTGCTTTAGCTTCAGTAAAATATGAGGCCTCGGGTCGCGAGTTGGCTTTGACAGAATCAATAAGATAGTTAACCTGAAGACTTACCAAGAAACATTAACGGAAATCGACTTACTTAGGGAGCTTCTGAGAAAACATTCTGCTCGTTTTTTCCACAGCAACATTGCTTTCTTCGGTAGCCTTCCCCGTTTCCGGTCCACGTAGGAATGATCACATGGCCACACCGAACCAATCTCGAATTGCTTCATTAAGTCTACCTAATTTTCCGGAGGGCATTTTACGAAATACAGCCCCGGCTCGTCTTTACGAAGAAGCCATTAAATTCGATCAAGGTATGATCACCAGCACCGGGGGACTCTCCTCCAACTCAGGTGATAAAACTGGCCGTAGCCCAAAAGACAAACGTATCGTTCAGCAAGAGAGCATTAATGACGATGTCTGGTGGGGTGAAATCAACATGCCCATGCCCGAGGAATCTTTTACAAAGGTAAAACAACAAGCGATCGATTTTCTGGACGTTTGCCCACAATTTTATGTTCTCGACGCCTTCGCAGGATGGGATCCCAGCTGCCGACTAAAGATTCGTGTGATCTGCTCCCGCGCATATCACGCACTGTTCATGCACAACATGCTCATTCGCCCCACCGCTGAGGAATTAGCTGACTTCGGCGAACCGGATTACGTCATCTACAACGCTGGTCAAACCTCGGCCGACACCTCGATTGAGGGTGTCGACTCCACGACCTCCGTTTCAATCAACTTCGATCGTGGTGAGATGGTAATCTTAGGCACAGAATACGCCGGCGAGATGAAAAAAGGTGTTTTCACAATCATGAATTATCTCATGCCCAAGCGGGATATTCTGTCGATGCATTGCTCATGCAATGTTGGCGAGAAACATGATGTATCTCTGTTTTTTGGGCTGTCCGGGACTGGTAAGACAACGCTATCTGCCGATCCGTCGCGCCCGCTGATTGGAGACGATGAACACTGCTGGAACGACGAAGGCGTCTTCAATATCGAAGGGGGATGCTATGCGAAATGCATTAACCTCTCACAAGAGAAAGAGCCTCAAATTTTCGATGCGATCCGCTACGGCTCCGTGCTTGAAAATACCGTCCAAGATCCACTGACCCACGAAGTCGATTACAGCGATGTCTCGTTGACTCAGAACACACGCTGTTCTTACCCAATCGAGTACATTGATAACGCTAGAATTCCCTGCATCACGGATTCACCAAAAAATATTGTATTTTTGACCTGCGATGCCTTTGGCGTGCTTCCACCCGTGAGCAAGCTAACTTCAGCGCAAGCGATGTACCACTTTATCAGCGGGTACACTGCGAAGGTTGCCGGAACCGAGGTCGGAGTCAAAGATCCTGAAGCAACCTTCTCCGCCTGTTTTGGCGCGGCATTTTTGGTCTGGCACCCAACTAAATACGCGACCTTGTTAGCCGAACAAATGCAACTCCACGGAACCAGCGCCTGGCTGGTGAACACCGGTTGGAGTGGAGGCGCGTTCGGAGTTGGTTCGCGAATCAGCCTGCACTACACGCGTGCGATTATCGACGCCATTCATAATGGCTCGCTCGCCATTGCTGACTACGCCACTGACCCGATTTTTGGATTGCGTATCCCCAAATCATGCGTAGGGGTTCCGGGGAAAATTCTCCAGCCACGAGGAACATGGGCAGACTCAATAGCTTTCGAAAACACCGCTAAATTGCTGGCGACAAAATTCCGCGATAATTTTAGGGAGTACGCCGACAAAGCCTCTGACGAAGTCCTCAAGGCAGGACCGCTTGTCTAATTAGTACCGGAAACCGTTTATGTTGCTTGGAAATTCTTTGACCAAGCCATTACGCAGCCTGCAGCGAACGAAAGTTGGAAGCCCAGCTAATCCAATTGCTGACCTCTTCCAAATCGGGGTTTTTACCATTGCGAATGATTTTCTGACCCTCTTTGGTTTCAGCGAACGGGGCAATGATTTCGAAGAGAGCTTGCGGTTGCATCGTCGCTAGAGTTTCAGGTTCGGTGATGCCACAAGCGACCAGCAATTGCGAATCATGGCCTCGCAGATTTGGAATACGGCAAACCAACCGTGCCTGATGCTGCCAAACTCGAATAACTTTCTCTGAGATCCGTTTATAGTTTAGCTTTGTCTCCATCGATTCTGCAGTGTGTTTCAAAAAATCAGCTACCGTACTGATCCCAATTTTCTCAAATCTCTCAGCAGTTTTGGGACCGATCGACGGAGCCGCTTCCACATGATCACTTAAATCAAGGTAAAATTTCAGTGCAGAAGATTTTGAATTTTTCTTTTTTCCTGCTGGTTTACCGCTATCTGCTTTTGTATCCTGCTGAACCGAAATTGGCGGAAGACTAGGAGCAACCTGAGCCGCCGCGGCGTGAGAGTGCATGCGTGGGGGGCGAGCCAGCATGGGCTGGTTGTTCTTCTTTGAGAGTCGAGCCGTTTTCGAGGCACGCCTGGCCTTCATCACATTTCCATCGGGCGCGAAATCTCTGGCCTGGTAACCACGGGCAGTTCTCTGATACGGCTTACGATCTCCAGGTTTACGATTCCCACTCCCGCTGTCTGAATTTCCTTCGGGCCGAATTCTTAGCTCCTCGGGTTCGGAGGCATTGTGACTCTCCGTCTCCACCCGAGCGCGGTCAAGAGACCGATACCAGCCGTTAATCCGATCCAGCGTTATTGAGTCTCGATTGACTCCAAAATGCCGACCCTCGCTCGTCGAGAAAAATCGTTCGATACGCTCTAAAATCTGCTGCGGGAACGAGGTGTCCAAGTGCTCCGGATCTGTAATCCCGCACGCAACTAAGACTTTCGCATCCGGTGTTCTAAGGCCAGGGACATGCATTAAAAGCCACAATTGTGCTTGCCATCGATCGAGCTGTTCTGCATGGAGATTGAGTTCTCCAACCACGTCCTCATCCACAACCAACAGATCGCCAACGCTCTCAATCCCCTGATCGTGAAATAATCTCAGTTGCTTGGTATCGAAAAATCCCATTCGATCCAACTTTGTCGTTTCATCAATACTAGAAACATACCCTAGCCGGTCGCCAATCATACTGACTGATACGGAGGAGACTGCAGCTTGATTCGATTGAGGAGAAGCCGCCTCGATCTCCTGACCAGCCGTTTGCCGCTGTCCGGAAACTGGAAATGGTAAACTCACAATTGAATCATCTTCTTCAATTACCCACTGAGTTTGGGAACGGGGGTACTTTGAGAGCGGATACGGACGAGGGAGAAAACCCGCCGCATAAACTTCCGTCGCTACGAAATCCTCCGGCCGCCACTCGGCTTCGGCAGCAATCGTAACACTCGGCTCTTTAACAATATCGTGAATACTGCCCGCAGGATAAACCTCAGCGACCGGAAGCGCTGTCGGTATCTCGAAGACGTTTGCTGGAATCAGCGAAGCCGTATT
>Ga0055584_100008257_pt1 | contig 10210 bp, 6 predicted proteins | sample OSDHelmetaG_FD_58716 | JGI IMG/M metagenome (GOLD analysis project Ga0055584, IMG submission 58716) | Pelagic marine sediment microbial communities from the LTER site Helgoland, North Sea, for post-phytoplankton bloom and carbon turnover... | ecosystem: Environmental > Aquatic > Marine >...
AAAGGCTTTCATAGTGAGTGCCGCGGACTGAATTTAATCTACGGCAAGAATGAGAGTGGGAAAACCTTTATTCTAGAAGCCCTAAGTGCTTGGTTGTTTGGGGTGGGGCGGCTTTCCCCTTTAAAGGGAAAAGCAAGGGAGTGGAACCCTAAACCAACCGGTTCTATTGAAGTTTCCGGATTAGAGCCTAATAGCCATAATGAGGTGGAGATATTCGGGCCAACGACACAAAAGAATCTTCAGGACCATTTGGCCAAAGAGTTAGAAATGCCTTCGGATTTAGCCAAACTTTTGGTTGTTAGAGCAGGTGAAGTATTACTGGAATCCCCAGAAAGCCTTGTCAAAAATAGATTATCTGCTGCTGGAAAGCTAGATGATTTGATCTCTGCAAAAAGAATTAGCAAAACGATACAAGCAGCTTCTGTCGGGGATCAAATTATCGAAGGGAAAAACCAAGGTGAGTTAAAAACACAACAGGATGCTATCGAGAAATTGCATGCCCTGGAAAGTCTGCGGCAGGAGTATTTTGACGAGAAGGGCCTCAAGTTGCATGCCTTGAAGCAGGAGTTGCAGAGCTTACTCTCTGAGCAAAAAGAACTTCAAGCAGCTCAAGAATCTTATGCTGGTCAAATTTTTGATCAAATTAAAGAAACGGAAAGCCAAATAGACCGTATCGATCAAATCGATCTAGACGATTTGAAAAAGCAACTACATGCTAGTAAACAATCAACGGATCGAATTAATGAATCCGAAGCTCGGTTAGTTAACCTTGATAAAAAGCTTTCTGAAAAAGCGTGGTTGGAATCAGTTTCAAAGAAGTTTACCGAACTTACATCGGGCGTAAATTCAAAGCCTTCCACCATAGTTTCTCGTAAACCAATATTTTTAATTCTTTCAGGCTTGGGGGTTTTGGGGGCGGTTGGGTCTTTTGCTGCGGGAATTACTATAGTTTCTGGAGTAAGTGGTTTTCTGGCATTACTGTTCTTGGTTTTTTGGTTCGTGATCCTTTCCAAGAAATCTTCTGCTTTAACTACTGCTTCATCTGAACTGGACCAACTAAAAGATGATTTTCAGAAGAAGTTCGGAGAGCAACAAGTCGACGAACATATTATTCAAAGTAAGCTTACGGAGCTCATTAGATTACAAGGTCAACGGGATCAAGTAGCTTTAGGTTTAGCCAAGGACCAAAAAGAAAATATCGAAGCTGTTGAACGCTTGAAATCACGCATGCCTGACCTTTGTCCTGATTGCGATCAAGAAGGTTGGGGTACAAAGATTGAAGAATTCGAAGCGAACAGGCGAACCTTGCAAGAAAAGAAAGTTCAATTATGCAAGGAGGTCTATCAGCTTGGTTTCAATGAACGGCCTGAGCCAAAGGATGCAATCGCTTCCGCTGCGAATTGGGATGGGAAAAGAGCAAATGAGGTACGCAATTGCATAAATGATCTTAGGGAAGAAGAAAATCAATTATCTGGTGAAGGAACTCGTTTAAAGGCAAAGATATCAACCGCTTGCGGTGTTCATTCTGACTCTTGGGAGGAGTTGATCGGAGCATTAGAGCAAAAAATTAGTGAGTTTCGGGACTTGTATAGGGAGATCACCGCGACTATTTTAGGGAAGCATGCCGTTTGTGTGGCGGTTGGAAAACTGCAGCAAAAAGAGGATGAAATAATCTCCACATGCTTAGCTGATCCACTCTTAATGGATGATTTAAAGGAAATTAGCGGCGGTCGTTTAGCCGGTTACAGTTGGGAAGGTGGGCACTTAAATGTGGTTGATTCATCCGGTCAGGCTTATTCCCTCGATATGCTGTCTACTGGAGCTATGGAGCAAGTAAGCTTAGCAATGCGACTTTTATTTGCTCGTTCCTATTTGGGAGATGAGCCGGGCTTTTTATTATTGGACGACGCATTCCAAAACAGCGATTGGGAAAGGCGAAAGCAACTGGTTGATTATACAATCAGCTTGGTCCGGGTCCATAAATGGCAAATCTTTTATTTTTGCATGGATGATCACTTGGTTGATCTATTTCACAAAAAGGCCAACGAAATCATTCCTGACGACTTTTCATACAATCCATTATGAAGTTAAAAAATATTACCATCCACCGGTCCGGGCAAAACTACGGTCCTTACCCAGAAAAGCGAGTGATCGATTTTCTGGATCAAGGTCTGGTTATTGAAACCGATTTAGCTTGGTATCCGGGCATTACAGGATGGGTATCTTTGAGGGAAGCTCTATCCTTAGATACTTTAACGACAGGTGAGCAAAATGTAGATTCCGATAAACATGCCTTACTCGATGAGCTTCAAGATGCTCAAGCATTTGAACTTTTCGCAAAAATTAAAAAATTATTAAACAAAGGAGAAACTGAATTTGCCTACGATTTATTAGTCGGGTCTCAACAAATTTTAGGAACAGCTACTTATCTTTTTGAGAATGTTGAGCTAGATGGAGAGAGTCTTTTATTGCCCGAATGGGTAGATTGGGAGTTTGAAAGTTCTAGCAAACTCTTTTTTTACCTAATTCTAGCCATTGGTGATTTGGGCACTCTCCCTAATATTAGAAAGATATTAGACGAACTTTCTTTAATAGATTTGTCTCACTGCAAACTCAAAGAAGTGCCAGAAGCACTTTTTTCGCTAGAAAATGTACAAAGGATAAACCTTTCTGGTAATGCTCTGAATGAACTTCCCGACAAAATTAAAGAGATGACTGGTTTAAAAACTCTGCAACTAAGTGAGAACCATTTTAAAAATATACCCCGTATTCTTAAAGACATTCAAACTTTAGAACGAATTGAGCTGAATGAAAATAATTTGAGCGAGGATGAAAATGCATGGAATACATTAATGGCAATCAGTGGGTTATGTTCTATCAATTTGAGTAATACTCAGATAAAGCTTTCAGGTGACATCCGTACTGACTCTTGCCTTTGGGAAGAAATCGACCTTTCGCAAAATGATTTCAATCACGCTCCACTAGCCGATTTTTTAAGAAGTCTTTCAAAAGTAAAATCACTTCGGGTGCTCAATCTCTCTTCCTGCCAATTATCTCAAGTTCATCAGGAGCTGTCTCTTCTCGAGAACTTAGTAAGCCTTAATCTTAGCCAAAACTCCTTGGGAAAAATTCCGAGAGAGCTCAATAACTTAAGCAATTTGGAATCGGTCGAGTTGTGGGGTAATCCCTGTATTCCTGAACCTTCTTCGCAGATACACGAAGACTTTCCTCCAATAGGTGATTCAGAACATATTGATTTAGAAGAAACGCTTGAGGATTGGTATGAGCCCGGGCCAATCATTGATGATGAGGAAAGCCTCAAAAAGTTGAGTTCATTTGCTGAAATTATTCAGTCGGAAGACTTAGATGAAATCAATGGATTTATAGAGTCAATCGTTCACGATCATGACCCAGCTCTTTTAATAGAGTTGGTTAGGGGGTGTTCGTTATCACCTGAGGGTTATTTGCTACCGGGTCTTTATTTCCCTTTTCCTTTTTGGCTGGATTCTGTCTTTACTACCAATGAAGTCGGAGATGATCCGTCCGGCAGATGGAAAGGCACTCCCTGGTCTTGGTCTGATGACGACGGGCGTGACGGGGCAGCGTATTCAAATTATGCGCTTCTAAGTTTGATCACCTCCTTGCCCAATGATAGCAGAATCCACCCGAGTTTGTTAAAGTCCAATGTCCGCCGTCTTAACCTTGTTTTACCTGGAGAAATTCCTACTGGGATTAATCAGTTTAGTGAATTAGAAGAACTTAGCATTGCAAGGAGTGCATTGTCTAGTTTGCCATCAGAGATTGGCTGCTTTAATAAGCTTATTTCTCTTTCTTTGGAAGATAATCAAATTTGTGAAATCCCAGAATCCTTTGCTGGATTAACCACTCTAAAAAACCTTATCCTAAGAAATAACCAGATCACTAAAGTTGGGAGCTGGGTTGGATCCATGATCAATCTTCGAATTCTTGATTTAGCGAAAAACCAGGTCCCTGAACTACCTAGTGAGCTTGGTCATCTAAAAAATCTCAAGTTTTTAGGTTTAAGATCTAATCAATTAACCTCGTTACCACAAGAAATAGGTAATTTGCAGAATTTGCAGCATCTTTGGTTAGGCGATAATTGCATCGAGTACTTGCCCGTCCAACTCTACCAAATTAAAACTCTCTTAGCGATGGGTTTGGTCGATAATTCATGCATTCCCACGAACAGCAAATGGGTGCGTGGGATCGACCTTTCTCACCGCATTGATAAGATTCATAAAATGGCAATTTCAGCTGAAAATGATGACGATGCAGAGTGGGTTCTAAAAAATCTTCGAGCATGGGGAGGTAGTTAAATGAGTAATGATACTGATGTTTTCGTCACCTTATATTCCGAAAGCCTTCTGGATATAAATGCCGCGTTGGCTTATTTAGCTAATAAAGACCGAACATGGCGGTTTGATCTCGATCAGATTAAAAAAGAATCTTTAGGTGGCTACTCCGCTCGAATAAGCGGTTGGGCTAACGAAAATTCGTTTAATTATTCGATAACGGGTGAGGATGGAGAACTCGGTGATTTGGAGTGTAAATTTCCAAATATTGAAATCCGTGGTTGGTATAGAGATGAATATTCCCATGGTTCCTTTCAAATTGAAAAATCCTATGAAAACGACAACTCCGAATCTGAATCTGAAGATTCTTACTATGTAGCTATTGAGACTGGTTCGCTCAGAGATGTTAAGTCAGATTTGGGAGATGCTTTGTGGCTTTTTGCTTCGGGGTTGGCCAGAAGGTGTAAAATCCTTGAATTAGGTAGCACATCCATTCCAGATGAAAAATCTTCGTCACCTGAGTGTTCCTTCAGTTTAGTTGAAAAGACTAACTTATCTCCCAATGAAATTTTGGAACAGGTACTCGAATCTATGAGGTGGCTCAAGGTTCCTGCAGATTTTGTGATCAAAATTCAAAATAATTACGGAGATGATTTAGTAATTGAACAAGTTTACTCTCAAAAGGCTACATCTGTAACAAATCAACAAATAGAGGATTTTCTTCTAAGGATTGAGAACTTTCTATCGATCACTCCAAAAGTTTTAGCAGAATCTCCAGCTGATCTAGAGGAGTTTTGCTTAAATAACATAGATGAAGATGGAAATTCAGCTCTGCACTTTACTGCAGCCAACGGAACAATGGATCAGGTGCCAACTCACCTTCTTACCATTGAAAACTTAACAAGAGAAAATCATGCTGGAGAAACACCTCTTTCCGTTGCCCATCAGCATAATTATGCACATCAACTGCCTAATCAGTTTAAGGATAGAGATTTCTCCAAGAATTATAAAAGAAAGCTTTATATAGAAAAGCTGTTCTCAGAAGAGCGTGACGACTTAGCAGATCATTTAATAGAAAACTTCCCTAACCCATTGCTAGGAAATGATTAGCAAAGGAATCGTTTGCCCCTTATTCAGTATTTTGTCAATCGGCCATTCTCTATGCCCTAAGTGCGAAATTTCATCTATTATGCCACAGGGATTTTATGGTATTTAATTACTTAAGAAGTAGTTTATTTCGTAATTTTCGAACCTTGCTAGCCTAAAATTTTTTTAAGGCCCTAGCTTTTTGGGTAGGGTGCTATAAGTTTGAATACATTATTCACTTATTCTTTTGGAGATTAATATGCCAAATGAATAAGGAATTTTTTATTGCAGTATACCTATCTAAAGTAGAGGAAAAGGAATGTATAAATATCAAATTGAAGGTAGGTGGAGCACAGATTTTGTTTCCAAAAAAGAGATTCGAAATTTACTGATTAAGGGAACGCTTACCCCTTATTGCTTCATCCAAGACTCGGGGCTCGGTAGCCAAAAATCTATGATATGTAAGCACCCAGACTTTGAAGATTCTGCTCATGCGGACTGGGCAAAGCTTAGGAAAGTCCGTTCGCTGTTCAACCAATTGTGGAAAGGGCAACTGGATGCAATCATGTCAGGTATTGTTGAACGAGTTGGTCATTGTCAGTCATCTAATCCTCAAGGTGGAGAGCAAATTATACAAAATCTGAGAATGCAGATCGAAGATGGTGATATGCTTGAATTAATCGATCATTTTTGTCGCCAGGAAGACGCCAATGGGCTCATGGATAATGAAATTTTTAGAAGAACCACAAGTGGTTTCCCAAAAATAATTGATGATCTCCCTTTTTCTGAAAGCGGGGAGACCTTAGAAAATAAAGTTTATCAGCAAAAAAAAGCCGATGTTTTGGAGTGGATAAATAATGAGAACTTAAGAAATTACCAAAGACTCGTGTATGCCTTTAAATTAGAAACAGGAGTTTTGTATGTTGGAAAAACTCAGAATATTGAGTTACGTTTTTCGCAGGACCATTTTGTATCTGATAGAGATGGAACAAACGGCAGAAGATTTTGCCATGAATGTCAGTCCATTGAGGTTTACAATGTTAATGGAAATATAGACGGGGATCATGGTGTCAGTAATTTTGAAAGCCTTATGATTTACCGCCATGGAACTCCTGATAACGATAATCGACCTAGATATAATGGAACCGGTGGTGTAAACTTATCTAGAGGTCCGATTTATAAATTACATCATTTTATTTCCAAGGAAGTAGACGAGCTTAAATCTTAGTAAGAAGAGATGGTACAGTCTGCAGATTCTTCATAAAGCCATCTTTTCCTTTAAATCAGCTTCTTTTGAACGATTTAAACTATCATAAAGTACTAAGCCTAATTAGTGAAAAGGAATTTACCTTTGCTTATGATCTTTTAAAGGGTGCAAATGATCGAAATCTATACGATGCCCTGATTGAGGGAAGCCATGTAGATGAGGGTGTTTTGCACACACCTGATTGGGTCGGTTGGGAAGGTGACAGAAATTCATTCTTTTTGCAAATCCTGGAAACTGCTCCTGAAAATGAGAAAGTTCGATCACTAAGAAAAGAAACTACATTAATGGACCTGAGGTTTTTTGGGCATGAAAGCTTCCCAAGCGAAGTTTTGCAGTTCACAAACCTACAATACTTACATCTACGGGGTGGAGATTTTATGACGATACCACCCACTATTGAATCTTTCAAAAGTTTAACGGACCTAAATCTAGAGTCAATTGGTCTAAAGAATATTCCCCGTGAGCTAAGCAGTCTTACCACCTTGCGAAGGTTAGATCTTACGGGCAATAATTTTTCTGAACATAATATTCACTGGAATGTCCTGCAAAACCTGCAAAATTTAGAGATTCTAGTACTTAGCTGGAATCAAATTAGCGAGATTAATGAATTCCAGTGGTTAACTCTTCCATATTTGAAGTCACTCACTCTCAATGGAAACTGCCTGAATAAAGAAACAATTCAAAGAATGTTTCACTCAATATCCCAGAAGATTCCTAACTTGAAGGAACTTTTTCTTCGAGGTTGCTCCATTGATAAGGTTCCTGAGCTGAGAGGAGTGTTTGATCAATTAATTAAATTGGATTTGGGCGATAATTTTCTACAAGAAACACCTCTATGGATTGATCAATTATCCACTCTTAAATGGCTAAATCTACAAGGAAATCCTGTCGCCCAAAAGTAAATCTTTTTTCCACTTTTTCGTGTCAAAAATCACTTAAAATACTTTAGTAAGCTTTAATCGGTAGGGTAGGGGAGGGGCATTGATTCCGATTGGAATAACATAAATAACTATAGGACAATGATATATGTGATTTATGTGAGTTCTCTTAATAGTCCTTTTATTGTAAGAATCTTAATTCCGTATTTTCCAAAGAGAGAAAGATTTTTGCGTGTTTCGCTCTGAATCAAAGGAGTACATAAATATGATTTCTTTGCATTTAAATCATGCATGACAGATAAGATGGTCCCAAGTGCTGAGGGGTAATCCAGAACCTTCGAATAGATCTTTATTGGGGTTCTTTCATTTCCATTTCTTATTATAAGATCGGAACCACCTACTCGGTTTGGCTTTGAGACTTCTAGACCATTTGAAAGTAAAATTGCACCAACTTCCTTCACTAAAGCTTTTTGTTCTTTAAGGAGAGATTGCTGGTGAATTCGGTTCGTTTTAATACGCTCAGTATTCCTTGCTTTCTTTAGCTCGCTTTCTTCTTTTTGCTGCAATTTCAGGACATGCATTAACCTTTCAAGGGTGGCTTCCTTTGGGAGAGTCTTTCCGTTTAATAAATCATAAAGAGACGGTCTACTTATTAGTGCCTTACGAGAAATCTGGGAAATATTAAGAGGACTTTTCTTAACAAGGAATGAAAGACTTTCGGAAAAATTAATCATCAGACTTTTACTATGTTATAAAATATACCTTACAACTATAGCAAGATAGGAAAATATTATTAGTGAAAGGAGAGAAGCCTAACAAAATGTTAGGAGTCCACATTTAAAGGTAGATTTTAGAAAAATAGTCATTTTCAGTATTCAAATAAAAAATAAACATTACTCTAAAATAATTTTTATGTAAGCAAAAAAAACTTACATTAAATAACTTTTTTTTAAAAAATTAGAAGGAGCGATAAGTGGAGTAAGCTTGCCGGTTCCTTTTTCTCTAGATGAAATATGAAAGTGCATTTAGGGAAAAAGATTTTTGATTCTCTTCGTAAGGATATTTTTCAACCCTTTTTGGTTGATTATGGACTACCCCAGAAAAGAGTTTTCCGAAAAGGTTTAATTCTTTGCCTTTCTTTGCTTCTATCCAGGCAGATTAAACACAAAATTACTGGGCAAAGGGTAGGAGTAATTCTCCCTCCTGGTCTACCGGGTTTTGTAGCGAACTTTGCGTTATTTTTCTGCGGTCGTGTACCGGTTAACTTAAATTTCACTCTAGGGCCGGAAATAAATCGGGAAATCTTAAGCAATTCTGGTGTTAAAACGGTACTGACTGCATCTGCTATGTCTAAAAAATTCCACAATTTTCCTTGGCCTGAAAATTGTTTGTGGGTAGATGAGTTTTTAAAAGAGATCGCGGCTAATCGTTGGTTAATCCTTAAAACTTGCTTGCTTACCTGGATGTTTCCTAAACGCACAGCTCAAAAGTTTCAGATACCGACTAAGGGCGGAAACGAAGTAGCAATACTTCTTTTTACCAGTGGGAGTTCGGGAAAGCCTAAGGGGGTGCCCCTGTCCCATCGAAACTTACTTGTAAATTGTCGGCAATTATACGACCTCGAGCTTTTTCGTGATTATCCAAGGGTATTAGTCAACCTTCCCTTGTTCCACAGTTTTGGGATGACCATTGGGATGATTTTCTGCACCCTGCGTGGATTGCCGGTTGTGACCACTCCCTCTCCATTGGACCAGCGGTTAAATATCCGCGCAATCTCCGAGCAAAGGGTGGAGATTTTACTCGGTACCCCTACATTCCTGCGTGGATATTTAAAGAAGACCGAACAAGGTGAGCTTGACAGTATCCGCTACATCGTTGCCGGGGCGGAAAAGAGCCCAGCTTCTTTTCGCAAAACCTGGGAAGAAAAAATAAATTGTCAGTATTTGGAAGGCTATGGATTAACCGAAACATCTCCGGCATTGTCTTTCAATCTTCCAGGGAAAGGGAAAAGGTGCGGTTCCGTAGGTCGGTTATTGCAGGGAGTGGAATGCCGTACGATTGATCCGGAAAGTGGTAGAAAAACTGACAGAGAACAGGGTGGAATGCTTTGTTTTCGTGGAGCCAACATATTTTCCGGTTATTGGTGTGATGAGGAGAGGACCAAAGAAGTGCTCGATGAAGATGGATGGTTTATCACGGGAGACCTTGGTCGGCTTGATGCGGATGGATTTCTTTGGATAGATGGAAGAATATCAAGGTTTTCGAAGATTGGAGGAGAGATGGTTCCTCACGGAAGGGTTGAGGAGGAAATTCTCCATGTTCTCGGACTGTGCCCTAGCGATGAACCCATTCTTGTTGTCTGTGCATTGCAGGACGAGAAGAAGGGAGAAAAATTGGTCGTAGTATACTCTCAACCTATAGATCAGCTTAGAGTAAGGAATGGTTTGATGGAAAAGGGAATTTCCAATCTGTGGATACCGAAGCATTTCATCGGTGTGGGAAAAATACCCTTGTTACCTACTGGCAAAACAGATTGGGCAAAAATCCGTAAGATTATTGCAAGGCCGGATTAGGGTCATGTTGCTTTCGGGGGGAATTGATTGATTTGCTTGGTAGGCCGGCCGGGACTCGAACCCGGAACCAATGGCTTAAAAGGCCACTGCTCT
>Ga0055584_100008258_pt1 | contig 10210 bp, 8 predicted proteins | sample OSDHelmetaG_FD_58716 | JGI IMG/M metagenome (GOLD analysis project Ga0055584, IMG submission 58716) | Pelagic marine sediment microbial communities from the LTER site Helgoland, North Sea, for post-phytoplankton bloom and carbon turnover... | ecosystem: Environmental > Aquatic > Marine >...
CCTCAACCTTGGCAAGGTTGCGCTCTACCAACTGAGCTATTCCCGCGAAGGGGCGAGATTCTAGCCTGTGACAGGTTTAAGTCAAGGCGAAATTTCAGATTTCCACTAATTAGTCTCGCCCTGGTCGCTGACGATAAATGGCCACGCGGCTCGCAGGTAGATCAACATGGACCAAATCGTCATGACTGCCGCCATGACCAACAGCACGAAACCCACGGTATATATGGGTATTCCGAACATATCATTGTGATACACCATAAAGGCGATACCGAACATCTGCAGCGTCGTTTTGACCTTACCCGCCATCGTAACCCCGACGTTGGCTCTCTCACCAATTGTTGCCATCCACTCGCGAAGAGCAGAAATCGTGATTTCCCGGCCAATAATAATCATCGCGATGACATCCTCGAACCAGCGTGCCTCGGCCTGAACAAGCATCACCAGGACGATTGAAACCATCAGCTTGTCGGCAACGGGGTCCAGAAACTCGCCGAATCGGGACGTCTGGCCATAGCGCCTCGCGACCCAGCCATCGATCCAGTCGGTGATGGCCGCGATGCCGAATAAGACAGCTGCAATCGGACGCGCGTTCGGCAGTTGAGAATAAAAGCACAGCACCACAATCGGAATGGCCGCAATTCGAAACAACGTCAGAATGTTCGCGAGATTAAGCTTCAATTTTCTTCCCGTACGCGGATTAACCATCCAGATGCAGCGCATTGTATATGGTTTCGGCAAGTTTTCGACTTATACCGTGTACCTGCACCAAATCGTCTATGCCCGCCCCGTTCACTCCTTGCAGTCCACCGAACTGCCGCAGCAGTTCCCTGCGCTTCTTCGGACCCAGTCCCGGGATCTCTTCAAGCTTCGACGTTCGACGAGCTTTCGCCCGTTGCTGCCGGTGCCCCGTTATCGCGAATCGGTGCGCCTCGTCCCGAATCTGCTGTATCAAAAGCAGCGCCTGAGAGTCCGGCGGCAGCGTCATCGGTCTCGATTCGCCCGGTCGAAACAACTGCTCTGCGCCAGGACGCCTTGAGCGGCCCTTGGCAACGCCGACGACGTTCAGCCACTCCAGACCCAACTCACCCAGAACCTTCATGGCCTCAGCCAGCTGTCCTTTGCCGCCATCCACGAACAGGATGTCGGGCATCGGCACCTCGCCTTTCTTCACGCGCGCATAGCGGCGCCGCAACGCCTCGGACATCGCGCCATAGTCGTCACCTGGCGCCACCGGGCTGAGGTTGAATCGGCGATAATCACTCTTTAACGCGCCAGCCGTGTTGAATACCACACAAGAGGCGACTGTCGCCTCGCCAGAGGTGTGACTGACGTCGAAGCACTCAAGTCGCTGTGGCGTCTCCTCCAGCGCCAGCGCTTCACCCAACGCCGCGAACTGCCGCTTGATCGTCGCGTTGCTCGCAACCTTGAGATTCAGGCCCTGTTCGGCATTCGTTCTGGCCATTTGCAGCCACCGCAGTCGATCGCCCCTGACTCTGGAACGGATGCGAACTTTGTGGCCAACGCGCTCCGTCAACTCCTGCTGCAGCAGTTCGCCGTCGGCGATAGCGGTCTCTATAACGATCTCGGTCGGTGCGTCGCGTCCCAGGTAATACTGCGCAACAAACGCGTTCAATATTTTTTGTTTGTCCGTCTCGCCCTGCAGTCGCGGAAAATGATCCCGACTGCCGATCACGGAACCGTTACGAATAAACATGACCGTTACGCAATGAATTGCGCTGTTGGACGCAAAGCCGAGAATGTCGAGGTCCAGCTTGCCGGTCCGTTTGACCAGCTGACGTGCCTCGATTTCCTTGAGCTTCGATATCTGGTCGCGAAAACGCGCTGCGTGTTCATAGTCCTGAACCTCGGCCGCCTTCTCCATGCGCTCGACGAAGGTATTTACAACAGTCTTGTTTTTGCCATCGAGAAACAGGATGGCGGCGTCGATGTCTTTCGCGTACTGCTCTTTCGATATCAGATTGACGCAGGGGGCCGTGCATCGTTTGATTTGATACTGCAGGCAGGGTCGCGTCCGATTGCTAAAGAAACTCTCCGAACAGTTGCGAATCAGGAACAGCTTTTCCAACTCACTGAGCGTTTGGCGAACGGCCGAGGTGCTGGGAAAGGGGCCAAAGTAGCGTCCTTTGCCGCGGCGTGCTCCGCGATGAAACCTTAGCCGCGGATAATCGTGCTCTGTGGATGCGTAAATATACGGGTAGCTCTTGTCATCTCGGAGCAGAACATTGAATCGTGGCTTGTGCTGCTTGATGAGGCTGTATTCGAGAATCAATGCCTCAGCCTCGGTGTTCGCAACGGTCACCTCCACCCGCGCGACCTGCTCCATCATCATCGCTGTTTTGGCCGCTTCGTGAGTCCGGTTGAAGTAGCTGGAAACGCGTTTTTTAAGGTCACGAGCTTTGCCAACGTAGATGACCTTGTACTTGGCATCGAGCATGCGATAGACACCCGGCCGATGTGTCAGGGATCGCAGAAAGGGCTCAACTTCAAATGGCGCGTCGTCAGTCACGATGTCAGTTGTCCAGCATCTCCCGAGCTTTCCTGAATATGTCGTCGAACATTTTTTCCGTCAGGCGCCGCGTATTCGTGTTGTAGCGACTGCAATGATACGAATCAATCAAATGAAAGAACTCAAGATCGTGTACGGCGGCATGACCAAACTTGAACTGCGCCTGACGCATCCCGAGCGCCTTGATGATCGCTCGGTGCGCGATACCGCCCAGCGCCATGACGACTGCGTTTTTCGGCAATGCCCGCAACTCATTTGCAAGAAACGCATTGCAGGTATTGATCTCGACACCTACTGGCTTGTTGTCCGGTGGCAGGCATTTGACAGCGTTCGTGATCCGGCAATCGAGTAACTCCAGTTCATCATCCGCCGCTTCGGAATGATCGCGACTGGCGAATCCGTACTTGTGCAACATTTGATAGAGCAATATTCCCGCATGATCTCCGGTAAACGGACGACCGGTCCGGTTCGCCCCGTGCATCCCCGGTGCAAGACCCACGATCAGAAAACGCGCGGCATTGCTACCGAAAGGCGGCACGGGCCTGCAGTAATAATCCGGATAACGCTCGTTGACGTCATCCAGAAACTTCGCAAGTCTCGGGCATTCTCTGCATGCTTCGTCGAAAGTCGCGTCGTTTATCAAAACCGTCAATCGTCCATGTGGCGAATGATGGCTTCGCCAAAACCGCGCGTCCCGACAAGCGTCGCGCCCGGAACCATCTTGTCAAGTTCCTGTTCGACATCTTCCTTTCCGTGCGGCCGTTCTGCCCGTTTTGGCTGGTGTATGGCTTCACGCAGGCGAGCCAGATCGAACGTAACCTCACCGTTGGCGATCGTGTTTGCAACGCCTTTCAAAACGAGGTCAGCGGCTTCGCTCCAGCCGATGTAGCGCAACATCATCGCCGCCGACAGGATCAACGAACCCGGATTGACGCGGTCCTTACCCGCGAAGCCCGGCGCCGTTCCGTGTGTCGCTTCGAAAACGCCGATGGCATCCGCAAGGTTAGCGCCAGGTGCAATGCCGATACCACCGACCTGCGCTGCCAATGCATCCGATATGTAGTCGCCATTGAGATTCAGCGTGGCGATCACGTCGTATTCTTCAGGCCGCATCAGAATCTGTTGCAGAAAGTTGTCAGCGATAACGTCTTTGATGACGATCTCCCGGCCGGTCCTCGGGTTTTTGAACGACAACCACGGGCCGTCACCAATCTCTCGCGCGCCAAACTCCGTGCGCGCAACGTCATATCCCCACTGGCAAAAAGCACCCTCGGTGAATTTCATGATGTTGCCCTTGTGTACCAAAGTCACCGAACTCCTGTCGCGTGCGATGCAATGCTCGATGGCTTTTCGAATCAGGCGCTCCGAGCCCTCGCGTGACACCGGTTTGATGCCGATACCCGAACTCAGTGGGAAGCGAATTTCAGTAACGCCTAATTCTGTTTGCAGAAAGTGAATCAGCTTCTGGACATCCTCGGACCCTGTTGGAAACTCGATGCCCGCGTAGATATCTTCCGTGTTTTCCCGAAACACCGTCATGCTGACCAGTTCGGATTGCAGCATGGGCGTCTGCACACCGGGGAAATATCGTATCGGCCGCACGCAGGCGTACAAATCGAGGGTCTGTCGAATCGCGACGTTGAGAGACCGAATTCCGCCGCCTGTCGGTGTCGACAGCGGGCCCTTGATTGACACTACGTAGCGTCGAAAAGCATCCAGCGTTTCCTCCGGCAAGTACTCGTTTTCGCCATAGACCTCTACCGCCTTGTCACCGGCATAGACCTGCATCCACTTGACCTGACGTTCGCTGCCGTAAGCCTTCCCGACCGCTGCATTGACCACGTCCAGCATGACCGGTGTCACGTCGATACCGATACCATCGCCTTCGATATAGGGAATGATCGGGTAGTCCGGAACGTTCAGGCTGTGATCGGGATTTGCAGTTATGGGCGCGCCATCGGCGGGCACATTGATATGATCGTAGTGCATGATTAATCCAGCGGGTCGGGAAAACCGTGCATTGTACAGATCGCCGGGGACCACAAGAAGTGTTGATTCTTTTAAACAAGCCTTACCAGGTGCTGTGCCAGTTCACGGATTCCGATGGACGGGCGACGCTGGCCGACCACGTGGATACGCCGGGCGTATATCCTGCCGGGCGGCTGGACTACGACAGCGAGGGCCTGCTTCTGCTTACGGACGACGGCCGTTTGCAGGCCCGGATCAGCCAGCCACGGTCAAAGATTCGAAAGTGCTACTGGGCGCAGGTAGAGGGGCTGGCCAGTGACGAGCAACTCGACAAGCTGCGAAGAGGTGTCGAACTGAAAGACGGGATGGCCAAAGCCGTCTCCGCCAGGAGAATCAACGCGCCAGCAATTCTCTGGGACCGTGACCCACCCATTCGCTACCGCAAGAACGTCGCCGACAGCTGGATAGAGGTCACCCTGTCCGAGGGCCGCAATCGCCAGGTGCGTCGGATGACGGCAGCCGTCGGGCTACCGACCTTGCGCCTTATTCGATACTCGGTTGGGCCGTGGAGTCTGGACGGGCTGGCTCCCGGGGCGAGTCGTTCGGTGCCAACATCAGAGGCTTGGGCGGCTTTGCAGGCTTAGGTGCTCTGTCGCGGCCTTGGGCACCCACTGGGCATAAAGCCACTCGCATAAAGCGGGACCGAGGTCCTACTGTTGTTTGTTTAGCCCTGAGATACGCATTGCAACTTCCATTGCCTGTTCGTAGTTGAGCCGTGGATCCACAGTCGATTTGTAGGCACGTGCCAGGTCCGTGTCCGTCAGACCGCGTGCACCGCCTGTGCACTCCGTGACGTTCTCGCCCGTCAGCTCCAAATGGATGCCTCCAAGATAGCTGCCCATGGACTCATGCACTTTGAACGACGACTCGAGTTCCGACACCACGTTGTCGAAACGGCGGGTTTTCGTGCCATCTGACGTACTTTCAGTATTGCCGTGCATGGGATCGCAGACCCAGAGAACCTGAGCGCCCATTTCTTTCACGTGCTGGATCATTTCTGGCAGTTGTTCCTCAACCGATTTCGCACCAAAACGATGAATCAGGGTAAGACGACCCGGCTCATTATTGGGATTCAATGCCTCGACGATGCCCTGCAGCCATTCTCGCGTCATTCCCGGGCCGATCTTCACACCGACCGGATTGGCGATGCCCCGGAAGTACTCGATGTGAGCACCGTCCAGCTGCGCCGTTCGCATACCAATCCAGGGAAAGTGCGTCGTCAGGTTGTACCAACGCTCGCGGCGATCCAGGTAGCGTGTCTGGGCCTGCTCGTAGTGGAGATGCAAACCCTCATGCGCTGCGTACATGTCAGCGCGCTGCGTCCTGTGAAACTGGCGCCCGGAAACCGTCTCGAGGAAATCCAGTGAGTTGGAAATCGACAAAACGATGGCGCGATACTCGGCTGCCGCCGACGAATGCCCAACCCATTCAAGATCCCAGTATTCCGGGTGATGCAGATCAGCAAATCCACCGTCGATCAATGAGCGGACGAAATTCAAGGTCAGTGACGCTCTCTCATATCCCCGCAGGATCATTTGCGGGTCCGGGATACGCTCATCCGCTGTAAATCCACTGCGATTAACCAGATCACCGCGAAAGCTGGGCAACGTGACACCGTCTCGCGTTTCCGTATCGGCTGAACGCGGCTTCGCATACTGCCCTGCCATTCGACCGACCCGAACCACGGGCTTTTTCATCCCGTAAATCATGACGAGACTCATCTGCAGCAGTATCTTCAACTTGGCCACAATGTTCTCAGACGTACATTCGTCAAACGTTTCAGCACAATCTCCGCCTTGCAGAACGAACGCCTCGCCGCGCTGCGCTTTCGCAAATTGCGCTTTCAGTTCATCGACCTCCCACGACGTCGTCAGCGGCGGCAGGCGGCTCAATTCGGCAACCGCTCTGTCAAGCACGGCCTTGTCCGGATACGAGGCCTGTTGCGAAGCCTCCATGCTCTGCCAACTTGCGGGATGCCAATCGTTTTTCGGTACAGTTCTGCTCACGGCGCTAAATCTTCTTAAATTGCAATGACCGATTTTCGCCGGTCGGGAATCGCGGACTATGCCACGGGTCGATTTGAGGCTCAAAAGTTACGTATGTAATCAGTAGTTTATACAGGTTATTTCAGGAGATATCCGGCCTGCATATGCAAAGGGGTCAGAGCCCTTTTCTCCGAAAAGGGCTCTGACCCCTTTTTGTGGGGTGGATGGGTGTGGAAAGCTCGCGACGACATTGGCACAATGCGCGCCGACCTAGGAGCAAAATGATGAAAAAAATTCTTGACCAGCTGGGCCTTGGGCCCGTTAACGACGGCACCTGGTTCGGTGCCGAATCACGTAGCGACGAATCAGCGCCTCTGATTGACTGCGTTAACCCGTCGACTGACGAGCACATCGCAAGCGTTCGAACGACTACGATGGCGCAGTACGAAGAAGTCATCGCGCAAGCACAAGCTTCCTTTTTGGTGTGGCGCGCTGTGCCTGCCCCGGTTCGCGGTGACGCTGTTCGCAATATTGCCATCGCGCTGCGCAAGCACAAAGACGCGCTCGGCAGCCTCGTGGCGTTGGAAAACGGCAAGATCAAGGCAGAGGGCGACGGTGAAGTTCAGGAGATGATCGACATTGCCGACTTTGCGGTCGGCCAGTCACGCATGATGTACGGCCGTACCATGCACTCTGAACGCCCGCAGCATCGCATGTACGAACAGTGGCACCCGCTCGGTCTGGTCGGCACAATATCGGCATTCAATTTCCCGGTCGCTGTATACGCCTGGAACGCCTGCATTGCCGCAATCTGTGGAAACGTCAACATCTGGAAACCGTCGTCAAACACGTCGTTGTGTGGCGTAGCCGTGCAGAAGATCATCAACGAAGCGCTCGAAGGAATGGACCTTCCGCCCGTGTTCTTTCTGATCAACGGTGGAACGGGTTCGCACGAACTTGCCGAAACTTTCGTTGATGACAAACGAGTCAACCTGATTTCCTTTACGGGTTCGACATGGGTCGGCCGCGGCGTTGGCGAACGACTCGCAAATCGCCTGGGCAAATGCCTGCTCGAACTCGGTGGTAACAACGCGATCATCGTGGATGAATATGCCAATCTCGACCTGGCCATTCCGTCAATTGTTTTCGGTGCGGTCGGCACGGCCGGGCAACGCTGCACGTCGACGCGTCGCGTCATCGTGCATCGCTCGCGCTTCGATGAAGTAAAAGATACTTTGGTCAAAGCCTACAGCCAGGTGCGTATCGGCGATCCGCTCGATCCCAAAACCTTGATGGGCCCACTGATCAATGACGCGGCGGTGAGAACTGTTGAAGCGGCGTGCGAATCAGTCCGCGAAGCGGGCGGCGAAATCCTGTGCGGCGGTGAACGCATCGATGGACCGGGCAACTTCATTACGCCCGCGATCGCCGTGGTTCAGAACGACTGGGAGATTGTGCAGCACGAGACTTTCGGCCCGATCCTGTACCTGATTCCATTCGACACACTTGACGAAGCGATCGCCCTGCAAAATGGCGTCGTTCAGGGCCTGTCATCGTCGATCTTCACCGACAATATGCAGAACGCTGAGTACTTCCTTTCTGCTGGCGGTTCCGACTGCGGTATTGCCAACGTAAACATCGGCACCTCCGGTGCTGAGATCGGCGGTGCATTTGGCGGTGAGAAAGAAACGGGTGGCGGTCGCGAGGCTGGCAGCGATGCGTGGAAAGCGTATATGCGTCGTCAGACCAACACGATTAACTGGGGTAAGGACCTGCCTCTGGCGCAGGGCATCAATTTCGATCTGTAGCTTCGAATCGATTTTCGGCGCGGTTCTTGCGGACCGCGCCGGCTTCGAATACCTGCCCACTCATCGCGATATAGACGCCCGGCCCGGCGACCTGGACAGTCGCAACCGCCATGCCGACATTGAATACGGCATCGGTTGTTTTGAATCGCGCTGGCGTCAGGGCACCCGTTAGTACAATCGTTCTTCCGTCCAGACCGCTGAGCGCGGCGGCTGTTTCCGGCATGCTATCCGTCCCATGCGTAATGACATAGTGCATCGCATCGTCGGCCTCAATGTAATCGAACAATACCTTCCGATCCGCGGCATCAATCTCGAGGCTGTCTTTCTGGAACAAAGAAACGACGTCATACTCGAAGTCAACCAGGCCTTCGGTCAGAATATGCTGCACAACCGACTCGCCTACTTCGAATTGGCTCAGCGCATCGAAGTAAATCTTGTCGATGGTCCCGCCGGTGGTGATAAAACGAATGTGCACTATGTTGTATCCGAGCCTGCCGTTGATACCGGCGGAATTGAGACTGTAATCTCTGCGCCGCCGCTTTTCGACTGTTTAATAGCCAACTGCCCTCCGTAGGAGCGCGCAATGTCTTTGACGACCGCGAGTCCGATGCCATGACCAGGCGTATTCTCATCCAGACGCATCCCTCTTTGCAGCAACGCATCGGCCGCATCCTGGGGGATTCCGGGACCATCGTCCGAAACCGTCAGCACCATGCCACTCGCGATCGACGCCCCGCCGACAGACGGCACGATACTGATCCGAACGTTCTTCTCGCACCATTTGCAGGCGTTGTCGAGAAGGTTACCCGCCAACTCCAGGAAATCACCTGAATCCCCTCGAAACTGCATCCCCGACGCTATGCTCACGTCAAATTGAGGATTCTTGTCGTGGTAGACCTTTTTCAGCCCATCGATCAGTCGTGTGACCTCTTTTTCAACATGGACTGACTTTAAAACCAGTTTGTCAGCGACGGGGGAAGCGGGCTTTCGAAGCTGGTAGCGCACGATCTCATCCATACGATCTATCTGTTCGTCGAAGCGGCTGCCGAACTCATCACCATTTCTATCACCGAGCAGAGAACGCATCGCGGCAAGCGGCGTCTTCAAACTGTGCGCCAGGTTGTCGAGCGTAAATCGATATCGATCCGATCGGGCGCGCTCGCTGTCAATTAGCAAATTGAGGTTGCGTGCAACACCGATCAGCTCCGTCGGGAATTGATCGGATAGCGAGGTGCGATCACCCCCTTCGATCTCACCGATCTCGGTTTCGATTTTTCGCAGCGGCCTCATCAGCCCGCGAAGCAAGAACGAAAACGCCAGCAACATGGTCGCGGCAACGGCGGCGAACCAGCCGAAAAGCTGACTGCGAAAACCGGCAATCTGGGCGTTGAAGGAATCCAGGCTTTCTGCAACTTTGAAGACGTAGGCCTTTGAGTTGCCATCATCGAACTCCCATTCGACAGCGAGACTTAAGGTCAAAAGCGGGGTACCGTCGGCCAGGGAATCGCGAGCGAAAAGGTGATTGCCGAGAACCGGCACTATCCCCTCCGGGATCTCCAGCCCGAGGGCCGATCTGGATCGCCATAACATCTCGCCATCGGCGTTCCTGAGTTCTCCGTAGAGGCCGGACCCGATCTGCCCGAATCGCGGTTCTCTAAGACGATCGGGTAGTACGAGTTCAGAATTATCGTCGGGCTCAGCCGCACCGAGCAGCGCGACGAGATGACCATCGAGGATGTCGCGGCGCGCCTGCTCACCGGCTTCGGTGAATGCTGTGTCGAGGACGGCCACGGTCACGCCAAAGAAAAGCAGCAGCAGGATGCTGACAGAGATCAGTAGCCGACTGCTAAGCGAATACATGG
>Ga0055584_100008260_pt1 | contig 10209 bp, 5 predicted proteins | sample OSDHelmetaG_FD_58716 | JGI IMG/M metagenome (GOLD analysis project Ga0055584, IMG submission 58716) | Pelagic marine sediment microbial communities from the LTER site Helgoland, North Sea, for post-phytoplankton bloom and carbon turnover... | ecosystem: Environmental > Aquatic > Marine >...
AAGCCCATAAAAAAACCTCCGCCACGTGATTCAGACGCGGGTATATTAGAACCCGTGATTGCAAAGTGGGAACCTGATAACCCGGGTTGTGTGAGCCGGATATACCGGATTTACACGCGGCCGAATTTCGGGGGTCCCCAGTTTAGTATTTGTAGGGTCAACTCACGATTTTGAATCAACATGACAGAGGCATATTCCTCTAATCTGTTATGTCTTTATTTTACTGAATCGCAATACGCAAAACAAGGAGTTGATTCGATAATTAATTTTCAATACCGACAACAGATATTATTTTTTGTGTCCTGTAGCGGTTGCTTTCTTTTTTTGTTTTCGCTGTACCAGATACTCAACCAGATCTCGCAAATCGTCTTTGCTGAGCTGTTTGACAATTTCTTCCGGCATCGCTGATTTTCCCGAAGCCCTGTCATCAATCTCTTCTTTCGCGATACGACTGATCGTACCTTTGGCATCCATTAAAATGATCTCTTTGTCGGTTTCCTTTCGTACAATGCCAACGATCACTTTACCGTCATCCAATGCCAGCACTGCCGTCTCATATCCTTTCGCAATCGCTTTGTTCGGAGCCACCATTGCCTCCAGTAAATAACGTCGATCCTTGTCAACGCCGATTGATGATAAATCGGGACCGACTTCGCCTCCGTTGTTATTTATTTTATGACAACGGCGGCACGAAGTATCGCTGCGACCATAAAAGATATCGCGTCCGCGAGACGCGTTCCCACCGGCCAGTGTTTCAATATAGTTCGAAATTACATCATCTTTCGGGCGGCTCTGTTCGAATTCCGCTCTTAGACGATCCAACGTGGGGGTCTGTTTCTGCCTTGCTGCATTTAATAAGTCTAATTGTATTGCGGCGGAGACATTGTGTTTGTTCAATCGTTTCATCCAGCGAACTAAGATCTCCGTTGCTGCAGGCGTCTGCATGTCTGCCAGGGTCTGGATGGCTCCCTGTTTTTCCATGGTGAGACCTTTTTCGATGGCTTGTTCCAGAAACGGAATGGCTTCTTTGGGGTGATGTTTGGCCAGAATATTTCTGCCGGTCACCCGCAACGCAGATTTATTGTCTTTGATCGCCGTTTGTGCGATATCAGTAATTTTCCGGTAGGAGAGTTTGTCTAAAGCTTTCAAAGATGCCACGCGCACATCTACCGGACGTTTCGTATCGACAACCATTTCCGCCATCTGCGGCGATGCTTCTTTTATGCCGTATTTAGCTGCCAGGACTGTACCCGCCTCTTTGATTTTTTCCGAACTTTGAAATAGATCTGTCACAATGGGGCCTGCAATGCCAGCCAGTTCGATGGCGTCACGATTTATGAGCGGTTGCCAGCGACCCAGAACCCGGTCGAGAGGCGAGGGTTCGTTCCATTGATTCAGTTCTTCAATTGCTTCCAGTCGCAATGCTTCGGGAAATTTGTGTTCCGCGGCAATTTTTGCGATAGTTATCGCGTTATGAGTAGCTCCCAGACGGAAATTGGCATTCATCACGCGTCGCAGGAGTGCGTCAGATAAATCAGGGCGAACCGAAACCGCAGCCAGATCGGGCAGGGCGGCGGGGATTGGTTCATCGTTGATCGCGCGGGCTGCTTCAAGAACCACCAGTGGATCAGCGTCCTGTAAAAAGAGACCAACCTCTTTTCGCTGCAGCCTTCTGAGTGCCACGACTGCAGCCAGACGCACTGCCGGCGATTCGTTTTTCGTAGCGGCAATCAATGGGGCGGCTTTACCAATGCGGGCCAGAGCCAAGATCGCCGCATGCCGCAGCATCGGGTCAGCGTTATTATTTTTCTTGAGCAATTCAAACAGAGCGGGAATCGCGTCCGAGGCATGAAGTTTTCCAAGCGCCAGGGCGGCAAAGTATTGCACGCGGCCATTCGCATCTGATAACTGCGAAATGATGACAGGTGTCGCAACTTTCCAGCCTGCTTCTCCTGTGACTTTCGCGGTTTGGCTGCGGACTTCGCTGTCCGAATCGTTGAGCAGACCTTGAATGCCCGATACGGCAGAGCTGTTTTTGCGTCCCAGTTGCCCGATGCCCCAGATTGCATGCAGACGAGCGAGCTGCTGAGACGATTTCATCGCGACGTTTTGTAATGCATCGAGGGCACCTCGATCCACGAGGGCAAATTGTGCCTCAGTGCGGATTCTCTGATCGGGATGTTCCAGTAGTTTTACGAGCGTTTCAACAGAACGTTCTGCGAAGCCGGCTTTCATGATCTCTGCTGAATGTGCTTGTACGGCTGCTTTAGCATGTTCGGTATCGGTAAAGCGATAGATACGACCCTTTCCCAAGCCGTTCCATCCGTTAACCCAGTCGCTGACATACAAGCTGCCGTCGTAGCCGAAATCGACATCGGTGGCGAGGATCGACCAGATAAACTCATGAGAATCGGTCAGCTCAAACGAGGCACCCTTTGGTTTGACGGCGAATGAACGAATGCCGCTCATTGCCGGTGTTCCTCGGAAGTCGGCCAGAAAGAAATGTCCTTTGTAGCGATCCGAAAGACCGACGCCCGGATAATGCACCAGGCCGGAAGGGCCATCTGCCAGATTGATAATGGGTGGCACCATATAAGCAGGCTGTCCTGCATGCGCGGGATGCCAGATTTTTTCCCGGTTGAACGGACCTCGATCGGTCAGATATTGATAATACATACGCCAACCGGTATCGCCTCCTTCCACAACATAGACCCAGCGCGCTTTATCGCCACTGTCTGAATTGTTATCGCCGGTGAAGAGATTTCCGTAATCGTCAAATGTCAGTTCTTGTGGGTTTCGTAATCCATAAGCAAATTCTTCCAGCTCGCTGCCATCCAGATTGCAACGGAAAACGGCTCCTGTATCGGGCCGAAACAGGTGATTGCCTTCTTTGGTTTTAATGTTGTATCCCCGGTCGCCGATGCTGAAATAGAGTCGACCATCGGGCCCCATTTTCAAACCATGTGAATCGTGTCCGCGAAAGGCAACCCGCACACCGTAACCACTGCTCAATTTTTCGCGTAGTGTCGCTTTGCCTTCGTGGGCTGTATCGCTCAGTTTCCAGAGATGCGGGATACATGTGTAATATACGTTGCCTCCACGCGCCAGGACGCCTGCGCCGGTGCCATCCAGAATACCATTGAAGCCATCCGCGAATACGCTGGCATGGTCTGCTGTTCCGTCGTTGTCCCGATCTTCCACCAGACGGATGCGGTCATGCTCCAGTCCGTATTGTTTGAATTCGTCTTTAAGATGTTTCTTGAACATTTCCAGACGCTGTGCGACCGATTCAAGAGCCAGATCATCGTGCAACCAGTTCATGTGGCCACGATTGTCTTCTACACCTTTTCCCTGACGAAATGTTTCCGCAACATAAAAGCGTCCCTGCTCATCAATGCAGAATGCCACCGGGTTAGCCAGAAGTGGCTCGGCAGCAAACAGGTTGACCTGGATACCGTCGGGAACGCGGAAACCCTGAATCGCCTGTACGCCTTCTTTTGAAGCCTCGGCGATGGCGGGTGTATAAGGAGTTTCAGCAAATCCGGTTTGAGGGGCGATCAACGTCAGTAAACAGAGGCAGATAGCAGGCAGTACCCGCTGATGCAAAGACGACATTTTTAGACAGTGGACAGGAAACAAGGTGACACTCCTCGACGAAGATATGAGGCAACAATCAGGTGGCAGGTGAAGATTTCACCATATCTTAACGCTCTGGTTAACCAGTTTACAGCCTGTGATTCTCCCAATTTGCCTGATCAATACAGATTTGAATCTTGCCGGAAAAAACTTTCCAGAGCAATTCGAGTACAGGTCTTTATAAACTGGTTTGCGGGCGGAAATCTGAGTACCATGAAAGAGAGAAGAAAAAAAACAACAGCAGGCAAACAGTTCATCAGGTTTGCTTAAATAAGTGTACGAATTCAAGATATCGGGTGCATAGCATACTAGAAACCAGGTCAGTCCATGAAAAATGTAGTCAGTCTTATTCTCGGCGGAGGTAAGGGCACACGTCTGTTTCCACTCACACAACTTCGCTCTAAACCGGCAGTTCCATTAGCGGGTAAATATCGACTGATTGATATTCCGATTTCGAATTGCATCAACAGCGAATTGAGCCGCATCTATCTGATTACCCAGTTCAATTCGGTCAGTTTGCATCGCCATATCCGACAGACTTACAAGTTCGATTCGTTTGGTGGCGGGTTTGTGGAAATTCTGGCGGCGCAACAAACGATGGAAGGCACTGACTGGTATCAGGGCACTGCTGATGCCGTTCGCAAGAATATCCGCGTGATTGAACAATCGGGCATCGAATATGTCCTGATTCTGTCCGGCGATCAGTTGTATCGCATGGATTATCAGAAAATGCTGCAGACGCATATCGAGTCGAATGCCGATGTCACAATTGCCACGGTGCCGCTCTCCAGTGAGCAGGCGTCAGCGTTTGGCATCATGCGCGTGAACGATGAAGGACGTGTGGAAGGTTTTCTGGAAAAGCCACAAACCGAAGAGGAGCTGGCGATGGTTCGCACCTCCCCCGAATGGATCGATCAACAGGGCATTGAAAGTAACGGCCGCGATTGCCTTGCCAGCATGGGCATTTATCTGTTCAATCGCGATCTCTTAGTCGACCTCTTAAAGAAAACGGAATATGAAGACTTCGGCAAGGAAATTTTCCCGATGTCCATTCGCACGCATCAGGTGCACGCGCATCTGTTTGATGGCTACTGGGAAGACATCGGTACGATCCGTTCCTTCTACGATGCCAATTTGGCGCTGGCCCATCCCAAACCTCCCTTCGATTTTGTGGTTGAGAAGGCTCCCATTTATTCCCGCCCCCGTTTTCTGCCACCAACTCGTTGTGAAGGTGTGAAGATTACGCGCAGCCTCATTGCCGACGGATGTGAAATCGACGAAGGCTCAGTGATTGAAAACAGCGTGATCGGCCTGCGTTGTCGTATCGGCAAGAATGTGACGATTCGCAATTCCGTACTGATGGGAGCCGACTTCTATCAGGATGATTCGAAAGCAAATCCAGATAACCTGCCTCCCATCGGCATTGATGAGGGCGCGTACATCGATGGTGCGATTGTGGATAAAAACTGTCGCATCGGAAAAAATGCCCGCGTCGAACTCAAAGGCCACACCGATCAGGACTTCGACCATACAGACGTTTTGATCCGCGACGGCATTATTGTCGTACCTAAAGGCACCGTCCTGCCGGACGGGTGGCAGCTGTAATAGCGGATATTTAGCTACAATTGATGCCTGTTTAGTACCGGAGCATCATTTTTACATTCATTTAGCAGCCTGAAAAGGCTGCTTTTTTTGTAAGATCACTTGAGATTACGATGCAGTGTACACATAATGGACAAAAGTAGCATTGTGGTTTGGTAGTAACCAGATTGCGCCATTGAGATTTATCGGGAGATTCAATCATGAAAAAAATCATACCCTTCATCACAGTTCTATTTGTCTGTGTGGCTGCAGCTCATGCGGAACCTCCTGTGAAATCTTATAAGATGGGCTTCGAAACAATTTCTGTTTTCGAATATAAACAGTCACTCAAAAAAGCGGGTAAGGACATTCCCAAATTTCCTCCCCGAACGGGAAATGCTCTGATTGTGGAAGAAGTCAGAAGAAATTCACGCGCTCAGAAAGCTGGTCTGCAATTTCAGGATCTGATTCAAATTGTGAATGGAAAATTACTCAGAACTCCTGCAGATGCAGATAAGATCTTACAAAAAATTACATACAAGGATGAGCTGAAACTGGGAGTCATTCGTCTTGTAGGAAAAAAGTGGAAGCGAATTGAAGTAACAATAGAGCCCATTTCTGAACTGGAATATCTTCGTTCTTATTTGTTTCGATATCAACAATTTGATTTTGACTATTCATATAGAAAATTTGTGAGGCATCCAGCAAGTCCTGTTTCAAAATCCGACAATAAGAATTTTCAGCTCTATTATACATCAACCCTCTCAGGCCAGCCCATTACAATTTATTTGCAGTTATCCCTGATGTTACCAGAAAAGTCTTCGTATGGGGATCCCTCGATTATGTATGGTTTTATTATCAAAACAGATACTGCCAAATACAGAATAGTCGACATCAGCGAGATTGATGTAAAAAAAAGAGCGTTTAAAAAAAGACTGACTGAGGCGAAGAAGCTGATTCAGGCAGCACAAACCAAAGTGACTGAAGCTGAGAGTAAAAATAAAGCGAAAGAGGAAGTCACAAAACTGCTTAAGGAGCTTGCTTTGGCCAGGGATCAGTATCAGGAGATTCAAACGGCTCAAACAGAATTTCTAAAGTTTACACTTAAGCAGAAAGAACAGTCCGATGAGGAAAGTCGGAAACGATTTAGTATCGCCTATGACAGTCAACTAGGAATTATTAAGGATATGCTGAACAATCTCGTTGAAAAAGTAAAAACGGGTGCGGATATTCCAGAGAGTGATCTTTTGACTTTAGAGGACAGAGGGCTGGGTAGACAATTTATCGACATGGCAAGAATAATCCAAGGTTGGAAATTATACGATCGTTCTTTAAAAAAATCACAATTGAAAATGATAGAAGATATCATCTCATCCAGCAAAGTTACGGTACATTATGAAACGGTTCCAGACAAGTCATTCGAAGTAACTCCCGAACAGAAGGAACGGATGGAAATCGTACTCAAAGTTTTCAAGGCCGATGGAGGCGAGCTTGCCGATTAAGTTGTCGTGTGCAGTTCCTGAATTGGTCCAACGATCTTCAAACGTGTTTCCCTGGTAGTGCTCTCTGACTTTTCTCTGATTCTTTCAAACAATCATTCTTATCATTGATTCCCATTCTCAATTCTCTACACTGAATGAATCTTTCTCAACCTTGGATTCATGGGGTCTTTGATGCTGTGCTTGATTCGCTTTTTATGTCTTACCGTCCTCTTCTGCATGCTGGCCAGTAAATCGTCGGCGGAGGATACTGGCTATTTTGATGAGACCAAAGCAATCACGTTGTTTGCCTTTGATAATGTCTCGATCCCGTTTATGCAGAATCTCAAGCTGGAGATGCGTTCGCTAAAACGGCATCCGGCGAATCCGGTAGTGCATCGCGGTAAAGCAGGGGCCCCCGATTCCTGGGCAGTGCAGTTTTATGGCTCGGTCATTCGTGTCGGTGATACGTATCGCATGTGGTATGTGGCGGCGGGCGATGATCGGCTCGATAAAACTGTACCACGTTCATCTCCCTGGCGCGTGGCTTATGCTGAAAGTAAAGACGGCGTGAACTGGACCAAGCCGAATCTGGGTCTGGCTGAGTACAACGGGAATCGCAATAACAATCTGGTGCTGATGGAGCCTCGACTGGGAACCGTTAATGTCAAGGTGCTGTATGATCCCGATGATCCCAACCCGAATCGAAGGTATAAAATGGGGGCGCATGTCTGGTTTCCCAAGAACAAAGTCAGGCTCGGTACGTTCGCCCCGTATGGAAGTGCCGATGGTTTGACCTGGAAGCTGTTGATCGATTCTGAACCCGTGGGTGCAGAGCTGCCACAAAAAGACATGGTTTTACCCGCGTTGCATTTCGAGCCGGTCGGCGGTCTCTACAAGTGGGATGGCCTGTATTATCTGAATGGTCAGAACGCGATTGTGGCTTCGCGTCCGTATCATGGGCGCGTGGTGCGGCAGTTTATCTCACCCGACTTCGTAAACTGGTCGCATGCCAGCACGGTCGGCTTTGTGCGCGACATACAGCACAAACTTCTGGGACCGGGACGAAGTCGCGAGGGAGAACAGAATCATGAAGGCGTGAGTGTGTGGAATCGCGGGAATGTGCTGGTGGGTATTTCAGGAATCTGGCACGGCGCAAAAGACTGGGAAAATGTCACCGTCGATCTGGGCTTTGTCGTCAGTAACGACGGCGTTCAGTTTCGCGAGCCGGCCCACGAATGGGTGTTCCTCAAGCGTGGGAAAGATGGTGCCTGGGATCAGGGCGGTCTGTTGCAGGGGCAGGGCTTCGAAAACATCGGCGACCAAACGTTCGTTTATTATGGTGCCTGGGACCCGCGCCACTGGCAGGGATCACCGCCACGAGGAGGCGTCGGCATTGTGACACTGCCCCGCGATCGATTCGCCACATTAAGAGTTGACGAAACGACAAAGGGCAAGGGAGACTACCAGCTACCGAAAATCAAAAGTGAATTCCTCACCAAAGCGGTCAACCTGGACGGAAAAAAGTCGCATCGTTTCTTTGTGAACGCAGACGGCCTGAGTGAAGACGCCCATCTCAAGATCGAACTACTGAGCTATAACGCGATCCCTCTGCCCGGTTACTCAGGTAAAAACGCCGCACTTCTCAGCAAGAGCGGCTTTCAAACCCCCATCCAATGGAACGGCAAAACCGACATCAAAGACCTGCCAGATCGCATCCGCGTGCGTGTGACTTTCGAAGGTAAGCAAAAGACGAATATCCGTTTCAGTGCGCTCTATATGCAATGAATGGTAGTCTTCGAACTTTGATTATGAAGCTCTTTCCGTAATAAGAAGAAATATTTGCAAGTAGTATTCTACGGGGTACCTGGCCGCTTTGTTTTGCCGGGCGGCTATTTTGATGCGCCCTGCACCTGTCTCACCAACTCAGCGTGCTTATAATCGACTGCGAACCAGCAGGCAATCTCTTCGGGTGTGGGGAGATTATTCCAGGCGGTGATGAAATGGAAACTGCTTTCGCTGCCTTTTGTTAATTCAGGCAGGGAAATCGACACTCCCTTCACACTGCTTGTAACAGCATCGGGGTAGACTTGCTGTTGCGCTGGCAGTCGTGCGTTGAGACACTCTTCGTCTTCAGTGCCTATCATCAGGATGGAATGTTCGTTTTCCCAGGAGTGCGCGATTAGATGCTCTCCACTTTCAAAGGAGTGATCGGAATATTTCCGTTCCTGCAGTCGGCATTCGAAGATCAGGTCTTCCACAGTCTCATGACAGTGGACTCGTAATAAAATTCCCAAACATCCTTGAACCGACATCCCAGGTGGAAGCGCAGGAAGCAGCGGCACCGAATCAAGGTGAATCGAAACTGCCGGCGTGACGCCGAATACAAAAAAATTAACTTCACCCAGAGGTGTGTCGATAATGAGGTTTTGCATGTTTTATATGTACTTTTATAGTAAACACTGAAAGTAATCACTTTAATAACTAAAAAGACAGAGTCAATCTGTTTTGGTTCGAGCCCTAATTGGTTTTTGTCGACTTCATGCTAGAGATGCTCTAAACGAAAAAAACGCCCGACAAGGTAGGGGCACCTTGTCGAGCGTTTCCTGTTATCTGCCGTTGGGATCACTTTGATCGTTTACTTTAGAAGCTGGCAGTGGCCAGTCGTGTCATCTGTACTGTTCCGAAGAGTGCTTCGCCGTCGATCTTGTCGAGGACTTCCATCTCCAGAACTCCGCCAGATTCAGCAACGACCTGTCCGAAAACGGCTTCGTCAGTAATGGCAACACCGTTACACTTGGTAATGACCATCCCCGGTGTGAGACCGGCGATCGCGGCTGGTGAATTTGCTTCGACTGATTCGATGCCCATTCCTTTGCCGGGTAACATCAGACCTTTGAGTCCCAGGTACCAGCGGACGTCTTCGATGATCTCGCCGCCAGGTACTTGAAAGTCGCAGGTGGGGTAAACGTAGTTGCAGTAGCTGAAGTCAGCGGGAGCACAATTCTGCAAAGGAGTGCAGTAGTTGAACCACCACCAGGAGTGTCGAGGTCGTCCAGCGTGCCAGGGTCTGTGACCATGACCATGACCATGACCATGTCCACCGTGACCGTGTCCGTTACCATGCCCATGTCCGTTGCCATGTCCATTCCCGTGACCGTTGCCATTACCATTTCCATTACCAGGCATTGGCTTGGGAGGACGTGGTTTTGGAGGACCGTTTCCTACAGGAGGACGAGGTCGTGGTTTGGGGGCTGAATTGTTGTCAGGTCGTGGTCGTGGACGAGGTTTGATTGTACCAGGACGATTTGGCCGTGGTTTAATCGTACCCGGTTTGACTGTACCCGCAGGTCGTGTGAAGACACCACCAGTAGGTCGCGTGAAGATTCCGCCACCAGCAGGCTGTCCGTTACCAATGCCTGGATCAAGTGGTTTGATCTGAGGCCGTGGCTTAGGAGCCGAACTGTTTACAGGTCGAGTTCCACCAAAGGGACGGGTTGAAGGTCGTGTGAAT
>Ga0055584_100008261_pt1 | contig 10209 bp, 8 predicted proteins | sample OSDHelmetaG_FD_58716 | JGI IMG/M metagenome (GOLD analysis project Ga0055584, IMG submission 58716) | Pelagic marine sediment microbial communities from the LTER site Helgoland, North Sea, for post-phytoplankton bloom and carbon turnover... | ecosystem: Environmental > Aquatic > Marine >...
CTCGAAGGGCTCTGCGACGCGTTTCTTACGCGGCTCGCGGTGGAAGAGGGACTGTCCCCGCGGACAATAGAAGCCTACTCCGGCGACCTCCGACACCTGCGCGCTCATCTATTAGAACGTGGGGTTCTGGCTGTCGGGCGTATTTCACGTCACGACTTGAGCGCGCTCGCGAGCTATCTCAACGACCGATCGATGGCAGCGAGTTCACGGGCCCGTGTCCTCGTGTCGGTGCGGCGGTTCCTTCGTTATGCCGAACACCTTGGACTGGTTGGCGCCGACCCGATCGACGCTCTGCAGGCACCTAAACAATTGCGCAAGCTTCCCTCTATCCTCAAAGCGGAAGAGACCGCATCGCTCATTGAGGCGGCTCGAAGCGACGATCCTTTGGGCGTACGAGACGTCGCGATGCTCGAAGTGCTCTACGGCGCGGGCCTTCGCGTGAGCGAACTCGTTGGTCTCCCCTTGAATGCGATTGATCATCGTGGTCAGTTGCTTCGAGTGATCGGTAAGGGGCGCAAGGAGCGTGTCGTCCCTATGGGTGATGTCGCGGGTCGGGCCATCGATGTCTACCTGAAAGATGCGCGTCCCATATTATTAGGCGAACGACCGGATAAGGATCACTCAACATTTCTCACGCGGCGCGGAACCGCGATGACTCGACAAAATTTCTTTGGGCGCCTTCGTGGACATGCGCGCAAGGCCGGGCTTCCTGCTGATCGGGTTTCGCCTCATGTGTTACGCCACGGATTTGCAACCGATCTTCTTGAAGGTGGTGCCGATCTGCGCGCGATCCAGTCAATGTTAGGCCACGCCGATCTTTCGTCGACGGAGATTTATACCCACGTGAGCCGAGCGCGCCTTCGGGAGACAGTGGAGACGCGGCATCCGCGGGGTTCGGGGCGCAAACGGTGAAGACTGGTTTATCCCTCGACGAAATATGTGGCGTCCTCCCGGAGGCGACGGGAGATCTGCTTGTTCGTGTCGCAGAGACCGCGAGCTCGCTCGGTGTTCGCATTCACATCGTCGGTGGACCGGTTAGAGATCTGTTGCTCGAGCGTTCCCTCGTCGACGTCGATCTACTCGTTGAGGGGGCGGCGTCGGGACTGGCAGCTGGACTCATCGAGCGTTCTGCCGAGGGCGAAATCTCCGTGGTGGCACACGATAGGTTCGGGACGGTCAGAGTTGAGAACGCGGAAGCCAGCCTCGATCTAGCCACCCTGCGCCACGAGACCTACGCGCATCCCGGGGCGCTGCCCGACGTTGTTTCCGGAACGCTTGAGCAGGACGCGCATCGTCGGGACTTCTCGATTAATGCGCTGCACTGTCCCTTGGATGGCGCGGATCCCACGCGGGTGGTGCCAATCGTGGATTTGGTGGGTGGGCTCGAGGATCTGGCCGCGAAGCGGCTTAGAGTTTTGCATTCACGCAGCTTTCACGATGATCCGACACGGGCCTGGCGTGCGGCGCGGTTCGGCGCACGGCTGGGCCTTAAACTCGATCGCAGCTCAAGGGCAGCGCTCCGAAGCGCGCTTAGAGACGGTGCCTTCGGGGCCGTGAGCGGTGAGCGCTTTAGGCGTGAATTTCAGCTGACCGTGAATGAGGCGCATCAGGGCACTCACGCAGGTAAAATTCTGAAGTCCTTGTCGGAATGGCACGTCCTTTCGGCGCTCGAACCGGGATTGTCCCTCGCGCGGGACCGGGGTGTTCCGCTGAGGCGACTAGCGAAGGCGATGGCCGAGCCCGAATGGGCGGCACCCCGTTGGCAAGCTTGGGTGGCTGCGTTGTCGATTTGGTTGGCACCGCTGCCGGCGGCGCTGCGTCGCAGAACCCTCGAGCGGTTCTCTGTCCGCGGAGATCAGGCGGCTCGTATTGTTGGCTTTGGCCGCAATGCAGACCGAACGATCAAGAGCCTCACCAAGGCGCGCGGTCGCGGAGCCGTGGATGCCACGCTCGGTAGTCACACCGAAGAGTCAATTCAGGCGCTCTATGCGCTTGCAGACGTGCCCGTCCGACGCCGAATGCTTCGTTGGGGGGCGGAGGATCGCCGTCGCCGAGCCCCTGTGAACGGAGCCGACTTGCTAGAAGTGGGCCTGCAAGGGCCGGAAATCGGCAAAGCACTCGAGCGGATTCGTGCTGGATTCCTGGAGGGAGACGTGGCGAATCGCGAGGAAGCTCTTGCCCTTGCCGCCGAAATGGCGCTGCGCTCCAGTCGCCGAAGTTCTTCGCCCAAGCCCCGGAAATCCCGTAGGAAAGTTGCTCCCCGGGACGCGATCGCGGATACTCCGACCGTCGTCGATGGGGGAAAATCGCACTCCTCGGAATGACCTTATTGACTGCAGAATGCCGCGGCTAGTAGACACAGACGGATGTAGCTGTCTTTCTGGCGCCCACGCAGGATGCGGTCTCTGAAGTGCTATCCGAGATACGTGTGATCAGTCAGATCCGATTTACTTGGGTTTGGCGACAGAATAGAGTTGTGACGCGTTCGTGGGCTCTGCCCGACGCCCACATGCATGAATGAAACTCCTCATCGATGCTAAGACCTCTCTAGAGTCCTGACTCCCCCCAGGCACCCAGGACGGATTCGATCGAATGAGCGCAACGGATATGACGTTCGAAGCGGAAGGCACCGCCCTCGAGTCACTCGGGGCCGAGCCGGACGAGCGCACCGATGGCCTTGATGGCTACTCGGTCAAGCTTGCCGCCTTCGAAGGCCCCCTCGACCTACTGCTGCATCTGATTCGGCAGAACGAAGTCGACATTACAGATATCCCCATTCAACGGATCGCCGAGCAATACCTTGCGACGATTGAGTTGATGGACGAGTTAAATCTCGACGTCGCGGCTGAGTATCTGGTGATGGCGGCGACGCTCGCTCTGATCAAGAGTCGCATGCTCCTGCCGGACGAAAAGGGCGACGACGACGAAGTCATCGATCCGCGCACTGATCTCGTTCAGCGACTACTCGAGTACCAGCGATTCAAAGAAGCCGCAGAGACGCTCTCTACCCGACGCTTGCTAGGTCGGGATGTTTGGAGCGTCATCGGCCCTGGGCCTGAGAAGACACCAGACGCGGAGCGTGAACTCGAGGTCGGGCTGTTTGACCTCGTCGCAGCATTCAAGGATGTGCTCGATACCGCGAAGGAAGGGACCTTCCGGCACGAAATCGAAACGGAGCAGGTGACCGTTCGAGATCGGATGCTTGTTGTGATGGATCTTCTAGAAGAGAACGAGACCGTCGAATTCTTCCGAATCTTCGAGATGCCGGGTGAGGAAGAGGGCCCGCCGAGCCGCGGCGCGCTAGTCGCGACTTTCTTGGCGGTTCTGGAACTCGCGCGGCTCTCGGCGTTGCGGATTTACCAAGGAATCTCGGAACGAGGAACCCCGGAAGGCGCGATTCGCGTTCGTCGGGCGATGCTCGATACGGATGATCCCGAATGGCGTGAGCGCATCACGGATACGATGTAACGCGCCTTTGATGAACAACTTCTCCCGGAGCACCGATCGTTTACCACCAGCACCCCCGAGCCGCCCCGGATCTTTATCCATCCATGACACGCCAAAGGAGCCGAGCCCGTCATGAGTCGAATGGAAGCCAGCGAAAAGCGCCGCATCGTCGAAGCGCTGATTCTCTCCTCCGCCGAGCCGCTTTCCGCAGCCAAAATCGCGGAGATCATTCCCTATTGCAACGAGGGTCAGACCAAGGACCTCATCAACGAACTGAACACGGAGTACAGCGAGCAAGACCGCTCCTTCGAAATCTGGGAAGTCGCTGGCGGCTTTCAAATCCGGACGCGCGCGGAATTCTCTGGCTATCTCCAGAAGCTGCAGAAGGAACGGGCCATGCGCCTGTCTCCTGCGGCGCTCGAAACCCTCTCGATCATCGCCTATCGACAGCCTGTCACCAGAGCAGAGGTGGAGGACGTGCGCGGCGTCGATGCCGGTGCGACGGTAAAGAGTCTTCTTGAGCGGCATCTGATTCGAATTGCAGGGCAGCGTGAGGTTCCCGGTCGGCCGATGCTCTACGGCACCACCCGACGCTTCCTCGAAGTCTTCGGCCTTGAAAGGCTGAAGGATTTGCCGACGCTTCGCGAGATCGACGAACTGGCTCGGGAGCAAGGCCTCCTCGACAAGGCGGGCGAAGGTTCGGACGTGGGTCCCGAGGGTTCGGAAGGCTCCGAGGTCGCTCCCATCTCGGGCATGCTTGATGCGGCCGATGCAGCAGTTGAGGCAGCGACGGAAGTCGCAGAAGAGGGCGCAGCTGCCATCGAGGCCGAGTCAGAAGAGCTACTCGACGAAGAGGCCGTGGGTGATGAGGTTCTTGAAGACCGCGTCGCTCCAGCAGGCGATAACACCTCCACTAACGAAACCGAAGACGCGGCGACCAACGACGCGGACCTCGAGGAGCAGATCGCTGCTTCGGATGAGAAAGAGGAACCGACCTCCGTCGGCTAAGCATAATGGCAGGTGACAAATCTCCTCGACATACGCGCAAGCCCAAGAAGGCACGTGCGCCAGCTCCAAGTGCGCGCGCAAAAGCTGCGGCAAGGAAAAAGGCCGGCGTATCCGCCGCTTCGCTTGATTCAGCCCCGGCTGCGGCAATCCCAGGCTTCGATCGTTCCATCCGACTCCAGAAACTGTTGGCGTCCGCGGGCTTTGGTTCCCGCCGCGACGTAGAACAATATGTGACGGAAGAGCGTGTGACCGTGAACGGTCGCACTGCCACGTTAGGCGAAAAGGCCGATCCGACCGTGGATGATATTCGCTTTGACGGCGAGCGGATCGCTAATCAACGGCCCGCCTATTGGATCGTGAATAAGCCCCGCGGCGTTGTGACCACGATGCGCGATGATGGCGGGCGCCGTACCGTCGTGAGCCTCGTGCCGGCGAATGCGGGAAGACTCTTTCCGGTCGGTCGTCTGGATAAAGAGACTTCTGGCCTTTTGCTGATGACGAACGATGGGGATGTTGCCCACGCACTCCTCCATCCCTCGCACGGTAATGAACGTGAGTACCGGGTCAACGTAAAGGGCCTCCTTGATGCGAAGGGGATCAAGTCACTCGAGCGCGGCGTCACCCTCGAAGAGGGCCGGACTGCCTCAGTGCGTGTTGAGGATGTGCGTCACGACCCCGAGTCCGGAACTTCGTCGCTGTCACTCACGCTTGTTGAAGGCAAGAAGAGGCAGATTCGGCGCAGCCTCCTCGTGCTTGGATTTCCGGTTAGGCGGCTTGTCCGTGTTCGGATGGGGCCGCTTCGTCTTGGACGTTTGGCGGTAGGTGAAGCCCGGGCGCTTCGTTCCGACGAGCGGCAAGCTTTACTTGAGCATGTGCGAAGACTGCGGGCGGGGGAGGCTCCGCTCGCTGCAGCAACGAAGTCCGTGCCTGCTGGAAAACGTGATGTGGCGGCACCTCCGAGGCCAAATGCTTCGCGTCGAGGCAGGGGCCCTTCTGAATCTTCCAGTCGACCTGGAGCCAGTAAATCATCCAAACTCGCGATTCGAGGTCGTAAGGCCGGAGCGAGCCGAGACGGGACGGGTCGCTCGGCGCCTAAGAAGGGAGCGCGCAAGAAGACCGCGCGTAAGAAATCTAGCGGACGGCCGAGTTCGTCTTCTAACGCTTCCTCTCGCTCCTCTTCTCCTTCGGCCTCTCGCGCTTCCTCTCGCGTTTCTTCTCCCTCGGCCTCTCGCGCTCCTTCTCGCGCCCCTAAGAAGCCCGTCAGCCGAAGGCCATCGTCGTCAGGGAGTTCCTCCCCGTCGCGCGGGCCTAAGCGGTCTACGGGGGCCAATGCACCGAGTGGGCCGAAGGGACCTCGTGGCTCCGGACCGGGTGGAGCAGGTCGTCAGCGAACGGCGAGCTCGAGAAAAGGCGTAAGAAGATAGAACGCGAGCAAGAGGCCGAGCATGAAACAGAGCGTCGGCATGGGCTGGTCCTGCACGCGTTTCTCCTCGAATGTCACTCGCCAAGGAAATCCCAGCTTTAGCGGAATCTGAGTGCCTGGCTTTCCGCCACGGGAGTCGCGGCGAGCGTTCATGGCTAGAGAGCAAGAATCGTGCGCAAACGAAGCACCGATATTCAACGCCGCGCCGTTGGTCCGTCCGGAGCCCCTTGATTCAGCGGCCTAGCGTGACATCTGCGTCCCCGTTGCCGACCCGATATTGGGGGGCCTGGCTCTGGTGATTGGGCGGGTGGGTAGAAACTTTCTGTTTCTTCGGAACAAGTGTTCCGTGCGTGCAGCGAATCCGAGACTCGCGCCGAAATGCTCCGGTCAGCCCTCTTCTCGCCCCACACGAGCGACAGCTAGTGTGAGGAGCAAGCCACCGGCCAGAGCCGCTCCGGCGGTGCCTACTTCCCGAGTCGTGGGAGAATAGCCTTCGAGCGGCCAGTCTTCGCGAGGGACATTCGCCAATTCACTCTCGGGCACGATGCGACCATGGTCGGTGAATCCGAATTCCGGAGGCACGGCTTCTTGGAACGGGTAGAGGCCTATCACCGCGCCGAGGAGCAACCCGAGTAGTGCGCCTAATGTGGGTTTCTCAAAGCTGCCAAGTAGCCAGCGCAGGCCGTTACTCACGAAGACAATGCCTAAGACAACACCGATCCCGACGGGAATGACGACTTCGAGAGACATCATCACGCGAGCCACGTCAAAGCCGGCCTCTCCGATTAGGCCTTCTTTTAGATTGTCGATTGCTGTTAGGATGGTTTCGTATTGTCCAAGAAGGAGCAGCAGATACCCACCGGAAATACCCGGCAGGATCATAGCTGAGGCTCCTGCGAGTCCCGAAAGGATGAGAAGAGGCGTGCTTGTGCCTCCGCTTCCGCCGCCGCCCGCTTCGACGGCCATCACGACCATGAGTGCGAAGGCAACCGCAGCACCCACGAAAACACCCGGGGTTGCGGGACGCGCCAAACGCCAGACCAGGGGAAGTCCGCCCAGCGTGAGTCCAATGAAGAAGCTGTACATCAGCGGGCGCTGTTCGACGACGAGGTCTCGCGTCGGACCGGCGAGCAGCCCAATCGCGAGCACCGCAGCCCCCCCGATCGTGGCTAAGACAAAGAGCGGGCGTCTCTTGAGGCGAAGGCGGGTGACCTCTGCGATTGCATCGATAAACGCTGGATAAACACCCGCGGCGAGCAGCATCGTGCCGCCGCTAATCCCGGGCACCAGATTAGCGAGCCCCATTAGTGTTCCGCCGAGGAGTCCTCGCGGCAAAAATGACGCGAGCGACGATGCCCGCTCGTCGGTCTGTAATCTGGTCGGATCCTGTTGCGCTTCCAAGTCAGCCCCCCTGAAGCCGCTACTCTAGCAAGCGCGATCCCCGGGTGGATCGCATAACCGGATCGCCGACTCATTCGGCGAAATTCGCAGTCGGAGAACGTCAAAGCGTGTGCGGCCGAATGACATTGACCCGCTCGGGCTCTGAAATCGCCGAGTATTTTGCGGCGGCGATGGCAGAGCTGATGGCAGCCGATGCAGTAGCAGAATCGAATGGCGACGCGCCTAAGGCTCGCTTCAATATCACGCCGTCACAGCACGTGCTGACAGTCGTTCCAGCACCCGCCGGCTCGGGCGACCTGGCCGAATTCGCTTGGAAACAATGGGGACTGATCCCCAAATGGGCGAAGGATCCAGCGATGGGCCAGCGCATGTTCAATGCACGCTCGGAAACCGTCGCCGAGAAGCCTTCTTTTCGCGCGGCCTTCAAGCGACGCCGATGTCTTGTTGTGGCGGATGGCTTCTATGAATGGACTCCGCGCAACAAGGGCCATCGGCCCTTCTTCTTTCAGTCGGCACACGAACCCATGCTGACCTTCGCGGGGCTCTTCGAGGAGTGGCGTGGCGAGGGCGGCGAGGTGATCGAGTCGTGTACGGTGCTCACAACCGAAGCCAATGCGGACTTGTCCGAGGTGCATCACAGAATGCCAGTTGTGCTTACGCCTGGTGCTGCCGCGACGTGGCTCGATATCGCCGTGTCAGCTGAAGAACTCGGGCCGCTGATGAAGCCTGCGCCCGCCGGAACGCTGACCCGCGAAGCCGTCACGCGTTACGTGAATGATCCACGTCATGACGACGCTCGTTGCATGGAACCCGAACCCGCTATCGCCCGCGCTGAACAGGGGGCGCTCTTCGCGCTCGACGGCGGCGAAAGCGGCCAGGAGGAAGAGTTTTGAATTCGCTATCGACCGGTCGATCCCCGTGGCTCCGCCGCGGATGCTTGATGGGCATCGCCCTATTATACGTGGCTTCGGTGCCCTGGTACCGGGAGGCGGGGGCAGCGCCTGCCTTGTTATTTGGGTTGCCCGATTGGGTCGCGATTTCTGTAGGGTGTTATGTGGCTGTTGCTATTCTCAATAGCGTGGCATGGTTGAATACCGACGTTCCTGACCATCTTGACGAAGCCTCGTCGCCAGCACCGCGCGACTCGGAGGCGAACTAATGGATTTCGGAATTTGGGGTGTAGTGGCTTTGGTTGCCTACTTGGCCGCACTGGTGGGTGTCTCCGAGATTGCACGTCGCGCCAAAGAAGACCACTCCCCGACGGATCACTTCCTTGCGGGGCGATCGCTCGGGACCTTCGTGCTCTTCATGACGCTTTATGCGACGGCGTACAGCGGGAACTCGCTCCTCGGCTACCCCGGGCGCGCCTACCGTGACGGTTACAGCTTTATCATGGCCACGGGCTTTATGATGGTCATCATCGTGATGTTTCACGTGATTGTCCCCAAGCTCCGTCCGATTGCGGTGCACTACAAGTTCGTGACACCGGGAGATTATATTCGGATTCGATTCGGCGGCGAGTACGCACGCTATTTGCGAATCGCGGTAGCCGTGCTGATGAGCCTCGCGCTCGCGAATTTTTTGTTGGCTCAACTGAAAGCCATGGGCGACGTCACCGAAATCGTGACGGGTGGCCGGATCCCCTTCGAGCTGGGCGTCGTTGGCCTCGCGCTCGTGATTCTTTTTTATGAAACCCGCGGTGGCATGCGAGCGGTTGCATGGACGGACGCGGCTCAGGGTATCGCAATGCTAGTTGGGCTCGCGGCGCTGCTGACGTGGCTGCTCTCGGAGGCGGGGGGCCTCGAAGAAATTACGCGCGCCGTCACGGCTAAGGCACCCGAAAAGGTGGCCGTGCCGAGCCACACGGTGAACGTGAATTGGTTCAGCACGATCGCGCTCATGGGACTTGCGAGCGTGCTCTATCCACAGGCGATCCAGCGCATCTTCGCGGCGCAGAGCGGTCAGGCTCTCCGGCGCTCCTTCGCGGGGATGACCTTCATGCCCCTAGCTACGACGCTTGTCGTTACGCTGATCGGAATCGCTTCGATCGCGCGCTTCGATATCACCGACGCAGTGGATACCGATGGCGTGGTTCCCATGTTGCTCGCGGATTGGGGATCGGCCGGTGGGCTTGCTACCGCGGCCGCGCTGATCGTATTCCTCGGTGCACTTTCGGCCATTATGTCGACCGCCGATTCTTGTTTGCTCTCGCTCGGCTCACTCTTGTCGAGGGATCTGCTTGGCCGCGACGGGACCTCTGAATCCGACACGCTCCTCGGCAAACGACTCGCGGCGGCGATTCTACTCGCGACGATTCCTGTGGCTTTGGCCCGGGATCTTACGCTTTGGCGTCTGATCGAGTTGAAAATGGAATTGCTGATCCAGTGCGTACCAGCGTTCTTGGTCGCTTTGCATTGGTCAAAACTTCGCACCGGCCCCGTCTTGCTAGGGATTTTGATCGGTACGGCCTTCTCCGTCACGCTGACCTTCTCCGACCACGCGCGGCTCTACGGAGTGCATGTGGGTGTCGTCGGTTGCATGCTCAATGTTGCGATTGCCGTCGTAGGCTCATGGCTGCCTGAGCGGGGAGTAAAGTTGGACGCTGCGAATGAGCAGGCCTAGTGCGAGGGTGGGGTGAGAAGGCGCGGCTCACCCGGAATTGGCTCCAGCAAAGACGGAAATACCAGGTGATAATGCGAGGAATCTTCATTCGACTCCACTCGACTAGGAAGCCTTGAATAGACGCCGCCGACCGATTGCTGTTGAGGACCTCAGCCATAAAGGCTGATCTCGCGTTCGCGAGGGCAGGGAAGAGGTTCCGAGGGAATCCTTCGCTATTTTACGGGCGCGGTGGTTTGTTCGGATGTGTCGTCCGAAGCAGCCTCTGCATCCGGGGGAAATGTTGTGTCGTCGTCTGAAGCGGTGAATCC
>Ga0055584_100008263_pt1 | contig 10208 bp, 10 predicted proteins | sample OSDHelmetaG_FD_58716 | JGI IMG/M metagenome (GOLD analysis project Ga0055584, IMG submission 58716) | Pelagic marine sediment microbial communities from the LTER site Helgoland, North Sea, for post-phytoplankton bloom and carbon turnover... | ecosystem: Environmental > Aquatic > Marine >...
CACATTGCCAAATTTGTCTGAAAAACTGCTTGCATTTAGTGGGGCGTCCACACACGTCCGCCGCGGGCGGCTGTTTGGAACGAAGTGACTACACAATGCCCTTATATCTTTTCAGAGCTTCGCACATCTTGGTCAAGGAAGTCAGATACTCTCTACACTCGTCGTAGCTTTTCCTATCATTTTCAGTTGAGCATTGGTTAAATTCTAATGCCAACTTTTCAATATGTGAGAAATTTATCGCGGCATTCCAGGACCCAGCCAACACAGAACCTGCGATGCCTACATAATAAGGGTCTGTCTCAATTAAATCAAATCTCCAGTCTTCCAGAATCTCACATTGAGGATGATCTGGGAATGCCAGTTCCCAATGAGCTTGGTAAGTCCTGCTGACTTCATTCTTGAGAAGTTCTTTCTCATTGTTCTGCATAAGCTCTAAATCTCCACAGCATCAGCCTGTCCAGTTCAGTGACCTTCTGATCAGCAATACGGCTTAGTACGGAAGTGAGCCAAGCATGTGGATCTACGCCATTCAGCTTGGCGGTTTCCTTAGCAACAGCTGTGTTGGCAGCAGGTCTTCAACCTATCTTAAACTACTCACTTATCTTCATCCCAGTAACATGGCTCTTCATTGGCCCATTACTGTGGAAGCTTAGCCTCTGCACTTTTCGTTCTTGGTCCAAGAAATAATCAGTTCATCCGAATAGACGGCGCTTTGCGTCCGATCAAAGACAAAGCACGAGCAACCTGCTCAGCAATAGCTCCGTAGGCCTTCGCGTGCGCGCCATCAGGATGGGTTGCAACGATTGGAGTGCCGTCGTCTGAGGCAATACGAATTGCTATATCAAGTGGAACTTCACCCAGGAACGTAATTCCAAGGTTCTCAGCCTCTTTCTTTGCACCACCATGGCCGAAGATATGGGTTTCGTGATCACAGTTTGGGCACACAAAAGTGCTCATGTTCTCGATGATCCCAAGGACAGGCACATCGACTTTGCGGAACATGTTAAGGCCCTTCTTGGCGTCCAACAAAGCAATGTCTTGTGGTGTAGAAACAATCACAGCACCCGCAAGCGGTACTTGTTGAGACATTGTCAACTGAGCGTCACCAGTTCCTGGTGGCATATCAACGACGAGCACGTCCAGCTCTCCCCAGGCGACGTTACGCAACATTTGCTGCAACGCTGACTGCACCATTGGTCCACGCCAGATCATTGGTGTGTCTTCTGCCACGAGGAAACCCATAGACATCACTTTGATGCCGTAGTTCTCCATTGGAATGATTGTTTTGCCATCGGGCGATTCAGGTTGGCCGGATAGCCCCATCATTCTTGGCTGAGATGGCCCGTAAATATCAGCATCCAAGAGCCCCACAGTCTTGCCTTGCGCCTTCAAAGACAAAGCCAAATTGATAGCGGTCGTAGACTTACCAACACCGCCCTTACCACTAGCAACGGCTATGATTTGCTTGATGCCTGGAATACCGGCCTTAGGTGCCGCGCCTTGCTGCCCTTGTTGTTGGGGCTGAGACGATGGTGCTGGCTGAGACGATGGTGCTGGCTGAGCCTGACCAGCGTCACTATGTGCAGTCAGTACAACCGTCGCTGAAGTAACACCAGTTAAAGCCAGAACGGCAGCCTCTGCTGTTTTGCGGAGAGGCTCTAGCGCTGCCCCCCTTTTAGGGTCAACTTCGATAGAAAAACCGACGTTACTTTCATTCACAACAAGGCCAGTCACCATGCCGGCTGAAACAATATCCTTTCCTTGATCGGAGTCATGAATACGACTAAGGCAATCGAGAACTTGTTCTTTAGTAACTGCTGACATTGATTTGCTTTCCGGCATAATGTGATTGGCTGCTTTTAGCCGCTGTATACTAGTAATGAAATGGTAAAGATTGTCTCGGAGGACAAGGGTCGCTAGATAGATAATTCAACCCTTCAGGATCCCATTCATGACCGTTAGCGAAATCCCAAATGACGGCAGCCAACGTTGGCCGCAAGACCTTGAATATCTCTCAGCTGAGAAGACGCTTGTTATTACTTTTGATAACGGTGACGTCTTCCATTTACCTGCTGAATACCTCCGTGTCGAAAGCCCTTCTGCAGAGGTCCAAGGACATGCAATTGAGGAACGCAAAACTGTTCCTGGGCGTCGCCATGTCGGAATCATGAACATTGAGCCGATGGGCAACTATGCGATCAAGATCAATTTTGACGACTTGCATGACACTGGCATCTACTCCTGGACCTATCTTTATCAGTTAGGGATTGAGCAAGAGACCACTTGGGCGAAATATTTGGCCAACTTAGAAGAACAGGGTCTCAGCCGAGATCCCTAAATCAAATTATCGATTTCTGCGAAATGATCCACCATAGCATCCGCACCCAGACTTTCTGCTTTCTGAGTTCTATAGCCATAAGTCACGAGAATAGATTGGACATCGGCGTATTTGGCACAATCGATATCATTGATAGAATCGCCGATCATCAACGCCTGCTCATTACCGACTTCGAGTAAGCGTAAGGTTTCATCGAGTGGATCGGACCAAGGCTTTCTTCGCGCCGCTGAATCGCCCCCAATCACCACCGAAAAGAAGTGATCCAAGCCAAGGTCGCGCAACAGAGGTTTAGTCATTCCGATGGCTTTGTTGGTGCAAATCGCCATCAGCCACCCCTCTGCTCGCCATTTGGTTAAACAATCAAGCACACCTGGGTAGATCTCTGTTTCGTGAGTCATGTTACCAAGATAAAGAACTTTGTAGCGATCATACATAGCATCTTCATCTTGCGGTTTGATGGGCGTGCCGGTAGCTATGAATGCTTGTTTGATAAGATTCAGAATACCTTTCCCGATGAAAGAATTCCCTTCTTCTTCTCCAACCGAGCGACGCCCTTCTTCCATTAATAGGAGGTTGAGGGCGTAGCGGATGTCGGGTGCGGAATCGATAAGAGTTCCATCGAGGTCAAAAACTAAAGCTCTTTTACCTGTAAACATCAGGCGGCTCTGATTGCTTCTATTGCTGCTTTATAGTCTGGCTGACGAAAAACAGCTGTCCCTGCAACCAAGACATCTGCACCGGCTTCAATCAAAGGACCCGCTGTCTGTTCTGTCACACCCCCATCGATCTCTATTTCAACGGTTCGGCTGCCTAACAATTCACGTGTTTGTCTGACTTTATTGGCGGTATTAGGGATGAACTTTTGACCTCCAAAGCCAGGGTTAACTGACATGAGGCAAACGAGGTCAATTTTATCCAGGACACACTCGATGGAACTAACCGGTGTTGAAGGATTTAGCGCTACACCAGCTTTGACACCAAAAGACCGTATCAATTGCAGCGTACGATCCAGGTGAGGCCCTGCTTCAACATGTACAGAAATGATTGCTGCACCCGCTTCCACGAACGACTCAATAAAGGCATCGATTGGTGAGATCATCAAATGAACATCGAAGGTAATGTCACTCGCTGGTCTGAGGGCCTTGATAATGTCAGCACCAAAGGAGATGTTCGGTACGAAATGGCCATCCATAACATCCAGGTGCAGATAGTCTGCTCCCGCTTCGGTAATAGACTTAACTTCTTCATGCAAACGGCCATAGTTGGCGGCTAACAATGAAGGGGCTACTTTGATTGCGCGTGACAAATTCCTGCTCCTTTTGCTTGCTGTTGAAATAAACCATCGATAGAGAGATTGGAACAGGAAAAGGAAAATGCCACGCATGTCGACAGAGATCATATTACTCTTGTTCGGTGGCGGTTTGTTAGCTGGCGTCATAAATGCAATCGCGGGCGGATCGACCTTTATGACTTTTCCGATCTTTCTTTTTGCCGGACTACCACCAACGATAGCGAACGCCTCAAACTTTGTGGCTCTATTGCCGGGCAATTTCATGGCGGCTATCGCCTACCGACAAAGCCTATTCGAAACCGGCAAACTCTGCCTTCCCTACGTTCTGGCGGCCGCAGCGGGAGGAATACTAGGCAGCATATGCCTGCTGTTAACGAATGAGATTATTTTCGGTGTGATCATTCCGCCTCTGATGGCGTTTGCCACTCTGGTCTACGCCTTCGGCCCTAGGTTTCAAAAATGGTTAAAGAAAAACGACATCGAGCTCTTCTCAAAAGGAAGCGTTCTTTCCCTTTTTACTCTCTTCATTTTTTCAATCTACGGAGGCTACTTTGGTGCTGGCTATGGCGTTGTGCTCTTAGCGACCCTCACAATAATGGGGCATGCTGCATATCACGAAGCGAACGCCATTAAAAATCTGCTCATTTCGGTGATGACAATCATTGGGATCGTCCTGTTCACTGCAGGTGGCAAAATTTCCTGGCCAGAGGCTTTAACAATGATGTCAGGCGCAACACTTGGTGGTTACATCGGCGTTCGCTTCGCCCTTCTCATTCCCCAAGGTATCATCAGAGTTGGCATCATTGGCCTTGGCTGTTTATTATCGGTCGTTTACGCGTTCCACTATTGGAGTTGATCGTAAAAAGTTTCGTAAACGTCCATCTGTTCATAACAGATTGTCACGGCGTTATCTTCACTGTCAAAGAAGGCATTCGCCTCCCCGCATTCGGTAAAGACGACGGTAATTGGCTCCGGCAACCGAAGTGTAGAAGACATAGACACTTGAAAATCTGTTAACCAGGGCCAATTTTTAACCCAACTATAATAGCTTTGAAACTGCCTATCGTTTGGCTGGTGGATGAACACGAGGATTTCGTCTCTGTCTCCTGGCTCGTCTTTTGTTTGCAAACTTGGTTTCAATACGGACATCCAATTTTCTTCCACGTCGGCAAACTTGTCTTCACATCCTCCGAGTTCTGAAAGATCTAGTTCGAAATCAACAACCATGTTTTCGTAGAGTTCTGGATCAGAACCATAAACAAGGCAAATGTGCTGATAGAAGCGTTGAAGGTCTACCGAGTGATCGCTGGCAAAGGAACTGTCATCCAGTTCCTCGCTTTCCGAATAGGCCAACCAGGCGTCGGCAGTTGCCCAAAGAAAATCATCGAGCTGATTTTCCTGAGATTGTGTCAGTATTCTGGAGCTGATTTTGTTCTCAACCATCAAAATCGAGAAGAAGTCTACGGCGTCCTCTTCTCGACCCAAAACAGGCAGCCGCAGATTATCGACAATAGCATGCCCAAACTCATGATAGAGCGTCAGCAACGTATTGCCCAAAATATAGTCCTTCTTCGATACAGTCTCGTCATTCGCTTGAACAAAGGAGATTGTGCTAACGAAAACCAAAATGGATAGAAAGACTCTCATGCAATTGGTTCCAACCTAATAGGATTTAGGGGCTTCTTCTTTCGCATTACTGCCACGAGCGCCGGCGATCCAATCTTTGCATGCACCCATCAACAATCTATTGTCCGACGGAATAGAAACAAGATTCATCCCCTTTTCATGCATATCCTTGGCGTAAGCTGGGTCAGAGCAATGAAGCCCACAAAACAAACCATGCTTGTGGGCGTTGTCGCGGATCGTGGCAACAGCCTCAACAACTGCTGGTTCAACCGGATCAAGCCGAGCCTCATGGCCCATTGAGAAAGACAAATCAGATGGTCCGATATAAATGCCATTCAAGCCAGGTGTGGACATGATAGCGTCCATGTTCTCCAACGCCTCAACGGTCTCGATCATGGCGATTTTCAGCATCTGATCGTTGGCTTTCTTTGCATAGTCTCCACCCCAATGCATGACGGCACGGGTTGGACCGAATGAACGACGACCTCTTGGTGGATAGGAGCAAGCAGCTACGAAATTTTCAGCGTCTGCTGCATTATTGACCATTGGGCAGATTACCCCAGCCACGCCAGCGTCCAGCATCTTCATTATGATACCATTTTCGAGCCAAGGCACGCGACACATAACTGGTGTTTCTGTTGTATTGATCGCTTGCATCATGGAAAGCGCCATTTGGTAATCGATCAAGCCGTGCTGCAGATCAATCGTAACGGAATCAAATCCTGCATGTGCTAAGACCTCGGCCGAAAAAGGACTTGGTGTCGAACACCAACCATTAACGGCTTTGTTGCCCTCTGCGAGTAGGTTTTTGATTGAATTTTCGCGCATGCTTATTGCCCTTGCTGATAAGAGATTTCCTTCGCATTGAACACGAAGTCTGGATCAAGTTTGCCGTCAAAATAGTCTAAAACTGACTGAGCGCAAGAAATACCCATCCGCCGCGCTCCTTCCTGTGTCGTTGCCGCGCTGTGAGGCGACATGAGAAGGTTTTCGAGCTGAAGCAGCTTATTGTCAGGCGTTGTTGGTTCAACATCAAACACGTCAACACCAGCGGCTCTTATCTTGTTTTGCGTCAACGCATTGTAGAGTGCCCCTTCATCAATCAGCCCACCTCTTGCGCAGTTGATGACAATGGCATGGTTTGGCAATGCATCCAGTTCTACGGTGTTCAAAATGCCGGTTGTCTCAGGTGTTTTGGGCGTGTGGATCGTGACAAAATCTACGTTAGGCAAAATCGCGCGCCAGTCTCTGACTGGCTCGCAGTCACGCATCGCCATTTCATCTTCGCTGAGATAAGGGTCAGCACCAACGACACGCATATTGAACGCCTTAGCAATTTTTGCCACTCTTCGCCCAATCCGCCCCACGCCTAAAATAAGCAGTGTTCGTTGTTGAACATCAACCGCTTTCATGGACAGGCGACAGCCGAAATTATCGTTGCGCATCTCAGCGTCATACCACTTGGCTTCCTTTGCTAGTGCGAGCAAAAACATGAACACATGTTCTGCCACCGATACAGCGTTCGCAGTCGCGGCGATTGCTACAGGGATCTTGCGTGGGTTGGCATGAGTGAAATCAATATTATCGGTTCCAACACCATGACGAGAAACGATCTGCAAATCAGGAGCCTCAGCCATAATCCGACCCGAAATAATCGCATTCCTGGTTGTGATAGCGTGCACACCGCCAGCAAGTTTGGTCAGATTGTCTTCGCTCAAATCTTCTGTGATGATCATCTCAATGTCATCTCTGGCCTCTAATAGGGCCATGCCGTCTGGGTGAAAAGATTGGGCAATCAGAACTTTCTTTTTGTTGGACATCTTGAGCGAAACCTATTTCTATCTAACTTGTTAACGAATTGCTTATGGCCGATATCTAGAGCTAAAGCTAGAAAGACAAGAAATTGATCAAGACTTCGGAAAAACTGAAATCTTATTTGCATCCGAAGTTGGCCGCCCTAGCGTTCTTTCTGTGGTTGTTAGGTGTCGCCGGAATTTTCTACAAAGCACCTTGGCTTGATCTAACCAGACTTTCATTCTTTGCATTGTTCCTTGCGTTAGCCTTGCCCCAGGCAAAACGTTTCAGCTTGATCCTCTTTGTGCCGGTTGTTCTTTTGGCCTCTTGGTTTGGCCTAGGCACTGGCAACTGGCTGCCCCTTCAACGCGGCCTTGATTTCGCGCTGTTTTTCACCCTGTTTTTACCGCCACTCATGTTGATCAGAGAGACCCTCAAAGTCAGCCCTCAAATCGAGACATCGAAAGAACGCTTCACCCAGTTGAGTAGCGAACAGAGAGCGGCAGGTTTAACAACTGGCTCTCTTATCGTGGGCTCTGTCTTGACGCTAGGTGCCGTCGCTATGTTGTCAACATTGTCAGTCGACGAAAAAGACATTGAACGACGCAGAGAGGCCGCAACCTCAGTGTTGAGGGGCCTGTCACTTGTGTTGCCGTGGACACCCTTTACGGCTGGGATAGTCTTCTGCTTGACATACCGCCCGTCGGTAACCTTGTTGGATGTTATGCTTGTCGGCGTTCCAATGGCTTTGATCGGACTGACTATATCGCATGTCCTTTTCTCTCGACATCTCTCGCCCAAACTCATTGTCTTAGCATTCAAGGCTTTCACCCCTATCCTTCTACCAGTCGCCGTGGCTATTGTTGTTGTTGCTTGTCTGGCTTCATTCACGCCGTTGAAAACTGTGGAGGCTATCGCTCTTGCTATTCCTCCATTGTGTCTGATTTGGTTATCTTCAATGGGGACAGAGAAACCACGACCAACGTTGATGTCTGCCTATCAACGACTGGGCGACACAGGAGACGATCTTATGATTTTCGCAGGGGCCTGCACCATGGGATATCTCCTCGCCTCGCTACCCTTTGTCGAGACCTTCGTTTATTCCTCAGGCCTTGTTACTGCACCGCTTCCAGTAATCTTTCTTTTCGTTCTGATCTTCGCGCCCGTAACCGCGATGATCGGCTGTCACCCCGTCGTCAGCGCTTCTGTGCTAACGGTGTTCCTCACACCATTAGACGGCCGTTTGACGGATATTGTCGAGGTCCAAATGCTGCTTTTTGTATGGGGTACGGCATCTATGCTCTCGTTCGCATCTATGTCTATGGTTGCTACTTCACGATTCTTCCAGGTTCCTTCAAAACGATTGATGCTCCATAGGAACGTCCTTTTCACAATCATTTTCGGCACAATCTGTGGCTCACTAGCCTACATCCTCTTCTGAACGCGACTCGCCACTAAGATTGACATGAATGTCATGATCTGTGAGTCGGATTATCAAGGTTTATTTTTATAAATGGCGGTTACATGAGCTGGTGTATTGCAGTTGATATTGGTGGAACTTTCACAGACTTCTATGCCGTGGAGCCTTCCACTGGTCGAGCGCATGTCTTCAAACGGCCATCAACCCCCCACGATCCCTCTGAAGCATTGATCGATGGTCTCAGAGAAACAGCAGAGACCTACGGTATTCCTCTGGATCAAGTAGAAGCCCTCGCGCATGGCACAACCGTTGCCACCAACACATTGATACAGCGTAGGGGAGCCCCTGTGGCCCTCATCACGACAGAAGGCTTTCGCGACCTTCTAGAAATTGGCCGCCAAATTCGCCCCCATGTGTATGATTTACAGATAGATCAGCCTGAACCACTCGTTCCCCGCAAATGGCGACTTGATCAGCCAGAGCGTATTGGGGGCAAAGGCGAAATCGTTCGAGCACTTGACAAGGTGGCATTGCGCGCGCTCTGCCAAAAGATCAAAGGCAGTGACCGACAAGCCGTTGCTGTTTGTTTTCTCTTCTCATTTTTCAATCCAAAACACGAACAACAGGCCGCTAAAATCATTGAAGAGGAACTGCCGGACTTAGCCAAGTCCATCTCATGTCAGGTACAGCCAGAGTTTCGCGAGTACGAGCGACTCTCAACTACAGTATTGAACGCATATCTCCAACCGGCCGTCGGTGACTACATGGATAAACTCCAATCGAAAGCGAAAGAGCTTGTTGGAACGGCACGCATATCGATTTGCCAATCGAGTGGCGGTCTCATGTCCGTTGAGGAAGCAACGGATTTCCCTGTGCGAACGGCGCTTTCTGGACCAGCCGCTGGCGCAATGGGTGCATCTGCCGTCGCGAAACAATCAGGGCTCCGCAACGTAATCACCCTCGATATGGGTGGTACCTCCGCCGACGTTGCTCTCATCAAGGACGCGCAGCCAGCTATCTCGTACAACCGGGATGTAGCGGGCTTCCCGGTCCGTTTACCGTCCATTGACATCAACACCGTCGGCGCTGGTGGAGGCTCCATTGCTTGGATTGACAGTGACGGTTTGCTCAAAGTTGGCCCACAAAGTGCGGGCGCCGTTCCCGGACCTGCATGCTACTCCAAAGGGGGAACGGAAGCGACCGTCAGTGATGCTAACCTCTTCCTGGGACGTCTTCCCATCGGCGGGTTGCTCGGTGGTTCAATGGCAATGGATCGCGACAAAGCCGCAAAAGCTATCGAAAAGTTAGCTCAAGAACTGGGACTCAGTACCGAAAGAACAGCCTTCGGCATCTTAGAGATCGTCAACGCGAACATGGTAAGGGCTTTGAGAGCTGTTTCCGTTGAACGCGGATATGATCCTCGCGATTTCGCACTTATGCCATTCGGCGGAGCCGGAGCGCTTCATGCAACCGACGTTGCCGTTGAACTTGGAATGAAAACCGTACTAATACCCAAGCACCCAGGCATTCTCTGCGCTCAAGGTCTGTTAGACGCTCCACTAGCTAAGGATTTCGTTGCCACACTTCGTTTGCCTTTGTCAGAAGAAAACCTGGGATCGATTGAGGAAAAAGCCAAGGCGCTTAAAGCCAGTGCTGCTGACTGGTTGTTGGCGAACGATGTTCCAGAAAACAGTCAAAGCCTTAACCTCACTGCGGATTTACGTTACAAGGGTCAGAAC
>Ga0055584_100008264_pt1 | contig 10207 bp, 8 predicted proteins | sample OSDHelmetaG_FD_58716 | JGI IMG/M metagenome (GOLD analysis project Ga0055584, IMG submission 58716) | Pelagic marine sediment microbial communities from the LTER site Helgoland, North Sea, for post-phytoplankton bloom and carbon turnover... | ecosystem: Environmental > Aquatic > Marine >...
CGTGATCTGTCCGTTTGGCGATGGTTAAGACCTTGCCTAATTCATGTTGTGACAGTGCTCGCCCGATAATGTAGACCACCGAATTCACCACACGGGTTTGGTAGTTGGCAGAATTGACGCCGTTTTCGGCGAGCAGCTGCGAATTGATTTTGGTTTTAATCCAGACGTCATTGGCCGTGTTCTTGAAACCACCAGCGTCGGTAACCTGCACATTATTATAGATGGTGCGGACACCGGGGATGCCCTTGGCGAGGTTCTCAATGCGGGTGCGATTGGCGGCCGATTTAACAGCACCGGTCAGCATGACCCGACCTTCATAAACATTGGTCTTGAGATCGAAAAACAGATCCTGGTTCTGGCCGTTGAGGACGCGCTTATTGATGTCGAGCCGGATTTCAGCATCGGTTGCGACCTGACCAAGCCGGCGATCTTCCACCGCCGCGCAGCCTTGTGCCAGCAAGCCGAGGACCAGGAAGGCCGTCGCGATCTTCGTCGCACGAAGGCGCGGTTGAAACTGTTTCATTAAATTACCGCCCATAAAGAGCCTCCAATGTTTCGCCATATTTTCCGCGAATGACATGCCGCCGAATTTTTAGCGTCGGTGTCATCATCTCATTATCAATCGTGAAGGCTTCCGCCGTTAAGGTAAAGCGCCGCACCCTCTCAATCACAGAAAGGTCACTATTCACCCGGTCAACTGCTTCACTGATCACTGACTTGAAGTTGGGATGTTCCATCACCGCGTCAAGCTCTGCGCTGTTGAGATCCTGTTCGTTTGCCCAGCTCGCCGCGAAATCCGCATCGGGGACGATCAGGGCAACGAGGTTGGGTCGCTTGTCGCCATAGACCATCGCCTGACCGATTTCGGGCTGGGCGGTCAGCATGCCTTCGATGCGTTGCGGCGCGATATTTTCGCCGCCAGAATTGACGATGATGTCCTTTTTACGATCCGTGATCCGCAAATGGCCGTCGGGATCGAACTCACCGATATCGCCAGTATGAAGCCAGCCATCCTTGATCGCCTCTGCGGTAGCGTCGGGATTGTTCCAGTAGCCCTGCATGACCAGTTCGCCACGCACGATGATCTCACCGTCATCGGCAATCTTGCATTCGACATCTTCCATAATCTGACCAACGGTTTCGATCCGGTTATGTGAGGGCGGGTTGCAGCTGATCACCGGTGCGCTTTCGGTCTGGCCATAACCCTGCAGCAGGCGCATGCCGAGGGCCGTAAAGAAGATGCCGATGTCATAGTTGAGCGGTGCACCGCCAGAGACCAGTGCCTTGAGACGCCCGCCAAACCGTTGCTGGACTTTTGATCGAACCAGCTTTGTCAGGACGGCGTTTTGCAGCCCGTCGATTGCTCCAAGACGTCCGCCGTTTTCATATTGTTTGCGGCCTAGCGCGACGGTTTTCTCAAACAGCTTCTCCGACAGTCCACCGGCCTGTTGGACGCCACGACGAATGCGGTCATGCATCACCTCGTAAAGCCGTGGCACCGCGGTCATCAGCGTTGGGTTCACCTCGGCCATGTTCTGCGCCAGCTTGTCGATGCCTTCTGCGTAATAGATCTGCGCGCCGAGCATGATGGGAATGAACTGTCCCGCGGTATGTTCATAGGAATGGGACAGCGGTAGAAAAGACAGGAATACCTCATCATCCAGCCCCATCTCTGCCAGCATTTTGGTTGAGCCGGTGCAGTTGCTGAGGATAGCGCCATGACTGAGCATCACGCCTTTCGGCGTACCGCCGGTGCCCGAGGTATAGATCAGACAGGCGGTCTCATCGCGGGCAATGCCGGGAACTGCCTTCTCCAGTGTTTCGGTGGGATTGTTTTGGACATCAGCGATGACGCTATCCCATAGATGTGTCGGAATGGCTGATGCCTTGTCGTCGCTGACAGCTTCCATGGTGATGGCGAATTTGACGCAGCCCGCCTGTTGCGCGGCGGGCAGAACTTTCTCGGCCAGGGCCGCGGTTGAGATGATCACCGCACTGGCACCGGAATCTTCCAGCACATGGCGATGATCGGCAACGCCATTGGTAATATAGGCAGGCACCGAAATGCCACCGGCTGCCATGATTGCGAGATCGGCAATTGGCCATTCCGGGCGGCTTTCCGATACCAGCCCGACCCGGTCACCGGGTTGAATGCCAAGCCTTGTAAGGGCTTCCGTTAAGGCGCCAATCTGGATTGCGGCGTCCGCCCAGCTCACTGACTGCCAAGCACCATCCTGTTTACGCCACAGAAACGGTGCATCGCCTTTTCGCATCGCCTGGTCGAAAAACAGAGATACGAGGTTTTGTACTTGTTGTGTCATCCCGATAACAACCTGATTTTGTCCGACCGCTTCATCATATAATAAATCAGATACGATTCGAACCGGGTAGTCTCCAGCTAATTCAAGGTCGGTGTCGCGGTGACGGCGAGGTCGTCCCGGTAGTCTGTCGCCCACATCGAGACCGTGTCGCCATAGGGCGCCCCAAAGATTTTGTAGGGGCCGAGATCAAATACCGGTTTTCTGACTGGTAACTGAAAGTCGTTAGAGGACGGTCAGGAGCTTCGGCGGTATCAATCAGGAGGAACGAAAAAAATGTAAGAATTTCCGGCAATATTAGGTATCTGAGAGGATCGATAGCAAACGCGAGTTTCTATTCAAATCTTCGATTGTATCGAACTCGTAAGCGTCCCAACCGGCCTCTTTTGCAGCGCTTACAACATCGGGGGTGTCGTCAAAATAAAGCGGTCTTTCTTCCGGTCCTATATCCAGTACAGTGTTTATTTTGGAGAAAAAAGCAGCGGAATCTTTCGCGATACCGAGACGAGCGCTAAAAAAAATATCCCGAAAAAGTTCCTTAAATGCGAGATCGTGCCACAGATAATTGGCCCGGTAGGGTTCCTGTGCCGTGGCGAGATATAGCTCGATGTCTTTCCGCTGCTGGAGCTGTTTTATCACCGCGATTACGTCTTCATTAAGATAGGAATTTCTTGCGAACCAGTAATCGACGAAGTCCTCGGCTGAATGATGGCTTCCTAATGATGGAAGTAGATCGGCGAGGACCTTTTTCAGATCGAGATCGCCTTTTAGGCATTTCTCCATCAGAGAGTCCTTGCCTTGCTCCTGAGGAAAAAAGAACGCCTTTTGAAAAGCCTCTCGCTCTATACCAAAATCCTGCTTCAGGTTCGTGTCCCATGGGCGACGGCGGGCTGGATTAAAATGCCAACCGTGGATTATAACCCCATCGACATCGAAAAATATTTTCAAGTTTGGTCTCTAGGAGCCCGTCCACAGTTTCACACAGCGTGCCGCGATCACCTGCTCGTAGGGCACGGGGCCGCTGAGCTGGCCGACGGATTGGGCGAATTCATTCATGCGTCGCACGGTTTCTTCGGGCATGGCGGGGTCGTAAAAACCGGCGTCATGTTCGACGATGGTGGCGATCAGGTTGGCGGCTTCTGGCGGGAATAAGCCTTCTCCGACCTTGCGGGCCAGTGATGGCTCGGCCTGCAAAGCTTTCTGGACTTTGACGATGGCGCGAACCGCCGCATCAATCTCTTCCGGTTCGCGGGCGATATAATCATCGGTTGAGACCAGCCCAGCGCAGGTGGCAAACCGGACGTCGCCGGGGTCATCACCGCGTCTTACATCGACATGGATTTTGCCGACGCCGCGGCTGACAGCGGTTTCCGCCCCCATGGCGTTTGACCAGTAGCCATCAATCTTGCCGTCAGTCAGGGCTTCGGCAGCGAACACGCCGAACGAGACATCGCGGTCTTTGGAACCGGGCAGGTCGATGATGTTGAGATCGTTGTCGGGATCGAGCCCTCCACTGCGAAGCATCTGTTTGAAAGCGAGGTCGGGTCCTTCCGCTGCGGTAAAGGTCAAACCGCGCAGGGCCTGCACATCACCACGTTTAGCTGGCAGATCAGCGCGCACGGTTAGCAACCATGGTGTGCCCTGCGAAAGAGCCACACAGACCTTGGCACCTTGCCAGTCCTTAAACTCGGTCAGTGCATCAAAAACCGAGCCTGCGATCATCGCATCGGCCTCTCCATTGCGCAGCGCCCTGGTCGAGCCTATCGCCGAGACCAGCTCGATCTCGACATCAACCCCTTCGGCCTTGAAATAGCCGAGCTCATAGGCAGCGAGGGCCGGGAAACAGGTATTGCTAACGAGGTCTACGGCGGCAATGCGCATCTATCGGTCTTTCCTGTTACGCGAAATGAGGCGTAAGAATCGCCCTTAGGCAAACACATGTCATCTGGATTCGCGTTAAATTTTAAGAATTTGTTAACCAAGTTTAACATAAATCCTAAGGGGTAAGATTTAAAGGCAAGTCTTCAAAAAAAAATCGCGGTTTTGTACGCGAACTAAGGATGAAATGCAGGAGGCTTATGATGTCCAATTTGGTCATTCCGTCATCTCGATTTTCTAGATTCAAACGATTGCAAATAGGGGCGACGGTATTCCTTGCACTTGCTAATGGCGTGCCGGCGAACGCTATGGAGCAAGAAACGGTAACGGCTTTGGAACTTGCGGAACTGTTACGGGCCGCTCGATCTGTGATTGCGTCAAATCAGCCGCTTATTAATGACCTCAATAAGGGACCCAAAGGGCTTACATCCCAAAAAGTTCTTGAGGATACTTACGCGACTTTCAGGAAAAAAATGGGTACAGACCCTCTTAGATTTTCGGCTGAAACGAAAAGAGGGAAGCTGATTCAGGCGCAAATATCATCGATCAAAGAGGTAATCGATAAACAGCAGGAAACCATTAATCAAAAAGGTGTTGGTTTTAAGGGGTTCGTTCCGGCGGTGTTTGCGAGGCTGGTCAACGAACAGTTTCGGGTCAAGATGCGTGGCGTTGCCGATATCAAAATTACAGCGCCTTACGAACTGGTGCGTAACCGCAAAGCTTTGCCAGACAAATGGGAAGGTAAATTTCTCAATGGGGTGATGCGTTCAAAGAATCGGCCGAAAGGTAAAAATCTCAAAGAAATCTCTAATGTTGGTGGGACTAAGGCATTTCGTATTCTTGTGCCGGAATATTACAGCAAGGTTTGTCTTTCCTGCCATGGTGGTCCAAAGGGAAAAATTGATGTGACTGGCTATCCGAAAGAGGGAGCAAAGCTCGGTGATCTTGGTGGTGCCATCAGCATTACCTTGTTTATGAAAGAATAGCTGTTTCGAATACTCTTCTACTGGGCACCGCATGAATCCAACAATTCGAAAATATCTTTTTGCGCTGTGTTTCGTCTTTTCGACGTGCCTGCTTGGTGTGTCGGTCTTTCTCGTTCAAGCATTGTCGACTGGTGTGAAAGCTGTCGAGCAGGAAACGCGATTCTTTAACGCCTTGGATCAGGCCAACGAAGCGCGCTCTGTATTCTATAATCTCAGATATTGGCTGACGGAATTATCTGTGAGCCTCTTGATGCAATCAGAGAGGAACGCTGACGCCGCCTATTTAAGATTTGATAAATCCATCAAATCTTTACCGGGTGTCGACAGCGCAACCATCTCTACTATTCGGACGAAAACTAACCTGATGGTCAAGATCGCCAAGAGGGCGGTGGAGTCCTACTCTAAGGATCAGCGTGTCCTGGGAAATTCTTCGATGGCGCAGACGCGTGTACATGCCGCGCTTGTTGAAGCCGAATTTCACAAGTTGGTGTCCTCTCTGAAGCAACAGGCGGTCTTGGCACGCAATCAAACTATTCAGGGGGCCAGCCGGGCTGAGTATTTGGCTTATATCGTTGTTGCTCTGTTTTCGATAATCGGTTTCGTCTTTACGATTTACTTGATTAGGTCGATCACAACGCCGTTGAGCCATATTCAGGATTCCATTCGGGAAATGACGGCTGGGAACCTTGATACAAAATTGCCGGAATCACTATTGGGTGAAATCGGCGATATGACGAGTGCTCTCCGGTTGCTCCGTGATGCCGAACTCGGCAGGTTAAAAGTGGATGAAGCCAATAGGGCGAAATCGACTTTTCTCGCAGTAATGAGCCATGAGTTACGTACGCCTTTAAATGCAATTATAGGGTTCTCTTACTTGCTTTTGAACGGAGGGGCAGCATTTCAGACGGCTGATAAAGTTCAGGAATACGTAGGGGATATTCACAATAGCGGTGAGCATTTGCTCTCAGTCATCGATGACGTTCTTGATACGGTCAAAGTAGAATCGGGAACTATGCAGATCAGCGAAACGCTGGTTTTACTGGAGAAAATTTCGAAATAAGCTATTGATCATGTCGGGCAACAGGTTGAGGCGGCCAATGTTTTGGTCGTTAATCGAATTGGCAAGGACGCACCGTGTTTACTGGTCGATGAAAGCCGGATTGTTCAAATTATCACTAATCTTTTGTCGAATGCGATTAAGTTCTCGTCAGCCGAGGATGAAGTTGATGTCTCGTTTGGTGTGGATGAAGCAGGAACTCTTTTGGTTTCAGTCGCCGATAACGGACCAGGCATATCGGAAGAAGATTTACGGCGAATTTTCGACCCGTTTCAGCAAATAGAAGGAAGCCTGGCGCGGACTCGTGGTGGCACCGGTCTCGGTGTTCCGATCGCTCGCGCTATGGCACGCCTGCATGGCGGAGACTTGGCGTATGAAAGCATAGAGGGTGAAGGCACCATCGCTCATCTTTCCTTACCCCCCGAGAGGCTTGTTAAAGCGGAGAATTTATAAGGTCCAAAGCTTTAGAATATCAATCGCAGAGGCGACGATTCGCAACAAGGGTAACGGTCACCTGTTCATGCGGCTGACGCTCCGAGTTCGAAATCTGCTGGCGGCAATCGCCAATCAATAATCGGCTTTCTCATTCATCGGTTGGTTTCCGTTAACGCACGTCTTATATCTTTAGAAGAAACAAGGAGTACCCAATGACAGCTGCACGACAAAAGAAACAACACCTTCCGACCTGGGATCTTAAAGATCTCTATCCCGGCCCCAATAGTGCGGTGCTCAAGAAAGATTTGGCGAAGGCCAAAAAGGACTCTGCGGACTTTCACAAAAAACATTTTGGCAAGATCAGCAAGCTGTCGGGGAATGCATTGGGCGCTGCGGTAAAATCCTATGAAAAGATTGACGAGACTCTGTCGAAAATTATGAGCTATGCGCAGCTAGTCCATGCAGCTGATGTCGCCGACCCCGAGATCGGCCGGTTCTATCAGACGATGCAGGAAGCAGTGACCGATATTGCGGCGCATCTTGTGTTCTTTGCGCTGGAGATCAATCAGCTCAGCGATGCAGCGCTCAAGAAGAAACTCAGGGCTCCGCCGTTGGCTCACTATGCGTCGTGGATCCGCGATGTCCGGGTCTTTCGCCCGCATCAACTCGATGAAGAAACCGAAAGGCTTTTGCATGACAAGCATGTCGCGGGCCGTGCCGCGTGGAACCGACTGTTTGATGAGACCATAGCGCGCATGCGAATCGATATGGATGGCAGGCAAAAGACAACCGAGGAAGTCCTGCACAGCCTGTCTGATAATAACGGAGAGGTGCGCAAAAAGGCTGCCAAAGCGTTGGGCAAGACGTTTGGTGAGCACATTCAGCTGTTTAGCCTGATCACCAACACGCTGGCCAAGGATAAGGAAATCGATGATCGCTGGCGCAGCTATGCGCGGCCGCAATCTTCGCGCAATCTCGCCAACCATGTCGAAGAAGTGGTTGTCGACGCCTTGTCGGCGGCCGTCCGGAAATCCTATCCCGATCTGTCGCATCGCTATTACAAGTTGAAGGCGCGCTGGTTCGGCAAGCGTAAGCTCGATTACTGGGACCGCAACGCTCCACTGCCAGCTGCCGGTGGCAAGGAAATCCCGTGGGACACCGCGAAATCTTTGGTGTTGGATGCCTATGGCCAGTTCTCGCCTGAACTTGCCAAAGTCGGCAAACAGTTTTTTGACAAGCCATGGATCGATGCCGCGCATAGACCGGGCAAGGCGGGTGGTGCTTTTGCCCATCCCACGGTGCCTTCGGCGCATCCTTATCTATTGGTCAACTATATGGGCCGTACGCGCGATGTCATGACGCTGGCGCACGAGCTTGGCCATGGCTGTCATCAGGTGCTGGCTGGACCGCAGGGACATTTAAAATGCGACACACCACTGACCCTGGCGGAGACTGCCTCGGTGTTTGGCGAAATGCTGACCTTCCGGTCTTTATTGGCAGCAGAGAAGAATCCCGCGCGGCGCAAGGCGATGCTGGCGGGCAAGGTTGAGGATATGCTCAACACGGTGGTGCGGCAGATCGCTTTCTATGAATTTGAGTCACAGGTTCATACAGAGCGTCGCGAAGGAGAGCTGTCCGCTGATCGTATTTGCGATATCTGGATGGATATTCAGGCGGAAAGTCTTGGTCCGGCAATTCGACTCCACCCTGAGTACAAATATTTCTGGACCTACATTCCGCATTTTATCCACTCGCCGTTTTATGTCTATGCCTATGCGTTTGGTGATTGCCTGGTGAACTCGCTTTACGCGGTCTACGAAAACGCCAATGAAGGATTTGCTGAACGCTATCTCGATATGCTGCGCGCTGGTGGCACCTTGCATCACAAAGAGTTACTCGCACCGTTTGGATTGAATGCGTCTGATCCCAAGTTCTGGTCAAAAGGGCTCGGCGTCGTATCGGGATTGATCGACGAGCTGGAAGCGCTGGGCTGAACCGATGGCCGCTGATGACGCCTCTGAACGCAACACGCTGGGTGGCCGGGTAAAGCGCTACGCCCGGGTCGGTGGCGCGGTTGGCGGGCTGGCAGCGCGGCTGGCTGGCGCAAAGTATCTCGGCAAGACCTTGGACAAGGACGCACATGCGCGTGATTTGCGAGACGCACTGGGCGGTCTGAAAGGCCCCTTGATGAAAGTGGCGCAGATCATGTCGACGGTACCTGACATGCTGCCGCCGGAATATGTTGAGGAGCTGGCGCATCTGCAGAATAACGCGCCGGCGATGGGCTGGCTGTTTGTTAAACGCCGGATGGCGGCAGAGCTCGGGCCAGACTGGCAAACGAAATTCAAGGAATTTGAACATGATGCCGCCGCGGCGGCCTCGCTCGGGCAGGTGCATCGCGCCATGACCAAAAAGGGTGAGCCGCTGGCCTGCAAGTTGCAATATCCCGATATGCAGTCTGCGGTCGAAGCTGACCTTCGGCAGCTCAAGATAATTTTTGCGGTCTATCGGCGTTATGACAAAGCCGTTGATCCAGGCGAAATCCATAACGAGGTTGCGGCCCGACTGCGTGAAGAACTTGATTATACTCGTGAAGCGGCGCACATGACGCTTTATGGCAACATGCTCGCCGATGAAAAGAATGTGCATGTCCCAGAACCGTTTCCGGCGCTTTCGACGGATCGATTGTTGAGTATGAGCTGGCTGGAAGGGAAAAATCTCCTGACCGTTAAAGACGCGGCACAAAAGAAGCGCGATCAGGTCGCGCAAAACCTGTTTCGGGCCTGGTATGTGCCGTTCTATCACTATGGTGTCATTCATGGTGATCCGCATCTTGGTAATTATTCAGTTCGGCCCGATGGCTCGATCAACCTGCTCGACTTTGGCTGTATCCGGGTTTTTGGCCCGAGTTTTGTTCAGGGTGTCCTCGATCTCTATAATTCGCTGCTTAATAATGATGCTGCTCTGGCAGTCCATGCATATGAGACCTGGGGTTTTAAGGGGCTCAGTAAAGAAGTCATTGAGGTCCTCAATATGTGGGCGGCATTTATCTATGCGCCGCTGCTGGAGGACAAGAAACGAATAATTCAGGAAACAGATGGCACTATGTATGGTGCGAAGGTTGCTGCCGAGGTCCATCGCGAGCTGCACCGGCTGGGCGGGGTTAAGCCACCGCGTGAGTTTGTATTGATGGATCGGGCGGCCATTGGTCTGGGGTCGGTTTTTACCCATTTGGCGGCGGAAGTGAACTGGCACCGGCTGTTTAACGACCTTATTGAGGAATTTGACGTCAAAAAACTGGCAGGAACCCAGAAAGCCGCGCTTAAAAAGGCAAAAGTACCGGAAACGGCCTAAAACGCTTCCTGCAAGAATCTTGTTTTAGGTGTTTCTTTCCTGACGGGTTTTTGGTAGGTAAGCGGGCCCTTGCGGCTGTTTTGTGTTCGCGGGGCTTATTTGTCGGAAGGAGATACCACAAACCGTGCAAGTATTTGTTCGTGATAATAATGTCGACGGCGCTCTTAAAGCGCTGAAGA
>Ga0055584_100008265_pt1 | contig 10206 bp, 7 predicted proteins | sample OSDHelmetaG_FD_58716 | JGI IMG/M metagenome (GOLD analysis project Ga0055584, IMG submission 58716) | Pelagic marine sediment microbial communities from the LTER site Helgoland, North Sea, for post-phytoplankton bloom and carbon turnover... | ecosystem: Environmental > Aquatic > Marine >...
AATGGCAGGTGATGACGTAGTATCGGCCAGTCCCGTTGCAGCTTGTTGCGCGCGAATAGCAACATCAGGATAACGACGCCGAGCCAGCGGAAGGTCACCAGTTGCATCGGCGTTATTTGATCGACGGCGAGCTTGCTGAAAATCGCATTCAACCCCCAGCACCCGGTAGTGGCGACCAGTAGTAGATAAGCTTTCAGGTGAGAACCCTCACTCATAGGGCGATCCGGGAACTTTGCGTAATTTCACGATGCAGTGTGTAGAGACCGGTGACGATGATCAGGACAATGCCGCATACACTCTGCAGATCGGGTATATCGCCCCAGATCAGGTAACCGATCACGCCGCTGAAGACGATGGTTAGATATTTGAGTGGTGCGACAGTCGCAAGTGCCAGTCGCTGATAACTGAGCGTCATCAGGTATTGCGCTAGTCCACCCAACAGACCGACCAGCGTCAATAGCGCGAGGTCGCCAGTCGGTGGTGGCGTCCAGCCCTGCAGCAACAGGCCAAGCAAACTGGCGATGACGCCGGTCACGGTAAAGTAAAAGGTAATGCACACCGGATCATCTATCTTGCTGAGGTGCCGGATAACGATCGTGGTACAACCGATCAGGAATGCGGCAGCGAGCATGAACAGGCTGCCGCTTTCAAGCATGCCGGCGCCAGGACGCACCACCAGCAACATGCCGACAAAACCGAGCAGCACTGCCGACCAGCGGCGAATGCCCACGGTTTCGCGCAGCAACACTACCGATAGCGCGGTCATGAACAGCGGCGCGGTGTGTAGTATCGACACGGCTTCAGCCAACGGCATCAACGAAAACGCGTAAAACGCCAGTCCCATCGCCGAGATACCCATCAGACTGCGCAACAAATGCAGCTTTTTCTGGCGCGTGCGCAGGATACCAATACCGCCACGCATCCAGAGGATCACCAGCACTGGGACGAGGGCAACGGCACAGCGGAAAAACATGATTTGTGTCGTCGGGTAAGAAGTTCCTAGCCACTTGACGGTAGCGTCCATTGCCGAAAACAGCAGGATGCTCAGCATCATTGCGCTGAAACCGATGACTGGATTGTCAATGCGTCCGCTGTTCAGAGAATAGGACTGGCTCGAAATTATGCCGCTCCGCCGCCCAGGATCAAATCGGCGACTTTTTCGGCGACCATGATTGTGGGGCCATTGGTATTGCCTGAAGTGACTGTCGGAAAGATCGATGTATCGACCACACGCAGGCGCTCGACGCCATAGACTCGACACTGCGCATCAACCACTGCAGTCTTCGGATCCGGGCCCATCATGCAGGTGCAGCTGGGATGAAACACGGTGTCAGCGCGGTTACGAATGTCTTCGATCAACGCATCATCGGTATGCACTTCTGCGCCGGGTTTTGTTTCACACTCGATAATTTCGCTGAGCGCTGGCGTGCTTGCCAGTTGTCGCAACAGCCGGGCACCTTCCAGCATCTGGGTAATGTCGTCGTCGCTGGATAAGTAGTTGGGTTGAATCTTCACCGGCGCCAGGGGGTTGGCAGATGCGATTTGCAGGTGACCACGACTTTTCGGTCGCGTCAATCCGATCGAATTTAAAAATCCGGGGAAGGGGTCGGGTTGCAGCAGCGGACGTTCGCCGGGAGGCGCCCTGGTATAGGTGATGGCCGCGAAATACATTTGCATGTTGGGTCGGGGGCGTGAGGGATGACTGCGCACGAATCCCCCGGCCTGGTTTACGCTGAGCGAAAGCAGGCCGTTGCGCAGCAGCAGGTACTGAAGGCCTGCCTGGAGTTTTCCCCACCAGGGGCGCAGGTGGTTATTCAGGGTGGGTACCTTTGATCGATAGTAGATACTGTAATCAAGATGGTCCTGCAGATTACGGCCGACCCCGGGACGGTCGACCAGTGTCTCAATCCCGAGACCTTGCAACAATTCCCCGTTGCCGATGCCGGACAATTGTAATAACTGCGGCGAATTGATAGCTCCCGCACTGAGGATGACTTCCCGATTTGCCCTGATCTTTCGAGTCTGCCCTTTATGCACGAATTCAACTTCTCTGGCGACACCTCCCTCTAACACAATGCGTGTCACCTGGGCTCGAGTAATAACCTCGCAATTGGGTCGTTTCAAGGCCGGATGCAGATAGGCGCGTGCGGTAGACATGCGTCGACCATCGCGGGTGGTGATCTGGTAGAACCCGACGCCTTCCTGATCCGCACCATTAAAATCAGGGTTGTAGTTGAATCCCTGCTGTTGACCAGCCTCGATGAAGCGGTTGCACAGTGGATGATATTGCGCGCTCACATTGTTAACGTAAAGCGGGCCGCTATCACCACGGAATTCATCAGCGCCGTCTGAAAATGTTTCTGACTTGCGGAAGTAGGGCAACACATCCTGCCAGCTCCAACCCGGGTTACCGAGCGCGTTCCAGTCGTCGTAGTCCTGGTGTTGCCCGCGAATATAAACCATCGCGTTGATCGAACTGGAGCCACCGAGCACCTTGCCACGCGGCCAGTAGCTGCGCCGATTGTTGATGCCGGGATCGGCCTCGGTCAGATATTTCCAGTTCACCGATTCGTCGTAAAACGTTTTACCGTAGCCGATTGGCGTCTGGATCCAGAAGCGCTTGTCACTGCCACCGGCTTCCACTACCAAAACGCGGTTTTTGCCATCGGCGCTGAGCCGGTTGGCGAGCACGCAGCCAGCCGAACCGGCGCCGATAATGATGAAGTCGTAGTCGGGATTCACGATGTCGACGGAGTAGGGGAAAACTGGATTATAATCGGTGCGAAGCGGGCGTAAAGCATAACTTCCAGTTTCGTACAGAGTGCGCATGATGCATAATTTGGGCGCTAATTCATTTGGAGTGAAATTTGAAATTCAAGCTTGAAGAATTCCGTGCCTGGGAAAACAAGAGAGTGACCCTGGTGGGTATGTCCGGTGTTGGCAAATCTTATCTGTCAGCGAAATTACGCGGTAGTAACTGGTTCCATTACTCGGGCGACTACCGCATCGGTACGCGTTACCTGGATGAACACATTATCGACATGATCAAGGCGCAGGCGATCCGCATACCCTTCCTCAAGGATTTGCTGCGTAATGACTGGATTTACATCAAGAACAACATTCGCGTCAACGACCTCGGGCCGGTGCTGAGTTTTGTCGGCAAGCTCGGTGACCCCGAGCGTGGCGGTGTCGAGATCGGTGAATTTATCAAGCGCCAGGCTATTTATCGCCAGGCTGAAGTCGATGCCATGTATGATATTCCTCATTTCATCAAGAAAGCGCAGGAGATTTACGGCTACCCGCACTTTGTCAACGATGTCGGCGGTAGTCTGTGCGAGCTCAATGAGCCGGGAGTCATGGACATCCTGGTCGATAACACGTTGATTCTCTATATCCAGGTGACCAACAGTGAGCAGGAGCAATTGTTGATCGAACGCGCCGTTTCCGATCCAAAACCGCTTTACTATCGCCCGGATTTCCTGCAGGAGCATCTACAGATTTATTTCGACGAGACCGGCCTCGAATACGCCGCTCAGGTCGATCCCGACGAGTTTGCCCGCTGGGTGTTCCCGCGCCTGTTCCATTCGCGGCTACCGAAATACGCCGCTATTGCCGAACTGGGTTACACGGTGACATCAGAGGAAGTCGACAAAGTCCAGAACGACGCCGATTTCGCGCGCCTGCTGGAAACCGCCATTGAAAGACAAACCTGAGGGGGCGACCTATGCCACTGGTAGCACATAACGATTTACCTTCGTTCAGCAAACTGCAGCAGGAAGGTTTGCGAGTGCTCAGTTCGCAGCTTGCGGACGAGCAGGACATTCGCGAATTGCACATCGGCCTGTTGAACATGATGCCGGATGCTGCACTGGAAGCTACCGAGCGCCAGTTCCTGCGTTTAATTGGGGAAAGTAACCCGATCGCACAGTTCTATGTGCATCCATTTACGCTGGATGCGTTGCCGCGCAGTGCGACTGCGCAGGCGCATATTGACCAACACTACGAGAGCTTCGATGAGATCAAGGAGCAGGGCCTGGATGCCCTGATCATTACCGGCGCCAATGTCATTGGCGCTGATTTATCGCAGGAGGTATTCTGGGATCCGCTGATCGAAGTGGCTGACTGGGCGCATCAGCAGGTAACCTCTACGCTGTGTTCCTGTCTCGCCACTCACGCTGTGCTCGATTTTCGCTATAGGCAAAAGCGCGTAAAACAGGAACGCAAAAAGTGGGGTGTGTTCCGCCACCAGGTGATCGCAAGCGGGCATCCCCTGGTTAGCGATGTGAACTCAGAGTTTGATGTGCCCCATTCGCGCTGGAACAGCGTATACCCGGAGCAATTTCAGGCGGCTGGTCTGCGCATACTGGTAGCCGGTGAAGATGGCTGTGTTCACCTGGCAACCAGCCCGGACGGCTTTCGCACCATCTTTTTTCAGGGGCACCCGGAATACGATACCGTTTCACTGTTAAAGGAATACAAGCGCGACGTTAATCTGTATGTGCAACGGGAGACGGACATTTACAGTCCCATGCCGGAAAACTATTTCAGCGAATTTTCAACCGCGGTAATGCGCGAATACAGGGGGCGGATTGATCTTGGTCGGGACAATGGTTCGACAATTCCGGATTTCCCCGAGCATCTGGTGTTACCACATTTGAAGAATACCTGGCGCGATACCGCAAGTGCAGTAGTCGGTACCTGGATCGGACTGATTTACCAGATTACTAATATCGATCGTCACCAGCCGTTCATGCTCGGCGTGGATGCGAATAACCCGCTTGGGCTTTAAGCGCCTTTAAACTTGTCCCCTAAACGGCAGTCGATAGCCGAAAACGACCAGCGTAACCAGTAACATAACTTCCAGGTTTTTGAACTGATCAGAGGTCAGCTCAACAGCTACCTAGTAAGATCCCCAGGAATCCTGCTTACGCCAGCGTATCTTGGTCACCAGGATGCCGATAATAAACGCAATCAGTGACACGGCAGCACCACGCACGAACCAGTCGATCTGGCTAGAGTCGCTCAGTTCCGCATTGGAGTCGCTTAGCACGGTTTTTTCTTTACGCAACTGGTCAACGACTGTCTGTAATTGCTTGTTCTGCTCGAGAATATTAAGCGCATTCTGAGCGGCGTCGCGCACTTCGGATAGTTCCTGTTCAGAGGCCCGCAAGGTGGTTTTAAGCGATTCACTGTCCGTTTGTTCCTGCTGCAATGATTGTTTCAGTTGCCCGATTTCGATCCGTTGCTCGTCGAGCAGCGACTGTTGTTGTTCGTACGTGACGCGAAGATCCTGCAGGATTTCCTTTGCCACCGGGCTGTCCACCAGGTAGCGGGATAGCACATAGCCTTGCTGGCCGTCTTCAGTTTCCACGAAGGAGTATTGAGAGGTCTGCTCGCTATCCAGCACGGTGACTGCAGCACCACTGGGCAACAGACGCACGATGCTGTTGGCGGTACTGGTACCGCTGCGCACAGTGACCTCAAATACGTCGGTAACATACTTGACCTCGGCGGCATGCAAGGGCGATGCGCCGACCATTAGAAAAAACACGAGTAGGGATATTCGAATCATGCGACATTTTACCTTTCCTGATGGTGTAATCCCAGTGAATAAATTGGCAAGCTCGACCGTATTTCGACCGTTTTCAGCAAATTTATTCGAGCTCAGGGGGAGCCGTTGCTAAATCTGAAAAATTACTGCATACAATCCAAATTTTGACGCGTTGCAGTATCACGCCAGTGTGCGGCACTTACTCGGCCAGTTTGGGCTCGGTCTCTGGATCCGGCTCGATCGGTGCTTCGACAAAACCGTTTGCGACCTCGTAGGGCGTGATCAGCACCAGCATTGCAAACTCCGGACTGTCGATATAGTGCAGGTTTTTGCTGCGCATGCGGCGATGTTCGCGCAGCAGGTGATTATTCAATATGCGGGTATCGGCGGCGTGAGCCGCAAGGTATTTCTGCTCGGCTGCGTTGTTCAATACCGGGTCAGCCATGAGCCGCGGGCGTCTCAGAACCAAATCCGTATAGGTATGGAGATAGCGTGACAACGCAACGGTGATTTTACCTTCGAGTTCGTACAAACCGTTGTGACGCTGTGTGGTTTGCTCCTCGATCATTAGCAATTCCTGCGATTCGAGCGTCTGTTCGTCGAACTCGAAGGTCTTTGCCTCGTTTTCCGCTAACTCGGAGGCTTGCACATTGTTATCGAATAATTCGATTTTACTGTCGATCGAGGTGTACTCGTTGCCGTAGATACGCCCACCCTTGATCCAGACTGGCATTACTTGTTCGAGGTCAAGCCCCGGCTGACGCCAGGCGGTGTGCAGCAGCAGTTGATAACGGTTCGATTCAACCAGGCGTGTAACGACCTCGAGCAAGCGAAATTCATCAGCTTTCAACACTTCGTAACCGCTTTCAGCGGCCGCATCCAAGCTGGCCTGCGATGATAAATCAAGCATATTTTCATTCTTGCTCGGGGAGCTCACCGGCAGCACAAACTCCTTGCTGCTGGGAACCTTGAGGTTTTTGAAAATGATGACTTCGACGTCATAACGCGGGATTAGCTCGGCTTCTGCGTCAGATTGTGCTTGCAAGGCACCCGGCAGAAGACTGGATAACACCAGCAAGTTGAAAATTCGATGAATCATGGCAGGAATATTAGTTGTTCGTCAGCGTTTTAAGCAGGTTTTCGACCTGCTTGAATCGGTCTTCAAGTTCACCACTTTGACAATCAATACGCAAGGTTTGTTTGCCGTCGAATCGATATTGCCGGGGATCACGCTGGATCAGTTCAATAATTTTCATTGGATCGATATTGGGGTTGCGGTTGAAAACAATTTTCCCGCTGCTTTCGCCGATATCAATCTTGTCGACACCAAGCGCCACGGTTTGCAGTTTTATTCGGGTAATTCTGAACAATTGTTTGAGTGGTTCCGGCAATAGTCCGAAGCGATCGATCAACTCCATCTGTATTTCACGCAGGCTGCCCTCATCGCTGGCCGAGGCAATTCGCTTGTATTCGATAAGGCGTCGATGAATGTCTGCAATATAGTCCTCGGGTATCAGCGCGGGAATGTGAAAATCGACCTCTGAGGCACGCATGATGGGTTGGTCAAAATCGATGGGTAGATTGGCTTTCAATGACTGTACGGCACGTTCCAGTAACTCTGCATAGAGGGTAAAGCCGATTTCGGTTATCTGGCCACTTTGCCCGTCACCCAGTATCTCGCCAGCACCGCGGATTTCCAGGTCGTGGGTTGCCAGGGTAAAGCCGACACCGAGTTCTTCCAGAGACTCGAAGGCCAGCAGGCGTTTTTTCGCATCACTGGTCATGGCGCGCTCGGAGGGAACTATCAGATAAGCATAAGCACGGTGATGCGAACGCCCGACGCGACCCCTGATCTGATGCAACTGGGCGAGGCCGAGCTTGTCCGCTCGATTGATGAAGATGGTGTTGGCCGTGGGTACATCGATCCCGCTCTCGATAATAGTGGTGCAAACCAGCAGGTTGCAGCGGTGGTGGTAGAAATCCAGCATCACGCGCTCGAGTTCCTTCTCCTTCATGCGGCCATGAACGATACCAATGCGTGCATCGGGAAGCAGTTGCTGTAATTCCAGCGCAGTTTTCTCGATGGTTTTGATTTCGTTGTGCAGGAAATAAATCTGGCCACCGCGTTTGAGTTCGCGTTGACAGCCCTCGATAATCGTATCCGTGTTCCAGCGCGCAACGAAGGTTTTGATGGCATGTCGTTGCATGGGTGGTGTGGCGATTATCGACAGGTCGCGCATGCCTGACAATGACATGTTTAACGTGCGTGGTATGGGCGTTGCCGTCATGGTCAGTAAATCGACATTGGCGCGTAGCGCTTTGAGCTTTTCCTTATGGCGGACGCCGAAGCGATGTTCCTCGTCGATGATCACCAGACCCAGGTTGTGATATTTGATACTGTCGGATAGCAGCTTGTGAGTGCCGATCACGATGTCAATTTTGCCGTCGGCGAGTTCCGCGAGGGTCTGGTCGAGGCTTGCTTTGGCGGTGAAGCGGCTGAGGCTGGCGATGCGAATCGGCCAGTCGGCAAAGCGGTCGAGGAAATTTTGATAGTGCTGTTGCGCAAGCAAAGTGGTGGGCACCAGCACGGCGACCTGGGTGCCAGAATTTGCGGCGATGAATGCTGCACGCATACCGACCTCGGTTTTGCCGAAACCAACATCACCGCAAACGATTCGATCCATGGGGCGTTGCGCGCGCATGTCGTCGATGACCGATTCGATCGCAGTTTGCTGATCCGGTGTTTCCTCGAACGGAAATTCACTGGCAAATTGTTGATACTCATCGATTGCAATCCTGTGCGCGTAACCCTGCATGGCTTCGCGCCGTGCCTGGATATCAAGCAATTCGACCGCGATATCGTGAATTTTCTGCTGCGCTTTTTTGCGTGAGCGTTGCCAGCGATCTCCACCGAGCCGGTGCAGGGGGGCATTTTCCTCGCTGGCTCCAGCATAGCGGCTGATCAGGTGCAGCGATGAGACCGGCACGTAGAGCTTGTCTTCGTTGGCGTATTCGATGCACAGGAATTCGGTAGCGATACCCGCCACGGCGATGGTTTTTAATCCCTGGTAACGCCCGACTCCGTGGTCTTCGTGCACCACCGGTGCCGATAGTTGTAAATCGGCAAGGCTCTGGATGGTGGATTCAGAATCGCGCGTCTTGCGGTATTTTCGCCGTCGCCGCTGTACCGCGCGTTCACCGAATAGCTGGCTTTCGGTAATGACAGCAAAACCCTGCTGCGTCAGTGTCATGCCCTGCGCCAGTGTCGACGCAATCAAACAATAACGTTGGTCGTCGCTTTGTTGAAATTCCGCCCAACTGTCCACCGGACTGGCATGAATCGAGTAGTGGTGCAGGATCTCGTTGAGAAATTCCCGCCGACCTGCAGATTCGGCGCTGAACAGGACCTTACGCAGCTCCTTCTTTTCGATAAAGGCGCGCAAAGCCTTGTCCGGGATCTCGCTATTGGATTGCAGAGTCAATTGTGGGATCGCTTGGGATTCGCTGTTGTAACAGGCGCTGTCAGAGGTATCGAGTTTGAACGCGGAAAAGTACAAACAGGGAAGTAACTGTAACCGTGCCTGTAAGCTTTCCGTATCGAGAAACAGTTTATCCGGTGCTAGCAATGGCCACTCAAGGTTGTAGCGCCGCGATTCGTAACGTTGTTCAACCTGTCCGATAAAACTGTTTGCATGAGTAGTGGCGGCGTCGTCGATCAGCAGGCGACAGTTGGCGGGCAGATAATCAAACAGGCTTGCCAGTTCGTCAAAAAACAGCGGTAGATAGTATTCGACACCGGGCGAGGCGATGCCCTCGGAAATGTCGACATAGACCGGGCAGGTGTTTGGATCGATCGCGAAGGTCTCTCGAAACTTCAGTCGAAAGCGCTTGATGCCTTCTTCGTCAAGGGGATACTCCTGTGCCGGCAACAGCCGGATTTCGTTGATTTTCTCGATAGATCGTTGAGTATCCGCATCGAAACTGCGTATCGATTCGACCTCATCGTCGAAGAAGTCCACGCGAAAGGGGATGGTGCTACCCATTGGAAACAGATCGAGAATCGATCCACGCACGCTGTATTCACCGTGTTCTTCCACCTGGGCAACGGCTCGATAACCGTATCGGCCCAGGCTGTCACGTAAACTTCCCATCGCAATCTGATCGCCAGGCGCAAGCTGCAGCGAGCGCTGCCGGATAAATTGCAAAGGGGCAATTTTCTGCAATAAAGTGCTGACTGGCAGTATTAAAACGCCCTCGTTGGCGGTCGTTATGGAGGCGAGACAGCGAATGCGCTCAGAAATAATATCCTGGTGTGGCGAAAACTGGTCGTAGGGCAGGGTTTCCAGGTCAGGGAAGCGATATATTCGGGGTTGCTCGTGACTGAAAAAGCGAATTTCCTGTTCCAGTTGTTCGGCGTCGGCCATGTCGCAACAGACGATGACCGATAAACCCGCATGGGTTGCGATCTGTTCGCTGAGAAACAGGCTACGGCTGCTGCCGTATAGTTGGCCAACGCGCAGCGCTGGCGTGCCCCCGGACGCCGGGATGTCGAGTAAGATTGGGGGCACCAGTACTGTGGTGGCGGACTATTCTGAGATCGGTTTGGCGGTGCTCAGACCCAGGATTTCCCAGTCTTGCATGCCGCCACGGTACCA